>Ga0335082_10004992_pt1 | contig 14484 bp, 11 predicted proteins | sample Lox_Sample_41_FD_206718 | JGI IMG/M metagenome (GOLD analysis project Ga0335082, IMG submission 206718) | Soil microbial communities from Loxahatchee National Wildlife Refuge, Florida, United States - Lox_Sample_4.1 | ecosystem: Environmental > Terrestrial > Soil > Wetlands | place: USA...
AGGCCGCGCACACCTGCCGCTACGCGCCCCCGGCCGACCAGCGCGCCTGCATGGCGCAGGAGCTGTGCAAGGACAACCGCGACCCCGACGGCTGCGAGCGCCGCTACTACATCAACATGGAGCGGCGCGATCTGGTCCTCGCCGGGTGCAAGGGCCGGCAGGGCACGGCGCTGCGCAACTGCATGCGCGAGGAGTACAAGAAGCTGCCCGACGCGCCCAAGCTGGAGGCCTGCGCCGGGCTGTCGGGCACGCCGCTGCGCGAGTGCGTGCGCGACGAGTACGCGAAGCTGCCGCCGCCGAGCCCGCGCTGAGCGGGCGCCGCCGCGCGGCGAACCTTTGCGGCCGGCGACGCTCCAATTGACGGTACCCCCGGCCCCGCTCCCCGCATCGTGACGAGATTGCTCGCCTTCCTGCTGCTCGCCCTCGCGCTGCCCGCGTGCGCCGCGCCGGTCAAGGTCACCGAGGTCGAGGGCGTCACGGAATACCGCCTCGACAACGGGCTGCGCGTGCTGCTGGTGCCGGACGCGAGCGCCGACACGGTGACGGTGAACGCCACCTACCTCGTCGGCTCGCGCCAGGAGGGCTACGGCGAGAAAGGCATGGCGCACCTGCTCGAGCACATGATGTTCCGCGGCTCGAAGGCGTATCCGGATGTCAAGCAGGCGTTCGACCAGCGCGGCGCGCGCTGGAACGGCACGACCTCGTTCGACCGCACCAACTACTTCGAGACGCTGCCGGCCACCCGGGACAACCTCGACTGGGCGCTTTCGATGGAGGCCGACCGCATGGTGAACGCCTTCATCCGCAAGTCCGACCTCGACAGCGAGATGACCGTGGTGCGCAACGAGTTCGAGATGGGCGAGAACAACCCTGGCGCCATCCTGATCCAGCGCATGCAGCAGCTGGCGTTCGTCTGGCACAGCTACGGCTACCCGATCATCGGCGAGCGCACGGACATCGAGAAGGTGCCGATCGAGCGCCTGCAGGCGTTCTACCGCGAGTGGTACCAGCCGGACAACGCGCTGCTGCTGGTCGGCGGCCGCTTCGACGCCGCGCAGGTCCTCGCCAGCGTCGAGCGGGACTTCGGCGCGATTCCGCGGCCGGCGCGCGTGCTGCCCGCGCTCTACACCACCGAGCCCACGCAGGACGGCGAGCGCGACGTGACGCTGCGCCGATCCGGCGACACGCCCATCGTCGCGGCGCTCTACCGTACGCCGGCGGGCAGCGACCCCGACTTCCCCGCCATCGACCTGCTCGCCGAGATCATGAGCAGCCCGCCGCAGGGCCGCCTGCACGAAGCGCTGGTCCGCCCGGGCCTGGCGAGCTCGGTGTACGGCTTCACGCGCCAGCTGCACGACCCCGGCTACATTGCGTTCGGCGCGTCGCTGCCGAAGGCGGCGCCGATCGAGCCCGCGCGGCGCGCGCTGCTCGCCACGCTCGGCGACGTCGCCGCGCGGCCCATCACCGAAGAAGAGGTGGCGCGCGCGCGCACCGCGCTCCTCAACGACATGGACAAGGCCAGGCTCGACGGCCGCGAGCTGGTGGCCGCGCTGTCCGAGTTCGCGAGCCTGGGCGACTGGCGGCTGTTCTTCCTGTATCGCGACCGGCTGCGCGCGGTGACGGTGGCCGACGTGCAGCGCGTTGCCGACGCCTACCTGAAGCCCGACAACCGCGTCGTCGGCGAGTTCGTCCCCACCGAGCATCCGCAGCGCGCGCAGATCCCCGCCGTGCCCGATCTCGAGAAGGCGCTCGCGGGCTACACGGGCGGCGCCGTGCTCTCGGCGGGCGAGGCCTTCGATCCCTCGCCGCAGAACATCGAGAAGCGGCTGTCGCGCCGCACGCTCGACAACGGCGTGCGCCTGGCGCTGCTGCCCAAGCGCACGCGCGGCGCCGCGGTGGTGGCCAGGATCGACCTGCACTGGGGCAACGAGCAGAGCACGCAGGGCCGCAGCACGGCCTGCTCGCTCGCGGGCGACCTGCTGCTGCGCGGCACGAGGAAGCATACGCGCGCCGAGCTGCGCGACGCGTTCGAGCGGCTGCAGGCGACGGTCGCGGTGGACCTCGACGGCGCGACGATCGAGACGCGCCGTCCCGCCCTCGCCGAGACGCTCGAGCTCGTGGCCGAGGCGCTGCGCGAGCCCGCGTTCCCGGCCGCGGAGTTCGAGGAGCTCAGGCGCAGCGCGGTCGCCTCTGCGCAGGCCCAGCTGAGCGACCCTTCGGCGATCGCGAGCGAGGCGCTGAGGCGCTACCTCGCGCCCTATCCGAAGGGCCACTGGCGATACGAGCCCACGCTGCGGGAGCGCGTGGCCGAGCTGAAATCGGCCACGCTGGAAGACGCGCGCGCCTGCTACCACGACCTCGTGGGCGCGACCGGCGCCGACGTCGCCCTCGTCGGCGACTTCGACGCCGACGCCGTCGCGGCGCAGCTCGGCCGGCTGCTCGGCGACTGGAAGAACCCGTCGCCCTACGCGCGCGTGCCGAGGCGCTTCTTCGAGCTGCCGGCCATGGAGCGGCGCTTCGAGACGCCGGACAAGGCGAACGCCGTGCTGCGTGCCGGCGTCAACCTGGCCATGCGCGACGACGACCCCGACTTCCCGGCCATGGTGCTCGCCAACTACCTGCTCGGCGGCTCGCCGACCGCGCGCCTGGCCGCGCGCATCCGCGAGAAGGAAGGCCTCTCGTACGCCACCTACAGCGGGTTCAGCGCCAGCCCGCTCGAGGCCGTGGCGCAGTTCTGGGTGTCGTCGATCTTCGCCCCGCAGAACCGCGACAAGGTCGAGCGCGCGATGCGCGAGGAGCTCGCGCGCGCCGCGCGCGACGGCTTCGGCGCCGACGAGGTGGCCGCGGCCAAGCGCGGGCTGCTGGAGGCGCGGCGCCTCGCGCGCACGCAGGACGGCGCGCTCGCGGCGCGGCTCGCCACGTATCTGCACCTCGAGCGCGGGCTCGACTGGGACATTGCGCTCGAGCGGCGCATCGGGGCGCTGACGCCGGACGAGCTGCGCGACGTGCTGCGCCGGCGGCTGGACGTCGACCGGCTCGCCGTGGCGATGGCCGGCGACTTCAAGCCGCGGCGCTAGCCCGCGCGCTTCAGCAGGTCGCGGATCTCCTCGAGCAGGGCTTCCTGCCTCGGCGGCGCGGCCGGCGCGGCCGGCTCCTCGCGCCGCAGCCGGTTGATCAGCTGCACGGCGACGAAGATCGCCCAGGCGATGATCAGGAAGTCCACGCAGGCCTGCAGGAACTTGCCGTAGCTCACGGTGGCGCGGCCGACCGCGAGCGCGAGGCCCGTCAGGTTGACGCCGCCGATCAGCACGCCGACCAGCGGCATGATCACGTCGCCGACCAGCGAGGACACGATCTTGCCGAACGCGCCGCCGATGACGACGCCGACGGCGAGGTCGATCACGTTGCCCTTCATCGCGAAGGTCTTGAACTCCTGCAGCATGTTCATGCCGGGTCTCCCTGGGGTCAGTCGATCTTCGGGTACGTCACGTCAAGAATCTCCAGCGCCTCCTCGCCGCCCGGAGTGCGCAGCGCCACCACGTCGCCGGCGTGCGCCTTGAGCAGCGCGCGCGCGATCGGCGAGATCCACGAGACGCGGCCGCGCGCGGTGTCGACCTCGTCCGCGCCGACGATCGTCACGCGCCGCTCGCCGCCCGCCGACGAGCGCACGAGCACCTCGGCGCCGAAGAAGACCTGGTCGACGTCGCGCCCCGCATTGTCGACCACGCTCGCGGCCTCGAGCCGCTTGATCAGGAAGCGCACGCGCCGGTCGATCTCCCGCAGGCGGCGCTTGCCGTAGATGTAGTCGCCGTTCTCGGAGCGGTCGCCGTTGGACGCGGCCCAGGACACCGTGCGCACGACCTCGGGGCGCTCGCGCTCGACCAGGCGCTTTCGCTCGGCGTCCAGCCGCGCGAAGCCCGCCGGCGTGATGTAGTTCCTCGCCGGGCCGCTCGCCATGCGCGGCTCGGGGGCCGGCGCGTCGTCGTCGGCGCCGGGCTCCCTGACGAATGCCTTCGACATCGGGAGCGATTCTACCCGCGCGCGACTTGCCAGCGCGCAGCGGCTCGCACAGAATCCGGCCTTCTTGGCAGCGCACTCCAGGGGGATGGCGTGGCGGTGATCCAGCGCACGATCGAGAAGGACGACCTGCTCACGCGGCTGCGCGTGCGCGAGGTCGCGCTGTTCGCCCTGATCGGCCTCACCGCGCTGCTCGCCAACCTGCCCGCGGACTACACCGAGCAGCTGGGCATCCAGCACGACTACCTGCTGGCCGCGCTCGGCTGCGCGGTGGTCGTGGGCCTGTTCCTGTACCTGCGCTTCTTCCTGTTCTTCGCGGTCGTGCTGCTGATCCTCGGCGCCAACCTTCCCGAGCAGATCGCCGAGGGCTTCGGCATCTCGAAGATCCCGCTGATCCTCGCGCTGCTGGCGATGATCGGCGTGTCGCTGATCAACTACGTGGTGCGGCTGCTGCCGACGGGCCTGGAGCCCAAGCCGAAGGAGAAGAGCCCCGAGGGCGTGCGCGCCATGTTCTACGCCGTCGAGAAAAACAACGTCGTGTACGGCCAGAAGGTGCTGTCGATGAATTTCGACCCCAACCTGCAGCACGACAACGGCTATACGCCGCTCGCCTACGCGGCGCTGAAGGGCAACCCGCAGATGGTCGAGATGTTCCTGCGCAACGGCGCCGATCCGGCCATGACGACGCGCGAGGGGGACACGCCGGTCGAGCTCGCGCTGCGCGCCGGCCACACCGCGGTCGCCGACCTGCTCAAGCGCGCGCGGCAGGACCGGGAGGCGCCCGCCGCCTCCGGCGCCCCGGGCGCCGCGCGCTGAGCGCACCGGCCGGTTGCGGCGCGCCCGCGAAGGCGCGACAATACTGTATATAAAGCCATGGCAGCCGTGAACGCCCCGCTCGGGACCGACCCGGTGGCGCCGCAGGCGATCTGCCGCGACGCCCTGCTCGAGAAGTACGCCAAGGGAACGGAGTCCTCCGTCGCCGACGTGCGCGCGCGCGTGGCGCGCGCGCTGGCGCAGGCCGAGCCCGAGGCGCGCCGGGCGCACTGGGAAGGGCGCTTCCGGCAGGCGCTGGAGGACGGCTTCATCCCGGCGGGCCGCATCAACTCGGCGGCGGGCGTGCAGCTGCAGGCCACGCTCATCAACTGCTTCGTCCAGCCGGTCGGCGACTCGATCTCCGAGGTCGTCGACGGCAGGCCGGGCATCTACACCGCGCTGCAGGAGGCGGCCGAGACCATGCGCCGCGGCGGCGGCGTGGGCTACGACTTCTCGTCGATCCGCCCCAAGGGCGCCGAGGTGAAGGGCACGCACTCGCGCGCGAGCGGGCCGGTGTCCTACATGCGCGTGTTCGACCGCTCCTGCGAAACCGTGGAGTCGGCCGGGGCGCGCCGCGGCGCCCAGATGGGCGTGCTGCGCTGCGACCATCCCGACGTCGAGGAGTTCATCCACGCCAAGGACCGCGGCGACCTCGCCAACTTCAACGTCTCGGTGGGCGTGACCGACGCGTTCATGCAAGCCGTCGAGGCCGGCGCGGACGTCGAGCTCGTGCACAAGGCGAAGCCCTGGCCCGGCGACGGCGTCTACCAGCGCGCCGACGGGCTGTGGGCGTACCGCAAGGTGCCGGCGCGGGCGCTGTGGGACCAGATCATGCGCTCGACCTACGACCACGCGGAGCCGGGGATCCTGTTCCTCGATCGCATGAACCGGGACAACAACCTCAACTACTGCGAGACCATCGAGGCGACCAATCCCTGCGCCGAGCAGCCGCTGCCGCCCTACGGCTGCTGCTGCCTCGGCTCGATCGACCTGACGCGCTTCGTGCGCGAGCCGTTCTCGGCGCGCGCGGCGTTCGACTTCGACGGCTTCGGCGCCGTGGTCGACGTGGCGGTGCGCATGCTCGACGACGTGCTCGAGGTGACGGCCTGGCCGCTCGAGGCGCAGCGTCGCGAGGCGATGGCCAAGCGCCGCGTGGGCCTGGGGTTCACCGGGCTGGGCGACGCGCTCATCATGCTTCGGCTGCACTACGACAGCGAGGCGGCCCGGGCGATGGCCGCGCGGATCGCGCGCGCAATGCGCGACCGCGCCTACCTGGCCTCGGTCGAGCTCGCCGAGGAGCGCGGCGCGTTTCCGCTGTTCAACGCCGACCTCTACCTGTCGGGCTCGAGCTTCGCCGCGCGCCTGCCCGAGGAGGTGAAGGCGCGGATTCGCGCGCGCGGCATCCGCAACTCGCACCTGCTGTCGATCGCGCCCACGGGCACGATCAGCCTCGCCTTCGCCGACAACGCCTCGAACGGGATCGAGCCGCCCTTTTCCTGGACCTACACGCGCAAGAAGCGCATGCCGGACGGGGCGCTGCAGGAGTTCCCGGTGGAGGACCACGCCTGGCGCCGCTACAAGGCCGCCGGCGGAAACATGCAGGAGCTCCCGCCCTATTTCGTCACCGCGCTCGAGCTTTCGGCGGCCGCGCACGAGAGGATGGTCGCGGCGGTCGCGCCGTTCATCGACACCAGCATCTCGAAGACGGTGAACGTGCCGGAGGACTATCCCTACGCCGACTTCAAGGACCTCTACCTCGCGGCCTGGAAGTCGGGCCTGAAGGGCCTTGCGACCTACCGGCCGAACCAGGTCCTCGGCTCGGTGCTCTCGGTCGACAGTCCGCAGGACTTCGTCGAGGGCGACGTCAACCGCCGCATCCGCATCAAGGCGCTGCCCGAGCCCGTGCTCGCGTCGCTGCGCTGGCCGGGGCGGCCGGCGTTCGCGTCCGGGAACCTCTCCTGGACCTACATGATCGAGCATCCGCGCCACCACTTCGCGGTGTTCGTGGGCGAAGCCGAGAACGGCGCGCCGCACGCGTTCGAGGTGTGGGTGAACGGCAGCGAGCAGCCGCGCGGCCTGGGCGCCGTCGCGAAGACGCTGTCGATGGACATGCGCGCGCACGACCCCGGCTGGCTGCGGCTCAAGCTCGACACGCTCGCGAAGACCGTCGGCGACGACGGCTTCGACATGGCCTTCCCGCCGCTCGGCGAGAAGCGGCACATGCCTTCGGTCGTGTCGGCGCTCGCCCAGCTCGTGCGCTGGCGCGTCGAGCAGCTCGGCGGCCTCGTGGGCGAAGGCCAGTCCGACGCCTTCGCGCCCAGCGTGACCCCGGTGGTGGACGCCATGTTCAGCCTGAAGGAGCCCAAGACCGGCACCGACGGCACGATGTCCTGGTCGGTGGACGTGCACAATCCGCGCACCGGCGACGACTTCGTGCTCGGCCTCAAGGAGATCGCCCTGCCCGACGGCACGACGCGGCCCTACTCGATGTGGCTTTCGGGCGACTATCCGCGCGCGCTGGACGGCCTGTGCAAGCTGCTGTCGCTCGACATGCGCGTGGTGGACCCGGCCTGGATCGCGATGAAGCTGAGGAAGCTGCTCGACTTTCCCGAGCCGCTCGGCGACTTCCTCGCCTTCGTGCCCGGCTCGCGCAAGCAGCAGAACTATCCGTCCACGGTGTCGTACCTCGCGCGGCTGATCCTGCACCGCTACGCGATGCTGGGCATCCTCGACGAGGACGGCGTCCCGGTGCAGCGCATGGGGCTGCTGGAGGCGCCGGCGACGGGCGCCGCCCCGGTCATGCAGGGGCGGAAGTGCCCCGAGTGCGGCGCGCACACGCTGATCCGCAAGGACGGGTGCGACTGGTGCACCACCTGCGGGTATACGGGGGTCTGCGGGTAGGGTGGCCCTTCGGCCCACCTTACACCCAGAGCAGGCCCGTGATCGTCTTGACGTCCGTGATCCGCCCGTCGCGCGCCATGGCCTGCGCCTCGGCGAGCGGCAGCGAGAAGACTTCCAGGAACTCCCCTTCCGCCAGGTTCTGCTCTCGCTGTTCCAGCCCGCGCGCGCGCCAGATCTCGATGCCCTCGTCGCTGTAGCCGATCGCGTTGTGGATCAGCCCGAGGCGCCGCCACTCGCGCGCCGCGTAGCCGGTCTCTTCCAGCAGCTCGCGCTTGCCGGTCTCGAGAGGGTCCTCGCCCGGCTCGAGCTTGCCGGCCGGGATCTCGATGAACGTGCGACGCACCGGGTAGCGGTACTGGCGCTCGAGCAGGACGCGGCCGTCGTCGAACAGCGCCACGATCGCGACCGCGCCCGGATGGCGGATGTACTCGCGCACCGATTCCCCGCCATCGGGCAGCCGCACCCGGTCGCGGTGCACTTCCAGCAGTCGGCCGCGATACACCACTTCGCCGTCGATCCGGGCTTCCTCGAGGCGCTTCGGCACTAGAGCTGGAGCGAGCGGACGGCGACCTGGCACAGCGCCATCAGCCCCTGCGGCAGGATACCCAGCGCGAGCAGCGCCAGGCCGTTGACGGAAAGCAGCGCGCGCGCGAGGCCGCCCCCGGCCGCCGCCAGCCCCGGCGCCGGCTCGTCGAAATACATGAGCTTGACGACGCGCAGGTAGTAGAACGCGCCGACGAGCGACAGCACCACCGCCGTCACCGCGAGCCAGATCTGCCCGGCCTGGACCGCGGCCGAGATCACGGCGAACTTGGCGTAGAAGCCGGCCAGCGGCGGCACGCCCGCGAGCGAGAACATCATCAGCAGCATCAGGAACGCGACCCAGGGGTCGCGCTGGTTGAGGCCCTTCACGTCCTCCAGGTTCTCGCACTCCACGCCGGCGCGCGAGGCGAGCAGCAGCACGCCGAACGCGCCGAGCGCCATCAGCACGTAGGTGGCGGTGTAGAACATCGCCGCGCCGTAGGCGTCGGCCGCGCTGCGGAAATTGCCGCCGACCACGCCCGAGAGCAGCCCGAGCAGCATGAAGCCCATGTGCGCGATGGTCGAGTACGCGAGCATGCGCTTGAGGTTCGTCTGCGCGATCGCGGTGATGTTGCCGATCGCCATCGACAGCACCGCCAGCACGACCAGCATCTGCTGCCAGTCCGGCGCCAGCGCCGGCACCCCGCCCACCAGCAGGCGCACCGCCATGGCAAACGCGGCGAGCTTCGGTGCCGTCCCGATCACGAGCGTCACGGGCGTGGTCGCGCCCTGGTAGACGTCGGGGATCCACATGTGGAACGGCACCGCGCCGAGCTTGAAGGCGATCCCCGCCATCATGAACACCACGCCGAAGACCAGCAGCGTGCGCTCGCTGCTGGAGCCCGCGAGCTCGCCCGTGCGCTGCGCGATGTCGCCGAGCACGAGCGACCCCGTCGCGCCGTAGATCATCGACATGCCGTACAGCAGCAGGCCCGAGGCGAGCGCGCCGAGCACGAAGTACTTCATCGCGGCCTCGGTCGAGGCCGCCGCGTCGCGGTTGAGCGCCACCATGGCGTACAGGCACAGCGACAGCAGCTCGAGGCCGATGTAGACCGCGAGCAGGCTGGCGGCGCTCGCCAGCACCATCACGCCCAGCAGCGCGAACAGCAGCAGCGTGAGGAACTCCCCGCGCAGCTGGCCGCGGTCGCGCAGGTACGGGCGCGCGTAGACCAGCGCTGCCGACACCGCCACGATCGCGAACAGCTTCAGCACGTGCGAGAACATGTCGGACGCGTACATGCCGTAGAAGATGAAGTAGGTCGTGCGCCCCGACTCCGCGATCACGAACAGCGTGGCGAAGAACGCGAGCAGCAGGACCGCTTGCGCGAAGAGGTAGCTCGCGCGCCGACTCTCGCTCCTCGAGGCGAGGTCGACCAGCATCAGCGCGCAGGCGCCGAGCAGCACGACCATCTCGGGCAGCGCGCGCAGGTGGCTCAGCAGCTGGCCGACGGTCACAGCTTGGGCTGCGCGACGTGGCGCAGCAGCTCGTTGACCGAGGCGTGCATGACCTCGGTAAGCGGCAGCGGGTACAGGCCCAGCGCCAGCACCGCGACCGCGAGCAGCCCCAGCACCAGCAGCTCCCGGCCGTCGAGGTCCTTCAGCGCGGCGACGTGCTCGTTGGCGACGGCGCCGAACGCGACGCGCTTGTACATCCACAGCGTGTAGGCCGCCCCGAACACCAGCGTCGTGGCCGCCGCGAACGACAGCCAGAAGTTCCTCTGCATCGCGCCCACGATCACCATGAACTCGCCGACGAAGCCGCTGGTCGCCGGCAGGCCGCAGTTGGCCATGGCGAACAGCAGCATCAGCGACGCGAACCGCGGCATCGTGTTCACCACGCCCCCGTAGTCGGCGATCCTGCGCGTGTGCATGCGGTCGTACAGCACGCCGACGCAGAGGAACATCGCGGCCGAGACGAAGCCGTGCGAGATCATCTGCACCAGCGCGCCCTCCGTGCCCCAGGCGTTGAAGATGAAGAAGCCGAGCGTCACGAACCCCATGTGCGCTATCGAGGAGTATGCGATCAGCTTCTTCAGGTCGGTCTGCACCAGCGCGACGAGGCCGATGTACACGACCGCGATCAGCGACAGGCCGATCATGAGCCCGGCCAGCGCGCGCGAGGCGTCGGGCAGGATCGGCAGCGAGAAGCGGACGAAGCCGTAGGCGCCGAGCTTGAGCATGATCGCGGCGAGCACCACCGAGCCGCCGGTCGGCGCCTCGACGTGCGCGTCGGGCAGCCAGGTGTGCACCGGCCACATCGGCACCTTGACCGCGAACGCGAACAGGAACCCGAAGAACAGCCACTCCTGCGCGCCGAGCGCGAGCGGCACGTGGTGCCAGTCGAGCACCTCGAAGCTGCCCGACTGGCCGTACAGGTACAGGATCGCGACCAGCATCAGCAGCGAGCCGAGCAGCGTGTAGAGGAAGAACTTGACCGCCGCGTAGACGCGGTTCGGGCCGCCCCAGACGCCGATGATGATGAACATCGGGATCAGCGTCGCCTCGAAGAAAACGTAGAACAGCGCGCCGTCGAGCGCCGCGAACACGCCGTTCATCACGCCCGAGAGCACGAGGAACGATGCGAAGTACTGCCCGACCCGGGACTCGATCACGCGCCACCCCGCGATCACGACCAGCACCGTGATGAACGAGTTGAGCAGGATGAACGGCATCGAGATGCCGTCGACGCCGAGGTGGTAGCTGATGCCGAACTGCGGGATCCAGGGCGCGAGCTCGACGAACTGCATCTGCGCCGTGCCGCGGTCGAAGCCCGTCGCGAGCGGCAGCGTGACCGCGAACCCCGCGATCGCGCCGACGAGCGCGATCGCGCGCTGCAGGCGCGCGTATTGGTCGCCGCCCGCCAGCAGCACGAGCACGGCCGTGGCGATCGGCGTCCAGATGGCGAGCGTGAGCAGCGGGGGGGTCATCGGCGCGCTAGGTCCAGAACCGCCAGATCACCCAGCTCACGCCGGCCAGGATGCCGAACAGCATGAGGAAGGCGTAGGTGTTGAGCACGCCCGTCTGCATCAGGCGCACGACGCCCGCGAACCAGCCGACGACCCGCGCCGAGCCGTTCACGGCCAGCCCGTCGATGAAGGTCTGGTCGCCCGCGCGCCACAGCCCGGTGCCGACGACGCGCGCGCCGGCGCCGAACAGCCAGGCGTAGAGCTCGTCGAAGCCGTACTTGCGCTCGACCACCGCGTACAGCGGGCCGAAGCGCTGCGCGACCGCCTTCGGCAGGTCCGGCCGCTTCAGGTACAGCACATAGGCGACGACGGTGCCCGCGATCGCGAGCCAGAACGGCAGCGCGGTCAGCCCGTGCAGCATGTAGGGCCAGAGCCCCGGAAACTCCATGCCGGGATCGCGGATGAAGTCGCTGAACACGGCCGGCCCCACCCACCACCCCGCCCCCACCGACGGGATCGCGAGCAGCACGAGCGGCAGCGTGACGACCCAGGGCGACTCGTGCGGCGGGTGCGCCGGGTCGAAGCGCCCCTCGCCGTGGAACGCCATGAACAGCAGCCGGAACGTGTAGGCCGCCGTGACGAACACGCAGGCCACCACGCAGAAGTAGGCGAAGCCCGCGGCCGGCACGCTCGCCTCGCGCACCGCCTCGATGATCGCGTCCTTGGAGAAGAAGCCGGCGAACGGCGGGATGCCGGCCGAGGACACCGCGCCGATCAGCACGGTCCAGTAGGTGACCGGCATCAGGCGCCTCAAGCCGCCCATGCGGCGCATGTCCTGCTCGTGGTGCAGCGCGATGATCACCGAGCCCGCGCCGAGGAACAGCAGCGCCTTGAAGAACGCATGCGTCATCAGGTGGAAGATCGCCGCCGAGTAGCCCGAGGCGCCCAGCGCCACGGTCATGTAGCCGAGCTGCGATAGCGTCGAGTAGGCGACGACGCGCTTGATGTCGTATTGCGTCAGCGCCACGAGCGCCATGGCGAGCGCCGTGATGCCGCCGATCACCAGCACCACCGAGCGCGCCGCCGGCGACAGCTCGTACAGCGGCGCCATGCGCGCGACCATGAAGATCCCGGCCGTGACCATCGTCGCCGCGTGGATCAGCGCCGAGATCGGCGTCGGGCCCTCCATCGAGTCGGGCAGCCAGACGTGCAGCGGGAACTGCGCGCTCTTGCCCATCGCGCCGACGAACAGGCACAGGCAGATCAGCGTCATCGGCGCCGACGACGACGCCGACTTGCCGAACACGGTGGCGTAGTCGAGGCTGCCGAAGTACGCCAGCACCAGCGCGATGCCGAGGATGAACCCGAAGTCGCCGACGCGGTTGACGAGGAAAGCCTTCAGGCTGGCCGCGATCGCCGTCGGCCGGGTGTACCAGAAGCCGATCAGCAGGTACGAGACCAGCCCGACCGCCTCCCAGCCGAAGAACAGCTGCAGGAAATTGTTCGCCATGACCAGCATCAGCATGGAGAACGTGAACAGCGAGATGTAGGAGAAGAAGCGCTGGTAGCCGGGATCCTCGGCCATGTAGCCGATCGTGTAGACGTGCACCATCAGCGAGACGAACGTGACGACGACCATCATCAGCGCCGTCAGCCGGTCGATCAGGAACCCGATCTCGAGGCGCACGCCGCCGCTCGTCAGCCAGGTGTAGACGGCGCCGTCGAACGCATGGCCGCGCAGCACGTCGGCGAAGATCCAGCACGACGCGAGGAACGACGCGAGCACGCCGAGGATCGCGACCGTATGCGCGCCCGCGCGGCCGACGGCCCGGCCGAACAGGCCGGCCACGATCGCGCCCGCGAGCGGCGCGAGCGCCACCAGGAGGGCGAGGCTCTTCATCCCTTCAGCGAGTCCAGGTCCTCGACGTTGATCGTCGAGAGGTTGCGGAACAGCACCACGAGGATCGCGAGGCCGATCGCGGACTCGGCCGCCGCCACCGTCAGGATGAAGAACACGAACACCTGCCCGGCGATGTCGCCGAGGAACTGCGAGAAGGCGACGAAGTTCAGGTTGACCGCGAGCAGCATCAGCTCGATCGCCATCAGCAGCACGATCACGTTGCGCCGGTTGAGGAAGATGCCGACCACGCTGATCGCGAACAGCAGCGCGCCCAGCACGAGGAAGTGGTTCAGGTCCGGCGCGCCCATCAGCGGTCCTTCTCCGCCGGCATGCTCACCAGGCGCACGCGCTCGCCGCGCCGCGCCGCGACCTGGCGCGCCGGATCGGGCGCGCGCGTGTCCTTGCGCCGCCGCAGCGTCAGCGCGATGGCCGCGATGATCGCCACCAGCAGGATCACGGCCGCGAGCTCGAAGGCGTAGACGTACTGCGTGTACAGCACGCGGCCCAGCTCGCGCGTGTTGCTGTAGTCGGCCGGGACCGGCCGCGGCCGCGTGGCCGCGCCGAAAGTGCGCTCGCCGATCACCGCCACCATCTCGACGGCCAGGATGCCGCCCACGATCACCGCGCCGGGCAGGTTCCTCCAGAAGCCCTCGCGCAGGCGCTCGAGGTTGACGTCCAGCATCATGACCACGAACAGGAACAGCACCATCACGGCGCCGACGTAGACCAGCACCAGCGTGATGGCGAGGAACTCGGCCCGCAGCAGCAGCCAGAGCCCGGCCGCCGTGAAGAACGCGAGCACGAGCGCGAGCGCCGCGTGCACGGGGTTGCGCGCGGTGATCACCCGCAGCGCCGCGAGCAACAATATCGCGGCGAAGACGTAGAAGACTACGGTCTCGAGCATGCCTCAGTCCTGGGCGGCGTCAGCGGTAGGCGGCGTCGGCCGCGCGGTCCTTCGCGATTTGTTCCTCGTAGCGGTCCCCCACCGCCAGCAGCATCGGCTTCGTGTAGTACAGGTCGCCGCGCTTCTCGCCGTGGAACTCCAGGATGCGCGTCTCCACGATGGCGTCCACCGGGCACGCCTCCTCGCAGAATCCGCAGTAGATGCACTTGATCAGGTCGATGTCGTAGCGCGTGGTGCGGCGCGTGCCGTCGGCGCGCGACTCGGACTCGATGTGGATCGCGAGCGCCGGGCAGACCGCCTCGCACAGCTTGCACGCGATGCAGCGCTCCTCGCCGTTCGGGTACCGGCGCAGCGCGTGCAGGCCCCGGAAGCGCGGGCTCTGCGGCGTCTTCTCCTCCGGGAACTGGATCGTGATCTTGCGCGCGAACAGGTGCCGGCCGGTCAGCGCCATGCCGCGGACG
>Ga0335082_10004993_pt1 | contig 14482 bp, 12 predicted proteins | sample Lox_Sample_41_FD_206718 | JGI IMG/M metagenome (GOLD analysis project Ga0335082, IMG submission 206718) | Soil microbial communities from Loxahatchee National Wildlife Refuge, Florida, United States - Lox_Sample_4.1 | ecosystem: Environmental > Terrestrial > Soil > Wetlands | place: USA...
TGAGCTTCTCTCGGGCCGCTGCGTAATCGCTCTGGTCCTTGTCAGCCATTCGTTGAATCATGCGCGTCGCGGCGTCGGTCTCTATGAATCCCGGAGAGACAGTGAGAACACGGATGCCTTTCGGGCCGACTTCATTCGAGAGGGCCTTGCTGTAATTGGTCAGTGCCGCTTTCGCGGCCGCATACGCCAGGGTGGAGTCATAGAGCGGCATAGTCCGCTGGATGGAGGAAACATGAACAATGACGCCAGAGCCCCGCTCGATCATCGACGGAAGCAGCCCGCGGTCCAGCCGGACGGCAGGATACAGATTCTCGTCAAAGGCCTGCTGCCACAGTTCATCGGTGACGGTGCTGAATCCGCCGCTCGGCGCCGATGAGCCCCCGACGTTGTGGACGATGATGTCGACGCCTTTAAACCGGCTTCGTATCTCGCGGATCACGTGCGCCGTACCTTCGGGTGTCGAGACATCTGCCTGGACGAAGTGAGCCGCGGTTTTTTCTGTCGGAAGCGATCGCGCGGTTATCGCGACGGTGGCGCCTCCCTGGAGAAAGCGGGCCGCGATGGCCTTGCCCGCGCCTTTCGTGCCGCCGGTCACAAGTACGCGTTTACCCTTGAAGTCATCCAGACATTTCGTTCCTATGTTCGATGCAGGCATGGTTTCCTCCTTCGCGGTTGCCATAATCTTTTCCTCTCCGACGGTTTGGTTGATCTAACGTTCCCAGGCAGCAGGCAGAGGCACGATCGGCTCGATCTTGGCCGGTCTTGCGACCGTCTTCTTGACCCGAATCACCTTTGCCTTTGGCCTCTTGCTGCTGCTTTTTTGTTTCATAAGTCTACTTTGCCAGCGATAGACTGATACGTCCAACAGAGCTTTACTATCAGACTGATCGCTTTAAACTGTCAGTATGGAGCTTCGGCATCTCAGATATTTTGTGGCGATTGGCGAAGAGGAGAACTACCGGCGCGCGGCGCAGCGGTTGAATGTCGCCCAGACGGCGCTGTCCACGCAGATACAGGATCTCGAAGCTGAACTCGGGTTCAAGCTGTTCGACCGGCTGCCGCGCGGCGTGAAGCTCAGCGCCGCCGGCCGGCTGTTCCTCGAAGATGCGCGGCGCATCCTTCAGCAGGTAAGCGAAGCAGCCGCTCGCGCCGCTCGCGTGGCGCGCGGTCAGTCGGGAACATTGCGAGTCGGCTTCACGGAAAACGCCTCCTGGCGCGGCGTGGTCCCGGAGTCGATCCGGCGTTTCCGGGAGAGACAGCCTGACGCCGAGCTGCAACTCACCCCGGCGACCAGCCTGGAGCAGATCGAAGCGCTACGGTCGGGACGGCTGGATGCCGGGTTTGCGTTCAACATGCCCAAAACAGATGCAGAGCTGGAATATATCCCGGTCGCTCTGCAGCATGTCGAATTGGCCGTCCCGAAAGGGCATCCGCTGGTAAAGCTGAAGAAACTCCGGTTGCGGGATCTCGGGGATGCGTCCTTTGTGTGGTTCCCGCGACGGGAGGCTCCGGCGTTCTACGACCGGCTGATGCACGAATGTTTCCGCGGCGGCCTTGAGTCACCCCGGATCGTTCAGGAAGGCCTGAACGAGTCAACCATTCTGAGCCTGGTGTCCCACGGCATGGGCGTCGGATGGGTCAACGGCACGGCGCGATGGCGCTGTCCGGAAGGCGTGGTGATCGTGTCGATCGCCGATCTGGACATGCCTTTGCCCCTGGCCCTCACCTGGAGAAGGGACAATACCTCTCCTTTGCTCGTAAACTTCATTGCCGAGGTTCGGTCTTTACCGGAGGTCAAAGCACTCGCGAAGAAATGACTTCGCACCCTCTACCAGGGCACGATGCCCTTGCTATCGGAGTACGTGCCAGTGGGCCCGTCATCGGCGAGCAGCGCCAGGCGGATTGCTTCTGCAGCTAACACTTCGCCCCAGCCGGTACCAATTGGCGTGAGGATTTCATACGGCCCGAGTGTGTCGCCGGCGGAAAGCGGCATCGCGCGGATTCCGAGTAGTTTACTCGATCAGGAGTGCTCAAGTCTTAATTCGAGGCGAGTCCTCAACATATCGGTAGCGTCGGCGAAGGCTCGAACGATCCCTCAGAGCATCCATAGTGGTTAACCAGTGATCTTGATCACCGCAGCCAGTTTTCGCACATTGAGCCGGGTTGCGGCGGCTCGGTCTGGAATGATGACCGCACATTCGGAAGTGTCAGCGGGTATCGATATGAAGTAGTTCTCTTAGGTGGTCACTTCACGTTTTCAATCCCGAACTAAACTCCCGAATAGACGAGCTTGGTGAATATCGCAGGTGTCATAAGAAACTGACCCCACTTCGCATCGTAAGCGGCCGTCGGTTTCGCTGCGATCGTTTCTGCGAGCGACTGTCCTTGATTCTTGAGTTTTGAGACATTGCTGCGGATGGCGACTAGCATGTCGTAATACTCGGAGAGGCCAGCCTTATTCCCCACGGGGCCGTGGCCCGGAATGATGATCGTCTTGTGCGTCACAACAGACAGATTCCACTTGGTTGCCCGGATCATGCCATCGATGCCACCTCTGGTCGAGTAGTCGATGAAGGGGTAGAAGCCGTTCCACCACGTGTCTCCGACGTGAATCACGTCAGCCTCTTCAAATACCACGGAGATGTCGCTGTCTGTGTGGGCAGGGCCATAATACTTCAAAGCCAAGGCCGTGTCGTTGTGGCGAATGCGATGTGCGTCAGAGAAGATCTTCGTGGGGAGCGCCTCTGTCGGCGCAGGTGGAAATGTATAGCTCCAGTCGTCAACGCGGGTCGAAGTCGACAGGTGCTTCTTGGTGTTTTCATGCGCCGTAATCGCTGCCCCCTCCGCATGGAGCCAGGCATTCCCGTCGGTGTGATCAATATGCCAATGCGTATTGATCAGCCGGGTGATCGGGTCAGCACTCAGGCTATCGAGGGCTGGTGAGATTCGTGGTCTTGAGACCGAAAACCCGGCGTCGATGAGAAGCTTGCCATCCTTGCCGGTGAGTACGGCGATGTTGCCGCCGGAACCCTCAAGAACGGCGATATTGCGACGAAGGGGTTTAACTTCGATCTTCTCCTGTGATGCCGCCTGGATCATCGTAGGGACGATGCCCGTCTCCGCTGTGGACAGACGACGCGGAGCCAGGATCAGGCCGCTGGCGCCAAGACTTGCCGAGATAAAATGGCGCCGAGAGAAATTGGACAGACTATTGGTATTCATGGATTCTCCTATGCCTAAAGGTGTCGGTGCCTAGCCCTGGTTGGAAAAGAACCCTCTTCCTTGTGAGCAATCGTTAGAAGCAAGTGAGGCCGGCCTTCGCCATGAAGGCCGGGAAATGTTTCAAGCCGCGACCGTCGCGGCGGCTGTAATGAAGGCTAACAGGTCGGCGTTGATCGTGTCCGCTTCCGTGGTGGGCATACCGTGCGGGAAGCTCTTATAGCTTTTGAAAGTTCCGTTCCTTAGCAACTTAGCGGACTGCGGACCGGCGGCGACATAAGGCACGATCTGATCGTCCTCGCTATGCATGACCAGGACGGGGACGTTGATCTTCTTGAGATCTTCCGTGAAATCCGTTTGGGAAAAGGCCACGATACCGTCGTAATGCGCTTTGGCTCCGCCCATCATGCCCTGGCGCCACCAATTTTCAACGACAGCTTCTGAAGCTTTCGCGCCAGGCCGGTTGTAGCCATAGAATGGCCCTGATGGCAGGTCGCGATAGAATTGCGAGCGATTGGCGGCGAGTTGCGCCTGTAGACCATCGAACACTTCCTTGGGAAGACCGAGCGGATTGGCAGGAGTCTTCACCATGAGAGGGGGTACCGCGCTGATCAGCGCTGCCTTGCTCACCCGGCTTTCGCCATGCCGCCCCAGATAGCGCGTCACCTCGCCACCCCCGGTGGAGTGGCCAACATGGATGGCATTCTTCAGATCGAGATGTGCCGTAAGAGCTGCCAGGTCATCGGCATAATGGTCCATGTCGTGGCCGTCGGCGGTCTGAGTCGAACGACCGTGCCCACGCCGATCATGGGCGATCACCCGATAGCCGTGATGCAGGAAGAACAACATCTGGTTATCCCAGTCGTCCGCGCTGAGCGGCCAACCATGGCTGAAAACTATAGGCTGTCCTTTACCCCAGTCCTTGTAGTAAATCTCTATACCGTCTTTGGTCTTGATAGTGGGCATGTAAGTTCTCTCCTGAGTAAGTGTGTTCAAACAAGCCGTAGCGACTGGTCGTGGCCGCCGAACGCTCGGGTCCACTGACTCTCCAGTGTTTTGTATTACGTCCGCTTCGTTGTGTGACGAACTAGACGTAGCCGATCTCTGCCTAGCAGTGTGCGACATCGCGGAAGGAAGATACGTCACGCGATGGAGTATTCCTTAACTACCACGATGGATTAAAGAAGAAGTACCCCATCTGGGGTATCCGGAGTGCCTCGCAAGGCCATGGGCTCTACGTCTCCGTCTCCGGCTCATCTCGTGTTCCATCAAAAGATGACCGTGCCAGGATGGCGGTACCTGGAAGTCAAGATTCTCACAAATCACAGCTGGCGATAATTGCCCAGGCAGTACATTTCTTGGGGGGACCTACACCTGATACACTCGCTTCGCTCGACTAAAATGTGCGACCGACTCCTCAACGTTATTAGCCATTGTCGGTAGCTTCGGTAAAGGCTCGAAGGCTTTGATCCAGAACGACAATGCGTCGTGATCCATCACTTCGCAACAGTCGTCGTTCTGAGCGGCGCGCTATGGAAGCATCAAGCTAGAGTACAGCGAGGCCTAAAACGTTCTAGCAACCTACCAAGTTCAACGTCCGGTCAGAATACACCTAGACTTGCTCGGACACCACGCGGCGAACCTTTATCGTCAAGCTCCTAGAGCCAAGCGCTGAGTGATGTCCGGTCACTGTGATTGTGCCCTCCCCCTCCTTCGCTTTGATCCACACGGCTCCAATTCCGCCAACCAGAGCGAATGGGCTTTCGCCAATGATCTCGCCCGGCCCATCCACCGTCAAAGCGACCACGCCAGAAGCGAACTGCCTTGGTCCACCGTACTCGTCAGTCACGCGGAGCACCAACCGTGTCGCATCAATGCCGTCGCCATCCAGTTCCGCGTCGTCCGCCTCGAGATGCAGTTGCGCATCCACGCCACGCCCTGAATAGACCTTCGTAACCGCCAGCTTTCCACCGATGTAGCCTTCGATCTTCAGATCGCCCCACGGGTTGAGAGGCAGGTCGCTCAGGTTCGCGAAGAACGGCGGATGCGCCAAATGTCCGTAGCTTTCGGTATTGGGCCGAAGGTCGCCTTTGAGCGCACCGTCAACGTACACCTTCACTTGCTCGCAGTTCGACCAGATCGGCACGCTGCCGGGCCCACCGGCGCCAGATCGATCGCCCGAAGACCAGTAGAAGCCGGGCTCCAATATTACCTCTTCGCTCGGATCGCACTGCGACTTATAAAAACCCGCCGCGGGTTTCGCGATGCGGAAGATGTCGCTGACACCGTGATAGCAGATGCGATCGCCGGATCCGAAGTTCCCGTGCGTGTTGTAATCGAACGCGCACCAGCCAATTCCGCCCGCGTAGCGGTCGTCCGACCCGATCTGATTGTGTACGCGCGCGTGCCGCAGTCCATGCTCGGCGATGCGCTCGACATTGTCGGTCCGCTTGGTCGAGTACGTGTGTCCCGCGAATTCCGTGTTCAGATATAGCGGATGATTCGGCGGCCTCAGCGGAAAGCCGAAATCGTTCATCGTGAAAACATCTTCCAGCAACTCCGAGTCGTACAGGTAGCGGACGCCGCCGGTCGGGCGTGAGTCGTCCAGACTGTGCGCAACTTCGTTCGTGCGCTTGTAGAACTCGTGATTGTCGTGCGACTCATTGATGCGGACGCCCCAAAGAATGATTGAGGGATGATTCCAATCACGACGAACCATTTCGCCGACGTTGCGCACAGCGATATTCTGCCACGCATTCTCGCCGACGTGTTGCCATCCGGGAATTTCTTCCAATACTAATAAACCTGTTTCGTCGCACGCGTCCAGGAAATGGCTGGATTGCGGATAGTGTGACGTCCGCACGAGATTACACTTCAGTTCCTTCTTGAGGATCCAGGCGTCGCGCCGCTGTACGCGCGCCGGCATCGCCCCACCGGCATAAGGAAAAGTCTGATGCCGGTTCAGACCGCGCAACTTGATGTGTCTTCCGTTGAGGTAAAATCCTTCGGGCGAGAAGCGTGAATCGCGGAAGCCGATGCGTACTGTGTATTGATCGGAGGCGGCTTGAGCGCCGGACAGTCGCGCGACTACCTGGTACAGCTTTGGATGATGGAGGTCCCATAGCTCGACCGGTCCCAGGTTCTCCAAGGACATGTGCTCGTGGTCATCGGCACCGATCTCCACGGTCGCTCGCTTCAGGAGCCGATCGCCGTCCCAAAGTTCCACGGCCAGAGCCGATGGGCCATTCGCGCCTGGTGCGCGGTTCAGATCGACGCGTACATCCACTCTTCGATCCGGACGCATCACATCCACGGGCTTGGCGAATACGTTTTCAATGAAAACGCTCGGAACGATTCGAAGCGACACTTCGCGATAGATACCGCCAAACGCGAGATAGTCGATATTCCCGCCGAAGGGCGGAATGTCCGCGCGTTCGGTGGAATCGACTTCTACGGCCATGACATTCTCGCCGTTCCAGTTGACGTGGGAGGTGATCTCGAACGAGAAAGGCGTATAGCCCCCGCGATATTCGCCGAGGCGAGCGCCATTGATTGTGACGGTTGCGGCCGTCATAACGCCAGCGAAATCCACGAAGACCCGCTGTTCGCGCAACTCGCCCGGCAGTCGAAAATGTCGCCTATATATCGAGACGAATTGATAGGTCTTATCGTCGAAGCTGTGCCACGGAAGAAAAACGTTCGAATGCGGAATGGTCACGGGCGCAAAGTGGCTGTCGTCAAAGTCCGGCGACGTGGAACCACGCACGGCCTTGCCGCCATAAAGCCAGTTCCGATTCATCGAGAGGACATGGCGCGTTGCGGGCCCTGTCGCGGAATCGCCCGGAAGCGCCGCAAGGGCCCCTGCCGCTGCCTTTAGGAAATCTCTCCGCTGCACGTCTTACAGCCTGACATAGTTGGGGTTACTTAGCCAATTGTCTTGTTGCAACACCGATACTTGATGGCCTACATTACTCTCGATCTACCAGGATCGCTACGGGAGCGGAGCATTTACCTCCCAATTGCGGACATTCAATAATCACAGCGATAGTTCGTAGGCGTCGCGAGTTTGAGTTTGATGTCATCGTTCGGCGCATGAAGCAGGTCTTGTTTCGTGCCAAGATAGCGCTCCGTGGTCTGCACCGATGTCACCCAACCCGAACGCTTCGCCGGCGTCTTTCGGAACCGAATGCGACTCTCTGGTTCTCGTCTTGTGTTTCGGATCCAGTGGGGCTCGCGCGAGGCGAGCCACGCGTTTGCGGCCTGGAGTATCATTGTCAGGTATCAAGATCACCTCCCGGCTGCGAAGCGCCTCGGTGTACTGCAGTAGCCACGGTGCCTCCGCGCCGCCGGCGTTTGTCGTGGCGACGAATCCGTAACTGCGGAGCGTCTCAACATCGCGCTCTCCTTCGACGCAAAATACGATGGGAGCCTCAAGGACTTCACATAGTCTGTAGAGAACTTGGTGCTTACCTTTCCGATTGATCCAACCACCGTAGCCGTCCGGCCGACGTTGAAAGAATCCTTTCGGCTCCGTGCGGACCACTTCGTAGAGGAGTTTCCCGGCCCGGTCCCGATACTCGTACGTTGCAACGATCGTACGTGCCTGAGGCTGAGGAACCGGCCACAGACCCTTGGCTTTCAGAGCTGCCACCACTGCTTCCTGAGAGCAACCGGCGTGACACTTCACCAGGACGCGGCCATCGTCCCCATCTCTAGGGCTGAGCGACGGATTCTGATCATCGTGAGCGGGGCAGCGTGCCATCCATCCCGATGGCATTTTGCGACCGTGGAGATGGCGCGCGATTTGGTCTGCATTCATCACCTCACATCGCTGGCAGATTTCGTATTTGGTGCCTTCTGGAAAAGCAAAAGGCGCCGGTTTGGCGCCGGCGCCTTCTAGTGCTCGTATATGTGAACTACTGTTATTTACTTGGGCGGCTTGCCCCGGCCTCGATATTTCTCTGAGCTCTCCCGGCGGCCGTCAAGCCGGCGATCCTGGACAGTCTGCTGCGTGCGGGAAAACAGTTCATTCGGGAACGCCGTGTCGCTGACACGTCGCTGCTTTTGACCGAACTATTGGTTTTGTAGGTTCTATCGGTCCGCAGTGTCCGTAAGTTACTGTGCCTAAAATGGGGCGGTGGGTTCGAGTCCCGCCCGGCTCACCAAGCTTTCCTTCGTTCTTTCTCAGCGTGACCGGTCGCGCAGAAAGCAGTTCATTGACAAGTGATAGGGATGAGAGCACATTACTTGCCTACCCAAACCACAAACCTGAGTTCATCCCCGTGCAATCGTCCAGTGATTTCCCAACATCCTGTCGTTGGGAAACTTACGCCCGATACTACGAAAGACTGCATGTCGCCGCGGTATGACCCGTTCGCCTGGTCGTCGGTCACCAGTGGCGGAGCGGGCCCATCGAGGCGTTTGCCGGTTATCGATAGTTGGGGTTGCGGGTCTCCTCGCCAGTCGTAGCCCTGAGACCACCAGAAAATCTTCTGACGGTACCCCACGTCCCATTTTGGCAACGCGCGCCACGGACTCTTCCAGACCAAGGTCCATAGCTTCGCCGTACCGAAATAAAAGTTACCGTTCGAGGCCTTGCCCGGATATGGCTCCGGTGGAACAAAGGCCGGTTCGAGTGGTGTGGTTACCGGGCAGCTTGCAGACGGCTCGTTCGCCGTCGTTCCGGATTGCGCAACCTTCTCTTGCGCTCCCACGATGCATGCACTAAGTATTCCCACCACCAAAACGCCGATTGTGGACTGAATCTCACGCATGCATTTGCTCATTTTGGAACTGACTCTCAGGGCAAGACGCAGTGGCGGTAGAGTTTGTTAACATCGTGGCGCTGATCCAACGTTATCGCAACATCCGCAACGGACTCTTCTGCACCCCATCGCTAAAGTTCGACGGATCCAGCCAGCGCTCGAACGCCGCTTTGCGCGACGGCCATTCCGAATCGAGCATCGAAAACCACGCCGTGTCGCGATTGCCGCCTTTCACGATCATGTGCTGGCGAAAGATCCCCTCGAACGTGAAGCCGAGCCGGAGCGCGGCGGCTCGGGAAGGCTCGTTCCGCGAGTCGCATTTCCATTCGTAGCGGCGATAGCCCAGGTCCTCGAACACGTGACGCGCCATGAGATACATGGCTTCTGTGGCGCCGGTCGTGCGTTGCAACCTCGGAGTGTAAAGAATGCTGCCCACCTCGATCACCCGGTGCCTCGGTTCGATTCGCATAAAAGAGGCGTATCCCGCTGCGCGGTCGTCGGCTCGATCGAGAATAGCGAAGAACAACGGATCCTCAGACGAGGCCTTCTCTGTGAGCGCAGCTTCGAAAGCGGTGCGGTCGCGGTAGGGTCCGTCGAACAGGTAGCGCCACAAATGATCGTGCTCAGGCCCGCAGGCCGCGTTCCACAGATCTGTAGCATGTGCCGAGGCGTTGAGCGGAACCAGATTTACATAGCGCCCCTCGATCGTTGTGCGCCGTGGACGGGCAGCGGGTTTCGAATCGATGTCCATCAACGAAACCATAGCGCATCCGCGCGCCCGTCAGGTCGCTTAGCGGATTCATTGGACCATACCGAATTCCATTCACGCGTCTCACTTACCTTAATTTCCTTATCCAGCACGCACATACGGGATTCAACGAACACCATCCGGGATCATCGCATTACGCTGGTTCCAAATGACCCCAGGGCAAGAGATCGTGTCTCAATCGACTCGGGCGTTGCACGCTCTCAATGGCGCATCGCAAGAAATCGCTCGTTGCGACATTCGAAATCACGTTCAAACCCTGCTGGCTCAACGCCATACAAAATGCACCGCGAAACACAAAAGTAACGCGATGCGCCATGATCACGAATCAGCTTTCGGGAATAGCACCTGCACTGCCGGGCACGAGTCGCTAATTCTCTTGCGCCGAATCACCCCCGTCAGATCCCCCAAGGCGACTCCGTCGTGGCTGGCTACTATTGAAAGTTTATCAGCGCTCTTAGGCGTCGCGCATTTTCTGGCCCGCGCAAATGACGAAGTGCTTTTGCTTCGATCTGCCGTATCCGCTCACGAGTCAGATCAAAATCCTGCGCGATCTCTTCCAAGGTGTGTTCTTTATCAAAGCCAATGCCAAAGCGCATGCGGACGATCTTCTCTTCGCCCGGCGATAACGTCTTGAGTACGTCCGCGGTCTCCTCGCGCACGTCGTTTTCCAGGACGGCATCGGTCAGCGATGCGATCCCACGATTTTCCAGCAGATCACCCAAAACAGACTCTCCATCCCGGCCAACCGGAAGGTCCAGCGACACAGGGTCGCGGGAAATGGCCCTCAACTCCTCTACTTTGTGCACCGTCGTGTTCAGGCGTCCGGCAATCTCTTCGTTCGTCGGAGTTCGGCCGAGTTCCTTTTCCAGCTCTCGCACAGCCCGGACGAACTTATTCAGGCTCTCGTTCATATGGACCGGGATGCGGATCGTGCGGGACTTGTCCGAGAGGGCCCGCGTGATTGCTTGCCTGATCCACCACGTCGCGTATGTTGAGAATTTGAACCCAAGGTGGTAATTGAACTTCTCAGCAGCCCGTATCAGGCCGATGTTGCCTTCTTGAATCAAATCCAGCAGGTGCAAGCCTCGGTTCAAGTATTTCTTGGCAATCGAGACGACCAGGCGGAGGTTCGCTTCTACGAGCGTCTGCTTGGCCGACTCTGCTTCCCTCTCACCTTGCTGTACTGTCTTCAACCAGGTGCGCATCTGGCAGCCGTCCGCCCCGGCGGAGATCTTACGCTCGCGAATTGTCCGCTTCAGATCACGGACCGCCGAATTATCGCGATTTGGCCCAGCCTCGAGCCTCGCCAATTTCTGCTCCAGCGTGTTCATTTCCTCGGATGCACGCTGTAGAGCGCCGTGGAACTCTGCCCACTCAGTCGATCGGAAGGGGATCCTCCGAATCTCTTGCGAACACTTCACCGTCAACCGGCACACCTGTCTTACGGCCTTCGTTCGCGCCTGAGCCCTGCGCTTTGGTATCAAGGCGCACTTCTCCCGCAGGACGCATAGCTCACGATCGAGTTCAGCCAGTCTTTTGAAATATCGCAGGGCTGCGACCCGAGCCCGCCTTTTCGCGCCGTCATCTGCGCCGCCAAGGTTCAATAAGTCTTCGGGGACCGACTTTTCCGTGAGGATGTCCTGGTACATGACAAGCGCCATCTTCCGGACCAGCGGTGAACGCGAGAGCGCCTTCTGCATCTGCAGATTGCCTCGCTCCATGCGCTGTGCCAGTCCGACCTCGGCCTGACGAGTCAGCAGACGTACCGACCCCATCTCTCGGAGATAGACTCGTACCGGGTCATCGGAATAATCCGCACTTTCGTCAGTAGTTTCCTGGACCTCTAATTCGGACAGCTCACCGTTCTGCGGCTCCGTGTCGAGGAAACCGAACTTTGGTGAGTCTGAGGAATCGGCCAGAATGTGTTCATCAACTATTCGCATCGAAAGCTCCTACAGTGGTCTGCAATCACATCGCAACACTTCGCTCGACCAGCGACAATGGATAGCTGCGATCGCCTTTGCGCTTGTGGTATCAACCGACGAGGCAGGTGGTTGGGGCCATCCCAGGATGGCGACTCAAGCCAAATTCTGGTTCTCCAAGGAGGCCCTATATCAGTTCGATGCATAACATGTTACTTCGGTAACAAATATTTGAAAAAGGGCCGAGTTGGGCTCGGGCAGTCTTGCAGACGGGGCTCCACGACGAACGTCGCTAGAGTCCAGCCTTTTGTTTCTTTTCACGCCCACGACTCAGAAATCTGTCGATGAACGGCGTAGAATCAGGAAGCTGGGACGTAAGTTGGCCTTGATCGAATCCCTGACTTTCAGCGTAGTACTCATGATGCGGGTATGGCTCCCCGGTTGGCGGCTTAACGGCGACGATTCGCGGGGAATACGGATTTGCTTCCGTGAGAGCTTCATCACCCTTGTTCTTGGGTTTTTGAGCAAGCCGCCGCATTTCCAGAACACTGAATAGGAACGCCCAGCCCACCGTCAAGCAGCCAATCAACATCAATAAGCTCTGCCACCAGGCGAGACCAGCGATCCCACTGTAAGTCATTACGAACGCGATCGCGATTGCCGAAATGACCACGTACAAGAAGGTGAACCTCTCCCTACCCGGAACGATGTCGACGAATTTCGTCTGTTCGGGGCCTGCAACCGAAACATGTGTATGCACGATATCCCTCCTTCAACGGTGTAACAACACCATGCATTGGCAATTCACATGCCAGCATTCACTTGGCCTAGATTTCCTTAGCGGTAGCGTGAATTTTCCGCAGATGTCTGGTACGAATCGGTGATAGCGCCATATGCCCGATCAAGTGGGTGCTATTACTGCGCATCTTGCAGCAGGAAATCGCCAGTCGGCAAAGCGGAAGATATCGGCTCGGACTGCTGGCGCGCATTGTCAATAACTTCCAGGTGAACATCCAGCTCCTACGCGAGGCGACTCGATTGCAAACTAGAGAGCGCATTTCCATCGGGGCGGAGGTGTGCCTGACGATGCCGCGGGACGGAAGACCGCAATACAGCCTTTCCAAACAAGCGAAAGGCGCAAGGGGCGCTCAATTTTTCGGCTCTAAGATTACAATCCCGATGCGCAGTGTGTTCTTGTCCTGCGTTTGGCCCGGGAAGGTGTAGGTAGATACACGGAGGCCATCCTGGAGGCTCTCCACGCTACCTACGGGCCGCCGCTCCCAGTCTTCGAAGCGCACGATGTCGCCGCGGATTTTTCCAGTAAGCAGCAGTTCCAGACCGAGCGGGTCGTGCACTAATTCCACTAGATTTCCTTTGGCTCCTGCGTAGTGTCCGGTCCGGCCGCAGATGGGACACGACTCAACGTCGGCGTGATTGGGATTAGCATGCTCGACCTCGTAGTGCACGCTGGCGGCGAACCGGTAAAATTCGCGGGTCTGACCGCGAAGCTGGACCCTGACTTTGTCCAGCCGCGAAGACTCTAGAGCGGTGTAGTAGTAGCGCATGTGGAACGCGTGTGCGTGCATGCGCTCGCGCTGTGTGGTGTCGATCCATGGCTGCAAATGTTCGATGCGAGCCTCGAAGTCGCATCCCTCCGGGTTGTCAAATGGGGGAAAATATTCCGGCAAGTGCATCGCGGCACGGAGCCGTCCGGTGACCAACTTCACTGCTTCCTCGCTCGAATGAGATAGCGATCCGGCGATGAAGAACCAAACGTTCGGATAGCGCGGCATGGCTGGGGAAAACACCGTCTTCGGCGGAAGCTGAAAATCGCTAAGCTCCTGAGCCGCCGCCAGCCTCATGCAGAGGGCGGCAACAATGAATCCCTGGATGAACCACGAGTTCCCGTGTGTTCGCGATCCGGCCAACTTGAGACACACCGCCGGGATTTGTAGATTGGATTGCAACAGTGTTCTTGAGATTAACAGCGAGTTTGCAGGATCGTCAACGTCAGATTGCGGGCGACCGGCTGATAGCTACGATGTTCGGCGGAGTACACTGAATGTCCAGAAAGACCATGAGCGAAGAAATCCGGCCCTTCCAGATTCACACCAGCGACGCTGATCTTGACGATCTGAGACGGCGCCTGCGCGCGACGCGTTGGCCCGATGCCGAGACCGTCGGCGACTGGTCGCAGGGCATTCCGCTAGCTTACGTGCAACAGGTCTGCGAATATTGGGCGGGCTCCTATGACTGGCGAAAGACCGAAACGCGGCTGAACTCGCTTCCGCAGTTCCGCACGGAGATCGATGGGCTTGGCGTCCATTTTTTGCATGTGCGTTCGAGGCACGACGGCGCGGCGCCGCTGATCTTAACCCATGGCTGGCCGGGATCGATCATTGAATTTCTCAAGGCGATCCCGTTGCTCACCGATCCGACCGCGCACGGAGGCGAGATTGCCGACGCCTTCCACGTGGTTTGCCCGTCGCTGCCCGGCTTCGGTTTTTCCGACAAGCCGAAGAAGAACGGCTGGACGGTGGAGAAGATCGCGAGCGCCTGGAGTGCGCTGATGCGGAGGCTGGGTTACAACTGGTATTACGCGCAGGGCGGCGACTGGGGCTCCATCGTCACTACCGCAATCGCAATCCGCGATACCGAGCACTGCCACGGAATCCACCTCAACATGTCGACGGTCCGGCCCGATCCCGACACCATGAACAGCCTTACCGACGAGGAGAAACACTGTCTCGCCGCAATCAAATACTACCAGGACTGGGATTCTGGATATTCAAAGGAACAGAGCACGC
>Ga0335082_10004994_pt1 | contig 14476 bp, 17 predicted proteins | sample Lox_Sample_41_FD_206718 | JGI IMG/M metagenome (GOLD analysis project Ga0335082, IMG submission 206718) | Soil microbial communities from Loxahatchee National Wildlife Refuge, Florida, United States - Lox_Sample_4.1 | ecosystem: Environmental > Terrestrial > Soil > Wetlands | place: USA...
TCGCGCTCGCCCGGCAGAGTGGTCCGTACGCGCGCGCTCTCCTTCTGCCAGCGCGCGACATGGTCGGCGAAATCGGGCACGCGCAGCTGGTTGTTGTATTGCAGGTCGAGCGCGGCGCGGTCGTAGCTCAGATAGATCGGATCGGCTGGCATGCCACTCTTCCCCTCGTTTGCTCCGAAAGCAGCTTGCGTCAAGCGGCCGAGGGAATCTACCGGAGCTTGCAGCAGCTCTGCGAAAAGACGATGGCTCGTGCGACGTGACCGCCGATCGCGGCTCTTGCTGCAGCGCACTGTCGATCACACATTCGCCCTGAGGCGCGCTCTCTTGGAGAGCCAACATGAGAATCCCCATGCTTGCCCTGGCCTTCGGCGTCGCGCTCGCGCCGGCCTTGCCGGCGCGCGCCGAGATCCTGCAGGGCGATCGGTTCATCACCGCGATGAAGGACAACACCGTGTCCGGCAAGACCGACGCCGGTACGACCTATAATCTCTATTTCCTGCCGGGCGGCGCGGCCACCTACAGCGACGCGCTCGGTCACCATATCAACGGCGGCTGGCGGCTGGACCGCGTCGGCGATGTCTGCGTGAGCTGGCACGGCACCACGGCCCTGGCGAACGCCTGCTATCGCGTTAGGGCGAACGGCAGCGATGTCTACTGGTGGAACAAGTCGGCGCGCAGCAACGAAATCTTGCGCGGCGCCGTTACCAGCGCGTTCCTTCCGCCCCACTAGCCACGCGGCGCCGTCGTCCGCGCGTCTCCCCTGCGATGGAACTCGCGGGTCGCTTGTGTGTTGTAGCAACGCAACGACGGGACGGAGCGGACGATGCGAGTGCACGGAGTCCTCGCGCTCGTAAGCGCTATCGGCATACTCTCGGCTTGCTCGAGCGAGCCGCGGCAAGTCGGCGCGACGGCGCCGACCGTGACCTATTCCTATCGCAACGCGGCCGAGCTGCGCGACGCCAAGGACAAGGCAGACGATTGGTGCTCGGACCGCTACGGCGGGAGCGCGCGCCCAGCCGAGCGGTGGCCCTCGACGAACGGCGAAGTCACCTTCGTCTGCGTCGCGGACTAGCGGCAATCGCCGCTCAGTTCTTCGAATCTCTCTGCTGCTGATACCACATCGGGTAGGGCGGCGGCTTCCGACCGGATCCCGAACCAGGTCCCGGTTGGCTCGGTGGCTGATTGCCCGCGATCGGCGGGCGGGGCGGCGCGCCGTCGGTTACACCACTGCCGCGAGGAGGATGGTCGCCCTGGTCGTGGTCGTTGTCATCGTCCCAATGGTGATGATGGTGGTGATAGTTGTAGCAGCTATAGGGCCAGCAGGAGTCTCCATAGTATCCGCCATAGCTTCCATAGCCGCCACCATAGCCGTAACCATCGTCATACGCGCACCCCGCCAGCAGGGGCAGGGCGAACGCGCCCGCGAGGCCGGCCAGCCGGACCCTCGTCAGGCGAAACAGAGTCATCGAACGCTCCACCGCGCACGACCGCGCCGCGAAGGATTCGCGGCCAAGTCTTGCGTCTATCATATCATGTGGGGTCGGCCGGCGTCGGCAAAAAGAGCCTGCCGCCAATATGGTTAGCAGGCCGGCCTGCCCGAGCGTCAATCCCCTGGCCGCTCGGAGAGCGTGACGCCCAAGGCGGCGATGGTGACCCAGGCGACGGCGAGTGACAGCCGCAGGCCGATCGCCTGACCCAGGCAGACGGCGCCGACCAGCGCGCCGATCGCCGGCTCGAGCGTCACGAGGATGCCGTAGGCCCGCGCCGACATGCGCTGCAGCGCCTGATACTCGAGCGCCATCGGCAGCACGGCGCTTAGCAGCGCGACCGCGAGCGCGCCGCCGACGTCGAAGGCGCCGGCGCGCAGCATCGTTCCCTCGGCGACGGCGAACGGCAGCAGCATGGTCGTCGCCGCCCACAGGCCGAGCGTCAAGCCGTCGATGCCGTCGAAGGCGCGGCCCGCCCGTTTGGTGAGCGGAACGAAGGCCGCCCAGCCGGCGGCGGCCAGCGCGGCAAGGCCGAGGCCGAGCGGATCGAGATCGCCGCCCACCACCGGCGTCAGCAGCCCGATGCCGAGCGCGCCGATGCCGATCCAGAGGAAGTGCAGCGGGCGATGCGAGGTCGCCACCGCGACGCCGAGCGGCCCCAGGAAGGTGATGGCCGAGGCGATGCCGAGCGGAATGCTCTGCAGCGCCAGGAAGAACGGCAGCACCATCGCGGCGTCCGCGACACCGAACAGCAGGATGAGCAGCGCGTGCGCACGCCAGCGGCGGTCGAGCTTCGGCCGCGCGAGTGCGGTCAGCACCGCGGCCGAGAAGACGGTGCTGGCGAAGGCTGTCCCCGCCGGCCCGAGGCTTGAGAACAGGACAGTCGCCAGCGCCGAGCCGAGCTGCACCCCCAGCATCGCCAGCAGCAGCAAGGCCGTCGGCGGCAGTCGTCCGAAGGTGCGCGCGATGGGAGGAGCGTCGCCGCCGAACGGCAGCCGCTGCGGCCCGCGCGGCTCCGATTGGGTCAGGACCATCTGCACCGTCGCACGCCGTCCTCCATGTCGGACCCGTTCATCTCTCGAGTACGCCTCCGCTGCAAGCCGCTGCGATCGTCGAGCAACCCTTTGTCGTCGCGGCGCATTGGCGTTCGACGGCCTTGCGCGCCGAGAAATCGGTCTTGCCGGTGGCATAGGTGGGACTTCCGCTGCCGCTGCCATAGGCGACGCATACCGTCTCCGGCCCCATATCCACGAGAACGGCGCAGTCGGCGGCGTCGCAGCGCTGCAGCGCAGTTTCCCGCGCCATCGGCCGGTTCTCCATGTCGCTCGCCAGGCCCCACTTGTCGAGCGTCGGCGAGTAGGCGAGGGCGCCGTGGCGCGAGTACATCGCCGCGGCGATCATCGCCCGAATCTGCTCGTCCGAGAACTGCTCCCTGGGCACGAGGTCGCGCATCGCCCGGAAGATGTGCTCCGCCAGCGGATCCTCCGTCAGCTTTCCGAAGGGCGAGAATGTTCCCGTGGCCTGCTTGCCCGCGGCAATGATCCGGCAGTCGCGGCCGCCGGCCTCCCGGCAGGCGTCGAGCGCCAGTTGCCGTGGCGGCGTCCGCTGCGGACACAGACCACCGGGGCAATAGCTGTAGCCATACCGCTTGCCGTCCGCCGACAGCGCGAAGAACTGCGGCTGCTCCAGCGTCTGATAGTGTTGGAACGCGGCGAGCGCATCGCGCGAGATCTCGACCTCGTCTGCCGCGGCGTCGCCGATCGCCCACGCCGCGACGATGGGCATTGCTGCGAGCAGGAGGAAGATGCTGCGACAGAGTCGGCCGCTCACGTCCATCGAAGCGTTCCCCGATGTGCAAGAAGGAAGAGAACCCAGTCCCCTCTTGTGAAGATATCCTATCTCGAAGGTCGGATGGAGAACATGGACTCGTAGCATGCGCGCCGCCGGTCAGGTCACGCAGAGATACCGACATTCCCAAAGTGACGGTTAGGAAGGGAAAATTATCCTGACGCTACCGCCACGGATGTTGTCGCCTTCGTCGAGTCCGGGCAGGATAGACGAGTCGCAATCATGCCGTATCGGACGCTGGAGGACCTATGCGCTCGCCTCTGCCGTTGTTGCTTGCCGGGGTGATCACAATGCTGGCCGTTCTCGCGTCGCCGCCCTTGCAGACGCGGGCCGACGAGCCCCTGGTCATTTCGCCGGACGTGATGGCCGATTTCGCGCAATACAAGGCGCTCAGGAAGCCGCTCTACTTCGCCGTTTCCAAGGACGGCCTGTTTTCCTGGTACACCTACTGCATCGACTACAACTGCCAGGCAGGCCAGACCTATCGGCGCGACGTCCTTGCGAACTGCGCGGATGAGGGCGGCACGGAGTGCGTGATCTTCGCCGTCGCCGACAAGGTGCAGGTCGAATACCGGGTGGGTGACCCCACGGCCATGGCGCCTGCGGCGACCGCGTCCTGCACGATCGACAGCTTCGCGCCCAGCTCGCCGGGCGCCGTGCTCATGGCACCCCTGCGGCCCGCGCCATGCAAGGATTTCCGACGATTCGGCTTCTACCAGGATTTCAAGGCGTTCGCGACCACCGACCTCGCGAAGTTCCGGAGCGCGCGCGGCTGGGCGTCCCACTATGACACGCCCGAGGAGGCCATCGCGGCGGCCATGGAGCAATGTGACAAAAGCCGGAAGTATCTGGCGATCACCGAGCCCTGCGAGGTGTTCGCGCTCGGCGACATCATCGTACGCGGCATGACCGACGCCCAGAAGCGCGCCGCCGCTGCGGTCTACAAGAAGAACAAGGACGCGACCAACGCCGACCTGCCCCCGGGCTGAGGCGGAGGTTTGGCTCACTCCGCTTTCAGTCGCTGGCGTAGCGCCGCCAGCTCGCGATAGATCGGCAAGAGCAGCTTCGGGTTCGCCGCCGGGTTGGCGCCGCTCGGGTTCGGCGTCACGAAGATGCGGGTCGGCCCCAGCCGTTCGGGCTGCAGGCCGACGGCGATCTTGGCGCGCGGCCTGTCCGCATGCGCCAGGAACAGGCGATAGCCGCTCGTGCCGTGGAACCAGGCGATGAGGGGCGCATGGCGCAGCAGCTTCTCCTGCAGCGCGGCGGCGCCGCGTCGGTAGTCCGCCTCGGTGAGGTCGGCGGCGCGTGCGGTCGCCCGCTTCACCAGGTCCGTGAAACCGATACGGTGCTTGCGGAACAGCAACTCGACCCCCTCCCGTGACGGTGCCACCGGCGGCTCGACCAGCCCAGACCCATTGAGCGCCGGCCAGAACCGGTTGCCCGGCCGCGCGAAGTAGAACCCGCGCTCGACCGAATAGAGCGACGGATTGATGCCGATCGAAACGATGTCGAGACCCGGCGCGAGAAAATCAGGGAGGGTACGCTGCTTCACGGCGCTGCCGACGGCACACCATAGTACCAATCCGCGAAGGGGTAGCCATCCCACGGCTCCCGTCCGGCGAAGCCGAGAGCCAAGGCGATACGGTCCCAGAGAGTCATCTCTGCTCCCTCCAGCTCGCGCACCGCCTCAGCGGCCTCTTCTCCGCGCCGAAACCGCTCGATAGCGAGGACGAGCGGGATACTCAAGCGCCGGTAGATCAACGGCGCAGTGTCGCGCGCAATCTCTCGTGCGGCATCGAATCTGCCGAGAACGGCAGATATGGCTCCCAGCTCCTCTCGCGCCCGCACAGTGGCGGCGGCGGAACGCGCCTCTTCGAGGCAGCCATCAAGCCATAGCGCGATATGCGGCGCCGATGCGGCACGGCTGCGGACTCGGTGCATGATCACATCTTCGCTGTAGAGCGGATACAGATCTTCTAATTGCATGGTCGCCGACGGCGCGGCCTTCAAGCATTGCGGAACGACGTCTGAGATCATTAGGCGTCCTACGCGGCGCTCATCGCGGATGCCCATCCATAGTCGCTGGATGCGGGCGTCGATCTCACGCTCGTTCAACAGCCTGGCAACATCGCCGAGCATCTGACGGTAGGAGATGTCGTGCCTGTAGACACTGTGCTCACGGTCGAGCTCATCCGCACAGGCTCTCAGCTGCTGTCGCGCGGCAATATTGTCCTTGTGCATGCTGCTGCGGACCCCTGCCTCGGAAGAGCCGCCCTTTCGGCAAATCACTCTGGCATTCGCATGATACGCGCGGCATAGGCGGAGTCCGATTAGAGTTGACGGATACCGAATGTTCCTATAATGTTCTAAATCTGTGGCAACCTCGTTGCCGCTCGGTCTTTGGCATCGTGGATCAGTCTGGTTTGAAATGCGCCTTTTTCCGAGGTCGGGCGAGGCGATCGGTCGAGGGCCTGTGAACAAAAGGGCCTCGCCCGACCCTTGGCCCGATGTCAGATCACCGCTTGGCATGGGGTCCATCGCTCGGATTGTTGTACAGACGCCTGTAGGGGCGGCCCACGTGGCCGCCCTTTCCTTGCGGCAAGGTGGTGCCGGTTCTTCCTTCCTCGGCGTCCCTGCGATGAACCTTGTCCCCGCGGTGAACCTTCGGACGCAAGAGCACACTCTCCGCTGGGCATGGGGTCCTTCGCTCGTTCTTGGACAGGTGGGGGCAGGCCCGCGTGCCCGCCCACCACCGGGCGACCGCTACAGGCCTGTCCGCTCGGGTCGATCTCCGCTGGCCATGGGGTCCATCCGCCTAAATGCAGTCGACTGCCCGCGTTCTTCACGCCCCGACGGGTATCCACCACTCCCGCCCGCGCGGCGTGCTCACATATTCCGGCCAGCGGTAGTGGATGGGCGCCTTGAAGTTCTTGCCGAGGAGCGGCGGCACCCAGGTCTTGCCGCCGATGCCGCCGCCGCTCCGTTCCTTGAACTCCGCCTTGGCGGCGGCCAGCACGGCCGGTTTGGTCATCAGGTCGATGAAGGTGAGGCCGATCGTGCGGGCGGCCGCGAACACCGTGGGGTCGATGGTCGGCGAATAACCGCCGAGGGCGTTCCAGGCCCAGTCCGGATACTGGTAGCCGGGTGCCGGCGGCTCCAGGGTCGCCCGCCCGATCAGCAGCCGCACGGTCGGGCAGTGCCAAGTGTAGTCCGTGTAGTCGTCCGACGTGTAGTTCTTCTGCCAGGCCGGCAGGTCGCGCCGCACCATCGCCTCGGCCTCCTCGGGCGGGATCAGCTCGCCCATCTCGCGCATGATCGGCTCCTTCATCGGCTTCACGCCAAGGTTCTTCTGCAGCTCGCGCGCGAACTTCCTGGCCTGCTCGCCCCAGGCCGGCGGCCCCGCCAGCTCCAGGTTCGCGTAGCAGAGACCGGCCATGACGTGGTTGGGCAGGCCGGGCCGCGTCTTCGTCACCCAGCCCTTGCGCACCGTGCAGTGGGTGATGCCCGCCGCATGATGGGCGTTGTTGTCGAGCACGGCGTAGATGCGCTCCTGCATGGCCAGGGTCGGCGCGCGGCTGGCGTACTGGATCTGACTGAAATTGGGGGCAAGGTTGTCGGAGGTGGCCTGGCCCGCCGCCAGGATCGCCTCGTTGATGGTCCAGGTGCCCGTATGCGGCAGCATCGCCTCCTTCGTGTACTTGGAGGCCGTGTACATCAGGCATACCGCATCGATGGCGCCCGGCGCGCGCGCCGAGGTGTGCGGATTGGCGCTGTTGCTGGCGCCCATGGCCGCCCAGGTCTCGGGATGCGGACACTCGAAGGTGTAGATCTTGCTCCAGTAGGAGCCGCAGTGGGTGTCCCAGATCGTCGTGTTGGAGTAGGTGCGGAAGTAGGCGGGGTGGAAGCTGATGGCGGCGTCGAGGTCGTCGTAGTAGCCGTGGGCGGCGTGGATCGGCTTCGAGCCGCACACCTTCTCGGCGGGCTCGCCGAAGAACTTGAGTGTGCCGGGAATGCCGTGCTTCTCCATTGCCGCCTTGGCTGCCAGCAGCCCGCCGAGCGCGCCGCAGCCGAGCGCGGAATGGGGGTCAGTGTGGCCGGCGGCGTACTTGTGCAGTCCCGCGCGCGGCTTCCTGTAGGGCACGCGCTCCTGGCTGTTGCCGGGCACGGCGTCGTACTCGGCATAGGAGGCGATCGTCGGCCCGCCCTTGCCGTTCTTCCAGGTGGCAAGGAAGGCCGTCGGCATGGTCGCCGTACCTTCCTCGACCTCGAAGCCCTGGGCGCGCAGCAGGGTCGTGTAGTATTCGGCCGAGCGGTACTCGCGCCACGCCGTCTCGTGGAAGTCCCAGATCTGGCTGTGGGTGTTCGACAGCCAGGGCTCGTTGCTCTTCACCCACTCGAGCGCCGTCCTCTTCGCCGGCGTCAGCGCGGCCTTGCGTGGCGACATGCATTCCTCCCGTTGGCTTGTTTGGCGTGATGCTATCACCGGAACGCCACCGGCGTCTGCGGATCGGGATAGCGGTTCTCGATGACCACGAACCAGGGCGCGCCGAGTTTCCCGCTCGCATCGACGTCGCGCTCGCTGAGCGAAACCGACTGCCGCACATTGCCGCCGATCGACTCGAGCTTGCCGCCGCTATTGCTCACGACGATGTCGCAATGCAGCGCGGCATCGGCCGGCAGCGCATGGAAGTCCGTGATGTCCCGCGTGCTGCCGCGCCCGCGGCAGATGAGGTCGCCGGGCTTCGGCGCATAGTCGGCCGGCGCGTGCGGTCGGAACTTGAAATCGGGATCGTCGGCATGCTCGATGATCGTCCGGAGATAGTCGCGATGGGCCGCCGAGCGCGTGAACTGCCCAGGATCGACACCGGAGCGGATCATCACCCAGGAGATGAAGGCCGCCGACCAGGGCTCGGCGCAATCGAAGCCCGTGAGCTCCGAGTCCGGATCGAGCACGCGCCAATACTCGGCCACCCGCCTGCTGCCGAGCTTGTCGTCCTCCCACAGCCCCACCGGCTTGATGACCTCGACCCCATCCTCCCAAGTGATGCGCTGCTTGCCGAACGCCTCCCACTCGCCGCGCGTCAGCGCCAGGACCGTGGCCTTCACCTCGCTCTCGGGAATCGGTTTGCCCGTGATCGTCTCGATGGCCGGCTTGGTGACGCAGGCCGCGAGCAGGAGCGCGATGCCCGCAAGCAGATGACGAGCTTGCAACGCGGCCTCCCTAGTCGCGCTTGTCCTTGAGGGCCAGCAGGAGCTCCTCCAGGCAGCGGTCGCGCCAGGCCGCCAGTTCCGGGAAGCTGCGCGTCCCGGCCTCGGCGATGACGCCGTCGATCAGCTTCTTCTTGAGCGCGTCCGTGAACTTGGGCTGGCCGAGCTCTTCCCAGTCGGCCTCGATCGACGCCTTCAGGTGGTCGAGGAAATAGGCCATGCCGCCGACGCCGCCGGCGAGGTGGAAGGTGAGCGACGGGCCCATGAACGCCCAGCGAATGCCGGGCCCATAGGCGATGGCGGCATCGGCATCGGCGACCGAGGCGATGCCCTGGTCGACGCAGTAGAGCGCTTCGCGCCAGAGCGCTGCCTGCAGCCGGTTGGCGAGATGGCCGCGGATCTCCTTGTTGAGGCGGATCGCCCTCTTGCCGATGGCATTATAAAACCCGACCGACCAGTCCACCGCCGCGGCGTCCGTCTTTTTCCCGCCGACGACCTCGACCAGGGGCACGAGGTGCGGCGGATTGAAGGGATGGCCGATGACCACGCGCTCCGGATGCTTGCAGCGCGCCTGCAGATCGCTCGGCATGAAGCCCGAGGTGGAGGAGGCGATGACGCGATCGGGCGGCAGCGCCGCGTCGATCTCCGCCAGCACTTGCTGCTTCAGCTCGACCCGCTCGAACACGCTCTCCTGCACGAAGTCCGAGCCGGTCGTCGCCTCCGCCGGCGTGCCGTGGAACGACCAGCGTGTCGGATCGGCGCCGTGCGCGAGGCCGAAGCGCTCCAGCGTCGGCCAGGCCTTGGCGATGTAGTCGCGGACGAACGCTTCGCCGTCGGCGCGCGTGTCGTTGGCGCGCACGGCGAAGCCGCGGGCGAGGAAATAGGCGGCCCAGCTGGCGCCGACGATGCCGGCGCCGACGACGGCGATGGTGCGCACGGAGGCGCGTTGGATGAGTGGCATGGTTCCCCCTGCGTGTGATCCTGATCGGCGCAAAGTAGATCATGGCGCGCCACCCGCTCCAAGCCCGCCGACGTTGACTCAGGCCCGCGCGCCTCGCACTCTCCGGCTCAACGAACAAGCCGTCGCTCTGGGAGAGCCGCCATGCCCGATACCGCCAACGAGCCGCCGCTCCAGCCACTCAACGCTGCCGTGATTCCGCGGTTCGCCGAGGCCGCCACCTTCATGCGTACGCCGCGGATCAACGATCCGACGAAGGTCGACATCGCGCTGGTCGGCGTGCCCTTCGACCTCGGCACCGGCTTTCGCACGGGTGCGCGCCAAGGCCCGGCGCAGATCCGGGAGATGTCGCGCATCATCCGCCGCGTCAACGCCACCAGCCGGATCGCGCCGTTCCGGCTATGCAACGTCGCGGACATGGGCGACGCGCCGGTCAATCCTTTCGATCTCCTGGGCAGCGTCGATGCCATCACGGCGTTCTTCAAGAACCTCGCCAAGCACAATGTCGCCCCGATCGCCGCCGGTGGCGATCACACGGTCACGCTGCCGGTGCTGCGCGGCCTCTACAAGGGCGAGCCGTTCGGCGCCGTGCATTTCGACGCCCACGCCGACACGCTCGATACCTATCTCGGCACCAAGATCAATCACGCCACGCCGTTCCGCCGGCTGGTGGAGGAGGGCGTCCTCGATCCCAAGCGCACGATCCAGATCGGCCTGCGCGGCACGCGCTTCGGCGACGACGACATCCAGTACGGCTACGACGTCGGCATGCGCATCGTCACCATGGACGATTTCGAGGAGATGGGGCGCAAGGAGGTGATCAAGGAGTGCCGGCGCGTCTGCGGCACCGGCCCGACCTACATCACCTTCGACATCGACGGGCTCGACCCCGTCTACTGCATCGGCACCGGCGTGCCGGAGCCGGGCGGCCTCTCCATGCGCGACGCCCAGGTGATCATCCGGGGACTGCAGGGGATGAACCTGATCGGCGGCGACATCTGCGAGGTGCTGCCGCTGGCCGACCCCACCGGCCACACCGCCCTCAACGCCGCCAATCTGATGTTCGAGATGCTGTGCGTGATTGCGGACTCCCGCGTGAACAGAAAATAGGGACGAAGAAGGATGGCTACGGGTCTGAAGGACAAGCGCGTCATCATCACCGCTGCGGCGACCGGCATCGGCCGCGTCACGGCCGAGATGTTCCTGGCCGCCGGCGCCAAGGTCGAGGTCTGTGACGTCGACGAAGCTGGCCTGAAGGGCTTCCGGGCGAAGCACCCGGCGGTGGGGGTGACGGTGACTGACGTCGCGGATGAACCCCAGCTCAATCGTTTCCTGGATGCGGCGCTCGCCAACCTCGGCGGCCTGGATGTCATGATCAACAATGCCGGCATCGCAGGGCCGACCGCCAATGTGGAGGATGTGAAGTCGGAGGATTGGCGGCGTACGCTGGCCGTCAATCTGGACGCGACCTACATGTGCTGCCGCCGCGTCGTGCCGGTCCTGAAGAAGAACAAGAGCGGCGCGATCATCAATCTGTCGTCGGCTGCAGGGATCCACGGGTTTGCGCGCCGTACGCCCTATGCATCGGCCAAGTGGGGCATCATCGGCCTCACGAAATCGTTGGCGCTGGAGCTGGGTCCGTTCGGGATTCGCGTCAACGCGATCTGCCCCGGCGCGGTCGAGGGCGACCGCATCGAGCGCGTGATCAAGGCGGAAGCCAAGGCCAGCGGGCGGTCGGAGGACGAGGTCAGGAAGAACAGCGTGCGCTATACGGCCATGAAGACGTTCGTCACGCCGCAGGATATCGCCAACATGATCCTGTTCCTGTGCTCGAACGAGGGAGCGCATGTCTCCGGTCAGGCGCTCCCGGTCGACGGCTACCTCTATACGCTCGGCGATTGACTTGCGCAGGCGGGCGCGGCTGCTAGCATCGAGACACAACGCTGTTCGCGAGGAGAGACAATGACCAAGAGTGGGAACGGAGCGGCCAACGGGTGGGGCGTGAACTCCGAATACGGCAAGCTGCACGACGTGCTGCTGTGCGAGCCGGTGAACTTCAAGTGGCTCCCGACCAGCTCCATCTCCAAGGCGACCCTGCGCAGCGGCGCCAAGTTCGACCGCCAGCTCGCCATGCGCCAGCATCGCGAGATGGTGCAGGCCTACGAGGACGCCGGCGTCGCCGTGCACCTGCTGGAGCCGGACGAGGCGCTGCCCTACCAGGTCTATGCCCGCGACTCCAGCTTCATGACTCCCTACGGCGCCGTCGTCACGCAGATGCATCAGTGGTGGCGGCGCGGCGAATATGCGCCGGTGATCAAGTTCTACCAGTCGAAGGGCATCCCGATCTTCAAGATGATCACGGCTTCGGCCTTCGAGGGCGGCGACTTCGACGTCATCGAGCCGAACAGCGTGCTCATCGGCTTCTGCGGCGAGCGTACCCAGGAACCGGCGGCGCTGCAGGTGAAGGGGTGGCTGGAGGAGAAGGGCTGGGAGGTGAAGCTGGCGCCGATCGCCGAGCACTACGTGCATATCGATCTCATGGTCTGCATGCTGGCGCCCAAGCTGGCGGCCGTCTGCCTCGACACGACCGACGATTGGATCCTGGATTGGCTGAAGGCGAAGAAGATCGAGCTGGTGCCCGTGAACTACCGCGACACCATGGGCCTCGGCTGCAACGTCATGTCGCTCGGCGACGGCAAGATCATCTCGACTGCCGCCTCGAAGGAACTGAACAAGACGCTGCGCGCCGCCGGCTTCAAGGTCTACGACCCCGACATGAGCATGTTCACGCTCGGCGGTGGCGGCGTGCACTGCATGGCGCAGGCCTTGCGCCGCGATCCCGTGTGATCAGCTGTTCTATGCAGCGGCGGTGCGCCGCGCGCCGAGGACCGTCATGGCAACGATGGCTGCGATGACGAGCGCGCCGCCGAGCAACTGAAGCGGCCCCAGCCTTTCGCTCAGCACGATCCAGGCGGCCGTGATCGTCACCACCGGCTCGAAGTTGAAGAGGATGGCGACGCGGATCGGGTCGACCATCCGGAGGCTCAGCAGCCAGGCGGAGAACGCCACCGTATAGCAGAGCGTGGCGCCGACGATGCCGAACCAGCCGAGGCCTGTCGTCGGCAGAGCAAGGCCGCCGGCAGCGGCCATGTAGGCGCCGAGGACGAGCGCCGCCCAGGCGTTGGTGCAGGTGTTCACGAGCAGCGCATCGTTCTGTCGCATGACCGCGCCGCCGAAGGTGACGGTGATCCCCATCGCGAGCGCGCCGGCCAGGCCGCAGGCGATGCCGCGCCAGTTCAGCACATCGAAGCTGGGGCCGAGAGCGAGTACGAGACCGGCGAAGGCGACGATCAGCGCGGCCGCCTTGGCCCGCGTCATCGGTTCCCGGCCGGTGAGGCTGGCGAGGATCGCGACGTAGAAGGGGAAGGTGTAGAAGATGAGCGCTGCCAGGCTGACGGGGATGTAGGCGACGGCGCCGAGGTAGCCTGCCGACATGATCAGGAGGAGGGCGGCCATCCAGAGCGTCGCGATGAAGCCTGACCGCGTGAGCGGCGCCCGCCGGCGTCTCAACAGCAGGACAGCGCCGAACAGGAGGGCGAACGCCGTCGAGCGCAGCAGCACGACCGTGAGCGTGTTGCTGCCGCCGTCGTACGCAAGCCGCGACTGCGTGGTCACGAGGCCGAAGGTGGTGGCGCCCAGGATGGTGATGGCACTACCGGTCCAGTGCCGGGAGGGTGCTTGCGGCAGGGCGGAGTCGGTGGCCGACAGGGGCTGTCTCCTGGTGCGTTCGGTCGCGATGCCATAGACCGGGGCGTGCGCGCCTGTCCAGGGCTGGACAGGACCGCTGAGGCGATGCAATAGTCCGCCGCCATCGGAGCGAGGCCCATGTCGATCGGAACGCGCGTCCATACCTGGCTGTTCGGCGAGTTCGTCGGGACCGACGAGTTCGGCAACCGCTACTATCGCGACAAGCGCACCAGGGGCCAGAAGCGCGAGCGGCGCTGGGTGCTTTACAACGGCGAGGTCGAGGCCTCGCGCGTGCCGCCGGAGTGGCACGCCTGGCTGCACCGCATCGCCGTCGAGCCGCCGAAGCCGGGCGAGATCAAGGTGCGGCCCTGGCAGAAGCCGCACCAGCCCAACCTGACGGGCACGGGGCTCGCCTATCGCCCGCCCGGCCATACGCTGAAGGGCGGGCACCGCGCCAAGGGCACCGGCGACTACGAACCCTGGGTTCCGTCCTAAGCGCGAGGCGCAGCCATGCATCGCAACGTCATCGAAACGATCATGGGCGCGGTCGTCCTGATCGTCGCCGTCGTGTTCCTGGTCTTCGCCTACAGCAGCTCGAGCAGCGGCACGGTCAGCGGCTACGCCGTCACGGCGCGCTTCAACAACATCAGCGGCATCAACCCCGGCACGGACGTCCGCCTCTCCGGCATCAAGGTCGGCAGCGTCATCGATACGACCCTGGACACGAATGACTACACGGCGCTGGTGAGCCTCAGCATCAAGGACACCGTCAAGCTTCCCACCGACACCGCCCTGCGCGTGTGGAGCGACGGACTCCTCAGTCCGAGCTACCTGGATCTGCAGCCGGGCGCTGACGAGAAGATGCTGAAGGAAGGCGATCGCATTGCCGTGACCCAGGATCCGGTCAATCTCCTCGGCCTGATTACCCAGTTGATCCATGGCGGCGCGCTCGGCGGCAAATCCGGCGGCAGCCAGACGCCGCCCGCCACCAGCCCGCAATGACGGCAGACGCCGGCGCCACGCAGCACTGGGATCCCGACCGCTACGCCCGCAACGCGCGCTTCGTGGCCGAGCTGGGCCAGCCGGTCGTCACCTTGCTGGCGCCGCGGGCCGGCGAGCGCATCCTCGATCTCGGCTGCGGCGACGGCGCGCTGACGCGGCGACTCGTCGAAGCCGGCACCAGCGTCGTCGGCGTCGACAGCAGCGCCGAGCAGATCGCGGCCGCGCA
>Ga0335082_10004995_pt1 | contig 14473 bp, 13 predicted proteins | sample Lox_Sample_41_FD_206718 | JGI IMG/M metagenome (GOLD analysis project Ga0335082, IMG submission 206718) | Soil microbial communities from Loxahatchee National Wildlife Refuge, Florida, United States - Lox_Sample_4.1 | ecosystem: Environmental > Terrestrial > Soil > Wetlands | place: USA...
ACATGCGCATCATGCGCGAAGAAACCTTTGGTCCGGTGCTTCCGGTGGCTCCCTTCGACGGCGACGACGAAGCGGTGCGCCTGGCCAACGATAGCGACTTCGGCCTGGCCGCCAGCGTCTGGACACGCGACCGCGGCCGCGGCGAACGGATGGCAGCCCGGATCGAGGCGGGCACGGTCATGGTCAACGACGTGATCTCGTGCTTCGGAATCGCCGAGGCGCCGCACGGCGGATTCAAATTGAGTGGCATCGGCCGCACTCACGGCGAAATGGGCATGGTGGAGATGGTCCAGGTGAAGCACGTGGATGTGGACCTGCTGCCGAGTGTCCCCAAGCCGTGGTGGTTCGGCTACGACGGCACACTCAAACAGCAAATGGACGGATTTATGGACTTGCTATTTGCCCGGAGTCTCGGCACGAAAATCAGTGGGGCGCTGCGGTCGGTGGGGCTGGTGCGGCGGGGAAACCGGATTTAGAGCTGCAGTCGCAGCCAGCCACTCTTGCTGGCGCTGGGGTGTAATGGACGGCACCACCGTGTATGTCTTGTTGGTGATCTTCGTCGCCACACTGATTCGCTCCGTCTTTGGATTTGGCGAGGCGCTCATCGCTGTTCCTCTTCTCGCCCTGCGCCTTCCAGTCAACGTCGCTGCACCGCTAGCCGTACTCGTCTCCATCACTGTCGCCGCGGTCATCGTTGTGCAGGACTGGCAGAAGATTCATCTGCGCAGCACCGGCTGGCTGGTCACTGCGACTCTGTTCGGCATCCCGCTGGGCTTGTGGCTGCTGACGGCCGGCAATCATCGCCTGGTCAAGGCACTGCTCGCGGCCATCATCATCGCTTTCTCGGCCTACGCGCTCGTTGGCCGTCGCCCGCCGGAATTACACAGCGACAGCAAAGGATGGCTTCTCGCCTGCGGCTTCCTCGCCGGAGTGATGGGCGGGGCTTACGGCATGAACGGCCCGCCACTGGCCATCTACGGAGCGATGCGGCGCTGGTCCGCGCAGCATTTCCGGGCGACCTTGCAGGGATACTTCCTGCCAGCCAGCATCATCGGCATGGCCGGCTACTGGCTTGCTGGACTGTGGGTGCCGGCCGTCACGCGCTACTACCTGCTGTCCCTGGCGCTGGTCCTACCGGCGATTTTGCTGGGCCGGGTGGTCAATCACCGCATGCGTGGGGACGCTTTCCTGAAGTATGTTCACGTTGGCCTGGTGCTGATCGGTGCGGCGCTGTTAGCGCAAGCGATCCGCGGTTAAAACACTTTAGAGCCTTTACGGCTATTGAGATATTCCCCGCGACAGGCGATACTGCCAGCATGTCCGAGACTGCACAGACTGAGGCCCCGCAGCTAGCCAATCACAAGGTGAAGCACAAGAAGGCCTTCCAGCGTGCCTGCAACGAACTGGACGAGAAGAAGAAGCTTTGCGGCGGGCATTTGAAGCGCTGGTTCTACCTGGCCGACGTGCTGGAGCAGGCCTGCGGCGATGTCCGGCAAGCCTTCGGCGAGCACGCCGAGATCTACCGCTGCGAGCACTGCCGGACCCTGTATCTGCCCAGCGAGGAAGAGCCGCGCGGCAAGAATGTGGCCGGCTTGGGCAGGCCCTCGGTCTTTGGATTGACACTGGCTTCCAAGCCCGGTGAAGAAAAGGACAAACAATAGCGCAGGTTTGAGCGATAATCGAAAGCATTGCAGGTCTTTCCTGCATCTCCCCTGGTGGATCGGCGCGGTGGGGCGCCAAAGAGGGTACGAAACACAAACGTGACTGCCAAAGTTGCTGATCTCATCTACGACTGGAACACCATCTACGCCCGCTCGATGATCCCGGCGGGCAAAGTGATGCTGAACGACGAATCGCTGCGCGATGGGCTGCAGTCGCCTTCGGTACGCGATCCCACCATTGAAGAGAAGATCCACATCCTCCATCTAATGGAGCAGGTCGGTATCAATTCGCTTGACATCGGTTTGCCGGGAGCCGGGCCACGGGCGATGGCTCACTGCGAAGCCCTGGCGCGCGAGATTGGCCGCGCGCGTATGAAGATCAAAGCTAACTGCGCCGCTCGCACCCACCAGAATGACATTCGGCCGGTCGCGGAGATCGTTCAGCGCACCGGCGTGCCGGTCGAGGCGGCGACCTTCATCGGATCAAGCCCCATCCGGCGTTACACCGAAGACTGGACCGACGACTTTCTGCTGCGCACCACCGAGAGCGCGGTGAAGTACGCGGTCTCGCTCGGCCTCGACGTGATGTACGTCACCGAGGACACGACGCGCTGCGATCCCCAGACCATCCAGCGCATGTATAGTACCGCCATCGCCTGCGGCGCCAAGGCTATCGTTATCTGCGATACCTGCGGGCACGCCACTCCCATGGGTGTAGTCGCGCTCATGCACTTCGTCGTCAATGAGGTGGTGAAGCCTTCGGGCGAAAACATCCGGGTGGAGTGGCACGGCCATTGCGACCGAGGGCTGGCCGTTGCCAACTCGCTGGCTGCGCTGGTATCGGGAGCCGAAGTCGTGCACGCCACCGCCTGCGGTATCGGCGAACGCGTGGGCAACACTCAAATGGACCAGATGCTGGTGAACCTCAAGCTCATGGGCATCGAGCCGTGGGCCAGCCAGGACCTGACCAAGCTCAAAGCTTATTGCGAAGCGGTTTCTAAAGCCACCGGAGTCCCGATTCCACCCAATTACCCCGTGGTTGGAGAGGACGCGTTCCGCACCGGCACCGGAGTACACGCGGCGGCGGTCATCAAGGCTTATCGCAAGAACGATGTGCTGCTGGCCAACAGCATTTATTCCGGCGTGCCTTCACACTACTTCGGGATGGAGCAGGTCATCGAGATTGGCCCGATGAGCGGCAAGTCGAATGTGCACTTCTGGCTGGAACGCCACGGCATCAATGCATCGGACGAAGTCGTAGACCGCATCTATCAGCGCGCCAAGAGCTCCGACCGAATGTTGACCGACGCGGAGATCCTGGAGTGCTGTGTGCCTGCACAGGGCTTGCGGTCGTCACTGGCGTCGTAAGCCGCGTTCCTTTCGGTTCTTCCACCCGCCGTATTACCATGAAGCATCGTCATGGGTCCCGGTCCTCCAGCACGTACCGTCTCCGGCGAAGACTTCTCGTTGAGCGAATCCCAAGCCTCACGTTCGGCGCAGCAGCAGGTGGCGTATCTGGCGGAGCTGCGAAGGGTGCACGAGGCCTTTGCCTGGTTTCGCTCACATGCCCGCGAGTTGGAGGAAATGCAGCTTCAGGTGACCGCCATTCCGGCACCACCCTGGGGCGAAGCGGCACGCAGCGCATGGCTCCGGCAGTTGTTCACCGAATTGTCCCTGTCCGGCGTGCATGAGGACGAAATCGGCAACGTGTTCGGCGTTCGTCCCGGCCATGATCCCAGCGCGCCTTATATCGCATTGAGCGCTCATCTGGATACGGTATTTCCTGCCGGAACGGAGATCTCCGCGCGCCGCGATGGCGATAAACTGTACGGCCCCGGCATCTCCGACAATTCTTCTGGCATTGTGGCCCTGCTGGCCATCGCCGCCGCGACGCACGCCGCGGCCATCCCTAATCGCGCTCCCATTGTGTTCATCGGCGACGTTGGGGAAGAAGGCGAGGGCGATCTGCGCGGCATGCGCCACATCTTCCAGCAGCCGGAATGGTCGGCGAAGATCGCCTCGCTGGTGGTGCTCGACGGCGCCGGCACCGACACCATCATCACGGAAGGGTTGGGAAGCCGGCGTTATGAAGTCACCATCCGCGGACATGGCGGCCACTCCTGGAGCGACTTCGGCGTGGCCAATCCCATCATCGGACTGGCGCGGGTGATCGATCATTTTGCGCGTGTGCCCGTCCCTGCAACCCCCAAGACGACCTTCAACATCGGCATCATCAGCGGTGGAACCTCGGTCAACTCCATTCCGGAATCGGCGACCATGCGCGTGGACACCCGCTCCGCCTCTGTCGAAGAGCTTGACAAACTGGAGCGCGCGCTGCATGAAGCGGTGGACCAGGTCATCCCCGAACTCACCGGACGCAAGCGCCAGGAGCTGCTGACCGCCGAAGTGCGCATCATCGGCAATCGTCCGGCGGCCGACTTGCCGGCCGATTCGCAACTGCTCAAAGTGATCCACGCCGTGGATGCGCACCTGAACAACATTGCCAGAATTCAGCGCGCCTCCACCGACGCCAACGTTCCGCTCTCGCTGGGACGGGAAGCCATCGCCATCGGGGCCGGCGGCACCGGGGGCGGCGCGCACACCATCCATGAGTGGTACGACCCAGCCGGGCGCGATCTCGGGCTGAAACGCATTCTGCTGCTCACGCTCGCGCTGGCCGGAGTGACGGAAGAATGAGTCGTAGGCTTTGAAGGGGCACAGCTAGAGCCGTGCCGGTCCGGTTGGAGAGTGCGGCTGGGCCGTGAGGGACATGGTCCAATTGAGTTGCCACTGCGAAAGGGCGGCATGAGGAGAGAGCTCCCTCGGCGGCAGAAGCCGAGCGTTCCAGAGCCTATATTCGGCGCGCCTGAAGGCGTGCTCCTTCAAGTACCGTCTTCAGCTCCCCGGACGGCAGTTTTCGAGTCTGGCTATGTTTTCCTGGTGATCCTCGTCCTCATGAGCGGTCTGACCTTAGCTGCGCTGAATTCCAGTGATTCTCCCCACCCTACACCTGAAGTCATTTTTGTAAACGGCGATATCTACACTCAGGCCAAGCCGGCTTATGCCCAAGCCATGGCTGTCCGCGATGGCCGCATTGTTGCCGTCGGTGCGAATGACGACATCCGAAAGCTGAAGGGCGATCGCACGCAGGTGGTTGATCTCCGCGGACACTTTGTGATGCCCGGCTTCAACGACGCGCACCTGCACCTGGAAGAAGCCGGCCTCGAGGCGCAGAGTGTGGACCTGCGCGGCACGCGCTCCGTGCAGGAAATGCAGCAGCTCATCGCCGCTGCCGCCAAAACCGCAGCGCCCGGCGATTGGCTGGTGGGTGGTGGATGGGACGAAACGTTATGGACGGACCAGAAGCTGCCCAGCCGGCAAAATTTTGACAGCGTGACCGGCGGCCATCCCGCGGTCTTCAGCCGGGTGGACGGCCACATCGCGGTTGCCAACACGGCCGCCCTCAAGGCCGGGGGCGTGACAGCGCAGACGAAAGCTCCGCAAGGCGGAAGCATTGATCACGATGCCAGCGGAGAGCCAACAGGCATTTTGCGAGAGACCGCGCGTGGTCTGGTCGAATCGAAGATCCCGCCGCCAACTCCGGCGCGGCTGCGGCGCGCTGCCGAACTCGCCCTGGCTGACGCTGCCCGCTGGGGCGTAACCTCAGCCCAGGACAATTCCAGTTGGGACATCTTTCTCATCTACGAAGAGCTGGAGCGTGAGGGCAAGCTGACCTTGCGCATCAGCGAGTGGCTGGCCTTCGACGATCCCGTCAGCGTGCTGCAGCAGCACCGCGCCCATCATCCCGCTAACGACCCTATGCTGCATACCGCTATGCTTAAGGGCTTCATGGATGGTTCGCTGGGCTCGCATACGGCTGCCCTGCTGGCTCCGTACGCAGACGAACCAGGCAACTCTGGCCTGCCGCGCTATGAGCAGGCGAAGCTAAACCAAATGGCAGTGGAACGTGCGGCGGCAGGATTTCAGATTGGCTTCCATGCCATCGGTGATCGAGCCGCGCAGATGGCGCTGGATGCCTTCGCGGCGGCCGAAGCTGCGAATTCCCGGGCCCGCGATCTCCGCTTCCGCATCGAGCACGACCAGGTCATTACTCCCGCGCAGTTCGCGCAGTATCGCACGCTGGGCGTCATCGCCTCCATGCAGCCCAATCATCTCCTGACTGACATGAATTGGGCCTTGCAGCGCATCGGCCCGGAGCGCGCGAAGACCTCCTACCCGTGGAAGGAGTTCCTCGATCGCGGAGTGCCGCTGGCCTTCGGCACGGATTATCCGGTGGAGCCGATCACGCCGTTTCGCGGAGTGTACGCGGCAGTCACGCGACAGAACGAGGCGGGCACGAAGTCATATTTCCCAGATCAGAAGCTCACCATCGAGCAGGCGCTCGCCGCTTACACCACCGGTTCAGCCTATGCTCAATTCGCCGAGAAAGAGAAGGGCATACTGGCGCCGGGGATGCTGGCTGATTTCATCGTCCTTGATCGCGATCTCACGAAAGTCCCGCCTCCCGAGATCCTGAAGACGCGTGTGCTGCGCACAGTGGTTGGAGGCCGGACGGTGTACGAAGCAGGAAACAACTAAGGGCTTGGGTGGAGCGGCGCGTCAGCACGGCGTCCTGCCTGGCGCTCCGGATATCGTTCCGCGCTAATGCCGGGTGGAAGGCCGGCTCTGCCAGGTCTGCAGAAAGGCTGAAAATGTGTTGACCGACGCGCCCGTAGCATGAACTTGTCATCTCGGGCGAGTGCCAGCAACCCCATGTCAGTACACCACCATGCCTGACGCCTCCATCAAGGGCTTCCCTCATCTGCTCGAGCCCATGGAGAGAATCTCCGAGATCCTGTTCGGGCTGATCATGGTACTGACCTTCACTTGCTCATTCAGCGTCGTCGGGGCCGGCAGGCAGGACGTCAAAGATATGCTGCTCGCCGCCCTGGGCTGCAACCTGGCTTGGGGCATCATTGATGCTGTCTTCTACATCATGTCCTGCCTTAGCGAGCAAGGCCAGGGCATTCTGGCGCTGCGCAAGCTGCGCCGGGCCACTGATCCAGCGGAAGCCCACCGGATCATTGCCGACGCACTCCCACCGATGCTGGCCTCCGTTCTTCCAGACACCGAATTCGAGCTCATGCGGCAAAAGCTAAATCAATTGCCCGAGCCACCTGCTCGTCCCCGGCTGAAGAAAAAAGACTGGCTGGCCGCACTCGGAGTCTTCCTGCTGGTTTTCCTCTCCACCTTTCCGGTGGTCATTCCGTTCATTTTCATCAGCCAGCCGAAGCTTGCCCTGCGCGTCTCCAACGCGGTGGCTATTGTGATGTTGTTCGGATGCGGGAATGCCTTTGGCCACTATTCGGGCTACCGGCCCGGACGCGTCGGACTGGTCATGGTAGTGGTCGGCCTGGCAATGGTGGGGCTTACGGTGGTGCTTGGGGGATGAGAACCACAAAACAACTCGCGGTGCTGGCGGCGCTGGTCTTTATAAGTGGCCCTGTGGCCGGTCAGGCAACGCCGGGCAGCACGCCAATCAAGAAGCCGCCCGCAGCGCAGCCGTGGGAGTACAGCCTGACAATCGATGGCTACATCATTCCTGACGGGACCTCTTACGTCAGTCCGGTTTTTACGGCGGACCACAACTGGCTTCACCTGGAAGCCCGCTACAACTACGAAAACCTGCGCACCGGATCACTGTGGGCCGGCTATAACTTCAGTGCCGGAAAAACCCTGGTGCTGAACGTCACTCCCATGATCGGCGGTGTCTTCGGACGCACCGACGGCATTGCGCCTGGCTGCGAGGCGTCGCTGACCTACAAGAAGATTGAAGCCTCGATCTCGAACGAGTATGTCTTCGACACCACCAGCAAGTCCGGGAGCTTTTACTACGCATGGCCGCAGTTCACCTACTCGCCCTGGAGCTGGCTTCAGGTGGGGGCTGTGGCGCAGCATACCGCCGCCTACCACACGGCATTCAACGTTCAGCGCGGTTTCCTGGTCGGCGTCTCACACGGCAACTGGGAATTCACAACCTACGTGTTCAACCCAGGTTCTGCCACTGTGACCGCAGTGCTCGAGTTGGGCCTCAGCTTCTGAAGCAGCTTCTGCCCTTCGGCGGACGGAAGGCGCAAGTCCGGCAGCGAGGAGTGAATTCAAGGGGATAGCAACCGGGTACTGCGGCTCGCGCGGCATTGTAAGGCCTTGCCGGCCGAAATGTGATAGCTCCCGGCTAAGATTTGGTAACCAATCGCCCGCCGTCAACGTCTAACCGGGGAGAGAACTCCCGAGTGATTCCCCTCACAATTGGAGCCGCCTCAGTTGGCGACGTATAATTTCCATTTGGCTCGTTGAGCCGGAGGACAGGTTAGATGGATTCGCAGGTTTCAGGTTTCGGGCAAAAACTTAAGAAGAACCGTTTTGCCTCGACCTTGGTCATCCTGGCGACTTTGACGCTGGGAATTTTGATTGGCACAGTGGTTTCGGCGGGCGTAAAAGGCAAGGAAAAAGCCTCTTCCGCGGACGCCACTCCGCTGGCCGTTCCCTCTCCCGTAAAAATGTCGTCCCAGTTTTCCCAGATCGCTCGCCAGTTGGAGCCTTCTGTGGTGAACATTAACACGGAATCCACCATCAAGAACCCGCACGGACGCCGCATGACGCCGCCCGGGCAGGGCCCGGACGATGGTCAGGGAGGCGGTAACGACGAGGACAATCCCTTCCAGGACTTCTTTAACCGCTTCTTCGGCGGACAGCCCGGAATGGGCGGCCAGGGTGGACAGGACGGTATGGGCGACATGCGGGAGCGTTCGCTCGGTTCCGGTGTCATCGTCGATCCCAAGGGCTACATCGTGACCAACAATCACGTGGTCGAGAAGGCTGATCGCATCCGCGTGAAGCTCATGGACGATCCCGCCACCGTCACCTACGACGCAACCGTGGTCGGCGTCGACAAGGAAACCGACCTTGCCGTAATCAAGATTGACGCCAAGAAACCGTTGCCGGCCGCCAAGCTGGGCAACTCGGACGCTATGGAAGTCGGCGACTGGGTGCTGGCAGTGGGCAGCCCCTTCGGCCTTGAGGAAACCGTAACCGCCGGCATCGTTTCCGCCAAGGGACGCAACATCGTTCCCGGGCGTCAGTTTGAGTCGTTCATCCAGACTGATGCCGCCATTAACCCCGGCAACTCCGGCGGCCCGCTGGTCAACATGAACGGCGAGGTTATCGGCATCAACTCCGCCATCTATACCAATGGCGGCGGCTACCAGGGCGTCGGCTTCGCCATGCCCTCCAACACGGTAGTTCAGGTGTATAACCAGATCATCGGGCCCGAGCACAAGGTGACGCGCGGTTCCATCGGAGTTGAGTTCAACGCTGTACCCAATCCGGCGGTGGCCCGGGTTTATGGCGTGAGCAGCGGTGTAACCATTGCTCACGTAACACCCAACGGCCCCGCCGAGAAAGCGGGCCTGCAGACCGGTGACACCATCGTTTCCGTCAACGGCAAGCAGGTGAAGTCCGGCGACGAATTGGTGGCGGAGATTTCCGCTCTGAAGCCCGGGACTGAGGCCAAGCTGGGCTATATCCGGAATGGGAAAGAATCCACGGCGAACGTGACCATCGCCGACCGCTCCAAGCTCTTCGCCAGCCGCCTCGGCGACCAGGAAGAAAGCGGCGAGGAAGCCAAGCCGACGGAGAGCAAGTTCGGCATCACCGTCCGGGGCATCACCCGCGATATGGCCGACCGCTACAAGCTGCCGAACAGCAAGGGCGTCATCGTCCAGGATGTGAAACCCGAGAGCTTCGGCGACAACGTTGGTCTGAACCGCGGCGACGTGATCCTGGAGATCAACAAGCAGCCCGTGAACAGCATGGATGACTTCATCAAGATCCAGTCGCAGGTGAAGAGCGGACAGGACGTCGTGTTCCTGGTCCGTCCGCGCGGCACCCGCGACAACACCACCATCTTCGAGGGTGGTACGCTGCCGTAGCGAGCTTAGTAACTGATTGAACGGCACTGGGTTATCGAAACCAACGACGTTTCCCAGTGCCGTTCCAGTTCCATTTTGGGAACCAGGGGTCGTTTTCCTGTTTGCGTTCCGTTAAAGCTTCATTACAATAAGGCGTTATTCTGAGATTTAATAATCTGTTTTAGAGGTGGTGGTTTGCCTATCGATAACCGGATTGCCCAATTCGTCTTCGCGCTCTGCCTGTCGCTGATGTTCGCGGCGGTAGCGTCGGCTACAACGACAACCACAAGCGCCAGCAAGTCGAAAACGAGCCATTCAGCGACAGCCAGCAAGCACCCGAAAACCACTTCCGCCAAGGCGCATTCCTCTTCCGGCACCAAACATCATTCCAAGCACAGCAGCAAGAGCGCCGCCAAGTCGCACGGGCAGCACGCCATTGACGGGGAACGCACCCGCGAAATCCAGAACGCACTGATCCAGCAACATTACCTCAGCGGCGAGCCGACCGGCGTTTGGGACCAGACGACCAAGGACGCGCTGGTCAAGTACCAGGCCGACAACGGCTGGCAGACCAAGCTGACGCCCGACTCGCGGGCATTGATCAAGCTGGGCTTGGGACCCGACCACAAAGGCTTGCTGAATCCCGATACCGCCAGCATTCCTTCTCCTCACGAGTTGGGCGTTGATGACCATGCTCAACCCGGAGGCGCCGCCGCCGACCAGCAGTAAGCAAGCTGATTTTCATGCGATCAGGCGCGGAAACTCCGCGCCTTTTCCTATTGCGGACTAGTCGTCGACGACGATGTTGGGCACAAGATTTTACAACTGGGTGTCGTTTTGGGCTTTACCTTCCCCCTTTTCCGGCGATAAGCTTTCACAAATCCCTCTCCGGGGCGATGTATGCGGACTATCAGTATCGTTCTGCTAACCTTTGCCTCTTCGCTGACTCCAGCCCAGCAGCCTGCCGCCGGCGATCTTGTGGCTTTGAACAAACTGTCCATCCCGGCACAATTGAGCAAGACGGTACGCGCCGACAAAGCTCATCCTGGCGATCCCGTGGAACTGCGGACGCTGGAGGCGGTTCTGGTGAGCAATGGCTTGGTGATCCCGGCTAACACCGTGCTTCGTGGCCGGGTTTTGAGCGCCCGCCCGAAGCAGGAGGGCAAGAATTCCTGGGTGGCGTTTGTGGTGGAACGGGCCGAGTGGAAACAGCATAGCCTGCCGCTGCGCGCCTTCGTCGCGGCGCAGATCACCATGAAGTCCGCGAGCAATCAGTCCCCAAGTTCGGGAAACGCGGCGACTCCTGCCGCAAATCCTCCGCCCATGCGTCAAAGCGTTCGTATGAGAGTGCCCGATCCAAACCACTCCTACATCACCCGGGCGCAACAGGACGCGATGACGACGAACCAGGATGAATTGGGCGCCAACCATCACTACACCCTGGAAGACGTCGGCATGCTGCGCGCCAAGGACGGCACAACCTACCTGGTCTCCTCCAAGACGACCGTAAAACTTCCGGCCGGCCTGATGCTCGTGCTGAAGAATGAGCCCGCGGCAAGCCCGGAAACCTCGGGCGTAAAATTCTCCAGCCAGAAATGATGCCCCAGGGGCGCGCCACCCTTCCGTGCACGATCTCATGTGCTAATCTCTTCCCCGCAATTCTTCACCACTAGCGAGGCACACATGAGCCAGCAGGAACACAATCTGCAGATGCATTACATCGAGTTTCCCGCCACCGACATCGAGGCGACCAAGCGCTTCTATGGCCAGGTCTTTGGCTGGCAATTTACCGATTACGGCCCGGAATACACCAGCTTTCACGACGGCCGCCTGGCGGGCGGCTTCAACGGCGATTCGCAACCCGCCGGGGCCGACGGCGCCAAGACGCGCGGCGTGCTGGTCGTCATCTACGCGGCTAAGCTGGACGAAATCTACGGCAAGGTGAAAGCTGCGGGTGGCAAGATTGTGCGCGAGACTTTCGAGTTTCCCGGAGGCAAGCGCTTTCACTTCGCCGACCCGAATGGCAACGAGCTGGCGGTTTGGAGCGAGTAAGTGATCTTGGCGAAAGACGAATAGCGAAGAGCGAAAGGCGATTCGATCCGCTTGAAAACCAAACTCAACTTTCTGCTCATCAAGAGCATCATCGTCGGAGCGCTCGGCGGCCTGCTCTTTGGCTTCGATACCGCGGTCATCGCCGGCACCACGCAGCAGCTCACCCAGGTCTTCCACCTCACGCCGAACGAGTTAGGCTTCACCGTGTCCATCGCGCTGCTGGGAACCATCATCGGCGCTATGTTCTCCGGCATTCTGGGCGATCGGCTGGGCGGCCGCGAGAGCCTGCGCATCCTGGCGGCGTGCTACGTCATCTCGGCCCTCGGCTGTGCCTTCTCCTGGAGCTGGACCTCGCTCCTGTTCTTCCGCTTCATCGGCGGCCTGGGCATCGGCGGCTCGTCGGTGCTGGGCCCGGTGTACATTGCTGAGATTGCTCCGGCCCGCTGGCGCGGGATGCTGGTCGGCAGCTTCCAGATCAATGTCGTGGTCGGCATCCTCGTCGCCTATCTTTCCAACTACCTCATCGGGCTGGGCGGCTTCGGCATCAACGAATGGCGCTGGATGTTGGGCGTCGCCGCAGCTCCGGCGATTCTGTTCTTCCTCATGCTGTTTGGCATACCGAGAAGTGCTCGCTGGCTGGTCACGAAGAACCGTATCGCCGAAGCGAAAGAAGTCATTGAACAACTAGGCTCGCCCGACGGGCAGAGCGAACTGGACGACATCATCGCTTCGATTCACGTTGATGGCGTAGCCCACTCTGAGCCATTGTTCCAGCGTAAGTATGCTTTCCCTCTCTACCTTGCCTTTACCGTCGCCGCCTTCAATCAGCTCGCCGGCATCAACGCCATCCTGTACTACCTGAACTACATCTTCGAGATGGCGGGCTTCAGCAAGGTGTCGGGCGAGTTGCAGGCCGTGGCCGTCGGCGCGATGAACCTGATGGCAACGCTTCTGGGGATGTCACTCATAGACAGGCTGGGCCGCAAGACATTGCTGTTGATTGGTGCCGTCGGCATGACCTGCTGTCTCACCGGCGTCGCCATCATCTTCTTCACCCATCAGCATCAGGGGCTGCTGGTGTGGTTTCTCGTCGCCTACATCGCCTTCTTCGCCATCTCCGAAGGCGCTGTCATCTGGGTATACATCAGCGAAGTCTTCCCCAACCGCGTACGCTCCAAGGGCCAGAGTCTGGGCAGCTCAACGCATTGGATCGCCAACTTCGCCATCTCCCTGGTGTTCCCTTATTTCGCGGTGCACTTCGGCGGAGGCTATCCCTTCGTGTTCTTCGCCGTCATGATGGCGCTGATGTTCTTCGTCGTGCTGCTTACCTTCCCCGAGACCAAGGGCGTCACGCTGGAAGAGATGCAGCACAAGCTGGGGATCGAGTACTAGCGGCCCACAAGCCGACAACCATCTTCGGATTTTTTCTTGACCTGTTCGCAATTTGCGAACATCCTATTGAGTGCACGTAATCAGCCGGAGGAAGCTGTTGGAAGCAGCTCGAACGCACACCGACCTTTTTGCTCCGTTGGACGTCTGGTATCGAGTTGCAAAAAAGGCCGATTGGAAAACGCTGGATGAAGTGCGCGAAACATTCCGGTCAGCAGATACCGTCGGCAAGTACACTGTGTTCAATGTCAAAGGAAACTCATATCGTCTGATCGTCGAGATCAGCTATCGCAGCCAACGGATTTTTGTTCGGTACGTGTTGACGCACGCCGAGTACGATCGAGGAAGATGGAAGCAATGAATGCCGCAATCGCCAGTCCCGCTTACACCAGCCTGCTGGCCAAGGTGCCTCCGAAAGTCATTCGCAACGAAGCGGAGAACGAATATTACGTCGCGGTATTGTACGAGCTGGAGCAAAAGCGATCACTAACTCGCGAAGAAAAAGAATTCTCCGACCTGCTCACGCTCCTCATCGAAGATTTTGAAGAACGGCGCTACCAATTGCCGCAAGCAACGCCGCTGCAGGCGCTGTCGTTTCTGATGGAGCAACATGATCTCAAGCAGAAGGACTTGATTGACATCTTCGGCACGCGCAGCGTGGTTTCCGAAGTGATGAATGGAAAGCGCAAACTCACGCTGCAGCAGATCCGGCGACTGAGCCGACGCTTTCACGTGTCGCCCGAGATTTTCTTCTAGTTCAATGTGCAGCACTAAGGTGAATCCGTTCGCGCGGCCGAACGGGCCCGCCCAGGTCTTGTCACACGCCAATGTGACCTGGATCACTTACAGATGTTTCCCCATGTGTGACACTGTCAGCGAAGGGTGCGGAGGAGCGCCTGCTCCCAGAGCATCCTCGAAAGTTGGATGGAATGTTCGCCTTTGTGCCCTGGTTTTTGGCTTTCTCCTCTTTCAGCTCTCCAGTCACCGGTCTTCCTCTGCGCGTTTCTGCGTCCTGGTTTAGACTTTCCGAGGCCCGAACTGGCAAGCTGCGCCGCAAACTTGACTGGAGTCAATTCCGAATGAATCGCACGCTTCTGGCGTTTGTGGTTCTGCTCACTTCCGCCTGCGCTTTCGCGCAGACGGCTCCCATTCCGCCCGATCCCTACGAGACGGTCCTCGACCGGCTGCAATCCATCACCGTGATTCCGCTGACGAGTTGGCAAATTCACGCGGCCGACCTCGCACATGGTGAGGACCCGGCGCTGAGCGCTGCGGATTGGCAGGAAGTCAAGCTCAAACAAGACTGGCAAGGCTCGCGCTGGCTGCGGCTGGCATTCCAAGTTCCAGCACAGTTGAACGGCTACAGCCTGCAAGGCGCGCGCATTGCGCTCGACCTGCACG
>Ga0335082_10004996_pt1 | contig 14471 bp, 9 predicted proteins | sample Lox_Sample_41_FD_206718 | JGI IMG/M metagenome (GOLD analysis project Ga0335082, IMG submission 206718) | Soil microbial communities from Loxahatchee National Wildlife Refuge, Florida, United States - Lox_Sample_4.1 | ecosystem: Environmental > Terrestrial > Soil > Wetlands | place: USA: Florida...
TTGGCGGGAATCGCGAACCCGATGCCCTGTGCCTGCGCGCCGCTTTGCGGGCTCGCCGCGGCCAGCGTGGGGATGCCGACCACCTCACCGGAGGTGTTCACCAGCGCCCCGCCGCTGTTGCCCGGGTTGATCGGGGCACTGGTCTGGATGGCATCGGGCAGCGTCGCTGCTGGTGAGCCCGGCACGGCCGGCTCGGTCACCGCGCGGCCGGTCGCGGAGATGATGCCCTCGGTGACGCTTCCGGACAGCCCGAGCGGGTTGCCGATCGCGAGCACTACGTCGCCGGCCTGGGCCCGGCTGGAGTCCCCGAAGCGGGCCGGCCGGAGGCCGGATGGGTCGCCGGCCCGGATCACCGCGAGGTCATCGGGGGGATAGCTGCCGACGAGCCGGGCGGGGCGCGGCTCCGCCGCCCCGGCCACCTGTATCTCGAAACTGGTGGCGTCCCCGGCGACGTGCGCGTTGGTGACGATGTTGCCCTTGGTGTCCAGGACAACCCCGGAGCCGAGCCCGCTGGCGGTGCGGATCAGCACCACCGACGGCAGCACCTGCCGGACCACCGCCGCGTAGCTGGCCGAGGCCGGGGCGCCGGCCGCGGCCGGGGCGCCGGTGGCGGCCGGGGCGGGCGGGTTCTGGGCCGTGGCCGGCCTGAAAGCGGCGGCGCCAACCGCGACCCCGCCGCCGCCGACCACCGCGGCCATGGCCGTGGCGATCAGCGCCCGTCGTCCCCGCTGCGTCACTCTCATCCCCTGGGCTCCTTGGTTGCTAGTTCTTGCCTGGCCCTGGCGCCGGCAAGGGGCGCTGGCGCCTGGCCAGGGGTGCCAGTTTGCTGGAACCAGGCAAGCCGGCGGCTGTGCAGGAGCAGTGCCGCCACGGTGGTGATGGTGTGAAGGAGCGCCCAGCCCGCTGGCACCGGAGGGCGCGGCGGCCCGGTCAGGCGGCGGGCAGGGTGAGCGTCATTTGGGTGCCGTGTCCCGGCTCGCTGCTCGCTGTCAGCCGGCCGCCGTGCGCGCGGGCGAGTTCCGCGGCCACCGACAGGCCGATGCCGCTGCCGGAAACGTGTGCCGCCTGCTGGCCGCGCCAGAATCGGTCGAAGATGTGCGGCAGTTCCTCGGCGGGGATGCCGACGCCGGTGTCGGCGACCTGAAGCATGCCACGGCCGTCGGCCAGCCAGGTGCGCAGGGTGACGCGGCCGCCGGCCGGGGTGAATTTCAGGGCGTTGGTGAGCAGGTTGGTGATGATCTGGTGCAGCCGGCCCGGGTCGGCAAAGATCCCGGCCGGGGCGAGCCGCCGTTCCAGGGCGACCCCCGTGGTCTCGAACCGGCCGGCCAGGCTGTCCGCGGCGGTGGCCGCGACCTCGGCCAGGTCGCATCGCCGCAGCGCCAACTGGAGGGCGGCCGCCTCGGCGGCGGCGAGGGTCTGCAGGTCGCCGACCATGCGGGCCAGCCGCAGCACCTCATCGCGGAGCGAGGCCAGCTGGGCCGGGGTGGGCTCGGCCACGCCGTCGAGCAGCGCCTCGTGGCCGGCCTGCAGCACCGCGATCGGGGTCCGGAGCTCGTGAGCGACGTCGGCGACCAGTGCCCGCCGCAGCTGCTCCTGCCGGTCCAGCGTGTCGGCCATCTGGTCAAAGGCGGTCGCCAGTTCGCGCAGCTCACCAGGCGCCGGGATCTGCCCGACCCGGGCGGCGCGATCCCCCCGGCCCATCGCCCGGGTCACCGCGATCAGCTTGACCACCGGCCGGGTGATCCGCCCGGCCACGGCCAGCCCCGTCAGCAGCGCCAGCACCGCCGCCAGCCCGGCCGCCCCGGCTATCGCCCGCAGGAGGGCGGTCTGCAGGGTGTGGTTCGCGGCGGCGAGGCCGGAGCCGGTGAACCGGACCACGGCCACGCCTACCGGCGTGCCGTGCACCACGATGGCGGCGCTGCCCTGCGGGCTGGCGGCGCGCTCGGCGAACCCGCGGGAGACGGCGACGGGCCGGCCGGCCTGGTCCCGTATCTCCGCGTCCGCGCCCACCCGTGCGGCCAGGTCCAGCACGGGCCCGACGTCGGCCGGTGCCCAGCTGTCGTGGCGCTGCCACGCCGTGCCGGCTGCCGCCGCGATCGCCTTGGTCAGCTCCTCGCGCTGCCGGGTGGCCAGGGTAGAGACGTCGGCGGCCGCGAACGCGGCCGTCAGCCCGGCCAGCAGCGCGATCGCGGCCAGTGCCACCGCGGCAAACGCCAGCGCCAGCCGCAGCCCGATCGCGTCACCCCGGGTACCGGGATCAGGCGGCCCGGAACGGCCGTCAGCCATCGGCGGGCAGGCCGAGCCGGTATCCGCCGCCCAGCACGGTCTGGATGATCTGCGGGCTGGCGGGGTCGTCCTCGATCTTGCGGCGCAGGTTCTTCACGTGCGAGTCGACCGTGCGCTCATAGCCCTCGAACTCGTATCCCCGCACCCGGTTGATGAGCTCGAACCGTGAGTACACACGGCCCGGCACGGCGGCCAGCACCACCAGGATGCCCCACTCGGTGGGGGTGAGGCCGATTTCCTTCCCGCGCACCGTGACCTGCCGCCGCGGCTGGTCGATGACCAGCGCCCCCGCGCCGTAGCTGGAGACGCCCTGTTCCGCGGCCACGCCGCCGCGCCGCAGGACCGCCTGGATCCGCAGCACCAGCTCCCGGGGGCTGAACGGCTTGGTCACGTAGTCGTCGGCGCCCAGCTCCAGGCCGCGGATCCGGTCCTCCTCGGCGCTCTTGGCGGTCAGCATCACGATCGGCGTGGGCGTGACCGCCCGCAGCTCGCTGGCGACCGTCTCGCCGGGCACGTCCGGCAGGCCGAGATCGAGGACGATGAGATCCGGTGCGGCCGCCGACGCCATCATGATCGCCTCGGCGCCGGACCCGGTCGACAGCACGGTGAACCCGGCCCGCTCCAGATAGGACCGGACCAGGTCGCGCAGCTTGCGCTCGTCCTCGACCAGCATCACCGTCGCTGCCATGTGCCTGCCCGCCTCCTCGCCGGCCCGCCCCATCGCTTCCGCGCCCGCCTCACGTCAGCTGTGTTCCATCATCCCGCACCCTGGCCCGGTGACACCTGTGCGGCCGGTGACAGCCGGCCGCACAGCGGAACCTCCACAGGGTCACCATGACAGCTGCATCTGCCCGGCACTGCGGCGCGGTGCACTGGCTGTCATGGACACCGGCAGCCGAATGCCGTCGGCATGACCGGCGGCGACCTGGTCGTGCTGGCGCCGTGGGTCATCTTCGGCGCCTGCCTGGCCGTGATCTGCATCCGGCTGCTCGCGTGGCGCCGCGCGTCACGGCGGCACCCGCCCGGGCGGCACCTGCGGCGGTTCCTGGGCGCGGGGACGAGGCCATCCCGGCGGAGGCGGTAGCCGACTGGCCGCGGGCTCACCCGCTGGCGTCGGCCGGCGCCGGAAGGCTGATCTTGTCGAGCACGGTGACCACGCCGTCGATGTCGGCGACCAGGCCGAGGGCCACCGGGACCAGGTCGGAACGCTCGGGCTGGCCGCCGAGGGTGACGATCCCGGCCCGGACCCGGACGGTGACCTGGGGTGGGCCGCCCAGCAGGGGCGCGACCGCCTGGCGTGCCTCCTCGGCGATCTCGGCGTCGGGCCGGAGGAAGACGCTGAGCAGGTCGCGCCGGCTGACGATGCCGATCAGCTCCCCGCTGGGGTCCACGACCGGCAGCCGCCGGATGTGATGGTCGTTCAGCAGCCGCGCGGCCGCGGGCATGGTGGCGTCCGGGTGGATGGTGATGGCCGGGGCGGTCATCAGCTTGGCCGCGGTGTAGCCCAGGTGAGCCTCGCGTGACCACCAGTGCTGACGGCGGGGGCTGCCAAGGCGATAGGGCCGGGCGGCCGGTTCCTCCATGCGCAGCAGGTCGGCCTCGGAGACCACCCCCACCACCTTGCGGCCCATGGACAGCACCGGCACCGCGCTGATCTTGTGGTCGGCCAGCAGGGCGGCGATCTCCTTGAACGGGGTGATGCGGTCCACGGTGATCACCGACGTGGTCATCACGTCCCGCACCCGGTGCCGCCAGGGCCCATGGCCCGCGGCGGTGTGGTGCGGCCGCGGCCGCCGGGCCGTCCCAGGATGCTCCGTGGGCCGCTCCTCCAGGACGTCGTCCACTGAGCGCACCGCCCGGGCCACGTCGGCCCTGCTGGCCCGGCCGTGCAGCGAGTCGTAGTAGGCGGCACCGAGATGCCGCAGCATGGCGTCGGTCTGAGAGTCGCGGCGAGTGTTCATGGCTGGTCTGGTTTCTTCCGGCTTCTCGTACCTCCAGGGGAACATCGCCGGGCACCACACCGGTAGGGACGAAGGGCACCGCCCGCCGGACTTCCGCCCCTGCGTGCCAGCGGTCTCCTAAGGCGAGTGGACGACACCGACCGGGCACGGGGCGTGGTGGAGCATCGCCTGGCTGACCGAGCCGAGCAGCATGCCCGTGATGCCGCCCCAGCCGCGGCCGCCCACCACCAGCAGCTGGGCCCCGGCCGCGGCATCCAGCAGCGCGGTGCGTGGCTGGCCGGGGGTGACCTGCCACACGATGGTCACCTCGGGATGCTCCTTTTCGCACCGGGCGATGTCCTGGCCGGCGGAATCCTCCAGCCGGCCCGCACCACCGAGGCTGCCGGCGGCGTCCGCCAGGGCGGATACCGCCAGCAGCGGAACTGCGCGGAGCGCGGCCTCCTCGACGGCAAACGCGATCGCGGCGCGGGACGCGGGCGATCCGTCGGCGCCGGCCACGACCCGGCCGGGAGCGTACGCGGCAGCCTGGTGCCAGTGCCCGCGCACCACCACCACGCGCCCGCGTGCGTGGGCGGCGACCTGCTGGCCGACCGATCCCAGCAGTGATCCGGCGAACCCGCCGCATCCCCGGGAACCGACCACGACCATCTCGGCGCCCGCGCTGTGCGCGCACAGCACCTGCGCGGCCGGGCCGGCGGCGAGCAGCGGCCGTGCCTGCCCTGGGCCCATGATGTCCCGCGCGAACCGCAGCGCCCGGGCGAGGCACTGCTCGCCGTCACGCTGCGCACGATCGAACTGGCCATCCCCGCCGGCCGCCGCCGGGACGTGTCCCGGCGGCCAGGCGTGGCAGATGGTCAGGACGGCACCGCGCCACCGCGCCTCCCGCACTGCCCAGCTCAGCGCCCGCTCGCTGCCGGGCGAGCCGTCGTACCCGACCAGGATCCCCTGCGTGGCGCCGGTCATGATCGGCCCCCTTCACCTGGGCTAGCGGACCATGTCCCCGCACCATCAGCGTCGCCCCGCGGCACCGCCGCCGGTAGGGTCCTAGTCCCCGCGTGCCGGGGCCAATGGCCGTGATCTCCCGGCATCTGGTCATGGTGACCGGCGTCGCGGGCGGCGGGCGTGGAGAAGTCCCGGGGGGCGCCGCGGAGCTGGCCCGGGGGGCTGGCTACGGGGTACGCAGCTGGCGGCGCAGCTCCTGCATGTCGGCCCGCGGCCCGAGATGCTGGAGTTTATCGGGGTCTATGACCGAACGTACTGTTTGCACCGGCACCCGCCGCCTGCGGATGAGATCGACGAAGGCATCGGATGCGGTCGAAGTGGCGCAGGTCGAAGGCGCCGCCCAGCGACGTCATCTGGTGGATCACCACGTCAGGCCTGGCCCGGGCCACCGCCTCACCGACGGCCACGGCGTCCAGGCCGTCGACCACCACCGGCCCCGCGCCCAGCTCACGCAGCCGGGCCGTCTTGGCCGGGTTCCGGGTGGCCGCCGTCACCTGGTGCCCCTGCGCGACGAGCTGGGGCAGCAGCTGCCGCCCGATGGCGCCGGCCGCGCCTGCCACGAAGACTCGCATGATGCCTCCCTGCCTGGTACCTCCGGCCCGTTGCGGGCCGCTCGCACTCTGAGACGAGGCAGGGCGCCCGCCCGTGACATCCCGGCGGCATCAGCCCCGGCCGCCGCCTCGTCCCGGCGCGGCGGGCTTGCGGTGCATCCGGTAGTGCAGGACGAGGAACGGCAGCCCGAAAACGGAGAAGGCGTGCTCGGCCCGCGGCTCGCCGTCGCGGGTGTAGACGTCAAGCTGCTCGGCGAAACCGTGGACCGCCAGCACCGTAAGATCCCTGGTGGCCGGGTCGATGTAGGCGAGGTAGTGCCCGGGCTGGCCGTCATCGCCGCGACTGGTCAGGACCAGGCCGCCGCCGGGCCGCGCCCGCGGCAGCAGGGTCGCGGTGAAGCTCGCCTGCGGCAGCGGGAAACCGACGCTCACGTAGCCGCGGTCACCGTGCCGGTAGGTGGTGTAGATGCCGACATAGATCGGCTCGTCGGTGTCGGTGAACGAGCGGATCCAGCCGCGGATCACCACGTCATCGGTGCCATCCGCGGTGATGGTGTCGATCCGGCTGCGGATACCCCGCTGCGTCTCGCGCTGGTTCATGGGCACGTTCGCCTGGCCCAGGGGACGCGCGACCACGGTCCGGTACAGCAGATAGCCGGGACGCACCCACAGCCGCCACTGTGGAACGATGTCCAGCGTGAACCGGGTGGTGTGCTCATAGAACTCGCGCACCAGCGGGTCGAGGCCGGCCGGATCGAACTCCGGGCCGGCCAGCTCGTCCACCGACGCGACGATGCCGGTGTCGGGCGCGTCGGCGGCGTAGCGGCCGCCCAGCACCCCGGCCAGCTCGCGCATGTAGCCGGTCCCGACGTAGCGGGACCGGGCCTCCCGCGGCACCACGAACGGCAGGTCCTCCGCTGGCACCCGCTCGGCCAGCAGGCTCACCTGCGCGTCCCGGAACACCAGCGCCGACGTCACCCGGTAGGCCGCCATCGTGGTGCTGGCCACCACCGCCGCCGGCACCGGGCGCCGCAGCGCCGCGAGCCCCCAGCCCACTCCGGCCCCGAACAGCGGCCCGAGCAGCACCTTCTGCGGGCGGATTCCGAGCAGGCCGCCGAGGGCGCCGGTCGCCGCTCCCACCACGACCGGCCCGGCGCCCGTCACGCGCCCGGCCGCCCACCCCAGCGGAGCGACGAGCGCGGCGCTGGCCGCGATCCGCGACCACAGCGGTGGGATCTCACCGGGGCGCTGCTGGGCGCGGGCCACCGCGTCGGCCACCGCCAGCCCGGCCGCCCCGGCGGCCGCGCCGATGGCGGCGGCCCGCGGGCCCCGGTGACCGGTGAGGGCGGCCCCGGCCACGCCGCCAATGAGGCCGGCGGTGACGGCCGCTCCCGTTCGTTGCGCCGCTCCCGCTCGCTGCGCCGCTCCCGTTCGTTGCGCCGCTCCCGCCGGCTCATTCGCTCTCACCCTCACAACGTACCGACGGCGGCGCCCACCGCACCGCTGCCCCCTGCGCCGAGATGAATTACCGGTACCCTGACATCTCCAGCCCGGGGACCGGGAATGGGCAGGTCGTGACAGGCGACATCCCGCAAGCACCGCTGGGTTTCCAGCCGAGAGCTGACCTGCTGGCGGAGCTGGATCTTGCCAGCGGGCCAGTGGTGCATGCGGTCACCGGGATACAGGGGGTGGGCAAGACACAGCTGGCGGCCGCCTACGCGCGGGCGAAATTAGCCGCTGGCTGGCCGCTGGTGGCCTGGGTCAACGCAGCCGATCCGGGGGCTCTGCGGGCCGGCCTGGCCACGGTGGCCGAGGCACTGGGACTGGCCGACGGCCGCGTCGGCCAGGACGGCGGCGATCCGGGCCAGGCCGTGCGGCACTGGCTGGAGCGCGACGGGCGCCGCTGCCTGGTGGTGTTCGACAACGCGCTGGACCCGGACAGGATACGGCCGCTCCTCCCGGCGTGCGGCTCCGCGCGAGTGCTGATCACCGGCAGTCGGCGGCCGGTGGCCAGCCTGGGGGCGGGCGTCCCCGTTGGCGTGTTCTCCCCCGATGAGGCGCTGGCGTTCCTGGCCGAGCGGACCGGCCTGGCCGATGCCGCGGGAGCAAGTGCCCTGGCCCGCGAGCTGGGCTACCTGCCGCTGGCGCTCGCCCAGGCCGCGGGCGTGATCGCCGCGCAGGGCCTGGCTTACTGGACGTACCTGGGCCAGCTGCGGGCCATGCCGGTCAGCGCTCGCCTGGCCCGGGAAACGGGGCAGCCATATCCGCATGGCGTGGCCGCGGCCATCATGCTGTCCCTCGACTCGGTCCAGGCCGGTGACCGGGCCGGGGTGGGCACCCGGATCATGGAGATCACGGCGGTGCTGTCAGCCGGGGGAGTCCGGCGGGAGCTGCTGCACGAAGCCGGGCGGGCGGGTGTGCTGGGCGCCGGCGGCGACCGGGCTGAGGTGCCCGCAGGCCTGGTGGACACGGCGCTGGCCGGGCTGGCGGAACGGTCGCTGCTGGCCTTCAGCCTGGATGGCGAGACGGTCATCGCGCACCATCTGGTCACGCGCGTGGTCCGGGATGTCCTGGCCCACGAGGAACGCCTGACGGCGGTGTGCCGGAAGGCCGCCGCGGTGCTCCGCGCGCGCGCGAAATCGCTGGTGGGATCGCCGGACCGGGCGGCGGTGAGGGATCTCGCCGAGCAGGTTACGGCGCTGCAGGGCACGGCCGGCCCGGCCGGTGAGGCCGGCGGGAAGCTGGCCGGGGTGATCCTGCGGCTCCGGTCGTGGGCGCTCTACCACCTGGCGGTGCTGGGCGACAGCGCGCCGCAGGTGATCACCGCGGGCGAGGCCGTGGCCGCGGATTCCGCGCGGGTGCTGGGTGCCGACCACCCGGACACGCTGGCCTCGTGGAACAACCTGGCGATCGCCTACCAGGAGGTGGGCCGGACGGCGGAGGCCATCCGGCTGCACAAGCGGGCCCTGGCCGGGCGGGTGCGGGCGCTGGGCCCCGACCATCCCGACACCCTCGCCTCGCGGAACAACCTGGCGATCGCCTGCCAGGAGGTGGGCCGGACGGCGGAGGCCATCCGGCTGCACGAGCGGGCCCTGGCCGGGCGGGTGCGGGCGCTGGGCCCCGACCATCCCGACACCCTCGCCTCGCGGAACAACCTGGCGATCGCCTGCCAGCAGATGGGCTGGGCCGCCGAGGCGATCGCGTCGTTCGAGCGGGCCCTGGCCGGCCGGGAGCGGGTGCTGGGCCCCGGTCATCCCGACACCCTCGCCTCCCTGAACGGCCTCGCCGGCGCCTACCAGGAGGTGGGCTGGGCCGCCGAGGCGATCGCGTCGTTCGAGCGGGCCCTGGCCGGCCGGGAGCGGGTGCTGGGCCCCGGTCATCCCGACACCCTCGCCACGGCGAACAACCTCGGCCACGCCTACCAGGAGGCGGGCCGTGTCCCCGAGGCGATCGCCCTGTTCGAGCAGGCCCTGGCCGTCGGCACGCAGGTCCTCGGCCCCGGCCACCCCGCCACGGTGAGCTCGCGGGCCAACCTCGCCGGCGCCTACCGGGAGGCGGGCCTGTAGGGCTCATCCCCGGGTAATGTGACCCAGTGAGCGGCTCATGCGGGTAACCGGCACGGCGCAGCGGGACGCCTGGCTGGCCCGCACGTTCCCGCCGGTCGAGCAGCTCTGCCCGGACCTGTGGTCGGTGCCGGTCCCGATACCGGACAGCCCGCTCCGCTACACCCTCACCTATCTCGTCGCCGCGGGCAGCGGGCTCGTCGTGGTGGATCCGGGCTGGGACACCGACGCTGGCTGGCAGGCGCTGGCCGCCGGCCTCACGGCGGCGGGAGCCTCGCCCGCCGCCGTCACCGGGATCGTGGTGACCCATATCCATCCCGACCACCACGGCCTGTCCGCCCGCCTGCGCGATGCCTGCGGGGGGTGGGTCGCGATGCACCCGGCGGAGCGGGACTCGCTGTCCGCCTTCCGGTGGCTGGATGGCGACGCCCGCCGGGATGACCTGGCCTGGCTGCGCGACTGCGGTGTGCCCGACGACGTCGCGGCCGGCCTGGCGGTGACCGATGAGGTGCTGGCCGCGGTGCTGGCGATGGCGGAGCCGGACATCCTGCTCAACCACGGTGACCTGGTGCCCCTGCCCGGCAGGCGGCTGCGGGCGGTATGGACCCCCGGCCACACGCCCGGGCACCTGTGCCTGCACGAGGAAGCCGGGAACCTGCTGCTCACCGGCGATCATGTGCTGCCGCGGATCAGCCCGAACATCGGGCTGCAGCCGCATTCGGCCGAGCCCCCGCTCGCCGCGTACTTGCGGTCCCTGGAGGTCGTGGCGGCCTACGACCAGGCCGAAGCGCTGCCCGCCCACGAGTACCGGTTCCACGGCCTGGCCGACCGTGTCCGCATGCTGCTGGCGCACCACGAGCGGCGGTGCGAGGAGGTGATCGCCATCCTGGCCCGGCACGGCCCGGCTACCGTCTGGCAGGTCACCCAGGAGCTGTCCTGGTCCCGCGGCTGGGCGTCGGTCACCGGTTTCATGCGCCGGGCCGCGATCGCGGAAGCCGCCGCCCACCTGCGGCACCTCGCCGACGAGGGGCGGATCAGCACGGCTGCGCCGGGAACGGACGGGCCCGGGCGGTACCGCTTGCGCGGGGCAACGCCGGGAGGCGGCCCGGTATCGTGAGCAGGGGTGATCGTTGTGGGCACCGCGTTCGCCGCCGGGGGGGCAGGGCCGCCTGAGCGGCTGGCCGCCCGGCGGGAGCCCGTCAGCCAGGCCCGGGTCGGGATCCTGGGCCCGGTCGAGCTCGCGGGCGGGGGACCGGCCCGGCTGGGCGGGGTCAAGGAACGCTGCCTGCTCGCGGCCCTGGCGGTGCATTGCGGGCAAGCGGTCAGCGCCACCGCCCTCCTGGATGCGCTGTGGGGGGACCGGCCGCCGCGGACCGCCGCCAAGACGCTGCAGAACTACGTGCTCCGCGTGCGCCGGGCGCTCGCCAGAGCCGGGGACGGGGACCCGAGCATCGTGACCCTGCCCGCGGGGTACTGCCTGCGGGCTGCGCCGGGGATGGTCGACGCGGGGCTGGCCGAGAGCCTGATCGGTGCCGGCCGCCAGGAGCTGGCCGGTGGCGATCCAGCCGCGGCCGCGCGGCTGCTGAGGCAGGCCCTGGACCTGTGGCGGGGCCCGGCGCTGGCCGAGTTCGCCGGCCGCCCGTTCGCGGCGGCAGAAGCACTGAGGCTGGGGGAGCTGCGCGAGGCCGCGCTGGAGGACCTGTTCGACGCGGAACTCGCGCTCGGCCGCCATCACGAGATGGTGGCCAGCCTTGAGGCCCTGGTGACCAGCGGCCCGCTGCGGGAGCGGCGGTGGGGCCAGCTGATGGCCGCGCTCTACCGCGACGGGCGGCAGGCGGAGGCCCTCGGCGCGTTCCACCGGCTGCGGCAGCTGCTCGCGCAGGATCTGGGCGTCGACCCGGGCGCCGAGCTGTGCCAGCTGCATCAGGCGATCCTGCAGCAGTCGCCCGGGCTCGCGTGGCAACCTCGGCCGCGGTCCCCGGAGGCGGCCGGGCCGGGGTATTTCGGCCGGGTCCCCGAGATGTCCCGCCTGCTGGGCCGCCTCGGGGAGGCGGCCGCCGGGCGGGGCGGCGTCGTCCTCGTGGCGGGTGAGCCGGGGATCGGCAAGTCCCACGCGTTGCGGCAGCTCGCCGGGGCGGCGCGGGCCAGCTCGGCCACCGTGCTGACCGGCCGCTGCGCCGAGGGGACGTGGGTGCCGCCCTTCCGCCCGTTCGCCGAGGCGATCGCCGGGTACGCCGAGTCGGTGGGCACGGAGCGGCTGGCGGCCGATCTCGGCCCGGCCGCCGCCGTGCTGGCGCGGATCGTGCCGGGGCTGCCCGAGCTGCTGCCCGGTCTCACCCCGCCGCCACCCCTGCAGCCGGACGCGGAGCGGTTCCGGCTGCTTGACGCGGCGGCGCAGTTCTTCGCTGCCCTGTCCGCCCACGCGACGGTGCTGCTCATCCTGGACGATCTGCACTGGGCGGACGCGGGCACGGCGATGATGGTGCGTCACGTGGCCCGCAGCTGCGGGCACCGCCGGCTGCTGATCGCCGCGGCGTACCGCACGACCGAGATGATCACGGAGGATCCGCTGGCCGACGTGCTGGGTGCGCTGCAGGCCGAGACGGAATGCAGCACGATCCCGCTCCGGGCGCTGGGCACCGAGGCGGTTGGGCAGCTGGTCGCAGCCGAGGCGGGGGCGCCGGTCTCACCGTCCCTGGCCGCGGCCATAACGGCCCATACGGGCGGCAACCCGTTCTTCGCCAAGGAGATGATCCGCCACCTCATGGAGGAGCGGGCGCTGGACGAGGGCGGGCCGGGCGTCCTGGCCCAGGACAGCTCCGGGGGGCTGGAGGCCGGCCCGCCGCTGATGGCGGTGCCCGAAGGCGTGCGGCAGGTCCTGGCCCGCCGCCGCGCGCGGCTGCCGGCCGAGGCGAACCGGCTGGCCGAGTGCGCATCCGGGTTTACCGGGCCGTTCCTCTTCCCGGTGGCCGCTGCGGCCGCGGGCCTCGGCGACACCGCCGCGCTGTCCGCGCTTGACCAGCTGCTCGCCGCGGCGATGATCCGGCCCGGCGAGACCGCGGAACGCTACGAGTTCGGGCACGCCCTGGCCCGCCAGGCGATCTACGACACCCTCAGCCCGTCCCGGCAGGCCCGGCTCCACCGGCGGCTGGCGCGCGGTCTTGAGGCGGCCCGGGCGCGGGTTCCCGCCTGCACCGACCCGGCCGAGATCGTCGCCCAGTACGCGGGCAGCCAGGCCCTGCCCGGTGCGGCCGCCGGGGTCCCGGCCGCCATCGAGGCCGCAGACCTGGCGCAGGCCGCGGGAGCGCACGAGGCGGCCGTCGCCTTCCTCACCACCGCCGCCGAGCTCGCCGGCCCTGACGACGGGCGGCTCACCACCATCCACGCCCGGCTCGGGCCGGCGCTGGCCTGGGCGCTGCGCTTCGACCAGGCGGTGACCGCCGCCCGCGCCGCCGCGGAACGGGTGGCGGGCACCGAAGGCGCCCTCGCCGCCGCGGACTACCTCGCCGAGGTCACCGCCGCGCTGAGCGCGGCGGGCAGCAGCGCCCACGCCTGGATGCTCGCGCCCGGGGGCCTGGCGTACGCCGGTCCCGCGCGCAACGAGGCGTGGGCGGCGCTCACCCTGCTGGCCCTGGACCGCAAGGAGGCGGCCGACCCGGAGCATGTCGGCCTTCCCCTGGACCAGCCCAGGCGGCGGCAGGCGTTGGCCATCCTGTACCGGTCGCCCCGGGTGGTCTCGCGCAGCGTCGACCTCGCCCGCTACGCGGTCGCGGCCATCTACGGCAGGCGGGCGGACGTGCCCGCCGAGGCGGCGCAGGACCCGACGGTGCTGCTGTACCTGCTGGGCGCGCTGCGCCCGGCGCTGCCGGTGTTCGAGGAAGCTGCGGCGCGGGCCCGCGCCCGTGGCGAGCTGGCGCGGGAGGTCCACTGCCGGGCCAGCATCGCGCGCGCCCTGGCCGCGCTGGGTGACCTCGGGGGCGCACGGGCGGCGCTGGCCGAGGCACGGGAGCTGGCCGACCGCATCCCCGGCACGGGCTGGAGCTGGGAACGGATCCACGTCGTGGGCGCGCGGGACGCGCTGGCCCTGGCGACGGGTGAGGACTGGGCCGGCCTGCAGGCCGTGTTCGACGAGCTCGTCGGCACCGATGACCCCGTGGCGCGCTGGGCGCGCGCCCCCATGCGCGCGGGCTGTGCCCGGACCGCGGCTCACCTGGGCCACGGTGAGCGGGCGATGGCGCTGCTCGCGCTGCCGGTCCAGGCGCTGGGACGGGCGCCGGCCTGGGCCCTGAACTACACGCGGACCGCTTCGGACACCGCCGAGGCGCTGTGGCTGCTGGACCGCCGCGACCATGTGCACTCCGTCGAGGACGCCCTGCGCCGCAAGGCGCTCCCCGCCGACTTCCGGTTCCCGATGATGGACCTGCGGCTGTCGCTCGCCCGGCTCTGCGCCGTCGACGACCGCCCGGAGGAAGCCAGCCACTGGTTCGGGCAGGCCCGCCCGGCCCTGGAAGAGCAGGGGGCGCGCCCGCTGCGCGCCATCGCCGACTTCGACCACGCGCTCATGCACGCCCGGCACGGGCGGCACGCCAGCGCCCGCCCGCTGCTGGAGGCGGCGGCCGGGCAGTTCCAGCGCATCGGCATGACCGGCTGGCTGCGGCGGGCGGAGGAACTCGGCGCGCTCGTGTCCTGATCTCGGCGCGCCCGTGTCCTGATCCCGGCGCGCTCATGCCCGGCCGGGGCACCGCGACCGGGGCGCGACCGTACCGCGACCACCGGCGCGCACGCTGGGGCTCTCTGGAGAGGAGCCGCCATGAAAGCGATCCGACTGCACTCCTACGGGCAGCCACCCCGGCTGGACGACGTGCCCGAACCCGAGGCGACCGGGCCCGACGACGTCGTCGTCAGGATCGGCGGCGCCGGGCTGTGCCGCACCGATCTGCACATCATCGACGGCTGGTTCGCCGATGCGATCCCGGCGGATCTGCCCCTGGTCCTGGGGCACGAGAACGCCGGCTGGGTCCATGCGGTCGGCCCGGCGGTCGAGCACCTGGCCGTCGGTGACCCCGTCATCTGCCACCCGAACCTGACCTGTGGCCTGTGCCAGGCCT
>Ga0335082_10004999_pt1 | contig 14470 bp, 11 predicted proteins | sample Lox_Sample_41_FD_206718 | JGI IMG/M metagenome (GOLD analysis project Ga0335082, IMG submission 206718) | Soil microbial communities from Loxahatchee National Wildlife Refuge, Florida, United States - Lox_Sample_4.1 | ecosystem: Environmental > Terrestrial > Soil > Wetlands | place: USA...
AGCTTTCAGGTCACTCTGCATCGCGCCGAAGACGACATTTCCGCTCTGCACGTAGGTTCGCGGATCATGAAAGCCCAGTTTGATATAGAGGTCGCGCAGGGTATCCATCTTGATCTTATTGTGTCCGCCGACATTTACGCCGCGCAAGAAGGAGACGTATACGTGCATGAGTGCTCTGCGAAACGGCAAAGGGAGCGGACAGTGCCACTCCCTCCAGCCCAGGGGCTAAAACCCCAACCTATTTTTAATGCCTTGGACGCTGGCCTGAAGGCCAGCTCTACCCGAAACCCGACTTCTTTCAGCAACCTGTGAAGCCGTGCCCTTTCAAAACCGACGCGTGAGTCGCTCCTAGACTGTCACGGCCTGCTTCGCCGCCGCCGGTTGCTTCACCGGTACCGGCGTTAGCCAGCCGTGGCGGTCTTCGACCTTGCCGTACACGATGTTGTAGAACTCGGTGCGCAGCGCCTTGGTGACTGGCCCGGCCACGCCTTTGCCCACTGTAATCTTGTCGACTGAGCGAATGGGCGTGATTTCCGCCGCGGTGCCGCTGAAGAAAACTTCGTCGGCAATGTATAGCATCTCACGCGGAATGGCCTGCTCGACCGTCTCGATGCCCAGCTCCTTCGCAATGTGCAGGACAGAGTTGCGGGTGATGCCGGGGAGCACGCTGTTGCCAATAGGCGGGGTATACACGCGGCCTTTGTGCACCACGAAGACGTTTTCGCCCGAGCCTTCACTCACATAGCCGTTCACGTCGAGGGCAATCCCCTCGCTGTACCCGTTGACGATGGCCTCCATCTTGATGAGCTGCGAATTCATGTAATTCGCGCCCGACTTGGCGATGGCGGGCATGGTGTTGGGAGCGATACGCGACCATGACGAGACGCAGACCTCAACCCCATCTTCATCGTTGGCATGACCCAGGTACTTTCCCCACTCGTAATTGCAGACATACACGTCGGTCGGGGAATTGAAGGGATTCACGCCGACCTGGCCGTATCCACGAAGCACGATGGGACGCACATAACAGGGCGCGACCTTGTTGGCGGCCACCACCTCGACCGAAGCCTGGCAGAGTTCCTGCAGCGAATAGTCAACATCAATGCGATAGATTTTGCTCGAATCGAGCAGCCGGCGCATGTGGTCGTCGAGGCGGAAGATGGCAGGCCCTGTTTCCGTGAGATAGCAGCGAATGCCTTCGAAGACAGCGGAGCCGTAATTGACTACGTGCGACATCACGTGCAGCTTAGCGTCGTCCCACGGGATCAGCCTTCCGTTGTGCCAGACGAAATCTGTCGCTTTGATCGCCATGAAGGGCTCCTTGTGCGCTAGAGATGTTGTTACGCCGGCGATCCTGAGGAAGCGAGAGCCCACACACTCTCACCCGGCAAACAGGACGATCGGGAAACGGGCCTCAGGGCTTCGGCGCAACTGGGCATTATATGAGATGTTCGAGAAGCGCGGCGGGTGTTTTTTCCGCGGGTCGCGAATTGACAAATGGCGGCGGTCGGTCCCGCCAAGGGATTCTGGAGGCATTGTTTTCGACATGCCAGATACCGTATGCTGCGGGCATCGGGAATCGGGAGAATTTTATGGAAGCGACAATTCAGGCCGAATTCAGATTGTTTGGCATCGTGAAACAAAAGGGCGCCTGGTATATCGCGTATTGTCCGCCTCTCGATGTCACTACTCAGGGCCGCACCGAGGACGAGGCCCGAAGTAACCTGGTCGAAGCGTGTGAGCTGTTCGTCGTCAGTTGCTTCGAGCGCGGCACGTTCGAGCAGGCGCTGCGCGAGCTTGGATGGCACGTCGCGAACGGCGATATTGGCAAGTTGGCTCAGCTGAAGTCGTCTCCACCCGACGGCGCGTTCATTTTCTCAGTACCGGTTCCGTTCGTACTCGAGAAAACTGCATGACACCGAGGCTGACCCCGATAGCATGGGCGAAGCTGGTCTGTGTTTTCGAGCAACTGGGTTACAAGGTTGCCGGTCAGAAGGGGAAGCCACATCAAGTTGGAAAAACCTGGTTCGGCTCGACCGTTGATCATCCCGAGATACCCTGAGATAGGACCCGACATCATCACAAACCTGATACGGACAGCAGGTATTACGCGGACGGCCTATCTGGCGTTACTCCAGAACTGCTGATAGCGCAGTACGGCAGGCAGTTCCCCAACGGCACTGCGTTTGGCCGGTTTCCCCCACCCGTGTTATCCTTTGTAACGTAACAACATACGATCAAAACGTAGGAGCGCACACGATTCAGTGTTAGCACGAGAGAAAAAGTCCGCCCTGATTGACCAGTACCGCACTCACGCGACCGACACCGGTTCGCCCGAGGTCCAGATCGCGATCCTGAGCGAGCGCATTGGTGAATTGACGGAGCATTTCAAGACGCATAAGAAAGATCATGCCTCCCGGCGCGGTCTGCTTATGATGGTGAGCAAGCGTCGCGGCCTGCTCGACTATCTCAGAAAGTCCGATACCGAACGCTACAAAGCCGTCATTCAGAAACTCGGCATCCGTAAGTAAGCAGTTTGCCAGCCGCTGAACTACTGCGCCTCGCAGCGTATTGTGTGTCACCTTCTTGTCCCGGTAAGCGCACTGTGGTGCGCGTGCTGGGACGCACGCACGCGTCTTCCGTAATGGGCAATAGCGACAGACCGACCCGGCCGCCTTCCGGCTTTCATCAGGACGCTGGTCCTCGCCTGACTGCGTACGGGGGAGACGCTCGCCCGTCCCTGCCTGTTCGCTTATCCGCCTCTCTTGTATGCGAGGCACTCATCCTCGACTGCATTCGCCTGGCGGAGCACCAAGCGATCGATTGCGCTTAGAAAAGGAAATTCAAGAAATGAAGCACGAAATCAGTGTTGAGCTGCACGGCGGCAAGTCGATCAGCTTCGAAACCGGAAAATTAGCCAAGCAGGCCCACGGTTCCTGCATTGTTCGCATTGGCGACAACGTTGTTCTCGCCACTGCCTGCGCCAACGCCGAACCGCGCGAGGGAATCGATTTCTTCCCCCTCACCGTCGACTACCGCGAATACACCTATGCTGCCGGACGCATTCCGGGCGGATTCATCAAGCGCGAAGGACGGCCCAGCGAGCGCGAGATTCTTACCAGCCGTCAGATCGATCGTCCCATTCGCCCGCTGTTCCCGGAAGGCTTCCGCTGCGAGACCCAGGTCATCGCGATGGTGCTCTCGGCCGACACGACCAATGACCCGGATGTGGCCGGCATTAACGGCGCCTCGGTGGCGCTGAGCGTCTCCGACATTCCGTTCCACGGCCCGATCGGCGCAGTGCGCGTCGGCCGGCTGAATGGCGAGTTCATCGTCAATCCCACCTACGACGAGCAGCGTGAAGGCACCATGAACCTGATGGTCGTCGGCACCGCTGATGGCATCGTCATGATCGAGTCGGGCTCAAAGGAAGAGACCGAAGAGGTCGTAGTCCAGGGCATCGAATTTGCCCATGAACAGATCAAGAAAATCTGCGCTGCCATCCGCGAGTTGCAAAAGGAAGCAGGTAAGCCGAAGCGCACGTTCGAACCTCCATTGATCGACGAGACGTACGTCGCCGAGCTTCGCTCGAAAGTGGGCGATCGGCTTCTGGACGCCGTGAACACTGAGAAGTATCCCAAGAACGAAAGCTACAGCCTCATCAAGTCCATCAAGGACGAATACATCGACGAGTTTGAGGAAGAAGACGACGAAGGCCGCAAGAAGGCCAAGACCTACTTCGACATCCTGCGCGAGCGCATCTTCCGCGAGCAGGTGATCAAGGACAAGCGCCGTCCCGATGGCCGCAAGTTCGACCAGATTCGCGATATCTGGATTGAAGTTGGCGTGCTGCCGCGCACGCATGGTTCCGCGATCTTCACCCGGGGAGAGACCCAGGCACTGGTCACGACCACGCTGGGCACCGCCGACGACATGCAGCGATTGGAAGCCTTCGAAGGCGAAGCCAAGAAGCGCTTCATGCTGCACTACAACTTCCCGCCATTCTCCGTAGGTGAAGTCGCATTCCTGCGTGGGGCGGGACGCCGCGAGATCGGTCACGGTGCCCTGGCGGAGCGTGCCATTTCCGCCGTGCTTCCTACGGAAGCCGATTGGCCGTATGCGATGCGAGTGGTCTCCGACATTCTGGAGTCGAACGGCTCGTCGTCGATGGCAACCGTGTGCGGCGCTTCGCTCAGCATGATGGACGCGGGCGTTCCGCTGAAGGCCTCGGTGGCTGGTGTCGCCATGGGCCTGGTGAAGGAAGCCGACGATTATGCCATCCTCACTGACATCGCCGGCGCCGAAGACCACTACGGCGACATGGACTTCAAGGTCGCCGGCACGCGCGACGGCATCACTGCCTTGCAGATGGACATCAAGGTGATGGGCATCACCCCGCAGATCATGCGTGAAGCCCTGGAGCAGGCCCGCCGTGGACGGCTGTTCATCCTCGACAAGATGAACGAGATTATCGCCGAGCCGCGCACCAAGCTCAGCGAGTTTGCTCCGCGCTTCTACACGTTGCAGATTCCGCCGGACAAGATTCGCGACCTCATTGGTCCCGGAGGCAAGGTTATCCGCGGCATCATCGAGCAGACCGGTGTGAAGATCGACGTCGAAGACAGCGGCAAGGTCAACGTGTCGTCGGCCGATCAGCAGGCTGCTGCCAAAGCCATCCAGATGATCAACGACATCACGGCGACGGCTGAAGTCGGCAAGACCTATCTGGGCAAGGTCACCCGCCTGGCGGATTTCGGCGCATTCGTCGAGATTCTGCCCGGAACCGACGGCCTGCTGCACATCAGCGAAGTCGCCGAGCACCGTATTAAAGACGTTCGCGACGAACTGAAGGAAGGCGACCAGGTTCTGGTCAAGGTGCTGGCCGTCGAAGGCAACCGCATCAAGCTATCGCGCAAGGCCATCCTGAAAGAGCAGCGCGCCAAGATGGGCGGCGGCGAAGCTGCTGCCGAAGGCGAAGGCGGCGGAGTCGTCACCTTTGAAGGTGGTCACGACGCCGCCGATGTCGAAGAGCCCAGCTTCAATCGCGAGCGTTCCGGCGATCGCGGGCGCCGCGATGGCGGACATCATGGCCGTGGCGGGCGTGGTGGCCCTGGCGGTCGCGGCGGTGGCCCTGGCGGTCGCGGCGGTGATCGTGGCCGCGGTCGCGGCGGAAGCCGACACTAAACTCCGCAAAATAGTTTCGTCACTACTGACGTAAGCTCCCCGTACCATGCATCGGGTGTTGTAAGAGAACGATGCATGATGCGGGGAATTTCTTTGGCTTCAGCAGAGTGGAAGCCCTCCTGACATGACACAAAGCTCGCGAATCAACGTTATCAGCTTCGCCCGTGCTGCTCGCGATAGATCGTTTCGACGCGCTCAACTGTGTCGATGTCAGCCGGTAGCTTGTCGTGGCGAATGCGCACGATGCGGGGGAAGCGCAGAGCGAATCCGCTGTCGTGCCGGTCGGAGCGCATGACGGCATTGAAGGCGACTTCGATAACGATCTTTGGCTCGACATCGCGGACGTGACCGTATTCGGCGATGGTGTGAGCGAAGAACCACTGCGTCATCTCAGCGATTTCGGCGTCGGTGAGCCCGGTATAGGCTTTGCCGATGTTGACCAGCTCTTCGCCTTTGCGAACCGCGAACGTGTAGTCGCTGAGCAGGTGCACGCGCTTGCCATTGCCAAACTCCGCGCGCGTGATGACCACATCCAGCGTTGCCAGCTCGCGCTTGAGCTTCAGCCACCAGCGTCCGCGCCGGCCGGGCAGGTAGGGCGAATGGACATCCTTGATCATCAGCCCTTCGTTGCCCCGCGCCATGGCTTGCGCGAAGAGCCGCTCAAGCTGCTCAGCGGAGTCGGCGCGTGTGGCAGGCGCTCGCAGCACCCAGCCGGATGGAGCCTGCGGCGGATGCTCCGCTTCAAACAGCAGCCGGCCCTGCGCGTTGATCAAAGGACGAGGCTCGATGCGATGCCCTCCAGAGAAGACACGGTCGAGAATCCCACTGCGCTCAAAGAGCGGCTTCTCCAATGTCAGCTCGCCTTGTGCGTAAAGCACATCGAACACAACGTAAGCCACGGGAACCTGCGCCATCAGCGCCTCGCTCACCTGCTTGCGGCCATGCCGCTTCTGCAACTCTGAAAAGGGCATGGCATGTCCGCCATCGTCGGTGTGCCGCCAGGCCACGATCTCACCATCGAGAATCACCTCGCCCGGCAATTCGCTCAGCGGGGCCGTCAACTCAGGGAACGATTGCGTGACCTCATCAAGCGTGCGGGAAAAGATGCGGACCTGCCCTCCGCCGCAGTGTGCCTGCGCGCGAATGCCGTCGTACTTGTCTTCGACCAGCGCATGCTCAAAGTACTCGAAAGCTTCGGCGGCATCGGCGGCGGGGCTGGCTAGCATGAATCCGATGGGATGAAACAAGCGCATACGAGCTTCGCCGAGACGATGCTCTGCGGCAAGCCTGAGGGTTGCGCCGATATCGCCGAGCAGCATATTGGCGCGTTGCACCTGCGCCAACGGCTCGTCGTACGCTCTGGCGATCGCCTCCTCGACCAGGCTCTCCTTCAGGCCGATTCGCAACTCGCCGGTGATGATCTTCAGGATGTACTTGGTTTCCAGCGGCGTACCGCGTAGAAGGAGCGCCGCCAGTAACTCTCCCTTGGCATTGGCGGTGCGCGTTGCTGCAATCTGATCGAAAGTAGAGCGGACTTCTTGCAAGGTTAATGGAGCGGGTGCCCCGGGCTCGTCCTTCCGTTGGACTAACCCGGGATGACGAGTCGACATGACCTCATACACCGCTGCGCCAAGATCACCCGTTTTGCGATAGCCTGCGCTGAGATTAGCATCCGATGCTCCGGTGACTTCCTTGACGACCTTCCAGAGCAGCGAACCGCCGACCTGCAACGTACGTTCCTCGAAGGCCGGAAATGCTCGACCCGAAAGAAACACCGCCGAGGTCGCAGCATCTTCCACACCGCGCGCGCGGAAGTACTCAGCGACAATCGCCGTCTTTTCCAGCTTCTTCGTAGTCGCGCCAATGCGCTCGCAGGTCTCAGCCAGCAGCCGCATCAGATCATGGTAACTGCGTTACCGGCGATCGATCGCCCTGGCGCTTCATTCCTGCCGCAACGCCACCATGGGGTCCACCTTCGCCGCCCGCTGTGCCGGCAGGTAACAGGCGAACAGCACAACTACGGCAAGCAGCAGCGGCGCCAGGACCAGAATTGTCGGATCGTAGGGACGCACCATGTGCAGAACACTGGCAATCACTCGCCCGGTGGCAAAGGCTCCGATGAGACCGACGGCGAAGCCCAGTACCGCCAGCCGCATGCCGCGTTTCAGCATCAACGCGAGAACGCCACTGCGCGTCGCTCCCAGAGACATGCGGATACCGATCTCTCTCTGGCGTTGAGTTACGAGATAAGACAACACGCCATAGATACCTACTGCTGCCAACACAATTGCCAGTCCGGCGAACAGGCCCAACAGTCCTGCCAGGAACTGCTGGCCACTGGCATGTTCGGCGATGACCTCATCCATGGTGCGAATGTCAAAGAGCGGCAAGCTCGGGTCGACCTGGGCCAGGGCCTGGCGAATCTCGCGAGCGACATTGAGCGTAGAAGCCGTGTGCACGACAATGGTGAGCCAGGGTTCGCCGTCTAAAGCGCTGTATACCTCCGGCACGGGGGCGTGGGTGAGGCTCCACTCTTTCACGTCCCCAACTACGCCGACCACCTGTCTCCAGGGACCGTTCTTTTCGCTGTAGGAGAACATCTCGCCAATCGGGTCGCGGTTGGGCCAGAAGTATTTGGCCATGCTCTCGTTGATCACTACCGGGTACACCATGGCCTTGGTTTGGTCGGCCGGCAGTTTTACGTTCGCTTCCGAGGCTGCAGTCTGCTTCTTGTCCAGGGCCAGGGCGGCAGCCGCGTCCTCAGCCGTGAGCTCGCGCCCTTGCAGCGACGGGATGCCCATGGCCCGGAAATAGTCGGGGGTAATGGAATGGTTCTCCACCAGCGGGCCGCTCATGCCGGTCGAGGCACTTCCCCGCAACGTCACATAGCTGTTGTTGCCGCCCTCCAGCGGGAGGCGATCGGTGATCGACGCCGACTCGGCTCCGGGAATGTTCTGGAGCTTCTGCAGCAACGCCTGCGAGAAGTTGAACTGTTCTTGCTGCTTCTTGTATCTCTCTTGCGGCAGCATAAGCTGGCCGGTCCAAACTCCCTCCGGCCGAACGCCGACCTGACTGTTGCGAATGCGCAGGAAGTCCTTTAGTAGAAGCGCCGCGGAAACCAGAAGCAGCAACGAGAGCCCGACCTCGGCGACCACCAGAGCATCGCCTACGCGATGCTGGCGGCGCGCCGTGGCGCCCGCCGTGCCCGCTCCACCCTTGAGTGCTTCGCTTACGCTGGCGCGCGTCGTCTGCAGGGCGGGGAAGAGTCCAAATGCCAGTCCAGTAAGGACTGCAACGACGAAGGTGAATGCCAGTACCGGAAGATTGATTTCGATGGCGTTCGCGTGGGGAAGGCCAATGTGCTTTAGAGTTGTGATGACGCGTACGCCGCCCCAAGCAAAGAATAGGCCCAGGACTCCGCCGGCCATACTTAACAGCAGACTCTCGGTTAGCAGTTGCCGCACCAGCCGCCGGCGATCCGCTCCCAGCGCGCCGCGAATGGCAATCTCGCGCTCGCGGACAACGGCGCGCGACAGCAGCAGGTTTGCCAGGTTCGCGCAGGCAATGAGCAGGACGAGGAAGACCGCGCCGAGCATGAGCAGCAGCGAAGTACGCGACTCGCCGACCATGTCCTCATGCATTCCCACCAGCGAAGCGCCGACGCGATGGTTGGAATCAGGGTATTGCTGCTCAAGGCGCGATGCGATCAATGTCACCTCGGCCTGCGCCTGCTGCAGTGAGACCCCGAGCTTCAGCCGCCCAATCGCGCTCAGCCAATGGCTGCTGCGCTCGCCCAGATGTTTGGTGTCCATATCCAGCGGAACCCACAATTGCGACTCCGAAGGAAAGTGGAAACCGGCCGGCATGACACCGATCACTTCGTACTTGCGATCGTTGAGGGTGATCTGCTTGCCCACGATTTTCGAGTCGCCATCGAAGCGAGTTTGCCACAACCCGTAGCTAAGGATAACCACGCGATCTTTGCCCGGCTCGTCTTCGCCCTGCGCCCACGTCCTTCCCAGCAGCGGGCGGGTGCCGAGCAGAGAAAAGAAGTTGGCCTCTGTCGGAGTGCCGATGACATGGTCGGGTTGGCTACCGGAGTTGAGATTCATGTCCCCCGCCCAGCCATAGACGGCCATGTCCTGGAAGCTGTGGTTCTGCGTCTTCCAGTCGATAAAATCGGGGCCGGTGAAGGGATAGTTGCCGGGCGCGTCCTCGGTTTCGTACAGGCGAACCAGTTGGCCGGGATTGCTGAAGGGCAACGGCCGCAGCAGCACGGCATCGATCACGCTGAAGATTGCTGTGTTAGCGCCAATTCCGAGCGCGAGCGTGAGGATGGCAATGGCTGCAAAGGCCGGAGCGCGGCGCAGTCCGCGCCAGGCGTAGAGAAAATCTCTCCTCATGGAATCCACAATTCACCACCGACTGACGGCGCTTAGACTTAGGCCCGGCCAACGAGGTGAGCGCAATTCGTCAAGGTTTCACGCCGGCATAGAACGGAATTGCGCTCTTGGCCACGTTCTTGTAGACCACGCCGCCCTTCATGACGAACACGACACGCCGGACGGCTGTACTGTCCTTGATGGGATCACCGTCGAGCGCGATGATGTCGGCCTGCATTCCCGGAGCGATGGAGCCGATCTGGTCGCCCAGGCCCATCGCTTCCGCTCCCAGCGAGTTGGCGGAGACCATCGCCGCCATCGGATCGACGCCACAGGTCACGCGATTGATGAACTCCTCGGCGTTGCGACCATGCATGCCGGCAACAGCATCGGTGCCAAACACCATCTTCAGCCCCGGAGTCTTTGCTGCCTCCCGGACGAGATCGCAGTTCACCGGCAGCACCTTCTCCATCTGGTCAAAGCCGTTCGGAGGGTAGCCCGGCGTTCCCAGATACTGTTCCTTGTGTTGCAGGTAGTTGTTGATGATGAGCGAGACCTGTGGATCAAGATAGGTGCCCTTCTCGGCCATTGTCTTCAGGTCCTGTTCGGTCGCGAAGGTGCCGTGCTCGACCTCAGTGCATCCTGCAAGCGTTGCGGCCATGACGGCTTCTTTATAGGCATGCACGAGGCTGCGCAAGCCCTGCTTCTTGGCTTCATCACAGGCCGCGGACAACTGCTCAAAGGAGAGCGTCATGCCGCCCCCGAGTCGGATCGACTTCGAGGCGAAGATCTTGATCAGGTCAGCGCCCACTTCTTTCTGCTTCCGGACGAAGGTGCGGATTTCATCGGGCGTGCCCGTGTCTTCGCCTTTGCCCACCAGCGGCTCGACGGCCGTCAAAATCCGCGGCCCCGGAATGTCTCCGCGAGCAATGGCGTCGCGCAGCGGAATGTCGTTGGGGGCGCCCACGCTCTGCACCGTGGTGAAACCTGCCATCAGCGTTACCCAGGCGTTCGACGCCGCGCGGTACGAGTCATAAGGCGTTGTGCCGGTCATGCCGGCGTTCTTGCCGTCTTTGCCGAAGATCCATGTGATGTGGACGTGCGCATCGATCCAGCCGGGCAGCACGGTCAGCCCGCGCAGGTCGTAGTCCCCCGGCCCGGAGCCCAGAGGTTCGACGGAGACAATCTTCGAGCCGTCAACCACGATGCGCTGGTTTTCGAGCACATGGCCCTTGCCGTCGAGCACATGGCTGGCGGCGATGACGATGCGTTGGTTGGGCGGTGCTGGAGGGGTTGCAGGCGCTTGCGCGGCGAGCGCATGCGTGAGTGCACACAGCGAGACGAGGGTGAAACTCCAACTGAGAAATCTTGCAGACCGGAAAGTGATCGCTCCCATGGGCTAACTATATTAATGCGTTTGGCGGGAGCATACCTTCATCGACGCCCAAACAAAACAGCTTCTGCCCCAGGTTCGTCCTTTCTTTGGACGAACCTGGGGCGATTGTGCCGTGCCTCACATTGCGATCTATTCGAGGTTCTTGATTGCAAGTCCGCCGTCTGACTTGTTGGTAAACCCGCTCGGGATCTGGAACAGCGACGGATCCGGCTCTGCACGCTGGATGTTCGTCAGCTTGTAGACGGTCTCGCCAATGCGAGGATCATTGCGCTTGCTCAGCACCACCATCTGCAAGTCGGGCGAGGTCCATACCTCGGACGTGATCTCCAGTGGCCGCTCGTTTCCGATTTCGCCGGCGGGAATGGTGCGCGTGGTGCGCGTCCCCGTTGCCGTCACGCCTTCAATCGTCTGCGTGCCCAGCGATTCCGTCTTGGTTTCGCTCGCGTCTCCGACCGTATTCACCCAGACTCGCTCCTCCACGCCGGGATTGCCGCCACCCACAATCACTCTCTTATGGATGGTGACTGGCCCTGCGCCATCGGAAACCGCTTTGCCCGCTACGCCTTCGCCGAGCATGTGTGCCCCAGTCGGAAGCTTCATGACGTGCGCCGTCTTGTCGTTCAGGTCGAGAATGTAGCTGGTGTTGTTGACCGGATCCATGATGAACGCCATTTTGGGCGCATTCGTTGCCAGCGGACCGAGGTTGTTCATCGTCTCCTGGCGTCGCGTGCGCCCCTGGCTGTCGCGCGCTAACTGCGACTCCGTCTTGTTCACAATGCGGTTGCCGTCAGCCAGCACCTGTGTCGTCTCGGTGATCGCCGTCGCTGTGTACGGAGCACCGGTGACCGTCTTACCCGACTCGCCGACCGCGACATAAGCCATCGTGACCTTGTCGCCGGCGTTCTGGGTATGGAAGAAGACGTTGGGAGGCGCTCCGCCGGGCGGTGGTTCCGGCAGTGGCTGTTGGAAGGCCACGACGTCGGGCGTAACCGCAGGCGCGGCGCTCTGGCTCATTGCCCACGTACAACAGAACAGAATGGTAGCCATCAGAACAACGGTGTTTCTCATTTCCTCTTACTCCTTAGCGAACGTCTCGGGTTTGAACCAATCTTACGGCGTACGGCATGCCGTCCTGGCCCACCAGCACATCGGTAAGAATGCGGCGGTCGAGAAGCTGACCATCGACCGGATAGCCGATCTGCTGCAAGGCTGAGCCCGGCATATCGACGCGCACCATGCGCGAGTCGCCCAGCGGAATCGCGGGATCGAAGGTCGGCAGCGCGACGAAGTCTCCGGCTTCGTAGGTCACAGGTGGCGCCTCGGCGCTGCGCCTGTGAACTTCCTTTGCGTGCAGGGTGTGAGTCCGAGGCTTCTCGGCCACCTTCTCGGCTAGCTTCTCGACTGGCGCCTTCGAACTGTCGGGAGCGACGACACTCGGTGCAGGAGGCGCAGGAACCTTAGCTGTTTCGGCTGCGTGATCGGCCACCTTACCCGCCGCCGTCGGCTTCTCCTTGCGCAACAACGCAACTGACATCGCAAGGCACGCTGCGAGGCCACCCGCGACGACGGCCCGATTCCTCAACCGCCGCCGCGCATGATGCCGCGCAAACTCCCGGCCCAAGCTGGCGCCCAGCTCCGGCGAGGCCTGCGGCGAATTCGCGGCCAACTCGCGCAGCGCTGCCGGCAATCTGTCCGGTTGCGGATTCATCGCACACACCTCACATTCTGCAACCGCGCCTTCAGCATCGTCCGCGCGCGATGCAGCCGTGACGCCACTGTCCCCTCGGGGCACTCGAGGACCGCCGCCGCCTCGGGATAGCTCATCTCTTCCAGGTCACACAGCACCAGCGCCTCGCGATACGCCGCCGGCAATGCCATCACTGACTTCTGAAGCAGCTCCAGCCGCTCCTGCCGGTCGAGGTCCGACAATAAGTCGGGATCGGCGGCAAATGCCGACTCGTCTCTCAACTCTTCCTCTGCGAGAGGAACATCCAGAAAACTCGCCGCCATCTCCCGGCGCATCACGTTGCGCGCGATGCCGAACAGGTAGCCCGCCAGCGTTCCCTTTGAGGGATCGAACTTCCGCGGCTTGTGAATCAGCCGCAGAAAGACTTCCTGCGTCACTTCCTCGGCAATGCTCTGGTTTCCGCTCATATGCCACGCGAAGCGAAAGATCGGCCCCTGGTAGCGCTCATAGCACTTCTGGAACGCCGCCGGATTCCCCTTGGCGAGCTGCCGGAGCAACTCCTGATCATCGCCTTGCGCGTCTGCCATTCGTCGCCCGACCCTCATCCCCGCTTCTAAACTACATTGCCGGAAACTTGGCCAATCCTTCCAAAATTTTGGACCTGACGCCCCTTCCGCGTACAGGGGCTGAAGCCCGATACGTAATCGCGTCGGTTGGCACGCCTAAAGACGTGCCCTGACACAAAGCATGGATATAACGAATGGCAACGTCAGGACCGGACCGGAACATGTAGCAATGTAAACCCTATGGCCAAGGCGGCAGGTATCCGGCAGAGGTTGCAGGCTGTGCCGAGCGAGGCTAAATTAGGGGCGAGAGTTGGAGCTCTCATGAAAACCCGTCCCGGTGAGTCCCCACGAAGCCACACCGGGCATCAAGGAGGTCCCCGTGAAATCTCCCTCTGCATGGATCGACGCGAAAATCAAGGAACTCGGGGACTGGCGCGGGAAGACGCTCGCGACAGTGCGCACAATCATACACGAGGCGGACCCGGAGATCGTCGAAGAGTGGAAGTGGGCGAAGGCGGCATCGTCTGGAACTCCAGTCTTCTCCCACGCCGGCGTCGTCTGCACGGGAGAGACGTACAAGAACGTCGTCAAGATGACGTTTGCCAAAGGAGCGGCGTTGAAGGACCCTGCGGGTCTGTTCAACTCCAGCCTCGAGGGAAACGTCAGGCGCGCCATTGACATCCACGAGGGCGACAAGCTCAATGAGGCCGCCTTGAAGGAGCTCATCCGCGCTGCTGTGGCCCTCAATCTCAACCACCTCAGCGAGTCCAAAGGCGGGACTCGCCGGCGACCCCGGGCGGGCAGGAGCTAGCCGAGGAGGCGGTAGATGCGGCGCAACTGGACGCTTTGCGTTGTTCTTGCAGCTGCACTTACCCACGTGCATGCACAGCAGTCTGTAGCCAATGGTGGCGCGCCGTCGGTTTCGCCCGATGGCAGGCATATCGCATTCCTATCGAATCGAGGCGGCGGAAAGGACGACGTTTTCGTCATCACGCCGAAGGGACGGGACGAAACGCAACTCACGCGGACCCCCGAGGACGAAGGCACAGTGCAATGGAGTGCCGGCGGAAAACAGGTCGTGTTTGCCCGTTTCGCCGATGGCATGAGCCGGATTTACAGCGTCAACATTGATGGCACGAACGAGCTCGAGATAGGGAATGTGCCGGGACGTAGTCCGGTGTTCTCGCCTGACGGAAGCCGCGTGGTGTATATGGCGGGAGATTCGTGGACTACGACTCGATTGATGGTGGCGGCG
>Ga0335082_10005000_pt1 | contig 14470 bp, 16 predicted proteins | sample Lox_Sample_41_FD_206718 | JGI IMG/M metagenome (GOLD analysis project Ga0335082, IMG submission 206718) | Soil microbial communities from Loxahatchee National Wildlife Refuge, Florida, United States - Lox_Sample_4.1 | ecosystem: Environmental > Terrestrial > Soil > Wetlands | place: USA...
CTGGGCATCGGAGGTGTCGTTGTACGCCTCGGCCTCGTCCTCGCGCGCCGCGCCGGACGGCTCGTAGCAGCGCGGCAGGGCGTCGCGCGCCGGCAGGCCGCTGATGCGTGCCACACCCTGGGCATCGCTGCTGCCGCTCCACCGCACGGTGCCGCGACAGTCGAGGACGCTGACGCGTACGCCGGCGACCGGTTGCGCGGCGTCCAGCGTGGTCACCCACGCCAGTGCGTTCTCGCGTCCCCATTTGAAGTGCACGGAGAGGTTGGTCACCAGGGCCGCGGCGGGGACGAACATCGGACGCGGTGTGCCGAGCAAGGCGGCGCCCAGGTTGGGGCTGGCGAGCTCGACGACGTAGAGGCCGGGCGCTTCGAGCGGGATACCGACCACCTCAAACGCTTTGGCGCCGTTGGGCTTGGGCAGACTGAACGACCTGATCGCCTTGGCCTGCGATGGTGTCGCGTCGGTGAAGAGCGAGGTACCGCGCTTCGCGCCGCCGACTTTGCGCAGCCACGGCAAGATCTCCTCGAGATGTTCTGGTGAGATGCGCGCGACCGTGCCGGTGACGCGCTGCAGGCGTGTTTGCACCGCTGGCTCGAGATTGCGCAGCGTCACGGGCAGCACCGGCTCGGCCTTCGATTCGATGATGCCGAAGCGGGCGGAGAACTTGGCGAGCGGCGGAAACGGGTCGGTCTTCACGGTGAGCGGATACTCGCCGGCATTGGCCAGGCGCCGCCCGCCGTCGTCGTGCAGGTCCGCCGGCAGCTCGACACGAAAGCTGGCGGCTTCGGCGAACGGTCCCTTGAACTCGACGCTGCGCACGAACGTCTGCGCGCGGTGCGTCCCGTCCGCAGCGCGGCGCTGGCCATCGGCTCCGACCAGGGCGATATGCTGCGCCTGCTCCCAGGCCACCGGCGCCGAGAACGACACGCGCATGGGCGTGAGCGGAATGCAGTTGGCGCGAGCGTTCTCACGCTCGCAGTAGAACTGCGCGTGGAAGGCTTTGCGCGTGGTGAACTGGAGCACCTGGTCACGCTCGCTGGTCACCCCGCCGCTACCGGCGACGCCCTTGCTCCAGATGAGCCGTACCTTGGCGCCGCTCGGGAAGCGCTGCGTGGCTTGCACGACCACCGCCGGTCCCGAGAGGAGGCCCTTCCACAGCGTCTTGAGGATGGCCGCGCGTGCCTCGCCGTCGATCACCCGCACGCCGACGCGTTCGGCAATGCCGTCGACGGCAAAGCTCACGTTGGCCAGCAGCGAGTCGCTGCTGGGCTCGGCGTTCAGCACCAGGACGAAGGCCTGCTCTTCGTCGATGTCGTTGTCGCGGTCGGCCGGCCGCGACGATTGGATGGTCGGTCCCCCGGTGGAGAACGCAAAGCGGCGTTCACCGGTCACCGCCTTCCCCGCCAGGCTCTTCACACCGGCGCGCAGCTGAAAGGTGCAGCGCAGCCCGCCTGGCAGGTCGCGCGCGAAGTCGTACGCCCAGGTGCGGCTGTCCACCCAGCGTCCGGTACCCGGCTCGGCGCACTCGATCTCGAACGGTGCCGCCACATCGCGCGGCGCACCGAAGGGGACCATCGGTGCGGAGAAGCGCGCGGTCACCTGACGGACCTGCTGCACGGTACCTTGAGGCGAGAACTGCGCGATGCGCGGTGAGGTCGGAGCAGCGGCGGCGAGCGCGGCGGTGCAGACGGCCAGCAGGACAGCTGCCGCGCCCGGTCCCGTGACGCGTCGATGGGGCTTCATGGGTCCCTCTTTACCACAGAGCGATTGTCGCGTGTCACGCGTTGACTTGTCGCTGCAGCGGGGGTAGGCGCCGGCATGCGCTGCGGAGTGTCACGGCTGGTTGCGCGGTGTGTTCTCGTCGCGCTGGCGCTGTATGCGACGTCCGTTGCCGTGCCGGCGCGTGCCGAGTCGACGCCGCCGACCCCGCGACGCGAGGACCACGGCGACCTCATCGTATTGTACTTGTATGGCTCGTACTACGAGATGGGCCGCCAGCAGGCCGAGTTGCTCGGCCCGGTGGCGCGGCGCATGTACGAGTATCATCGCGCCAAGTACGCCCGCATGGTCGCCAGCGGCGATTGGCAGGTGAGGCTCATGGACATTGGTCTCGCGACGTTTTCATGGGCCGGCCGTTTCTACGAGGAGAGCGGGTTCTTCGACGAGATGAACGGCATCGCCGACGGGCTGGGGGTGCCGCGCCGCGATCTCCTGCGCGCGGTGGTGGCGACGTCGTTCGGGTCGACGGTGTTTGCGGCGACGCGTAGCGCGACGGCCGACGGCGGGGCGATCATCGGCCGCAACGTCGACTGGGCCGACGGCGACGGCACCATGCGGCCGGTGGTGATGCATTTCCACCCGACCAATGGCGATCTGGCGTACATCATGGCGGGCTGGCCGCTGATCGGGGCGCCGGCCATCGGCATCAACGAAGCCGGCTTTGCGCTGTCGTTCAACTTCTTCATCGTCAGCGAGACACTCGGCATCCCGCCGCAGATGCGTGACCGGCGCGCGCTGCAGACGGCGCATACCGTGGCCGAAGGCCTGCGAGTGTTCACCTCGGTTCGCAAGCGCGGCATGCCCACCTTCATGGTCATGGCCGACGCCGGCGGGGACATTGCGATGATCGAATGCACGCCCAGCGCCTACGCCATCTTCCGACCCGACGGTGACTGGTTCGCGCAGGCCAACCACGCGCGTACCGCGGCGATGATCCCGTTCGACCACTATCGCTCTCCCGATTCATTTCGCCGCCGTGCCGCCATGGAGGATGCCGTCCGGCGCCATCTCGGCGCGATCACCCCACCGGTCGCGGCGCAAATCATCCGCGATCGAACGAACAGCATCGCCGTGAACGATGCGACGGTGGCCAACTTGTTCGTGCTCAACGCTGCCGTCATCCAGCCGGCGACGAAGACCCTGTGGCATTCGACGACCATGCAGCCGGAGGCGCCGTTCGGCGAGATGCTGCCCTTTTCGGTGGGCGCCGACGTGTCGACGCCGCCGCCGCTGGCCGCCGATCCGCGGTTGGCGACGCCGGAGATGGAACGCGAGCATGCCGTGGTCGCGCTGGCCCGCCGGGCGGTGCGCGCTTTCGACGCCGGCGACTTCGCCACCGCCGGTGGCATCTGGGACGCCCTCGCCGCGCGCGCGCAGCCTATCCTGCATCCCGATCGCTTGGCGTGGGCACGCGCCGCGGTGCGCTGGAAGGGCGGCGATCTCGACGGCGCCGACCGGTTGCTCGCCGAGGTCGACCTCGAACGCGCGCCATTCGAGATCGCCGCCTGCACGCAGGTCGGCCGAGCGGTCATCGCCGATCAACGCGGCCGCCGCGAGGACGCTGTCGCCCACTATCGGCACGCCCGCGACTATCTCGGTACGCACCCGGAATACACCGACGATCAGACCGAGCACCTGCGCACGATCGTTGCCAGAGGGTTGGAGGCCCCGCTGGCGATCGATGCAGTGGGACCGCTGCCCGATCTGCAATACGTGCCGGAATGACGCCGGTCGTGCTGTTCGGCGCCACCTCGATGGCCGGCTACACCCTGGCGCGGCTCTATCCCGGCGAGATCGTACCGTGTGCCAACGGATACAACGATGCGCCGCCGGCGCAGGGATGGCGGCGGGTCAACCTGGAAGATTCGCGGGCGGTGCAACGCCTGCTGGCGGCGCATCCGACGCCACTGGTGCTGTACTGCCACGCCGTGTGCGACGTCGCCAAGTGTGAGGCCAACCCGGAATGGGCGCACGCCATCAACGTGGCGGCGCTCGAGGGGCTGCTGCGAGTGCTGCCGACGGCGACGCGCGTCGTCTATCTCTCGTCGGACCATGTCTTCGGTGGCGACGGCGCCTACACCGAGGAATCATCGCCGACACCCATCTCGGTGTACGGCCGCACGCGCGTCGAGGCGGAAGCTCGCGTGCGCTCGCGCACCAACGCGCTCGTCATCCGCGCCGGGTTGGCGATCGGCCCATCCATCAACGGCCGCAGTGGTTACCTCGATTGGTTGCGCTATCGGCATCGACGCGGGCTGCCGATCACCGTCATCGCCGACGAGCTCCGCTCAGCCGTGTGGGCTGAAGATCTGGCGCGGCGCGTGATGGCCTTGGCCCGCAGCGGCGTGTGTGGCCTGCGGCACGTTGCCGCCACACGCGCCGTGTCGCGCCCCGCGCTGGCGGCGTACCTGATGGGCTCGTCGGCCTTGCCGGCAACGTTCCAGGTGTCCACCCGGTGCCGACAGCCGGTGCCGCATCTCGGACACGTCGAGCTCCGCAGCGTCTACGACGATGCTTACAGCCAGCCCCTGCAATCGGTCATGAGCTCGGCAGCAGCCGGCGCCACAGAGCCGGTGTCGGGCTCGTGGTCGTGCTCGCCGGTGGCGGGCTGAACGGGTGCACGACGACGTCTTTCAACCCGGCCGCCTGCACGGCCGTGACGTCGTATCCGGGCATCACGAGCAGCTCGGGCGCCAGATCCGCGAAGCGTTTCAGTCGCCAGATGTTGTTCCACCACAGTGTGCGATCCTGCACCGACGCCGGCATGGCGGTGTAGCGCAGGCTCTCCTCCACCGCGGCGAGGTCGTCGGCGAGCAGGAGCGGCCGCTGCGCCAGGCGCACCAGCAACGCCATCGTGCCGGGAGTCGGTCCGCTCGCGTCGATCAGCAGGCAGCTGGCATCGCCGAACAGGTCGACGTGGGCGAGAAACGTGCCGAGGGGCTGCGGCGGCTCGAAGTCGATGAACTTCCAGTTGGCCACCGCGGCGAAGTCGTCGGGCGTGTAGCCGCTGGGCGCTTGGCGCGCATGCTCGTGCTCGCGCTTGGCGACGACCACGCGGGCCTCGGGAAATTGCGCGGCGGCGCCGGCGTGATTGGCGTCGAGGGTGGACATGACGACCCAGCGCACCGCCTGCGGCTTCATGCCGGCCTGCTGCATTTGGGTGGTGAGAGCCGTGCCGCGCAGCCGTTGCACGCCGACCAGTTGCGTCCAGTCGCTCGGCGCCGGCGTTTCATCGGGCCGCAATGGAGCCATGCCGGTGTTGAACAGCACGAGCCCTTGCTTCGGGTGCTCGATGAGCACCGCCGGCACCGGCAGATCGCGCGTCCGCGTCAGGCTGCCGCCGCGCAGCAGCATCGCCTCGGGCAGGCGCAGGAAGCCGGTGACGAAGACGTGGATCTTCAGCCCGGCAACGCCGCGATAAGGCTGCGGCCAGTTTGCCAGTGTCGGAGGGATGTAGGGGATACGCGGGTCCTGCTCGCAACCGGCCAGCACCCCGATGAGGGCGGCGGTCGCGAGCCAGGCACGTGCATGAACCATTGATCCACGGTGCGGCGACGCACGCGGCGGCTAGGTACGGCGGCGCCGCACGAAGGCGCGTTCGACTTCGACAGGGCCGAAGCCGAGCTTGCCCAGGGCGTGTGGCAGGCGGCTGAGCTCGGTTTCCACCCGCGCCACCTGCGCCGGGGTCAGGCGCTTGAGCCAGCGCAGGCGGATCTCGGCGACCGTGCGGCCCTCCACCGCGGGCATGCGCCACTGGCGCGCGGCGGCATCGGGCTTGGCCGGCGCATGACGCCGCGCAGTCTCGGCGCGGGTTCGCGCCGGGGCGCCGTCGGAGAACAGCGACGCCTGACCCTCGGGTGTCTGCCGCTTGCGCATGCCTGCGGCTTTATCGCGGCCGGCGAGTAAAATCTACGTGCGCCGGAACAGCGCCAGGATCTCGTCGTGCACCAAGCCGTTGGAGGCGATCGCGCTGCCGCCGTAGATGGTCGGGTGGCCGTCGAGATCGGTGAAACGGCCGCCGGCTTCTTCGATGATGATCTTGACCGCCGCCAGGTCCCACGGCTTGAGCTCGAGCTCGACCATGGCCTCCGCCTGACCGCGGGCGATGAAGGTGTGGCCGAAGTAGTCGCCGAAGCCGCGCTGCCGGCCGGAGCCACGGACGAGGCGCTCGAAGCCGTGCCAGTGGCCGGTCTGGCGGAAGATGTCGATGCCGCCGAACACCACCAGGCCGTCGCGCAGCGTCCCGACACGCGACACCTGCAGGCGGCCGGTGGCGTCGAAGGCGCCGTAGCCTTTGCGCGCGTACAGCAGATCATCGGTGGCCGGGGCGTAGATCACGCCGGTGGTGACCTCGCCGTCCTCTTCGAGACCGATCAGCGTGGCGAAATAGGGAATGCCGCGGATGAAGTTCTTGGTGCCGTCGATCGGATCGATGATCCACTTGGCGCCGGCGCCGGCCCGCTCGCCGAGCTCCTCGCCGACGAACCCGTCATCGGGGAAGGCGGCGCGCAGCACCTCGATGATGCGTTGCTCGCATTCGCGGTCGGCGCGTGTGACCGGTGAGTGGTCGCCCTTGTATTCCACCGTCACGCCGGTGCGGAAGTAGCGCCGTGCCACTTCGCCCGCCGCCGTGGCGGCGGCGATCGCCACCTCGAGTCGTCGGTCCATCGTACCGACTCTAGCGGAAGCGTTCCCGTTTCAGAACCATTCGCAGCCCGCCGTGGCGCCGGCGTCGCAGGGTCCGTCGTGCCCTTGCTGAGAGCCCGGCTCGCAGATAGGGTCTTCGGGATGACGGTCGCCGCCGGCACGGACGCCCACGTCGTCTTCGACGATGTCTACATGGCGTTTGAGGACCGCGAGGTCCTGCGCGGGCTTTCGTGCGCCTTCCCGCGCGGCAAGATCTCGGTCATCCTCGGGGGCAGCGGCTCGGGGAAGACGACGGTCTTGCGCTTGATCGGCGGGCTGATTCGACCGCATCGCGGGCGCATCCGCGTCGCCGACCGCGACATCAGCGGCTTGTCCGAGACGCAGCTGTACACCGTGCGCGAGAAGATCGGCATGATGTTCCAAGGTGGCGCGTTGCTCGATTCCTTGACGGTCTTCGACAATCTCGCCTTCCCGCTGCGCGAGCACACGACGCTGAAAGCCGCGGAAGTTGCCGACGAGGTGCACCGCGTATTGGCGGCGGTCGGTCTTTCCAACGTCGACGCGCTGCTGCCCGGCCAGCTGTCCGGCGGGATGATCAAGCGCGCCGCGCTGGCGCGTGCCATTCTCATGAAGCCGGAGATCCTGCTGTGCGACGAGCCGTTCTCCGGCCTCGATCCGATTTCCGTGAAGCGCATCGAGGCCCTCCTACACGGCATCAACCGGCGCCAGGGGATCACCATGCTGGTGTCGTCGCACCACATTCCGTCGACCATGCGCATGGCCGACCATGTGGTGCTGCTGTGGAACCAGCGCGTGGTGTCGGGGTCGCCCACGGCGCTGCGCGACAGCGCCGATGCGAACGTCGCCGAGTTCTTCAACGAAGAAGTCGACGCGTCGCTGGCGTTGGCGGAGACGGCGCAGCCACACGCGCGGCCGAGGCAGATCAGCGCGCCGCTGCCCCGGTGATGGCCACGCTCGTGCACAGCCTCGGGTGGAGCGTCCTGCGCTTCATCGATCACCTCGGCAAGATCACCGTGTTCGCCGGGCGCATCGGGCGCGCCGTCCTGACACCGCCGCCACGAGTGGGGCCGTTCATCCAGGAGCTGTACAACCTCGGGGTCCTGTCCCTGGTCATCATCTGCGTCTGCGGGCTGGCCGTCGGCATGGTGCTCGGCCTGCAGGGCTACAACACCCTGGTGCGCTTCGGGGCGACGAACTCCCTCGGGGCGGTGGTGGGGTTGAGTCTGATTCGCGAGCTCGGACCGGTGCTGACGGCGCTGCTGGCGACGGGCCGTGCCGGCTCCGCGACCGCCGCCGAGATCGGCACCATGGTGGCGACCGAGCAGCTCGACGGGCTGCGCATGATGTCGGTGAATCCCATCCATCTGGTGGTCACGCCGAAGGCCCTGGCGATGATCGCCGTCATGCCCTTGCTGTCCGCGTTGTTCATCGTCTGCGGCATGGCGGGGGGCTACTTCGTCGGCGTCAGCTTGATGGGCGTCGACAGCGGTGCGTACGTCTCCAGCCTCGAGCATGCCGTCGATTTTCGCGACGACGTGGTCGGCAGTTTGCTCAAGGCGGTCGTCTTCGGTGTCCTGGTCGGGCTCATCGCCACGTACCGCGGCTACACGTGCAAGCCGACCTCGGCGGGCGTCAGTGCCGCGACCACGTCGACGGTCGTCGTCGGCTCGGTGACCATCTTGATCTTCGACTATTTCATCACCGCGTTGTGGGGGGTGTAACTCGATGCAGCCGTCTGCGGGTCGTGACTTCATCGTCGGTCTGTTCGTGCTGGTCGGCTTGGCGGCGATCGCCTATTTGTCGTTCAGCGTCGGCGGCCTGTCGCTCAATTCGTCCGGGGGCTTGACTCTGTACGCGGCTTTCGATCAGATCGGCGGCCTCAAGCCACGTGCACCAGTGGTCATCGCGGGGGTCAAGGTGGGGCAAGTCAAATCGATCGAGCTGGACAAGAACTTTCGCGCCCGTGCGCGCCTCGACCTCGATCGGCACCTCGAGGTTCCCACCGATACCACCGCCTCGATCATGACCTCCGGCCTGCTCGGCGATCAGTACGTCTCGCTGCAGCTGGGTGGCGAGACCGCGTACCTGAAGTCCGGCGAAGACATTGAGTTCACCGAATCCGCCGTCATCCTCGAACGGCTGATCGGCCAGTTCATCCACAGCACCAACGTGCAGAAGTCGGAATGACGAGCGTCCGGATGCGCACGCTATTGTTCGTGATCGTCTTCGTTTGCCTGGTTGCCGCTGGCGGCGGCGCGCCGGCCGTGGCCGCCGAGCCGGAGAACCACGATCCCATCGAGCCGTTCAACCGCGCCATGTTTTGGTTCAACGAGCAGGTGGACGGCTACGTCCTCGAACCCGCCGCCAAGGGATGGCGCTGGATCATGCCGAATCGCGTGCAGCGCTCGGTGTCCAATTTTTTTCAGAACCTGCGCTTCCCGATCGTCACGGTCAACGACCTGTTGCAGGCCAAGCTGCGCAAGTCGGCCACCGACGTCGGCCGCTTCGCGGTGAACACGACGGTCGGCGTGCTCGGGTTCTTCGATCCGGCCAGTGATTGGGGGCTGGACCAAAACAACGAGGACTTCGGTCAGACGCTGGGATTCTGGGGGCTGCCGCCGGGGCCGTACCTGGTGTTGCCGTTCTTCGGTCCGTCCGATCCCCGTGATGCCGTCGGTCTGGCGGTCGACTCCTTCAGCACGGTGTACCCGTTCTTCGTCGCCATCGAGTACACCATCGGCGCCAGAGCCGTCGACGTGGTCAACGGGCGCGCGCAAGTGATCGACCAGATCCGCGACATCAAGGAGGCGTCGGTCGATTACTACACGGCGGTGCGCAACGCCTACCGCCAGCGCCGCAAGGTGCTGGTCAACGACGGCGCCGAGATGTCGGAACAGGAACAAGAGGACCTCTACAACGTCGAGCCCAACGGTGGAGAGAAGTGACGATGAGCCGCAACCGCCTACGCCGAACGTCGAGCCGCTGGCTGGCAACCGCCTTTGCCCTCGGCATCGCCGCGATGCCGTGTCGCGGTGTCGGGGCCGCCGACAGCCCCCGGGGGACCGTTCAGGAGACCGCCGATGCGGTGGTCGCGGTGCTCGCCGACAAGAGCCTGAGCACCCCGCAGCGACGGCAGAAGGTCGAAGACATCGTATACGCTCACTTCGACTTCGAGACCCTGTCGCGCTTGGTGCTGGCGCGCAACTGGAAGGACCTCTCGCCGACGCAACAGCAGGAGTTCGTCAGCGAGTTCAAGCAGCACCTGTCGATGACCTACGGCAAGAACGTCGAAACCTACAACAACGAGAAGGCCGTGGTCACCGGCGACCGTGAAGAGGCGCGCGGGGATTGGACCGTGAAGACGAAGATCGTGCGCCCCGGAGCGGAGGACATCCTCGTCGACTATCGGCTCCGCAAGGAAGGCAACGACTGGCGGATGATCGACGTCATCATCGAGGGCGTCAGCCTGGTCGCCAACTTCCGCTCGCAGTTTCAGGACATCATCACCAAGGACGGCGCCGCCAGGCTGATCACCCTGCTGCGCGAGAAGAACGCCAAGGGCGAGTCCCTGAAGGCACCGGGCACCGGCACCTAGAGCCTCCGGCCGGCGTCGTCTCTATGGTCCGCTCCCTGTCGGGTCGCTGGCGACCGCCAGATCCGCCCCACTGATAGAGCCGCAGCGTTGCAACCATGATTCTCCGCGAGGACGTCGCCGACGTCGACACCCCGAGTGGCCCGATGCGGACGTACCTCTTCCGTCCGTCCGCGGCCGGGCGCTATCCCGGCGTCGTTTTCTTCTCGGAGATCTTTCAGGTTACACCACCCATCCGGCGGATGGCCGCGATGTTGGCCGGCGCCGGCTACATCGTGGCCGTGCCCGAGGTATACCACGAGTTGGAGCCGCTGGGCGCGGTGTTGCGGTACGACGACGCCGGCAAGGAGCGCGGCAACGCCGACAAGTACGCCAAGCCGGTCGCGGCCTACGACGCCGACGCGCGTGCCGCGCTCGACTACCTCAAAGCCCTGCCGCAGTGCAGCGGCTCACTCGGCGTCATGGGCGTCTGCCTCGGTGGCCACCTCGCCTTCCGCGCCTGCATGCACGCCGACGTGCTCGCCGCGGCGTGCTTCTACGCCACCGACATCCACACCGGCACCCTGGGCAAGGAGCAGCGTGACGGCTCACTCGAGCGTGCCGGCGAGATCCGCGGCGAGTTGCTGATGGTGTGGGGCCGGCAGGATCCGCACATCCCGCTCGAGGGGCGCCGGCGCATCTACGAAGCGTTGACCGCCGCCGGCGTCACCTTCACCTGGCACGAGTTCAATGCGGCGCACGCGTTCATGCGTGACGAGGGCGAGCGCTACGATCCGGCGTGCGCGCGGCTCGGCTATGCGTTGATCTTCGACCTCTTCGGCCGGCGGCTGCGCTAACGCCAATCCGAAGAAAACCGAACCAGTCGAGAGTTCATAGTCCATAGTTGATCGCTATTTCTGCGTCGTAGGCGTTACGCGTCGCGAACCTCACGGTTGTGAGGTTCTGGCGGGGACATCGCTGAGGCTGGTTGGGGCTACGCCTATTGACTGTCGACTATCGACCGGAAGATCTTCGGATCAGGGCTGACGCACTACGTCTCGCGCCGGCCCGCCAGAATCGCAGACGACGCCGTGCCGCTGTCCGCGGTCAACCACGTATCGAGCAACGGGTCAGCATCAGCCGCAACCAGTTTGTCGAGGTACGCCAAGGTTTCGGCACGCAGCTGCTGCTTGATGCGCGCGTACGCCACCGCGGGACTGCTGCTGAGATCGGCGGCGACGTCGTAGGCCCGCGACAGCACGCGTGCCGGCGGCTGCAACTCGTCGAGCACGTCGGAGGCGAGCGCCGCGGGTACGTCCATGTTGCGCGCCACCAACGTCATCCGGCGCGCCACCGCCGGCGAGACCTGTGCTTTGAGCACCGCCATCGGCCCTGCCGGGAACGGAATGCCGGCGCGCGCTTCGGTCAGCCCGAGCTTGCACGCCGCTGTCGTGCCGACGCGGTAGTCGCACGCCAGCGCCAAGACGAGACCGCCGGCAATCGCATGGCCGTTGACCGCCGCCACGGTCGGGATCGGCAGGCTGTAGAGGCGCGCCACGGTGCGGTTGATCGTGCGGATCATCTCGCGCTGATCCGCCTCGCCGCAGGTGGGCACCGTCTTGAGGTCGAGCCCGGCCGAGAAGCACGCCCCGGCACCGGTGATCACCACGGCGCGAACATCATCCGCCGCGGCCAACGACGCCAGGCACGCGTCGGCGTCGCGCACCAGCTGCAGGTCGATGGCGTTGACCGGCGGTTTGTCGAGGAAGAGCGTGGCGATCCCGTCATGACGCTCCGTGCGAACCGTTGTCGTTGGCATCGATCCTCCTCCGAGCCGCGACGAGCGATCCCGGCGCGGTCCATTTCCACGATCGGCTACCACCCGTAGCGCGGTGCCGGCGCTCATGGAATACGGGCTGCATGGCACGCCATACGTATCGACTGGTCGACGTCTTCACCAACAGCCGCTTCGGCGGCAACCCGCTTGCCGTGTTTCCGCAGGCCGCCGGCATCGAGCCGACGGACATGCAACGCATCGCGCGCGAGCTCAATCTGTCGGAGACCACCTTCGTGTTGCCGACTACGCGCCCGGGCTGCGACTACCAGGTGCGCATCTTCACGCCGCAGACGGAGATGCCGATGGCGGGGCATCCGACCGTCGGCACCGCCTGGGTGCTCGAGCACGGCGACCGCGTCACCTTTCTCGAAGGCGTTGGCCCCATCCCGGTCGAGCGCGTCGCCGCGCCAGCCGGCGGCACGATGTGGCGCATGGCGCAGCTGACGCCGACGTGGGGTGCGTGCATCGGGCCGGCGCAGGCCGCCGCAGTGCTCGGTCTCGAACTCACGGATCTCGATGCGCGGCTGCCGGCGCAGATCATCTCGTGCGGTGCGCCGTTTCTGTTCGTGCCGCTACGCGATCTCGACGCGCTCGGACAGGCACGCATGCAGACGGAGCGTTGGCGGGAGCTGGCGGAGTGTGCCGAGATGTACGGGGTCTTCTGCTTCACGACGCAGAGCGGCGACCCAGCCGTCACGGTGCGCAGTCGCATGTTTGCGCCGCTGGTGGGCGTTGCCGAAGACCCTGCCACCGGCGGCGCCAGCGGCCCGCTGGGCTGCTATCTGGTGCGCTACGGGGTGGTCGCCACGGCCCGCCCGGCCCGCATCCTCAGCCTGCAAGGCGTCGAGATCGGTCGGCCGAGTTACGTGCACATCGAGATCGACGGGAGCGCCGACGGCATCACCGGCGTGCGCGTCGGTGGTGAGTGCGTTGCCGTCGGTGGGGGCTATATCGATCTGTAGGTTGGAGGGCCCGGCTCCGCGAGTCCCAGCACGGCAATGGCGTGCTCGCGCGACACGCTGGTTCGGCGCGCCGACTACGCTGCCGGCCTCACTGCGACCGACACGCCGGCCTTCGTGCACAGCCCCACCAGGTAGTCGAGCGAGAGCTTGTCGACCTTGTTGCGTGCGATTTCGGAGATGCGTGGTTGCACCACGCCGAGGCGCTTGGCAGCTTGCACCTGTGTAAGACCCTCGCAAGCCATCCATCGCCGCAGCGCCTCTGCGAGCTCGCAGCGCAACAACATGACCGCCGCTTCGTGCGGCGGGAAGCCTAGATCTAGAAACACGTTCCCACTGCCCCGTGTTATGCGCGCCTTGGCTTTCTTCATGGTTTCTCTCCGATCCACTCGTAGCGTTCCGCTGCAAGCTCGATGTCCGCCCGTGCGGTCCTTCGGGTCTTCTTGTGGAAGGCGTGCAGCACGTAGGCACCAGGCCCGACGCTCGGTGACGGGCAAGCGCCCTAAGCCGAACGCCGTGCGCATCAGCCGCGCGCACGCTTCTTGCGCGGCGCCGGGATGCGCTTGTTAGGCCTACGGCGGTGCGTGCGCCGGATCTCGGACAAGATCTCGTCCATGGTGAGGCCGCGGACGGTAGTGTCACGTTCACGCGTGTAATCTCCGAAGCCGGTGCCAAACTGGGTCAGGAAGCGCACAGTTTCCACGATCCCCAACTCCTTGGAGAGCACCGCGATTGCCTTATGTGTTGTCTCCGCCAACGGTCTGGCTGCGACGCTCATCTTGACACCTCCGTTACGAGCTCGAGTGGGGACACGACTCGCGTCCGCCCGGTGTCCGCTGCGCGAGCGCGCTTCAGCAGTCGGTCATCGCATGTGCAGAAGAAGTCCGCCTCGGCCTCGACCGCTGATGCCAGGTGCAGTGCATCGAGCGGCTTCATCCCCGTCGCCTCAAACTGGCGAGCACGTGTTTCGACGCGCTGATCCATCATGGTGAATGCTGCCGCGTTGGACAGCACAACCGTCGCGTAATCCTTGCGGATCGGGTGTGGGTTCTTCTCCAGCTCGAACAGTAGGGCGTCAGACCCCACCAGCGTCACCTGTCCGGACTCGCACAACCGCAGAACTCCGAGCACCGCTTGTGCTTCTGTCGCCACTCGGACGTCATCCTGGGAGTCGAGCGGACGCTGAATGCTGCACATGTCTAGATACACCTTCACTACTCGCACTCTACGCTGCAGCGATTCTGGCGGCAAATCGCGCCGCTCAGCTGGCCTAGCGTTCGACGTAACGCGCCGGAAATAGCGTGGTACGCCGAGGAGCGAACCACACCGTCGGAGGTCGGGGTTGCCTCGAGGGGTTAGGCCTCATTCTTGGCGGGTGCCCGCATCAGGTGCCAGGCATTGAGGTATGGAGCAGCCTCTGCCCTACTGACGGTGACCGCCATGTTCCCGAGCTTTCTCGTGCCACCCGTTCGCAGTGGCTTGGCGTACTCGCGTTGCACGGCACTTCGGTACATCGCGTTCGCAGCGGCGCGCGGAACGACATAGAACGTGAGATGTTCGAAGCCCAGCGAACCGTCGTGGCTGTGTGAGCTGCCAACCTTCTTGTCAATATTGACGAAGACCACGAAGTCAGAGACGAACTTGTCGCCCGCGAGG
>Ga0335082_10005001_pt1 | contig 14470 bp, 13 predicted proteins | sample Lox_Sample_41_FD_206718 | JGI IMG/M metagenome (GOLD analysis project Ga0335082, IMG submission 206718) | Soil microbial communities from Loxahatchee National Wildlife Refuge, Florida, United States - Lox_Sample_4.1 | ecosystem: Environmental > Terrestrial > Soil > Wetlands | place: USA...
CGGGTCACCGACCACCAGCAACGCGAGGGCAGCCAGGTTGGCGACGAGGATCAGCAGATCCGGCTCGAGCGTCGCCTCGTAGAGGAGGAGCGGGGCGGCCAGCGCGGCGAGCGCGAGCGCCACCCAGCCGGCGAGCGTTCCGAACATCCGCCGGGCGACGAGGAACACCAGTCCGACGCACAGCGCGCCGAGGATCGACTGGACGACGCGGATCAGCTCCGGCGAGAGCGCGAGGTTGATCAGCAGGTACAGCGGGCTGACGTCGGCGCCCTCCTCCGGTCTGAGCCGCCCCTGGACGAGCAGCCGGGCGAAGTCGGGGTACTTGGAGAACATCCACCGCGGCAGGAGCACCAGCCCGAGCAGGAGGTGGACGGCCGAGGCAGCGGCGACGACGACGGCCGGGGAGATCCGAGCGCGAGACGACGGAACCGACGGGACGTCCACGGCGGGCATCAAAACCGACGTGGACAGGCTGTCAAAGTCGCGAGTGCCCAGGGGGGGACTCGAACCCCCACGCCTTGCGGCGCCACCCCCTCAAGATGGTGTGTCTACCAGTTCCACCACCTGGGCTCGAAGCAGGGACGGCCTACGTATCAGGGAGGCCCGCTGCTTTCCAGTCCTCCGGCGACCAGCCAGACCACCAGCGGGACGAGCACGTTGTCCGTGGCCCGGGGCGCCAGCGCCTCCACCGCCGCCCCGGCGATGCCCGCGCCGATCACCCGGATGCCCGACAGCGGCGCGGCGAAGAGGACTCCGGGGAGCGCCGCGCCCAGCCCCGAGAACACCGCCACCGCGGCCGAGCCCTCCAGGCTCTTCGACTTTCCCCACGGCGCCCGGTACCGGTGCAGCCCGAGCGAGCGCCCGACCAGCCCGCCCATCCCGTCCCCCAGCGCCAGCGCCATCAGCGCCGCGGCCGCCGGGACCGGTGCTCTCCGGAACAGCCCGAGCGCGGTGAACACCACCGCCGACAGCGCGTAGAGCTCGAGCCCCAGCCACACCTCCTCCTCGTCCGACACCGCCCGCTCCACCGAGCGGGGCCCGCTCCAGCGGCGGCCGAGCAGCGGGATGGAGACCAGGGCGAGGAACCCGGCGAGGGCCACCAGCACCGGCGGCCAGGGCGAGTGCCAGCCCCACCACCCCAGCGGCCACATCCCCGCCCCGATGTGGAGCACGTCCCGGACCGAGCTCCTCGGCGCTCCCATCCGCGCCAGCAAGAGACAGAAGCCGATCCCCCCCGCGAAGATCGCGGACCAGAGCAGGACCAGGACCCCGTCGTGCACGGTGGACGAGCCTCGCATGCCGATCGGACGTCGGCTGCGCCCACCCGCGGTCGCTAGCGCTGGCCGGGGGCCGGAGAGGGCGGCGGAGGCGGGGTGGGCTCCGCGTCACGGGCCGGTGCCGCGGGCGTCGAGTCCGTCGGAGCCGCCGCACTCCCCGCGGGCGCCGGGGCCGCGGCCGCGGGCGCGGGCGCGGGCGCCTGGGCCGGAGCCGCCTTCGCCTTCGACGTCACGCCGCTCGTCACCGACGTCCGCACGCCCACGAAGGACAGCCCGAGCGAGGTCAGGAAGAACAGGCCGGCGCACACCGCGGTCAGCTTGCTCAGGAACGTCACCGCGCCCCGCCCGCCGAACGCCGAGGTCGCCGCGCCCCCGCCCAGCGCCGCTCCCATCCCCGCGTCCTTCCCCGGCTGGAGGAGGATGACGAAGATCATGAACACGCAGAGCAGCACGTGGAGGATGGTGAAGAAGACGATCATCGAACGGTCGTTCCCTGGAGGAAGGCCGCGCACCCTAACGGGGGGCGCCGGCGCCTGGCAAGTCAACGGCTAGCCGGCCGCGGCGACGATCGCCAGGAATTCCTGCGGCTTGAGGCTCGCTCCGCCCACCAGCGCCCCGTCGACGTTCGCCTGCCCGAGGAGCTCGGCGGCGTTGTCCGCCTTCACCGAGCCCCCGTACAGCACCCGCGCCGAGTCGCCCACCGGCCGGCCGAACAGCCGCACCAGCGCTTCCCGGACGTGGGCGTGGACCTCCTCGGCCTGCGCCGGCGTGGCGTTGCGGCCGGTCCCGATCGCCCACACCGGCTCGTAGGCGAGCGCCACCCGGTCCATCTCGTCCACCGCCACCCCCGCCAGGCTGCCGTGGAGCTGCGTGGCCACGACCTCCAGCGTCTTGCCCGCATCCCGCTCGGCCAGCGTCTCGCCGATGCAGACCACCGGGCGCATCCCCCCGCCGAGCACCGCCCGCACCTTCCGGCTCACGGTCGCATCCGTCTCCCCGAAGAGCTGCCGGCGCTCGGAGTGGCCGACGATGACGTACGCGCACCCGACCGCCTTCAGCATGGCAGCGGAGATCTCGCCGGTGAACGCTCCCTGCGATTCCCAGTGCACGTTCTGCGCGCCGAGCACGATCCCACTTCCCTCGAGGGCCCGGGCAGCCGACTCGAGCGCGGTGAAGGGGGGCGCCACCATCACCTCGGGGCGCGCGGGGCGGAACCCGTCGCGGAGCTGCCGGACGAGCTCCACGGCCTCGGGGCCGGTGCGGTGCATCTTCCAGTTGCCGGCAACCAGCGGCCGGCGCCGTGGCGAGGTCATCTCCCCTCCCCTGCTCAAGACTCGAGTGCCTTCACCCCCGGCAGCTCCCTGCCTTCCAGGAACTCCAGGGAGGCTCCGCCGCCGGTCGAGACGTGGGACATCCTCGACGCCAGCCCGAGCTCGTGGACCGCCGCGGCGCTGTCACCGCCGCCCACCACCGTGGTGGCGTCCGTGAGACCGGCGATGGTCTCGGCGACGGCACGGGTCCCGCTGGCGAACGCCGGCACCTCGAACAGGCCCATCGGGCCGTTCCAGAGCACGGTGTGCGCGGGCCGCAGGTGCTCGGCGAAGAGGGACCGGGTCCGCGGGCCGATGTCCAGGCCCATCAGCTCGGGAGGAAGCGCGCGCTCCTTCACCTCGCGCACCGGCGCCTTGCCGGTCGGGTCGGTGCTGGCGATGTGGTCGATGGGCAGCACCACCGCCTTGCCCAGCCGCTCCGCCGCCTCCAGGGCGCGGCGGGCCAGGTCCAGCTTGTCCGCCTCCACCCGGCTCTTCCCCACCTCGATGCCCTGCGCCTTCAGGAAGGTGTAGGCCATCGCCCCGCCGACGAGGAGCGAGCTGACGCGAGGCAGGAGATTCTCGATGACCTTGATCTTGTCGGAGACCTTCGCCCCGCCGAGCACCGCCACGTAGGGCGTGGCCGGCGACTTCAGCAGGCGGCCCAGGAACTCGAGCTCCTTCACCATCAGGTACCCGGCGGCGCGCTCCTTCACGAAGGCCGCCATTCCCGCGGTCGAGGCGTGCGCCCGGTGCGCGGTGCCGAAGGCGTCCATCACCCAGACATCGGCGTTCTCCGCCAGCGCCCGGGCGAAGGCCGGATCGTTCGCTTCCTCCTCCTTGTGGAAGCGGAGGTTCTCCAGCAGGACCACCTGGTTCGCGCCCTGGTCCTTCACCATCTTCCGCACCCCGTCGCCCACGCAGTCGTCGGCGAGCAGTACCTCGTGGGGCTTCCCCAGCAGATCCGAGAGCACCCGCGCCGCCGGCTCCAGCGACAGCTTCGGGTCCACTCCCTTCGGCCGGCCCAGGTGCGAGGCGACGATCAGCTTCCCGCCCCTGGCCAGCACCCGCTTCAGCGTCGGGAGGGCCTCGCGGATGCGCGTGTCGTCGGTGACGGCCCCCTGCGCGTCGAGGGGAACGTTGAAGTCCACGCGGACGAACACCCGCTTGCCGGTGAGCTGCAGGTCGTCGACGGAGCGGAACATGTGCCCTCCTCGCCGGGCCTCAGCTCCTGGACAGCACCAGCTTGGTGAGGTCCACCATCCGGTTGCTGAAGCCCCACTCGTTGTCGTACCAGGCCAGCACCTTGGCCAGGTTCCCCTCGATGACGAAGGTATTCGTCCCGTCGACGATCGCCGAATGCGGGTTGCCGTTGTAGTCCACCGAGACGGTCTGGGCCTCGCTGTACTCGAGCACGCCCCTGAGCGGCCCCTCCGCCGCCTTCCGGAAGGCGGCATTGATCTCCTCCGGGGTCGCCTTCCTCCCCAGCACGCAGGTCAGGTCGACCAGGCTCACGTTGGGGGTGGGGACCCGCACGCTCACCCCGTGCATCTTTCCCTTCAGCGCCGGGAGCACGTCCCCGATCGCCTTGGCCGCGCCGGTGCTGGTGGGGATCATCGAGAGCGCCGCCGCTCGCGCCCGGCGGAGATCCTTGTGGGTCAGGTCGAGGATCCGCTGGTCGTTGGTGTAGCTGTGGACGGTGGTCATCAGCCCCTTCTCGATCCCGAAGGCGTCGAGGAGCACCTTCGCGGTGGGGGCGAGGCAGTTGGTGGTGCAGGACGCGGCGGAGAGGATGGTGTGCTTCGCCGGATCGTACGCGGAGCTGTTCACTCCGACGGCGATGGTCACGTCCGGTCCCTTCGCCGGGGCGGAGATGATGACCTTCTTCGCTCCGGCGGCGAGGTGGTGGCTCGCCCCCTCGCGATCGGCGAACCGTCCGGTGCATTCGAGGACCAGATCGACCCCCAGCGACTTCCAGGGGAGCTTGGTGGGATCCTTCTCCGCGGTGAAGGCGATGGTCTTGCCGTCCACGGTCATCGCCTTGTCGGTGGCGGTGACCTCGCCCGGCCAGGTGCGGTGCACCGAGTCGTACTTGAAGAGATGGGCCATCGTCGCCGGCGCGTCGATGTCGTTGATCGCCACGAACTCGATCGCTTCCTTCCGTGCCAGCGCCGCCCGGAGGATGCAGCGCCCGATGCGCCCGAAACCGTTGATCGCGACTTTCATGGTGGCCATGGAGCGGTCCATTAGGAGAAGCGGGCCCGGAATTCAACGCTGCGCCGGTGGCGCGTTGACTGCTTCCCCGCCCGGGATGGACGCTGTGCCGCTCAGGCGACGATGACCGCTCCTGCCCCCGTCCCCTTCCGCAAGCCCCCCTATCCCGCGCGCCGCGGCGACGGGTTCTGGTCGTCGGCCCGGCACGCCTGGGCGGGGCTGGTCCACACGGTGGTGTTCCAGCCGAACATGAAGGTGCACGTGGTCTCGGCGATCCTGGTGGGACTCGTCGGCAGCGGCATCCCGCTCGGCCTGGCGGAGAAGGTGACCCTCATCTTCTGCGTGCTGCTGGTCTTCTTCGCCGAGATCCTCAACAGCGCGCTGGAGACGCTGGTGGATCTCGCGACACAGGAGTTCGACGAGAAGGCCCGGGTCACGAAGGACGCAGCGGCGGCCGCGGTGCTGGTCCTCTCCATCGGCTCGGTGGTCATCTTCGCAGCGCTGGTGGTCCACAACTGGGGCACGGTCGTTGCCAACGTCCCGCGGATCGAGCGGCAGGTGCTGTACGGGATTCCGCTCGCCGGGTGCGCCGGCCTCCTGATGCGAGACCGGCCCAGACCCTGGTGGCAGGACGCGGTGGCCTTCACCGTGGGGCTGCTGCTGGTGGGCAGGATGGCCTTCTGGACCACCAGCGCGGTCTTCACCGCGATGACGGTGGGCCTGCTGGTGCTCGCCCTCGCCGCGGCCAGGAGCCGGCAGCTGGCCCGCTCCGCTGCCGCGTCCACGGGCGGAGCCCGGGCAACAAAAAACCCTGCGGCCACTTGAAGGCTGCAGGGTCGACACTTCGAAAACTGCTTCCGCTCGCCCGGGCCTTCGGCCCCGGAACCCGTCCGGAACGCCCGCGTCCGGTCGAGGGAAACCGCGATGAAGCTTAACGCAGCGCCCGCCGTTGTCTAGGCGGCCGGGCGGCTCTCCTCTCCGGTCGTGGACGTCTGGGCCGCCTCGGCAGCCCGCTTGTCCCCGTCGCGCAGGTCGTTGGTCACCAGGTCGATCAGTTCCGTCGCGACTGCAATCACCTGGGTGGGGGTGTAACCACTCGAACGCAGCTGGTTGAAGAAGGTCCGAGCGAGGATCTTGGTCGCCTTGGCGTCGGTGCTCACGGGCGGGTACAGGCTGCCACACCCGTGCCACCTCCCGCCAACAACGTAAGTCTCCGAACTCGTTGAAGAGTGGTCAGCCGACCCGGACTGTCCGGGTGCGAACGACCCTGCGCACTGCCAACTGGGTGCGCCGGACCCCCGGAAGTTTGCAACCGCTGACCGCGGTCTCTAACACCAGGGGCTTGCCGGTCCGGATTCACAACGTCCCGCTCTGGCTCGGTGAATCCGAGAGTCTCCTCCCCCGGCGGGCGGCCGAGACGCTCGGCGTCCGGGTCGAGGACCTGGCGAGCGTGCAGGTGGTGCGAGCGGTCCTGGACGCCCGGAAGAAGGGAGCTCCCCGGACCATCCACACCCTGGAGGTGACCTTCGCGGATGGGCGTGCGCCCGCGCACCTGCCCCCCGGGGTGACCGAGACCGAGCCACCCCCGCCGCCCCCGGCGAGGGTCCGGGCTCCGGAGCAGAGGCCGATCATCGTCGGAACGGGCCCGGCCGGGCTGTTCTGCGCGCTGGGGCTGCTCGAGCGGGGCGTCCCGACGGTCCTGGTGGAGCGCGGCCGGGAGGTGGTGCAGCGGCGCAAGGACGTGGCCCGTCTCATGCGGGACGGAAGCCTCGACCCGGAATCCAACATGAACTTCGGCGAGGGCGGGGCGGGCGCGTACACCGACGGCAAGCTCAGCACCCGCATCAACCATCCGCTGGTCCGGAAGGTCATCGAGACCTTCGCCCACTACGGCGCCCCGGATCGCATCCTGGTCGAGGGAAAGCCGCACATCGGCTCGGACCTCCTCCCCTTCGCGGTGGCCCGGCTGGCCGACGAGCTGCGAGCCGGCGGCTGCGAGATCCTCTTCGAGGCTCGGGTGGAGGACGTGCTCTCCTCCGGCGGCCACGTCCAGGGTGTCGCCCTCTCCGGTGGCGCACGGCTGGAGTCGGATCGGGTGGTGCTTGCGCCGGGCAACAGCGCCCGCGAGCTCTTCGAGCGCTTCGCCGCCGACGACCGGATCGCCATCGAGGCCAAGCCCTTCGCCATCGGCTTCCGGGCCGAGCACCCCCAGGACCTCATCGATTCGATCCAGTACGGCGCCGCCGCGGCCAGACCCGAGCTGCCGCCCGCGGACTACAAGCTCGCCGAGAACCTCGAGACCGGCGGGGAGATGCGCGGCGTCTACTCCTTCTGCATGTGCCCGGGCGGCATCGTCGTGCCCACGCCCACCGAGGATGGCCTGCAGTGCACCAACGGGATGAGCAACAGCCGGCGCAACGCACGCTTCGCCAACGCGGGGATCGTGGTCTCGGTGTCCCCGGCGGACTTCGGCCGGGCGGGGTTCCACGGCCCCCTGGCCGGCCTGCAGTTCCAGCGGCACTGGGAGCGGGCGGCGTACGCGCTCGGCGGCGGACGCTTCGTCGCCCCGGCGCAGACCATCCCCGACTACCTCGCCGGCCGGAAGGGAACCGCGCCCGGGAAGACGAGCTACCGACCCGGCCTGCACCATGCGGACCTGAAAGATGCGGGGGTTCGTGTCCGCCGAGGGGAAGCTCATCGGCATCGAGAGCCGCACCAGCTCCCCGGTGCGCCTGCCCCGGGACGAGACGCTCCAGTCGGTCTCGCTCCGGGGCCTCTACCCCTCGGGCGAGGGTTGCGGGTATGCGGGAGGCATCGTGAGCTCCGCCATCGACGGGCTGCGCATCGCCGAGCGGATCGCCGGAGAGATCGGATGAGCTACCGGATCCGCACCCCCGAGGGCGAGCTGGAGTACGCCTCCCTCTACGAGATCGCCAACGCGCTCCGGCACGGGCTGGTGCACGGCGAGGACGAGCTGCTCTCTCCGGGCCAGACCGGGTGGGTCCGCGTGGACCAGCACACCGCGCTCCGGGCGCACGTCCCGGCGCAGTCCTCGCTGCGGCCGGGGAGCATCCTCGGCGGGCTCGAGCTGGGAGCGACGCTCGCCTCGGCGATGGTCGCGGTCACTGGAATCCTTTCCCACTGGAGCTACTGGGTGGTGGGAGGGAGCGCGGTGGTCGCCGCCTGGCTCTCCACCCGGCTCGCGCTCCGGGCGGCTCGGGGCCGCTCCGCCAAGCGGCTAGACTCGGGGCGTCGATGAGCCGGATCCTCCGCCCCGCCGTGGTCGTCCTGTTGCTGCAGGCCGGCCTGGCGCGCGCGGACGACATCTGGGTGTGGACGGATTCCGCGGGCGAGACGCACTACACCAACGACCAGGCGACGATCCCCGAGAAGTCCCGGCGGAGCGCCCGCAAGCTCGAGGGCGAGTCCCCGCTGGTGGAGCCGAAGCTCTCCCCGTCCACGACGCAGGAGCCCGAGCGGGCGGCGAAGCCGAAGAAGGAGGAGCAGGTCACGCTCGCGGATCAGCCGCCGCCTCCCGAGCCGATCGAGACCGCGATCCACGCGCCTCGCGAGGACGAGAAGGTCTCCGAGGAGCAGTGGCGCACGCTCTTTCGCAAGGCGAACGATCGGGTCCGGAAGGCCGAGCGGCGGGTCGCCCGCAGCAAGGAGGCGCTGGCGAAGATGCCCGGCCAGGACGTGACCACCTACGACATCGCGGGAAACATCGTGGTCGAGAGCCGGTGGCAGGCGCTCCGCGTCCAGCTCGACGAGGAGCAGGCGCAGCTCGAGGATGCCCGGGAGCAGCTCCACGACCTGGAGCGCGCTGCGGCGCGCGACGCCGTCCCGCTCGAGTGGCGGCGCTGACCGCCTAGGTCCAGAGTCCCCGCGGGGGGCGAGTGGTCCACTCCCGGCGCATCCGCGGCTGCTGATCCCTCCGGAGGAGCACCGCCAGGACCATCCCCAGCACGAACCCCCCGACGTGCGCCCACCAGGCCACCCCCGAGGCCGCGGCGCCGGCTGCGGGGGTGAGCGAGGCGGCGCCGCTCAGCAGCTGCATGACGAACCAGATGCCGAGGAAGACCACCGCCGGCAGGTCGACCAGGAAGAGGAAGACCAGGGTGAGGACGCGCGCTCCCGGGTAGAGCACGACGTAGGCGCCGAGCACGCCGGCGATCGCCCCCGACGCTCCGATGGAGGGAACCCGGGAGCCGGGCATGACCCAGCCCTGGACGAGCATCGAGAAGGCTCCGCACACCAGGTAGAAGAGAAGGAAGCGGAGGTGCCCCAGCCGGTCCTCGACGTTGTCGCCGAAGATCGCCAGGAACCACATGTTCCCGATGATGTGGGCCCAGCCGCCGTGGAGGAAATTGGCGGTCACCAGCGGCACGAAGCGCCAGGGATCGAGCGGCGACCCGCCGAGCTCCGTCCAGCCGAAGAATCGGCGCGGGACGAAGCCGAACACCTCGATGAACGAATCGAGCTGGTGGACCGCGAGCAGCTGCAGCTCGTAGAGGAACACCAGGACGTTGGCGGCGATGATCGCCGCCATCACCGCCGGCCAGGTGCTCGAGCGGGGACTGTCGCGGAGGGGAAGGAGCACGGGTTCTGCGCTGTCTAACCCGGCGGGGGCGGGGGGTGCACGGGGGACGGGGGGCGCGTCCGCCACTGGGTGTCTGGTAGGGTCCGCCCTCCCGTGACTCAGACCGACGTTCCCGACAGCGAGACGGCACCGGCCGACGAGGTGGTGCGGAAGATCTACGTGCGCGACCTGCGCGACAAGCAGCCGGTCCACACCGTGTTCAAGGTCACCCGGAAGACGCGCGCGACCGCGCGGAGCGGGAAGGCGTTCCTGGTGGTGGGCCTGGGCGACCGCACGGGAGAGGTGGATGCGCGGGTGTTCGATCAGGTGGATGCGCTCGATCCGGCGTTCCAGGCCGGCGACCTGGTGCTGGTGAAGGGGCACGTCACCCAGTTCCAGGGCCACAACCAGGTCCTGCTCGAGTCGGTGGACCGCCTCGATCCCGAGCCGATCGATCCCGCGGAGTTCGAGGTCCCGCCCTCCCCGCCGCAGTCCCAGCCAGGCCCCCCTGCTCCGTCGGCCACTGCGGCCGGCCGTCCCGGACAGGAATCGCCCCGGGCGGCGGACGGGGTGCGCGCGGTGGGACAGATCCGCGAGCTGGTGGAGCGGGTGAGCGACCCGAACGTCCGGGGCCTCCTCCTCGCCTTCCTCGACGATCCGGTGGTCGCCCAGCGGCTTCCCGCCGCACCCGCGGCGAAGGGGATCCACCACGCGCACCGGGGTGGGCTCGCCGAGCACATCCTCTCGGTGATGCGGCTCGGGAACAGGGTGGCAGACCACTACCCGATGCTCGACCGGGATCTGGTCACCGCCGGGGCGCTCCTCCACGACATCGGCAAGGTGCAGGAGCTCGCCTGGGACGGAGGAAACACGCGCTACACCGACGAGGGCCGGCTGGTCGGGCATCTCGTCCTGACCGCCCAGGCCATCCGGGAGAAGGCGTCACGGATCGCCGGCTTCCCGCCCCTGCTGGAGGCCCACCTGACGCACCTGGTGCTCGCCCACCACGGGCATCTGGAGTTCGGCTCGCCGAAGGTGCCGATGACGCTGGAGGCGTACGTGGTGCACGCGATCGACTCGCTCGATTCGCGGATCGACAGCTGGCTGGACCTGATGGCGCGCGACCCCGGCGAGACCTGGACCGAGCAGACCAAGCTCTACGACCGCCACCTCTGGAAGGGGCCAGCGCCCACCGCACGCGGGCGCTCGCCGGTCGAGGGCCGAGGCCGGCGCGCGGAGAAGCGGAAGCGACCGCGCGAGCGCGGTGGACCGACGACGGCTGCGCCGGCGCCCGCGGTCTCGACGGCCCCACGGCTGGCCTTCAAGCCCCTGGAAGCGTTGACCGGGGAGGCCACGCCTGCGCCGGCGGAGGAGTCGAGCCACACCCCGGTGCCGGAGCGACCTCCGGGGGAGTGAACGAAGCGCCAGGGCCGCAATTCTTCTCCGCTGCTGGATCCGGCAGAATCCCGGAAGATCAGGGATGAGCCCGAAGCTCGGAGATCGCCTCGTCGCCGCGGGGCTCGTGTCGCGAGAGGCGGTGGAGCAGGCGCTGGAGCAGCAGCGCCTGACTGGCCACCGCCTCGGCGACTCGCTCGTGGAGATGGGCCTGCTCGGTGAGGCCGCGCTCCTGCGCTTCCTCGCCTCCGAGTTCAAGACCCGCTACGTGTCCGCGGAGAAGCTCGCCCGGGCGCAGATCCCCAGCGAGCTGCTGGACCGCGTGCCGGTGCGCCTGGCCGAGGCGCATCTGCTCCTGCCGCTGGCGGTCGACGACGAGCGGCGGATCCTCTCCATCGTCGCCGCCGAGCCCCAGGACGACAAGCTCCTCCGCGAGGTGGCCTCGGTGGCGGACGTGGACGAGGTCTACGCCTACGTCGCGCTGCGGAGCGTGGTGCGGGCCGGGATCCAGAAGCACTACTACGCCGATCCCTCCGCCTTCGCCTCGCTCTCCGGACCGCGCCACAGCCGCGCCGACCTGACGGGCATCGCCGCTGCCTACGAGCAGGCCGGGAGCAGCAAGCACCTGGCCCCGCCCATCCCGCTGCGGATCCGCGGCGAGAACAGCGACAAGCGCACGCCGGCGGTGCGCAGCCGGAGGACGACCGGAGAGAGCGGGCTGGTCAGCACCCGTGGGGCGGTGGGCGAGGGCGACTACCTGGAGACGCTCCGCGTCCTGGTGGAGCAGCTGGAACAGGGTCGGGGCGAGCTTCGGGGTCACTCGGCGCAGCTGGCGCGGCAGGCCTCGCTCGTCGCCTTGCGGCTGGCGCTGCCCGGCCGCGAGCTGGCGTGCGTGGCGCTCGCCGCCTTCCTCCACGACCTCGGGAAGGGCTCGACCCACCTGACGCTGGCCGGCACGTCGCGAAATCCCGAGTGGAAGGCGGAGGCGAAGAAGGTCGCGCTCGCTCCGGTGCAGATGTTCGAGTCGGTGCACCTGCCGGCTCAGGTGGGGGCCACGCTGGCCCAGCTCTACGAGGCGTGGGACGGCACGGGCACGCCGCAGGGCGTCCGGGGGGAGGACATCGCGATCGGGGCGCGCATCGTGGCGGCCGTGGACAGCTGGCTGGATCTCACCCGCAACCCCGCCAACGCCTTCGGGCGGCTGTTCACCCGCGAGCAGGCGCTCAGCTACATGGCCGAGCAGGCGGGGAAGCTCTTCGACCCCCGGGTGGTGGAGATGCTCGAGCTCCTCCACTCCGGCGAGCTGCTCCGGCGGCGGCTGGAGACCGAAGGGCGACAGGTCCTGGTGGCCGACCCCGAGGCGCCCCGGCGCGAGGCGGTGGTGCAGGCGCTGGGACGCAAGGGGCTGGTGGTGCACGCCACGAGCACCCTCGACGGAGCGGCGGAGGCGGCGGGCGACTCGGACGTGTGGTTCCTCTCGGCCGCGCTCGGCCCGGCGGACGTGGCCGACCTCTCGGTGCAGCTCCGGTCGGATCCGCGACTGGCCGGCACTCCGCTGCTGGTCCACGGCCCGGTGGAGGAGGCCGATGCCGAGCGGCTGGTGCAGTCCGGCGTCTCGGAGCTGCTGGGGATGGGCGCGCCGCCGGACGTGGCGTCCCGGGTCGCCGAGGTGCTCCGGGAGCGGGTGGGGAACGGCGCGCCGGCGCACCTGGTGCAGGGCACCTCGGACGAGCTGCCCCCGCGCGACGTCCTTCGCATCCTCGGCAGCGGCCGGAAGTCGGGGCGTCTGACCCTGCGCTCCGAGGCCGCCGAGGGAGTGCTGCACTTCGAGCGGGGCCGGGTGGTGTGGGCCGGCTCCGGGGCCGTGCGAGGCGAGGAGGCGCTCACCCAGATCCTCCGCGCCCGGGCGACGGACTTCGTCTACGATCCGGACGCCCTCCTGATGGAGCTGCCCCACCTGGATACCGACCTCGAGCTGGTGGTGCGGGCGCTCGAGCCCGCGTGAACCGAGCCTTGCGGGCCGGGGCGGCGGTCGTCCCGCCGCTGCTGGCGTTCCTCGCGGTGCGCTGGTGGTTCTCGGTGGCTGCGTCCGCGGTCGGGTTCGACGCCGGGAACCCGTGGGCGTGGAGGCGCTGGGACAGCGGCCACTACCTGGACATCGCCACCAAGGGGTACGAGTACTTTCCCTGCTCCGGCGTCTGGGGAAGCCCCGAGGACGTGTGCGGGAATGCGGCCTGGTTCCCGCTCTATCCCTGGCTGCTGCGCCCGCTGATCGCGCTCGGTGCGCTGCCGGTGCGCGCCGGGGTGTGGGTCTCGGGGCTCGGGGCGCTGGGGATGCTGCTCGCGCTGTGGAACGCGTTCCTCCGGCGGCTGGGGCGGCGGGGCTGGTTGCTCCTGGCGATGGCCGCGGTCTTTCCCGGCGCGGTGTACCAGCACGCGATCTTCCCGACCTCGCTCGCGCTGCTCTGTCTCGTCCTCGCCGGGTGGGCCGTGGCGCGCGGGCGATGGGCGCTCGCCGGATGGATGGGTGCCGGGGTGTCCCTGTCGTACGTGACCGGCGTGCTCGTCGCGGCGCCGAATGCAGCCGCGGCCTGGCTCCGGACGCGCGCGCTGCGCCCGGCGCTGCTCGCCGGCGGGATCGCCGCGCTGGGGTTCCTGCTCGTCCTCGTCCTGCACCAGATCCTGCTCGGGCACTGGGACGCGTTCTACTGGGTGCACCGGAAGGGGTTCCCCGCCCTGGCCCGACCGCTGGATGCCTTCCTGGGCATCGTGGCGCCGGCGTTCGATGCGAGGACCGACCCGCGCGCCCGGGTGGTGGCCCGGCAGACGCTCACCGTGCTCGGACTCGTCGTCCTCGGTCTGGGCGCCGCGGCGGCGATGCGGCGGCGGAGCAGCCCGGTCCGGAGCTGGGCGGTGCTGAGCACGGTCGTGTTCTGGGCCTTCCCGCTGCTGGTCGGCCGCGGGGTCAGCCTCTACCGGTCCGATGCGCTGGTGCTCCCGGTCCTGCTGCTCCTCACCGAGCTGCCGTGGTGGGTCCTCGGCCCGCTGCTGATCTGGCTGGTGGTGCTCGCCGGCGACATGGCCCGGCTGTTCTTCACCGGGTACCTCGTCTGAACCTGGGCGGCCGCGCTGTCATCGCACCGGCCGGGTGTCCTTCACCGGATGCGCGAGCACGGCCTCCAGATGGAGGCAACCGGTCCGCAGCGGTCGAGGCACCCGGACCCGAGAGAGCCGTCGGGTCGGCGAGGCATGCGCGCCGGTTCTCTCCCACCTCGCCGATGCGCCCGGCTGCCAGGTTCGCGAGCTGGGGCATCCGGTCCGGGCGCTCCAGGCGAGCCGGACGAAGGTCACTGCTCCGGGAGGCGGATGCGGTACACCCGGGCCGCGTTGCTGCTGGTCGCCTCGGCCACCGTCTCGAGGGGAAGGCCCTTCAGCTCCGCGACGCGGCGGGCGGTCTCCACGACGTAGGCCGGCTCGTTCTTCTTGCCGCGATGGGGAACCGGCGCGAGGTAGGGCGAGTCGGTCTCGACCAGGAGCCGCTCCAGCGGGGCGAACCGCACCGCCTCCGCCAGCGCCTCGGTCTTCCTGTAGGTCACGACGCCGGAGATCGAGAGGTCGAACCCGAGGTCCAGGTACGTCCGCGCCGCGGCGAGATCGCCGGTGAAGCAATGGATGACGCCCGGGCTCGGGCGCTC
>Ga0335082_10005003_pt1 | contig 14468 bp, 10 predicted proteins | sample Lox_Sample_41_FD_206718 | JGI IMG/M metagenome (GOLD analysis project Ga0335082, IMG submission 206718) | Soil microbial communities from Loxahatchee National Wildlife Refuge, Florida, United States - Lox_Sample_4.1 | ecosystem: Environmental > Terrestrial > Soil > Wetlands | place: USA...
TTTTTGTGGGGGGGGGGGGGGCACCGGGGGTGGGGGCTTGGGGAGGGACTTGAATCCCTAACCCCGTAACCCCCAACCCCTACCCCCCTGATCTCGGCGCGACACTTGCGGCAGAACTTGGCGCTGGGCCGATTGCCGGCACCGCAGCTTGGGCACACGACCTCCAGGGGCGCGCTGCACTCTTCACAGAAAGTCGAGTCGGCGAGATTCTCGGTCTGACACTTGGGGCACTGCATGAGAATCTCCTCATCGGGTCGTTGGGGCATGACTCCGCGGGGGCATGACTCCGCGGGGGCATGACTCCGCGCCGTCATGAAGGTCCCCGGCAACCATTCCACAACTTGGCGGCTGAAAACAACCGCGTCGCCTCAAGCGCCCCCCTTGTTGCTGATGGCGCATGGGTGCCGGTCGAGGCCAGAGGCTATGCGCGGTCAGGAATCGGCGCGAAGGTAGGCGCTAAGCGCAGTGTGCAGTGCCAGCTCCGGTTAGCACCTGTCGACTCGACGGCGCGATAATTCCCTCTGGGCAACCCAGGCCATACCCGGGCCTGCGGCTTGCAACGACGTCAAACGGAGACGCGCTCATCCACCGATGGTGAGCGACGCGAAATGGAAAGAGACAGCCAGCATGAAAGCGCAGCGCAACGACCGGGTGGAGCGCCTAGCGAAGAAGGAATTACTCGCCGAGCTCCGCACATGGGAACGGCAACTCGTACTGCGTTCCCTCGATGAAGCGATTCGGTTGATCGGGTCAGACAAGATCGAAAAACTGAACGACCAACATATTCACTGCATCGCGGAGTACGACGCGATCACGATCGACGGGGAGTGTTTCTTCGACAAGGCATTCAGCGGCGGGAAGCCGGCGGCGGCTTGTCTCGCCTTCGCGATGGAAATTGGATGGCGCGAGGCCCTCGACGAGCTGGTGCGGTTCAAGGTGGCCGTATTGGGACCCAGCGCCATCGCCACGACCTTCGCGCACCAGGAAACCAGCCTATAGGGCGCAAGCCGGGTAACAAGTGCGACGTGCGGAACCCCGCCTCGCCCGAAATGCGCGATGAGATGCGCCCGCCAATCTCCTCGCGCGTAGATGCGTCTTACTGCCGCAGGGCACCGCGCTGCCCGTCAGAGCTTGGTACATCGAGGCCCCAGGACCAGGTTGTGAGTTGTCTGGAGGCGGTTTCGCTCACGACGTCTACCACCGGGCCAGGATCTCGCCGGCGGCACGCTCGCCGGAACGGATGGCCCCGTCGATCGCACCGTACGAGATCGTAGCGGTCTCGGTTCCGGCCCAGTGGACGCGCCCGAACGGCTCGCGAAGCAGTGACCCGTAGCGCGTGAGGATCCCGGGCGACCAGTGTGCCATTGAACAGCCGCGCGTCCACTCCTCGTGCCACCAGGCCGTCTCGACGAACTCGGACGGTGACGCGGCGCGGGCACCGAACCGTTCGACCATCGTGTCGAGAACCAGCCGGCGGCGTTCGCTCGCGTCGAGTGCGTCAACCCGTTCCGCCACGGGTCCGAACGTGAAGGATGCGATGACGCCCGGCGTCCCTGCAGCGGGTGTCGCGTCGATCGTAACCTCTGCCACAGACCCTGGACTGGCGGATTGGCCGCTGAAGCCGTCCGTGCGCCAGAACGGTTCGTCGTAGACCAACAGCGTCTTCGTCTCCGGACCAGCGGTTGAGTGTCGGTACAACGTCAGACGGTCCTCCGGCAGGACCGGATCGAAGGCCATCTCCAGCGCGAGCGCGGGCGGGACGGCAACGACCGCGTGCCGAGCCGACACCATAAGAGCGGGGCTTTCGACGCGGACATGATCGTCACGCTGAACGACCATCCGCACCGGCGCGTTCAGGCGGACAGCATCACCGAGTTCCCCGGCCACGTGCCGCGCGATCGAGCCGGCGCCGCCATCGACCATGTTCTCCTGGTAGCCCCCGGTGATCGAGAACAACGTGTTGATGCTCCCAGCGGACCGGATCAGGTACAGCAGGTTGAGGAACGACACATTGGTCAGGTCACCACAGAACAAGCCGCGCACGGCCGACTCAAACAGGTCGCGTGCGATCGTCGTGCGGATTCCCGACCGCTCGAGGAACCAGGCGATCGACCGCGAGTCCCACTCCTCGGCGCGTTTCGCCGTCCACGGCGCCTCGATCGGCAGGCGCTTGGCCATGCGATCGAGCCTGGTCTGGGCGAGGACGATCGAGACGACGGCGGCCAAACTGATGTTCGGGATCAGGCCGTGGTACCGGCGTGTGCGTCCCCCACCGATGAGCAGATGGTCGCCGGCGACGAACGTCTTGTAGGTCGACACGCCGACCTCATTCGCCAAGCTGTGGGCCGCCGCGTGGCGGTTCGCCAGCCACGCACCGCCGCGGTCGAGCGGTACGCCGTCGGGCAGGTGGTAGGTCCAGATCCTCCCGCCGACCCGGTCGCGTGCTTCGAGGACGACGACCGACTTGCCGGCTTGCGTCAGGCGTCGCGCGGCCGTGAGACCGGCGTACCCCGCCCCGACGACACAGACGTCCGCATCCATGCGCTCAGCCATCGACCGCCCCGTAGATGCCCTCACGACCGTTGCGGATCGTCGGCATATTGGTCACTTGTCCAACCCCACCTTCTTGAGCAGCGCCGTGAAGCGCGGGTCAGAGCGCAGCGGGTCGAGGTCGGGATCGAGCTTCAACCAAGCAATGTAGTACGAGCGCTCCGCCTCCGCCTTCGCGAGCCATGCGAAGGCCTCGTCGACCTGACCCAGCCCCACGTGCAGCACGGCGATGGAGTAGGCGTTAAGGAAACCGTCGCGCCGGCGTTTGCGGAAGCTGTCCAGCACCTTCTCCGCCTCCATTCGGTTTCCTGCGTCTGCGTAGGCGCGGCCGAGCGCCGCCTCCATCTCCGGGTCGTTCGGAAACTGTTTCAGTGGCGGGCTCAACGCGACGATCGCCGCGGGCAGCTTGCCGACCTGCACCTGGGCGCGCCCCAGCCAGATCGTCGCGTAGAAGTAGTCCGGATCGGCGGCGAGGGTCGCACGCAATTGCCGTATCGCCTCGTCGTAACGTCGCACGAGGTACAGATTGGCGCCGAGATAGGCATTGGCTTCGGACGAGAGCGGATCGAGCTCGACGGCTCGTCGCGATTCGGCGAGCCCCTCATCGACCTGGCCCGCGGCGACCAGGTACCAACCGTAGAACTCATGCGCGGACGCCAACTCGGGCTGCATCGCGAGCGCCGACGCGAACTCGCGACGCGCCGCCGGGTAGTCGCGATCGAACCACCAGTGAACGACTCCCAGCCACGTGTGCGCCTCCGCCAGCGACGGGTCGAGCTGCAGCGCCTTCTGCGCCGCCTCGCGCGCGCGCGGAAGCGCCTCGCCCCCCGGCATGAAGCCATCGACGCTGCTCACGTAGTAATAGGCGAGGCCGAGGTAGGCGAGAGCGTAGTTCTGGTCCAGCGCGATCGCCTGCCGCAGGTAGCGGATGGCGACGTCCCACTGCGTATAAGTCCCCGCCGCTTGCCGCCCTTTGAGATAGAGCTGATAGGCCTCGACGTTGTCCGTCGGTCTCTGCTCCAGCTTCTGGCGTTCGCCGGGCACGAGCGCCACCTGCAGCGCCTGCGCTACCGTCTGAGCCACCTGACTGCGCAGGGCGAAGATGTCCTGCAGCTCGCGGTCGTAGCTCTCCGACCAGAGATGATAGCCGTCCGCGGCGTTGATCAGCTGCGCCGTGATGCGCACTTGATTGCCGGCCTTGGCGACGCTCCCTTCGAGCACCGCGCCGACGTGCAGTTGCTCGCCGATCTTCTGGATGTCCTCGTTCTTGCCTTTGAAGGCGAACGACGACGTACGCGCCGCGACGTGCAGACCCGACACCTTGGACAGCGCGGTGATCAGGTCTTCGGTGATGCCGTCGCTGAAATAGTCGTTCTCCTTGTCCGAGCTCATGTTGACGAACGGCAGCACCGCGACGGACTTCTTCGACGGCTTCGCTCCGCCCTCGGAGGGTGCACTCGGAGTATGTGCGACGCGAGCCGTCGGCCACCACGCGATCACCGCGACGATGCCGATGAGCGCAGCAGTCACGCCGAGGGCAGCGGCCAGTGGCCGCGGCACCGGTCGACGCCCGACGGGTTTCGATGCCCCCGGTGTCCACGGCAAGACCACCCGGTACACGTCGATGGGTACCTTGATGTTCTTCAGTTCCGGCAGGCGCAGGCGGTCGAGCGGCTCGTCGATCTTGTTGCGCACCTGATCGAACACCGGGCCGGAGATGCAGATCCCACCGGCATCCGCGAGCGGCTCGATGCGCGCGGCGATGTTGACGCCGTCGCCGAAGACATCGCCGTCGCGGGTCTCGACGTCACCGAGGTGCAGGCCGATGCGCATCTGCGTGCGCCGCTCCGGCGCCGCGGATGAATTGCGCCGCATCATCCCGCTTTGAATCTCCACGGCGCAGCGCACCGCCTGCAACGCGCTGGCGAACTCCACCAGGAACCCGTCGCCGGTGCTTTTGACTTCGCGCCCGCCGTACTGCGTGAAGAGCGGTCGGACGAGTCGCTGCTGCTCGTGGAGCAGATCCAACGCCAACGCCTCGTTGCGCTGCGTGAGCGCGCTATAGCCCACCATGTCGGTGAACATGATGGCAGCGAGTTTGCGGTGGGGGCCTTCGTTCGACATCGAATGGGCAGCCTTCCTACCATTTGCTCGTGCTTCGTGTCGAAGGCGCCACGCCGCGGTCTCAGCGGCAGCGAAGCGGGATGCCGAAGCCGTTTTCACCTCTGCTGGGTGCTTGCGGGTTCCGCCCGGATGCTCTGGGAAGTGGCCCAGGGCGGCTGCGCGATATGCGCAGGCGAGTCGCGAACTTCAATGTCCGCATCGTCGCCGATCCTGCCGATCGGCACCGCGCCGACCCTTGCCCGGTGCGGGCGGGTTGCAGCGGCCCGCTCTTCTGAGCATGCTGCGTTGGATTATGGTTGGTGGAATCGAGGGTGGCACCCGGTGGGGACCGGCGGCGATTCGGCGGGGGCCCTCTACCGGGTTGGCTTGCTGTCTCCTCTCCATCTGTCTCCTTCGCCTCGCCGCGCAGGGCGCGGAACGCGACGCGTCACCGAGGCCGGAACCGATCGTCGCGACCATTCGCGCGATCGTCGAAGCAGGTCGGCAGCCGCTGTTGCATCGGCCGGATTTCGCCGACCGGCAGGATTCCATCCGGCGAGTGTACGAAGCGGCGAACTTCCGCCCCCTGTGGCTGCGCGGCGATAAGCTGACCAGTCAAGCCGCAGAGATCCTCCGCGTGCTGTCCGAGGCGGACCGGCGCGGGCTGAAACCCGAGGACTACGACGCGGCACGCTTGCGCGAGGTGGCGGCCCGCTTCGATTCCGCCACCCCGCCGGCGGCCGCCGACGCTGGAGCGTTCGACACCGCCCTGACGGTCTGCCTGCTCCGCTACGTCTCCGACGCACACCTCGGGCGCGTCCCGCCCCGCGCCGTCGGATTCGCCATCGAGATGGACACCCGGCGGTTCGATCCGGTGGCGTTGGTGTCGCAACTGGCGGCGGCGGAAGCGCCGGCGCGACTTCTCGCTGGCCTCGATCCGCAGTTTGCGCTCTTCGGGTCTCTCATGACAGCGCTGGCGCACTGGCGCGAGTTGGCGGCGCGCACCGACGTTCCGCAGGTTCCGAGCCTGCCGAAGCTGCACCCGGGCGAGTCGAACCCGGGCGTTGAGCCGTTGCGGGAGTTTCTGCGCGCCATCGGCGACCTGCCGAACGCCGCCCGAGGGCCGAAGAACGCTCGCGTCTACGATCCCGACCTGGTCAAAGCGGTGAGACGGTTTCAGGAGCGCCAGGGTCTCGGCGCGGACGGGGTCATCGGCGCGGCGACGTTGAGCCAGTTGCAAATCTCTCCGGCGGGCCGCGTACGGCAAATCGAACTGGCGCTGGAGCGGCTGCGGTGGCTGCCGCCGCCGGAAGACGAGGCGTTCGTCGTCGTCAATCTCCCCGAGTTCCGGCTGCGCGGATACTATCGCGGCAATACCAGCCCGGTACTGCAGCTACGCGCCGTGGTGGGCTCGGCCTCGCTGCGTCACGAGACACCCGTGCTGCACGCCAGCATGCAGTATCTTGTGTTTCGCCCGTACTGGGACGTGCCGCCCACGATTGCGCAGAAGGAAATCCTGCCGGATTCAAAGCACGATCCGGCCTACTTCTCCCGGCACCACTTCGAGTTTCACAACGGCCGCATCCGGCAACGGCCCGGGGACGACAACGCCCTCGGCTTACTCAAGTTCGTCTTCCCCAACCCATTCCACGTCTACATGCACGACACGCCGACCAAGCGACTGTTCGCGAAAAGCCGGCGTGATTTCAGCCACGGATGCATTCGCGTGTCCGACGCCGCGGCACTCGCGGAATTCGTACTGCACGGGCAGGGCAAGTGGGATCGCGAGGAGATCGATGCGTCGATGAAGAGCGGACGCAACAACCGTCGTGTGTATCTGGAACGCCCGGTCGGGGTCTACCTCGTCTACAGCACGGTGGTGGTCGACGAGGACGGCACGACGCACTTCTTCGAGGACATCTACGGGCACGATGCGCGACTCGACGCGGTACTTGAAAAAGGTCCGCCATATCCGTATCCAACCCCAGCGCCGGTTACGGTCGAGCGCGAAGCGGAGTCGAAATGAATCGGTGGATGTGGAGAACTGCGGCGACCGTCGCCCTGTGCTGCGTGCTGCCCGGCGCCGCGTCAGCGCGAACGCGCGGCTCACGCTTTTCGAGGCCGAGCACCTGGAAGAGCGAGGTACAGCGATACCCCGCTGCACCGGCCGAGTGGCCCCGTCGCGAGGTTCTGGATCTCGCGCTGCGGGCGTACCGGTGTGGCCGGGCGGAAGGTCAGTTCGAGAGTCCGATCCTCACCGTCATCGACTACTCGCTGCCGTCGACCGAGAAGCGACTCTGGGTGATCGACCTGGCGAAGCGCCAGGTTCTGGTCCACGAGCTCGTTGCGCACGGGCAGAACAGCGGCGAGGCCTACGCGGTGGATTTCTCCAACCGGCCGGAGTCCCGCCAGTCGAGCCTCGGGCTGTTCCGCACCGACGACGTGTACGACGGCCGGCACGGCGCGTCGCTGCGGCTGATCGGCTTGGAGCCGGGGATCAACGACCGCGCCGAGGAGCGCCGCATCGTGATGCACGGCGCCGCCTACGTCAGCCCGCGCGTGGTGCAGCGCTTCGGCCAGCTCGGCCGCAGCTGGGGCTGCCCCGCGGTGGATCGCGCCGTGCTTCCGCGCATCGTGCGGCTCATCAAGGAGGGCACGGCTCTCTTCGCGTACTATCCGGAGCCCCGCTGGCTGCGCCAGTCGCGCTTCCTGCAGTGCGACGCGAACCTCGCGGCCAAGTAGGCGTCGCCGGCGCCCGGCCGTCGACCCCGCGCTGCTGCCGAGCTTGAGGATGTTGTCGAACCCTCCGTTGCAGCCGGTGATCACCCTGGCTTGGCAGTCGGTGTGCATCCGCGTTGCCCCCTCGATCAGGGAGGCGGGTCACCCCGGTCGAGATCGGCAGCGCCGGCGAAGCCTCAGACAACTCCTCCAAGTCTGCGGCGTGCCACCAAACCACGCGGGCACGCAGCGCACCAAACAAGACCTTCCGATTCTTCCCGACCGCGATGTTCGCGCGGCCGGCTCTGAAATCCTAACCGCAGAATTTACGAACCCAGATTGCTCTTTGCCACACCTCTCCCTAGAGAGGAGTCCCGCTCGGCCGCTCATTTTTGTAGTGCAATTTCCCGCCGCTGCGGTTAAACTGCGCGACGTTTTCGAGGCCGGCGTGCCGGACGCCCGTCATCACACTTGGTAGCCGAGGGAGGAGACGAACGGTGAGCGCGTTGCGGAAGGAGAGTGAGTGCCGACGGCGGACGAGCGCGGCACTGGGTGCAACTCGCACCCCCAATGGGGCGCGAGTGCGTCCCGGTCGACCCGCGTCGGCGGAGCCGGCAATGAAGGCGCGCCGCGCCGCCGCCGCACTCACCCTGATCCTCTGTATGTTGCCGTCCTGCGCGATGCCCCCGCCACCGCGCCCCCTCCCGCCGCCGGCTCTCGCTGCAACCGCGGATTCCCCTTGGCCGCGGCCCGAGGTGCTTGAGCTTGCCATGCAAGCCTATCGGTGCGGCGAACGCGAAGGTCGCTTTGAACGCCCGGTGCTGACCGTCATCGACTACAGCCTGCCGTCGAGCCAGCCGCGGTTGTGGGTCATCGATGTGCAGCACATGCAGGTGCTCCACCATGACATGGTCGCACACGGCGAGGGGAGCGGGGACACCATGGCCGTGGCGTTCTCAAACGAGATCGGCTCACATCAGTCCAGCCTCGGGTTGTTCCGCACCGAGGGAGTGTACAGAGGCTACTTCGGCTATTCGTTGCGTCTCTCCGGGCTCGAGCCCGGCATCAACGACAAGGCGCGCGAACGGGCCATCGTCGTGCACGGCTTCGCGGACGTCAGCCGCTCGTTCGCCGCCAAATGGGGAACGATCGCCACGACTTGGGGATGCCCCGCGGTGCCCGAGGACGTTGCGCCGCAGATCATCGACAGCATCGCTGGAGGCTCGGCGATTTTCGCGTATTACCCAGACACGGGGTGGCTGCAGGAGTCGCACTACTTGCACTGCGGGGTCCAGGTCGCCGGCACCACCGGCGGCAATTGACGCGCGACCGCAGGTAGGCCAGCGGCGGTTGTGCGTCCGAGTCGCTGTGGAGCAAGCCGTCTCCCTTAGAATGCGCTGCACGCTAGAATGGCGCGGTGTGGCACATCCCGCGGATGGCTGATGCTCCCTCCCTTCATGGTCTGAGGCTCGCCGCATCGATCGCCGCGCTGCTGCTGGCGCTGGGCGCTGCTGCGGGGACCACCGGCTGCGGCAGCCGCCGTAGCACGACTCAGCCTCCTTCCAGCGCCAGCGCTGTCAGGACACCCGCGCCGTCCCACGCCCCGAGGCGCGTGCGCCTGCCCACGCTGGGGACGCAGCCATTCCGCGTCTGTGCCTTTGCGTTCCACAGCCCGCATGAGCTCGTCGCCATGAAGTCTCACCTGCCTCCGGACGACTTCGCATTCATCGACTTGACTCCCACTGCTGAGGAGAGCGCCGAGTCGATGCCACCCGCGTCTGCCGCGACGTCATCCTCCTCGACCGAGCTTGCACCGGGTTGGCTCATCGATACATGTCGGCCGGACCTGCGTTGCGACGTCGTGGTCTATTCCGGCGAGTTCGCGGCGGGGTTCTTCGGCAAGTACGGTGTCTCTCTCAACGTGCAAGAGATGGAGGAAGCCTCCTGCCAGTCGCGCTGTGCGGGCCTCTTTCACGACCCGCGCGAAGTGTTCTTGCTGGCCTGCAACACGTTGGCGACGAAGAGCGCCGACGAGCGCACACCAGAACAGTATCGTCACGTTCTGCTCGCGCATGGCTTCAGCCAGGCCGACGCGGAGCGCGTCGTCGACCTGCGCTACGGTCCGCTCGGACCGAGCTTCAGGGAATCGATGCGCCGGATCTTCATGGGGGTTCCGCGCCTCTACGGGTTCTCCTCTGTCGCCCCGTGCGGCGAGGCCACGGCGCCTCGGCTGCACGAGTATTTCCAGCGCAAGGGCGATTACGCGCGGTATCTCACGCGGGCGGCGCGCGACAGCACGCCCAACAAGGAGTTGCTCGCCGCGTTCGCCGAAACCAGTCTCGTGCAGACGACCGGACTGACGCCGCTCGAGACCGCGGCGGCCGATCGCGCTTTGGTGTGCCGCCTCTACGACGACACGCAGACCGTGGGTGCGCGTCTCCGCACCGTTCGGCAATTGTTCGCCCGGCGCGACTTCCTCTCCTTCGTTCCGACGGTCGAGGTGTTCCTCAGCCGTCATCGCCCTGAGCAGCTGAGTGCGGACGAACGGCTCCTGTTCAGGGACATCCAATTGCTGGAGGCGCCCCGGCGGGAAATGACCGAGCTGATGTACCGCTTGGGCGTGTCGGCGTTGAAGATGCAACTGGCGCATCTGGCGCTGCAGCTCGCGTGGATCACTCCAGCGGAGTTCCACCGTCTCGCCTCGGAGAGCGCGACGCAGCTTTTGGCGGAGCCGCTATCGACCGAGGTCGTGGACATCGGGTGTGAGTTGAGCAAGTACGACGCGCCCGCTGGCGCCGGGTTGCGATCCGAGGAAATCCCCGAAGAGCTCCTCTCGCACTCGGAGGGGTTCCGCTTGCTCGACTGCTTGGCGCCGGCCGATGCGCGGGTCAGCGGACGCATGCTGGTCGGGCTCGAGAACATCGACGCATCGACACGCCTGTGGGCCGCGTATGCACTGTCGCGCCGGCTGCCGCTCGACGAGGCCGTCCTGACGGCGTTGGCTCGACGCCTGAATGATCCCTCCGCAGGTGTGCGCGACTCCGTGCGATGGATCTTCACCGCGCAGGTGCCGCTTCCCCCCAAGGTGCTGGCAGCGATACGAGCACGCGATCCCGCGCTCGCAGAGACCCTGGAGGCGCGTGCAAGGGAAGAGAAGTGAACGCCCACCTTCCCATGCATCGACGACGTTTGCGGACGCTGGTTCACCCGATCGTTGCGCGCGTCAGCGATCGAGACGTCGCGGGTAAGCGGCGACGACGCAACGACGACTATGGCGAGAATGGCCGTCATCGCCATGAGCGGAGCGGCGACGTCCGCGACGTGCGCGCCGCGCAGCGAGGAGCTGGTACGACAGGGCCAGTTCCTCGGGGCATTGGCGCTATACACACGGCCCGACGGGACGCAGGTGGCCCGTTACCGCTTCACCCACAGTCTGTATCCAAGCGTCCTGACCGACCGCGTGTCCGCGGCGCGCCGCCGATCGTGACGTGCGGCGTTGGGCGCATCAGGAGGCGGCGGCACGGCTCACGCGCGCCGTCGCGCTGGTTGCGCATCTCCCCGCAGCGGATGCCGCGGCGGCGTACCCCCTGCTCCTCGATCAGCTCGGCCGTGTGCGCCGCGGGCTCGGTGACCTGCCCGGGACGCTGCAGGCATGCGAGACACTCGCAACGTGCGCGCGCGATCACAGCGAGATCGGATGGGAGGCGAGCGCCGCGCTGCACCGCGCGACGGTGCTCGCATGGGTTGATTCCAAGGGCAGCCGCGCCGCGTCCATGGAGGGCATGGCGCTCAGCGAGCGCGTTGATGACCCGCTGCTGCGCGCCAACGCCCAGGGACATGGCGCGTACTGGCAGCTGCGCCTTCAGGGTGCCCGCATAGCGGATGTACCGATGGCAGAGGCGATCGTCGCGGCGGCGCGGAGCGCCGGCGATCACGACCTGCTGGCGCAGAGCGTGGTCATGCTGGCCCTCCTGCAACTGGCGCTGTCAGACTTGCAGGCGGCAGCACGAACCGCCGCGCGGGGTATCGAGATCGCCCGCGACGTCGGCAACGCCTACATGTGCCTGTGGTCGTACCACGTGCGGGTTGGGGCCCTCCTGCAGCTCGGGGATTGGGGCATGGCCGTCGCAGCGATCGACGAGGGATTGCGCGCTGCTGCCCCGATCGACCATCGGCACTTTTCCAGCCTCTTGAGGTCGGAGGTCGCCGCGCTGCATGGCGAGGCGCTCGATTTCGCCGGCGCAGCCGCCATCGCACGTGAAGAACTACTGCAGGAGGGGTTGACCGATTCCGCCCGTCAGGGCGCAATGTTCGAGCTGGCATTCGCGCTGCTCGGCCTCGGAAACCTCGACGAAGCATTCGCGACGTTCACCGCGCCGCAGCTTGCCACTGCGGCCGAAGGGCCGGCAATGCCCTGGTCCGGGCGACTCCGCCTGCGCCAAGGGCTAGCGCGGCTGTGGTTGGCGCGTGGCAACCTCGATCGCGCTCGCGGCGAGGCCGAAGCACTCCAGGCGCTGGCCGCTACCACCGACGAGCCCAAGCCGCGGGCGGAATCCGCGTGGCTGCTGGCGGATATCGCGCTGCACGGCGGGCAGCTGTCGGACGCCGAGGGGCATCTCCACGCGGCGCGTGCCGCCATCCAGGCGCGCGAGCTGCCGCTCGTCGAATGGCGCATCGGCGCCACCGCCGCCCGTGTGTACGAGCGGCAGCGCCGCCGCGCCGATGCGCAGGCCGCCCGGCAGCGGTCCATCGCCCTCGTGAACCAACTGGCCGATTCCTTGCCGCCGGCGCACGAGCTCCGTCACTCGTTCTTGACGCACGCGGCACTGCCCGAGGGAACCAAGCGTCCCCGCGGGCAACACCGCCACGGCTGACCCCAACGCCGGATCATGGAGCGGACGCGCCGGCCTGTCCGGCACCGGTCGCGCCGCTACTGGTCCTTGAGAATCCGCATGCACAACATCTTCGAGATGTTGAGCAGCAGGTGTGCGGCAATGGCCGGATCGCTCTTGATCAGCTGGCGCAGTGTGGCCTCGCTGAGGCTGAGGACGCGGACCCCGTCGGTTGCCGCGTACACATCCCTCGAGCGCGGCCGTTCCAAGAGGAAGGCCATCTCACCGAAGACGTCGCCCGGGCCGAGCACCGCCAGCGGCGTCTCGCCGTCGCGCACTTCCAGGGTGCCGTCGAGGACGACGAAGAGGTTGCGGGCGACGCCGCCCTTTTTGAGCACGCGATCGCCAGCCGCACATTCGATGATGGTGCTCTTGTCGAGGCAGCGCGCCGCCTCTGCCTCGCTGAGCCCATCGAGGGCAGAGAGGCGATTCGCCTCGAGCTCGCTGAGCGCGCCGTGCACCTCACTCCAGTAGTCGGCCGACGCCACCAGTCGCCGACTCATCACGGCGCTGCCCTGGGAGATGATTCGCTCGACGCAGGCCGGTATACGCGCGTCGCTACCGAAGTCGCGCACGTATTCGAGCAGCGGCGAGTTGATGCGTCTCAGGTAGGCGACGTCCTCCGGCACGAAGAGAATGGGAATCAGGTAGCCGGCCTCGGTGCTGTTGACGTTGCGCTTGGAATAGGTGCGCTGCCCGAGGCCGAGGTAGAGATTCAACAGGTGCGGCTCACAGTCGCCGAAGCACACTTGGATGCGGTGCTCGTTGGCGAAACGCAACGAGGCGCCGATCAAACGCAAGAACAGATCCGTGCCGCGCAGTCGTGGCACCACCATGCCGCGCTCGCCCACGGAGATCGCCGACTGAGGCAACTCGGCGAGGAAGGGCTCGAGGCCGTACTGGTCGATCATCCGTTGCGGCAGCGGCGCATCACCGCCCCAGGTGGCACGCGCCGTCGCCACGACTTCGCCGTTTTCGGTGGCATAGTAGAGCCGGCTGTGGGCGTCGCAGGGCTCGTAGAACATCCGCCGCGCATGGTCAGCGACCGACTTATACTTGCCCATCTCCTCGACATAGATGCTGTAGCGGAAGCGGTAGACCGCCTGCTTCTCATCCTCGCTCTCGGCGAGGGCGATCTGCACGTCCGTGCTCACAGTGGCTCCTACCGACTGCCGTGGCGACGTCGGAGATGACGCCGAATTACTCGATCCTGGGATCGCTGGTCAAGCGGCTCATTGGACACGACCGCGCGGCTTTCGCTTGCGTGCGCATGGTGCTACAGACGGCTACGCCAATGGACATCACCGAGACCAAGTGCGGCGGCACGCTGGTGATGACGCCGAACGGGCGACTCGACGCGGCCTCGGCGCAAGCGTTTCACGAACGCCTGTTGCGCTGCATCGACGGCGGCGAAACGTCGGTGCTGCTGGACTTGGTGCGGCTCGACTACATCAACAGCACCGGCTTGCGGTCGCTGCTGACCGCCGCCAAGCGCTTGCAAGCCTGCGACGGGCGGTTCGCCGTCTGCGCCCTTACGGACAACGTGCGCGAGGTGTTTCAGGTGAGCGGCTTCGATACGATCATCGAGATCCACCCCGACCGCGCCGCCGCCCTGCAGCGCTTCGCCTAGGGCCCCTGGCCGGCGTCGTTTCGATGGCCCGCTGCCCGTCGGGTCGCTGCACACATCCAAGGTTTGCAGGCGGCGAGCCCAGGCACCGTTCAGACGATGTACATATCCTCGGCGGCGCGCCGCAAGTCGTCGCGGAAGTCAGGGTGGGCGAGGTTGATGATCGCCAACGCGCGGTCGCGGGTCGATTTCCCCTTCAGGTTGGCGGCGCCGAACTCGGTCACCAGGTAGTGCGTGTCGTTGCGCGGCGTCGTGATCATGGCGCCGGCCTCGAAGCGCGGCACGATCCGTGACACGGTCCCTTTGCGGGCCGTCGAGTGAAAGGCGAGGATCGACTTGCCGCCTTTGGCATCGTAGGCACCGCGCACGAAGTCGAGTTGTCCACCGGAACCGCTGAACTGGTGGCCTTCCATGAACTCGGCGTTGGCCTGCCCGAGCAGATCGACCTCGATCACGGCATTGATCGAGATCATGTTGTCGTTGCGAGCGATCACCGCCGGATGATTGGTGTAGGACACCGGATAACTCTCGACCGCCGGGTTGTCGTGGATGAAGTCAAGAAGCCGCTGGTCGCCGGC
>Ga0335082_10005004_pt1 | contig 14464 bp, 10 predicted proteins | sample Lox_Sample_41_FD_206718 | JGI IMG/M metagenome (GOLD analysis project Ga0335082, IMG submission 206718) | Soil microbial communities from Loxahatchee National Wildlife Refuge, Florida, United States - Lox_Sample_4.1 | ecosystem: Environmental > Terrestrial > Soil > Wetlands | place: USA...
AGGCGGCGCGTGTGCGCCACCAGCAGATCACTGCGCGTCAGCATGCCGAGCACCGTGTGCGGGGCGCGGCGCGAGACCACGGCCAGGCGTCCGACGTTCTCGTTGACCATGTGGTCGGCGGCCTCGCGGAGCGAGCTGACGTCGTAGGCGACCGCCGGCGGACGATGGATGAGGGAGGCCACCGGCTGCGACGGGCTCACTGGCGGCCGGTACAGGTCGCGGCGCGTCAACACCCCGATCAACTCGTCGTGCTCGTCGAGCACGGGAAACCCCTGGTGCTCACTCCCGGCGGCGCCGGATGCCAGCCAGTCGCGCACCCGCCCGACGGTGTCGGCGGCTCGTAACCACACCGCCGGACGCGAGGCGGCGTCGCGCACCAGGATCTGCTCCAGGTAGTCGGCGCTGTATTCGGCGGGCACGCGCACCCCGCGCCGCGCGATCTTCTCCGTCATGATGGTCGTCCGCATCAGCACACATGACACCAGGTACGCCGCCGTGCAGCCGCCCAGCAGCGGCAGCAAGCCGAGCGGCTGGTGGGTGGTCTCGAAGGCGAACACCAGCGACGCCAGCAGCGCCCGCGAGGCGCCGGCGAAGATCGCCGCCATGCCGACCAGCGCGGCGATGCGCATGTCGACGCCGGCGTGCGGGAGGAGCAGCGCGGCGACCGCACCGAGCGCCGCCCCCAGCCCGCCGCCGATGGTGAACAGCGGCGCCAGCGTTCCACCCGAGGTCCCGCTGCCGAGCGCGATGGACCACGCCAGGAACTTCCAGATCGCCAGGGCGAGTAACGCGTGCAGCGCGAGCGAGCCCGACAGCACCCGGTCAATGTTGTCGTAGCCAACACCCAAGATGTGCGGCTCGATGTAGCCGACCAGCCCGACGGCAATCGCCCCGAGCGCCGGCCACCACATCCAGTGCAACGGCAGGCGCGCGAAGAGATCCTCGATGCCGTACACGGCGCGCGTCACCAGCACGGCGACCAGGCCGATGACGGCGCCGATGCCGATGTACGTCGCCAGCGCCAGTCCCCCCGGCTCGGCGACGTCGGGCATCGCGAAGACCGGGGCGGCCCCGGCGTACGCGAGGCGAACGCCCGCCGCGGTGGCGCTGGCAAAGGCCACCGGGATGAGCGAACGGGCCCGGAACTCGAAGAGCAGGAGCTCCACCGCGAGCAACACCGCCGACACCGGGCTGCCGAAGGTTGCCGCCATGCCGGCCGCCGCTCCCGCCGCCAGCAGCTGCTTGCGCTCCACTGCCGTCGTCGCCAGCAGCTGTCCGACCAGCGAGCCGAGGGCGCCGCCGGTGGCGATGATCGGCCCTTCGGCCCCGAAGGGGCCGCCCGTGCCGATGGCGATCGCCGCCGACAACGGCTTCAGAAAGGTCAGGCGCGGCGGGATGCGACTCTGATTGAGCAACACCTGCTCCATCGCCTCCGGGATGCCGTGCCCGCGGATCGCCGGCGACCCGTAGCGCGCCAGCAGCCCGACGACCAGCCCGCCGACGACCGGCACCAGGAGCACACCCAGACCGAGGTGATGGTCGGCGGGCGACACGAACGCACTCGACAGGCGTCCGTAGAACGCCAGGTTGGTCACCAACCCGATCAAGGCTGTCAGCAAGCGGGCCATCAGGCTGGCGGCCCCGCCCAAGGCGATGGCGAGCGCCGAGATCAGCAGCACCCGCGCATCGACCAGCGTCGCCCGCTGCGGCACCCGCGCCAGCGCCAGCGCCGGTCCCAGCGACGGCGCCACCGGCAGCCCCTCCGTCGTGGCGGCGGCGGCCACGTCAACCACACTCGACGGCCGTTCGTTCATCGTATTACGATACTCCTGTTCCGTGGACCGTAGCACAGGCCGGCGGCGATGGCGACCGGCCGCCCTACTTGACACATCTGTGGCGCCCTCGTAATTGTGACTGACCAGTCAGTATCTAAATGGCCGTCGCCCCTGCCCCCACCCCGCCCCCGCCGCAGCGCGGCCGCCCGCCGATCGCCGGCTTGCGGCAGACCATCCTCCAGGCCGCCGAAGCCATCTTTGCGCGGCACGACTACCATGAGGTCCTCATGGAGGATGTCGCCCGGCGCAGCGGCGTGGGCAAAGGCACGCTCTACCGCTACTTCCCCAGCAAGCACGAGCTCTATGTCGCGGTGATGTTCGACGGCATCGAGCGCCTGCACAGCGAGCTGCGCCGCGCCGTGACGGCGGACGAGGCGCCGCTGCGCAAGCTCGAGCACCTCGTGCACTGCGTCCTCGAGCACTTCTGGGGCCGGCGCTTCTTCTTTTCACTGATTCACCGCAACGAGCACAAGCCCGACGACCCGCACAATCGGGAATGGCTGCGGCGGCGGGCCGAGCTGGCGCGCAGCTTCCAGCACGCCGTCGAGGAAGCCATCGCGGCCGGGCAGGTGCGTCGCATCGATGCGCGCATCGCCACCGAGATGCTTCTCGGCATGTTGCGCGGCGTCAACCGCTACCGCGGGCCGTCCGATCGCCTCGACGACATGGTGACGGCGGTCGTCGACATCTTTCTCTGCGGCGCCGGCACGCCCCTGGGCCGCCGCATGATCCACGGGCGGAAATGGACACACGTATGAAACGACTCTTGCTCTGCGTTGCCCTGTGCAGCCTGGTCGCCGGCAGCGCGGCCGCCGACGATGCGCTCCCACGCAAGACCTTGTCGGAGTGCGTCGCCATCGCTCTCGCCGAACACCCGAGCCTGAAAGCCGCCACGGCATCAGTGCAGGCCGGCCATGAACGCGTCCACGAGGCCGCCTCCAACTACCTGCCGCAGGTGACCGCCCTGTACAGCGCGGCGCGCCGCAACACCAGCGCCGGCGCGCGCACCGGAACGGCGGTCAACACGCCGCAGGTGACCTTCAACTTCTACGACACCGGGGTGAGCTTCACGCAGGTGCTCTTCGACTTCGGGCAGACCCTGCACAACATCCGCGCCGCGCAGGGGTCGGAGCAAGCGCTGGATGCCGACCGGTCGACGCAACAGGCCACCGTCGTGCTCAACGTCAAGCAAGCCTACTTCAACGTGCTCGCGGCGCGCCGCCTGCTGGTGGTCGCTGACGAAACCGTCGGCCAAAACCAGAAGCATCTCGAGCAGGCGGCGGGACGCTTCCGCGTCGGCATGGCGGCCAAGTTCGACGTCACGCAGGTCCAGGTACAACTGGCGCAAGCCGAGCTGAACCAGCTCACCGCGCGCAACAACGTGTCGCTGGCACGCGAGACCCTGCGCAACGCCCTCGGCCTTACCGGCCCGCTCGACTTCGACGTGGTCGACAACTTCGACGTCCACGCCGCGCAGATCAACGAGACTGACGCCTTGGCCGCCGCCTACGACAAGCGTCCTGAGCTGCAGAGCTTCCGTGCCCAGGAGTTTGCCGCCAACGAGCAGATCGCCGCGCTGCAGACCAACTACCTCCCGAACATCTCCGGCAACGGCAACTACATGTGGTCGGGCAGCGAGTATCCGCTGCAATCCAACTGGGACATCGGCGCCAACGTCAACCTGAGCATCTTCAGCGGCGGCCTCACCACCGCGCAGATCGGCGAACAGAAGTTCAACCTCGCCAACATTAGGTTCAACGAAGAGGTGGAGCGGCAGGGCATTGCGCTCGAGGTGCGGCAGGCGACGTTGAACCTGCAGCAAGCGCAGGAAAGCATCCGGGTCGCGGCCAAGGCCCAGGAATCAGCGCGGGAGAACCTGGAACTGGCGGAGGGACGCTACAACACCGGCGTCGGCAGCATCATCGAGCTCACCGACGCGCAAACCTCGCGCACCAGCGCCGAGGCCAGCTACGTGCAAGCCCTCTACAACTACAAGACGAGCCTCGCGGCGTTGGAGAAGGCGACCGCGCAGGACCTGGGGTCGGAGTAGCCGCCGCATGTCGAGCCGCCCCCGACGCACGGCGTACGCGGTGAGCGCGCTGGCGCTGGCCGGCTTCGCCGCCCTCGTCTGGCACCGCGTCAGCGCCGATCGCAACAGCGTTGAACGCGCCCGCCCCTTGCCGTTGGTGCAGGTGACGACGCCGACCCAGATGGACATGCAGCGCACGCTGCTGCTCACCGCCGACATCCTGCCCATCCAACAGGCCGACCTGATGGCCAAGATCGCCGGCTACCTCGATTCGATCGCCGTCGACCGCGGCGACCGCGTGCACGCCGGACAGGTGCTGGCGGTGATCCACCAGCCGGAGCTCGACCAGCAGCTGCAACAAGCGCAGGCCAACCACGACTTCGCCAAGATCACCTTCGAGCGCTTCCAGGAGCTCTACACCCACAGCCTGGTGCCCCGGCAGGACCTGGACGACGCGCGCACCAAGTACGAGGTCGCCAAGCGGGTGCTCGAGGTGCAGCGCACCTACGTCGGCTACGCCAAGATCGTCGCGCCCTTCGACGGCTACGTCACCAAGCGCTACGTCGATCCCGGCGCGTTCATCCCGCAGGCGAGCGGCTTCGTCTCCACCGTCAACACCATCCTGACGATCATGGATCTGTCGCAGGTGAAGGTGCTGATCAACGTACCCGAGCGGGACGTCACCAGCGTGCACCTGGGCGACGAGGTCTCGCTGACCCTCGACGCGTACCCGGATCGCACCTTCCGCGGGCGGGTCAGCAAGTTCGCGCCGGCGCTCGAGGCCAGCAGTCGCACGCTGCAGGTGGAGATCGACGTGCCCAACGCCGACCTGGCGCTCAAGCCCGGCATGTTCGCCCGCGTCACCTTGGTGCTCGAACGCCATGCGCAGTCGCTGGCGCTGCCCAGCGAAGCGCTCCTGGTCAACGAGCTGGGCACCTTCGTGTACGCCGTGAGCGGGGCAAGCGACGGGGCGCCGACCGTGCGCCGCGTCCAGGTGCGTACCGGCATCGAGGACCACGGACAGGTCGAGATCCTGGTGGGCATCGGCGCCAGCGACCGCATCGTGCGCACCGGCAAGGAGCTGGTGCGCGACGGCGGCGCCGTGCGTATCGCCGCGGACGCCACGCCACCGGAGCGCACTGCGGAGCGTTGATCCATGTGGCTGACGCTGCTCGCCTTCCGCAACTCGATCGCCATCCTGATGGTGTCGCTGGCGATCCTCGTGCTCGGCATCGTGTCGTTGCAGCGACTGCCCGTCGATCTCTTCCCGCGCATCAACCTTCCCATCGTGCAGGTCGGCACCATCTACAAGGGCGCCGGCGTCAAGGACATCGAGAAGAGCATCACCTATCCCATCGAGAAGGCGGTGAGCTCGGTCAGCGACGTCGAGCACGTCGAGTCGCGCTCGAAGCAAGGCATCTCGGTGGTGCAAGTGTGGTTCAACTGGGGCGCCAACATCGACGCCGGCGAAGTCGAGGTCATTCAGAAAATCCAGGCGATCATGAGCGCGCTGCCGACCGGCGTGCAGCAGCCGTTCGTCGTCAAGTTCGATCTCTCCAACATCCCGGTCCTCCTGGTGACGCTCTCCGGTGACGGCTACGACGAGAAGCAGCTCTACGACGTCGCCTACAACACCGTCGAGCCGCAGCTCGAGCATTTGCCGCATGTCGCGTCGGCCAGCGTCGAAGGCGGCAAGATCCGTCAGATCACCGTCGACTTGGACCGCGATCATCTGCAGGCCAAAGCCATCAGCATGCAGGACGTCGTCGATGCCGTCGCCGACGCCAACTTGATCCTCGCCTCGGGCGACCTGCGCACCGGGTCGCTGGACTACAACGTCTTCACCAACAACCAGTTCGACATCGTCAAGCCGATGGAAGACATCGTGGTGAAGACGGCGAACGGCGTCCCGATCCACCTCAAGGACATCGGGACGGTCACTGACTCCTATCAAACGCAGACCTCGATCGTGCGCATGAACGGCCAGAAGGCGGTGTACTTGCGCGTCAACAAGCAGCCGGGCAGCAACACGCTCGAGGTGGTCGACGCGGTCAAACGCGCCTTGCCGAACCTCCTCAACATCCCGAAGGGGCTGACGCTCGGCTACTTCTTCGACCAGTCGACGTACATCCGCCAGTCGATCGACGCGCTGGTCCACGAGGCGCTGCAGGGGTCGGTCCTGGCGTTCCTGGTCATTCTGGTCTTCCTGCAGAGCTTCACCTCGACGCTGATCATCTCGCTCGCGATTCCGTTGTCCATTCTCATGACGTTCATCTTCATGTACTTCGGCGATCAGACGCTCAACGTCTTCACCCTGGGCGGGTTGGCGCTGGCGGTGGGGCGTCTGGTCGACGACTCGATCGTCGAGTTGGAGAACATCAATCGGCATCTCGCCATGGGGGCATCGCGGCGCCAGGCGGCGCTCGACGCGGCGCGCGAGGTCGCGATGCCGATCCTGGCCTCCACGGTGACCACGATCGTCGTCTTCTTCCCGGTCGTCTTTCTGGTCGGCGCCGCCAAGCTGCTCTTCGTGCCGCTGACCTTGACCATCTCGCTGGCGCTGATCGCGTCGTTCTGGGTGTCGCGAACGGTGACGCCGTTGCTGTGCGCGCGGCTCCTGCCCGAGCACGGCACCCACGCCAGCGGACGCCTGGCACGACTGGCGGAAGCCTTCTTCGCGCACATTGACGACCTGTATCAGGCAACGCTGCTCTGGGCGCTCCGCCATCGGCGCACGGTGCTCCTTGGTACCCTCGCGGTCTTCGCCGCCAGCCTGCTGCTGATCCCGCTGATTGGCTCCGAGTTCTTCCCGAGCACCGACGAAAGCCAGTTCCGCATGATCGTCAAGGCGCCGGTGGGCACGCGCGTCGAGGAGACCGATCGCACCGTGGGACGCATCGAAGCGGCGCTCCACGACAACCTGCCCCCGGGCTACCAGAAGGCGATCGTGTCGAGCATCGGCCTGCCATCGACCACCTCGTCGGTGTACAGCCCGAACACCGGACCACACTCGGCGAACATTCAGGTCGAGCTGACCAGCCCGGAGGAGCGCAGCGCCAGCACCGAAGAGGTGGTGGCCGCGTTGCGCGCGAAGATCGTCAGCCAGTTTCCCGGCGTGGCGATCTACTTCGACCCCGGCGGCATCGTGAAGCGGGTGCTCAACTTCGGATCGGCGGCGCCGGTGGACATCGAGATGCTCGGCTACGACCTCACCACCGCGCGCAACCTGGCGCACGAGGTCCGCGGCATCATGGGCAACATGCCAGGGCTGGCGGACATCCAAGTGAGCCGCGAGGAGGACTACCCGGAGCTCGACGTCGTGGTCGACCGCGAGAAGGCGGCGCTGCTCGGGCTCTCCGAGCGCCAGGTCGCCAACGCCGTGCTCTACTCGTTGTCGAGCAACGTATCGAGCAACCCGTCGCTGTTCACCGATCCGATCACCGGCAACGAGTACAACATCGTCGCGCAGCTCGCCGAGGCATACCGCGACGAGCCGGCCGACCTGGAGAACCTGTTCATCTCGGCCGACCATCGCGCCCCCATCCTGCTGAAGAACGTCGCCACCGTGCAGCGCGGCTCGGGGCCGGTGGAGCTCGACCGCAAGTACCAGCAACGCGTCATCCACCTCACCGCCAACCCGGCCGGACGCGATCTGGGCAGCATCTCCGACGAGCTCGAGCAACATTTCGCCGACCTCAAGACGCCACCCGGATTCGAGCTGCGGCTGGCGGGACAGACCAAGCAGCAGCGCGAGGCCTTCGGCAGCCTGCGCTTCAGCATGGCTGTGGCACTCCTGCTCGTATACATGGTGCTGGCGTCGCAGTTCCGTTCGTTGCTCGATCCCCTCATCATCATGTTTTCCGTCCCGCTCGGCCTCACCGGGGTACTGTGGGCACTCTTCCTGACCCGCACCACCTTGTCGACCACGTCCTTCATGGGTGTCATCATGATGGTGGGCATCGTCGTTAGTAACGGAGTGCTGTTGATCGACTACACCAACGTCCTGCGCCGGCGCGGGCTGGAGCTCCACGAGGCGGTCGTTTCCGCCGGCCGCACGCGGCTGCGGCCGATCCTGATGACCACGCTGTCGACCGTATTCGGCCTGCTGCCGATGGCGCTGGGCTGGGCAGTGGGCAGCGAGACCAATGCGCCGCTGGCGCGCGCCGTGCTCGGCGGGCTCACCGTCTCGACCCTGCTGACGCTGGTCTTCATTCCCACCCTCTACACGATGATCGAGGAGCGCTTTCATCGCGAGATGCGTGCGGAGGAAGAATGACGACGGACGCGCCCATCATCGGGGTAGGGCAAGCGGCTGGGGACGCTATTGCAGGCGTTGGGGTACTCGGTTATGCGTCGCCGCGTGACGGATGCGACCAACGAGGCCACGAGCGGGATGGTCGTCAACTGCGTCGCCTACGCCGACGGCCGCAAGCTGGCCGTAGTCACGCTCGACGCGATCCCGGCCATCCTCGCCGAACCGGACCGTTTCGTCTGGATCGGCTTGCACGAGCCAAACGAGGCGCTGTTGCGGCACGTACAGCGGGAGTTCAAGCTGCACGACCTGGCCGTCGAGGATGCCTTGATGGCGCACCAACGACCGAAGATCGAGGAGTATGGCGACGAGCTCTTCGTGGTGTTGCGTACCGCCCAGCTGCACGACGGCACGATCGAGTTCGGCGAGACCCATCTCTTTCTCGGGGCCAGCTACCTCGTGTCGGTACGCCACGGCGCGTCGCTCCCTTACACCGACGTCCGCACGCGCTGCGAGAGCACGCCGCAGCTGCTGCGCAAGGGGCCGGGCTTCGTGCTCTACGCCTTGACGGATTTCGTGGTGGACCACTACTTTCCGATCGTCGACGCGCTCGAGGATCAGCTCGAAGAGCTGGAGCAGGAGATCTTCGGCGGCGCGTTCACGCGGCAGACCACCGAGCGGATCTACGGGCTGAAGCGCGACCTGGTGGCGCTCAAGCGCGCCGTCTCCCCGCTGATGGAGGTGTGCAACCGGTTGGTGCGCTTCGACGTCGCGTTGATCCCCGAGGACACCCGGCTCTACTTCCGCGACATCTACGACCACGTGATACGCATCAACGAGACCGTCGACAACATGCGCGAGCTGGTCACCGCGGCGCTGGAAGCCAACTTATCGCTCATCTCGGTGGGCCAGAACGAGGTCACCAAGAAGCTCGCCGCCTGGGCGGCCATTCTCGCCGTGCCGACGATGATCGCCGGCATCTACGGAATGAACTTCGAGCTCATGCCGGAGATTCATTGGTCCTACGGCTACCCGGCGGCCTTGATGCTCATGGCAGCTGTCTGCGGCGTCCTGCACCGCGGCTTCAAGCGCGCCGGCTGGCTCTGAGCGCGCCCGGCGGCGCCGCCCGGGTGCGGTCATGAAGCGCTCGCGCACGGTGATCATCATCCTCTTGCTCCTCGCGTCGGCGGCCGCCGGCTATGCGTACTGGAGTCGGGGCGATCACGGTGGCAGCGGCGGCTACGTCACCGAAACGGTCAGCCAAGGCAGCGTCGCGTCGACGGTCACCGCCACCGGCACGCTCAACCCGGTCACCTCGGTGCAGGTCGGCACCTATGTCTCCGGCCCCATTCGCGCCATCTACGTCGACTACAACTCGCCGGTGAAGCAAGGCCAGCTGGTGGCCAAGATCGATCCGGCGCCCTTCCAGGTGAAGGTCGCGCAGGCCGACGCCAACCTCGCCAACGCCCGGGCCCAGGTCGACAAGGATCGCGCCGACCTCGAGTTCAAGAAGCTGACGCTCGACCGCAACCGCGAGTTGCGCGCCCACAACCTCATCTCCCAGAATGACGTCGATACGGCGAAGAGCAGCTACGATCAGGCGGTGGCGCAGCTCGCCCTCGATCAGGCCAGCGTCCAGCAATCCATCGCCTCGCGCCAGGAGGCACAGATCAATTTGGCGTACACCGACATCACCTCGCCGGTCGACGGCGTGGTGGTGTCGCGCAACGTCGACGTCGGGCAGACGGTGGCCGCAAGCTTTCAAACCCCGACGTTGTTTCTGATCGCGCAGGACCTCACCAAGATGCAGGTCGACGCCAACGTGAGCGAGTCGGACATCGGCGAGGTCCGCAGCGGGCAGCCCGCTGCCTTCACCGTCGACGCTTATCCGGGACGCGAGTTCGGCGGCACCGTCACCCAGGTCCGCAACGCGCCGATCAGCTTGCAGAACGTGGTCACCTACGACGTCGTGATCAGCGTCAACAATGCCGATCTGGCGCTCAAGCCGGGCATGACGGCGACCGTGACGGTGACGACGGCGCAACAGGACAACGTCCTGCGCATCCCCGTACGCGCCCTGCGCTTCAACCCGAAGCATGCCCAGGAAGGTGCGGAGGACACCCCAGCCCCGACACGCGCGGGACGCAAGCAGGCCGCGCCCACCGTGTGGGTCATGCAACCCGACGGCACGCTGCGCAAGGTCGAGGTACACATCGGGGTGCGCAATGATCTGTACGCCGAGCTCACCTCGGACGGCCTCCATGAAGGCGACCAGCTCGCCGTCGCGTTCCAGCGCAAACAGACGCGCGCCACGCAGCCGGTTTCACCCCTGGCTGGCGGCGGCCACCGCTTCCGGTAGGATACGGGCAGCACGAAGCCGGCCCGATGGCTGAGACACTCATCGACGTGCACGACCTCTGGAAGGTCTACGAGCTCGGGGATGTGCAGGTCCACGCCCTACGCGGCGTCTCCGTCGCCATCGCCGCCGGCGAGTTCGTCGCCGTCATGGGCGCATCGGGCTCCGGGAAGTCGACCTTCATGAACATCGTCGGCTGTCTCGACCGGCCGACGCGCGGCACCTACCGCCTGACGGGCACCGACGTCGCCACGCTGTCGGCCGACCAGCGCGCCGCCATCCGCAACCGGCAGATCGGTTTCGTGTTCCAGAACTTCAATCTCCTCACCCGCACCAGCGCCATCGAGAACGTCGAGCTGCCGCTGTTCTACAGCGACGTCCCGCTCGCCGAGCAGCACCAGCGCGCCCGCGCCGCGCTCGCCGCCGTCGGCCTGAGCGGACGCGAGCAGAGCGTGCCGAGCCAGCTGTCCGGCGGACAGCAGCAACGCGTCGCCATCGCGCGGGCGCTGGTCAACCGCCCGTCGCTGGTGCTCGCCGACGAACCGACCGGCAACCTCGACACGCGCACCAGCGTCGAGATCCTGGAGATCTTCCAGCGCCTCAACCGCGAGCAAGGCATCACCATCGTGCTGGTGACGCACGAGCCGGACATCGCCACCTTCGCGGCGCGGGTCATCACCTTTCGCGACGGCGAGATCATCGCGGACGTCCGACAAACAGCGGTCGCGGCGACGGTGGCCACCGACCTCGCCGCGGCGGCCGGGGGACGGCCATGAAGCTGCTGCGCATGACCGTGCGCACGGCGCTGCGGGCGCTGCGCCGCAACAAGCTGCGCTCGCTGCTGACGATGCTCGGCATCATCATCGGCGTCGCCGCGGTGATCACCATGGTGAGCATCGGCCAGGGCGCCGATGCCGCGGTGCAGAAGCAAATTCAGAGTCTCGGCACCAATCTGCTGATGGTCATCCCGGGCGCCACGACCTCCGGCGGCGTGCGCTCGGGCTGGGGGGGCGTGTCGACGCTCACCGTCGCCGACGGCCGCGCCATCAAGAAGGAGTGCCCGGCGATCGCCGAGATCACCTATTTTCGTCGCGCCGTCGTCCAAGTCATCTACGGCGAGCAGAACTGGTCGACGGCCGCGCAGGGCTCGACGCCGGAGTTCGAGAGAGTGCGGCAGTGGACGACCTCGTCGGGCAGCTTCTTCAGCCAACGCGACGAGGACACGGCCAACCGCGTCGTGGTCCTCGGACAGACGGTCGTCGATCACCTGTTCGGCCCCGGCGAGGATCCGATAGGCGCGGCGGTGCGGATCAAGGACGTGCCGTTCCGGGTCATCGGCGTGTTGGAAGCCAAGGGACAAACGACGTGGGGACAAGATCAGGACGACGTCGTGGTGATGCCCTTCTCCACCGCCGAACGCCGCGTCCTCGGGACGCAGTTCATCGGCAGCGTCGATATGATCTTCGCTTCCGCCGCCTCGGTGGAAGACATCCCGACGGCGTCGCAACAGATCACCGCCTTGCTGCACGAGCGTCACCGCATCCAACCCGGGCAGGAAGACGACTTCACGGTCCGCAGTCTCAACGACATGGCGGAGGCGTCGCAGAACGCCAGCAAGGTGATGACGAACCTGCTGCTCAGCGTCGCGTCGATCTCGTTGCTGGTGGGCGGCATCGGCATCATGAACATCCTGCTGGTGTCGGTCACCGAGCGCACGCGCGAGATCGGCGTGCGGATGGCAGTCGGCGCTAAGAGCCGCCACATCCTGCTGCAGTTTCTGGTCGAGGCGATCACCCTCAGCATGGTGGGCGGCCTCGCTGGGGCCATGCTGGGCGTCGGCGCCGCGCGCGCCGTGTCCTATCTCGCCAACTGGCCGACGTTGCTGTCGGCGCCGGCGATCCTGGGTTCGTTCCTGTTCTCCGGCGCCGTCGGCGTCTTCTTCGGTTTCTATCCGGCCCACAAGGCGTCGCGGCTCGATCCGATCGCCGCGTTGCGTTACGAGTGATGCCGATGCTCACGAGCCGCCACGCCGCAACCGCAGTGTTTCTCATCGCCACGTCCGGCTACGCAATGACGCACCTCGGGCCGACGTACCTGCCGAGTGCCACGGACGCAAAGATCGTCAGCGTCAGCGCCGCCGAGGCGGCGGAAGCCGGCGTCACGGTGCTCACCGAGGCGGTGGCGATCAAAGAGTCCGGTCCGAAGGAGACCATCGATCGCTTCGGCGAGGTCTACGCCTTTGCACCGTCGTTCATCGCCGTGCATCGCGACGAGCCGACGGCCATTGCCTTCTGGAACCTGCAGGCCGACGACGAGCACGATTTCATGCTCGCCGACCCGCACGGCCACGTGCTGATGCATCAAGTTCTGCCGCCGCTGCAGGAGACGTCGTACGTCTTCACCTTCCATCAGGAGGGGCTGTTCCCCTTCTACTGCACCATGCATCAGCCGGCGATGAGCGGACAGATCCTGGTGCTGCCGCCGCTGCGGAAATAGCGATCAAGCCGTTGGTGCCGGGCAGTTGCTGCGCGCGCTGTCTACCGCCGCCAGGAGCTCGTGCACCCGGATCAACCCGTCGTGGTCGACGTCGCCCGACTGGCAAGCGGAGGCGTCGGCGCCGCGCAGGGCGAGCTGCACCAGGGTGAGCAGGTCGACGGGGGTGACGCTGCCGCGAATGGAACAGTCACCGATGCAGGTGGTCGTCGAAGGATACAACGAGAGAATACCGGCGCGGTCGTCGGCTTGCAGCCGATCGAGGTCGCTCTCGCGACTGTTCATGATGGCGTCCACCGTCTGGCCGTTGAGATCGGGATGATCCAGGCCGAGGACGTGGCCGAGCTCGTGCAGCAGGACGCGGCGGATGTCGTGTATCTGGGGCCGCAAGGGACCGTCGAAGGCGTTGAGGTTCACGGTGCTGTTGACGAAGACGGGGGCGTTGATCATCTTGCCGCTGTCGACCCCGAAGCAGTCCACCGCCTGCGCGATGATATCGCCGAAGCCGGCGCCGCATGCCGTCGGGGTGAAGAACACCGGGCTGTATCCCGCCGGGCCGCACATGATGCCCGACCCGTCCGGTGCACACGGATCGGTGAACTGCTGCCCCGGTGTGACCGTGAATTGGAAGGCCGCACCAACGGCCGTCCAGTCGGCGGCCGCATTGACGACATTCTCATTCCATGACTGCGTACCGTTGAGAAACGGCCCGCCCGCATCACCCAGGAACGTCTGCAGCGGAGCGACGCCAGGGTCCCAGTGCACGCACGGTCCCCCGGGTTTGGAGGTGATACAGACGAAGGCGTCGGCAGCGACGGGACAGAGGAGGAGGAACGCAACGGCCCTGAGCCAGCTCATACGCATTGCCTTCACGTAGGCGGCTGCATATGCCGACGGACGCAGCGGTGCAATCCGCGAGCGACGGCTCAGCGTGCGGTCTGGCTGCCTGCACCGCGCCCCATGCGTCGCAAGCACGGGTCACATTGAGGTGCGCGCCGCGGTTGCGGAGCTGGACGCGACGCGACGCACCGTCGGCTGGAGGGGCGACCGGGGCAGGCGCTGCCGTGTCCGATCCGCGCGTCGCAGCGGAGTCATTGACGGATCCGGACAGTCGAAGATCTCGCAGCAGCTGGCGACATCCTCCGCGCAGATGCAGCTGCCCACGAGACAGTACCCCGCTCCGCATCCCTGCACGGTGCTGCCGCCGCCACAGTCGACCACCGGGCAATCCTCCGGGCCGACGCACGGTCCGCCGAGGTTGCACCCAACCGCCGCCGGAAACTGACACCAATCGGCCGCCGCATTGATGGCACGCAGCACGCCTTCCACCCGCACCCTCCCCCCGTCGTCGAGATCGAAGCGCGGGCACTCATCGGCCGAGCGCTGGCCAAGCGCGATGGCGACGCCGTGCAACGCTTCGTCGGGCGTCACGATGCGGTCGCGATTGCAGTCGCCGAAGCAGGTGCCCGGATTCGGCGGTGGCGCGTCGGTGATGCGGA
>Ga0335082_10005007_pt1 | contig 14457 bp, 10 predicted proteins | sample Lox_Sample_41_FD_206718 | JGI IMG/M metagenome (GOLD analysis project Ga0335082, IMG submission 206718) | Soil microbial communities from Loxahatchee National Wildlife Refuge, Florida, United States - Lox_Sample_4.1 | ecosystem: Environmental > Terrestrial > Soil > Wetlands | place: USA...
AAGCTGCGTGCCGGCGGGCCGACCCACGATGTGCAACAACGGCGGCAAGAGCTACCAGGTGTTCGGCGCCTGCCCGGCCGGAGCGACCACCGAAGGCGCGGCAAGCACCGGCGGCGCATGCACGCACGATGACCAGTGCATCGGCGGCACGCCCGGCTCGTGCGTCGACGCCGGGGGCAACACGTGTGAACCGGGGTCGTCCTGCAGCTGCGTCGTCACGGCGTGCTCCGAGGAGATCTACATCGGCCACCTCACCAACTGCCCGAACGGCAACGTTGGCTGCGCGTGCACGAAGGACACGGACTGCCCGGACAAGCTGCCCGGCCAGTGCGACACCGGCGGCGGGATCACGGCCACCGGGACCTGCCTCGCACCCGTGCAGCTCGAGAACGACTACGACTTCGCCACGAGCAACTACCTCGCGGCCGGCGGCTCGGGCTTCCGCGTCCTGCAGCGCAACACGACGCAGCACGATTCGAAGATCGAGCAGCGCGACGCAGTGATCGACATGATCCGCAACGCCCCGCCCTGCGGCTACTCCAGCTCCTACAACACCAAGGAGGGGCTTTTCCCCTGCTCGACCGACTCGGACTGCGCCAACGGACCTCCGGGCGCGTCGTTCGTGTGCGCCTGCCCCGGTCAGGTGAAGGCGACGGGAACCGACACGGCCCAGACCTGCCAGACCAACGGATCGTGCGACCCGAGCGTCGGCCGTTGCGTGTTGCAGGCGTGCCGTGACGGCATGGCGACCTTCCACGAGCAGTCGTGCGTGGGCTCCCCGAACACGACCCAGTGCGACTCCGACCTCGACGCATGCTCGATCGGCGGCGAGGAGTGCAAGATCCTGTCGTGCGTCGACGCCAACGTCGGCGCGGCGAGCGACGGTCGCATCCAGATGGTGGGCCGATGAAGCGCGCGATTGGCACTCTCGCTTTCGTTGCGGTGGCCGCGGGGCTCGTTCCCGCGTGCCAGGGCGGTTTCGGGACCATCGGAGAGGGGCACAGGCTCGTCGTGAGCATCACGGCGAGCACCGATCCCACGGCCGGGAGCACCCCTTGCGGCGTGAAGCCGCCGAACCTGGGGACCACCGACAATCCGCTCGCCGTGACGATCGGCAATCCCGCGACCTTCTGCGTCCACGTGGAGGCTCAGAACCCTGGCGGGTCGATCGACTCCACCTTCAGCCACAAGTACGTCAACCTGACGATCAAGCCAGGGACGGTCACGAACCTCGACTCGCGCAACGTCGAGCTGGTCTCCGGCATGGCGGACGTCCAGGTCCCGATCGTCGGGGCCTACGGTGATGCGCACATCTGGGCGGACGACATCGGCTACGAGCCGGCACCGCCCGACCGGAACCCGCCGCCCCAGTGCTCGAACGGCGTCGACGACAACGGAAACAATCTCATCGACTACCCGGCCGACCCGGGCTGCTATGCGCCGACGGACGACAGCGAGGACCTGGGGAGCTACGCGGCAGGCGCGAGCGAGCCGCTCCACTTCCAGTCTCCGCGCATCCCCCTGGTGCGCGGTTACGACCCCACGAGCTACGGCTACGGCAACGCGACGGCCTTCCCGCACCAGCAGATCACGATCGACACCGGCTGGCGTGGCGGCACCACCTACGAGTTCAGCACGGTCGTCATCGGGCTGACCGCCGCCGGCTTCTACGTCGAGGACCTGCAGAATGGGCCGAACGACAAGCCGGTCGGATACAACGGCCTTTACGCGTACAACTTCTCCACCCCGCCCTTCATGCGCGTGTGTGATCGCGTTCAGATCCTCGGCGGTACCTCGAGCGACTTCTACGGGTACACGGAGCTCAACTACCCCACGTGGCAGCTCGAGTTCTGGGACCCCATGCAGCGGCCCTGCCTCGTGCCCGAGCCGACGCTCGTCGGTCCCACGGATCTGAACAACAACAACCGCCTCTGGCAGCTCGAGGCGACGCTCGTGCGCGTGCAGACCGAGGGGACCATCGAGGCGCACGTCGCCCATCACTTCGGCCCGGGCAACGTCCCGGTTGACAACGCGCACTGCCTCAGCGGGCAAATGGCGCCTTGCTACATCCCCGACGATACGCACTCCAACTGCGATCTCGATCACAGCGGCAAGATCGACTTCACCGATCCGAACGAGAGCGCGTGCGCGGCCGCGTGCGCCGGAAGCTGCTCGGCGGCGCCTTACGACACCGAGTGCGCCGAGTGGTCGTCGTACGAGGCGCAGACCAACTTCGAGATCGTCGTCACCGACACGCAGCAGACCTGCAGCGCGCAGACCGACTGCGCGACCGGCTACCTGTGCCAGCCCGTCAACGGCGTGAACAGGTGTCGTTCGCAAGCGCGCCTGCAGGCCAGCGCGGCGTCGGCGAACCTCTTCAATCCGGCCGCTTCGCGGGGGCAGACGCTGCGCTCGTTCACCGGCCTTCTCGCTTACTTCTCGGGCGGCTGCCAGTTCACGTCGAACGCGCGCTGCCAGGACGACGTCATCTCCGACTTGAGCCAGCAGCCGATGCCTTCGAATCAGGCGTGCGTCCATCCGCGAACGCTGTCCGACATCAATTCGAGCACACAGTGAACGAGTGCCAATAAACGAGACCGTCCGGCGCTGCGACGCGCCCGGAGAAACCACACCAGTCGATGCGTACTACACGTCTACTCGCAGCCCTGTCGTCTCTTTCGTTCCTGTCTGCGCTCGCGTCGTCGGCGCTCGCACAGCAGCCCGCGCCGCCGCCGGCTCCGCTGCAGCAGGCGCCCGCGCAGCCTGCGCCTCCTGCACCCGCGCAGCCGCTCGCGCCGCTGCCGCCCGCTACGCCGGCGACTCCGGCAGCGCCAGCGACTCCGGCACCGCCTGCGCCTCCGGCGCCTGCGGCTCCCCAGGTGGCGCCGGCGGCACCCGTCGCGCCCGACCAGGGGGCCACGCCGGCGCCCGAGCCCGGCGTCGGCTACGACGTCCTCGGGAGCGCCGGTGCGCGCGCCGTGGGCATGGCGCCGCCGGGCACGCGCCCCGGGGACTTCATGGACACGCGTCTGTCCTGGACCTTCGGTGACGACGACTTCCTGCACCCGACGGGAGAGCTGATCCCGCTGTCGCCGACGTTTTCGGTCGGTGACCGGCCCCAGTACCGCCTCTTCTTCGACGCGCTCAACTCGCGCTACGCCGGCCGCGAGAACCTCGCGCACCTCGTCATGTACAAGAAGATGCCGGGCTTCATCCCGCACCTGACGACCGAAGCGGCGATCGTGCTGCGCTTCGACCTCGACCAGCTCGCGGCGAACACCGGCAACTTGAACCAGGCGCTCTACGACACGGGATCGTACCTGCGCCTCTTCTACAACACGGGAAACGACCCGCACGAGGGCATCTCCGCGACCTTCTTCCCGCTCGACACCGACCGCTTCCGCCTCGGCTACCTCTACGACATCTCGTGGGGCGGCACGGCGTCGTACATCAACCAGTCGATCTTCCCGAGCATCCAGGGCAGCTCGCCGGGCCTCAAGGTCCAGTACGACCAGAAGAGGTTCTACGTGTTCGGCGGCTTCAAGACGGCGCAGATCGTCCAGCCGCAGCTCGTCTTGAGCCCGGGCAACCAGAGCGACACCGAGACCGTCGACGTGGCCGACACGAATTACGGCTTCCTCGGCGGCGCCGGGTACGACCCGCTCGACAACCTCCGCTTCGACGTGGGCGGCGGCTACTTCCAGCAGGGCCGGTTCAATCTGCCCGACGTGCGCGGCCAGCGCGTCTTCACGTACGGCGCCGCGGCGCGCGCGCTCGTGCACAAGGACATGCCGGTCCCGCAGTCGATCGACTTCACGCTGTATCGCAACGACCCGATGGCGCCGATGATCCTCTTCGCGCCCGAGAAGTACCGGTCGGACGAGGTGGCGTGGAGCGTGAGCCTCGAGGGCGACGTGCTCGAGCAGCACCTCAAGGACTTCGACACCGTCGGCGGCACGAAAGACCAGGCCGCGTGGGCGACCGCGCTGCAGGCGGTCGTGAAGTACGGCTACACGCGCATCAGCCTGACGGGCATCGCGCGCGATCTGAACTACGTCGTGCGCAACGTCCCGGGGTTCATCCCGTTCCAGACGCTGCCGAACAACGCACAGACCCAGCCGGAGATCTTCGGCTCGCTCGCCGCGACCTACGCGTTCCCGGACCTGCACCTCACGCCGGGGATCGCCGGCGGCGTGCAGCTCCCCGCGACCTTCCAGAGCGAGTTCACCGAGGGCGGCGTCGCCGCGTCGCGAACCATCGTCGTCCGGCAGCAGGGCGACGAGTCGATTCTCCCGTACGACCAGGGCCGCCTGCCGATCTTCCAGGGGCGCATCAGCCTGCGCTGGGACCTCTCGCAGATCATGAGCATGACGGCATGGCTGCAGTACGTCCGCGACCCGAACGGCACGCTCGTCGTGGTCGACCCGACCGAGGGCACCGCCAGCCTGCGCGTGCCGCAGCCGGCCGACCGCCTCGGCGCGGCCGTCAGTCTCCAGGCGCGCTTTTGAACGCCGACGAGGTCTACGAGCGCGTGTACCGCATGGCGCTGGGGTTCCCCGGCGCCGAGCACAAGCTGTCGCACGGGGCGCCGTCGTTCCACGTGCGCGGCAAGATGTTCCTCAACTTCGTGGACGATCACCACGGCGACGGGCGCGTCGGCGTGTGGTGCAAGGCGACGATCGCCGACCAGAAACGCCTCGTCGCGCAGAACCCCCAGCGCTTCTACGTGCCACCCTACGTCGGCGTGAAGGGCTGGGTCGGCGTGCAGCTCGATCGGGCGAACGCCGACTGGATCGAGCTCTCGATCCTCGTGGAGGAGGCATGGGCATCGGTCGCGCCGAAGAGCGTCACGCGCGGGGGCGCGGCGATCGCGAAGCCGGCGCCGCCCCCTCCGAAGCGACCGACCACGGACGCGAAGGTCGCGCAGGCAGCCCGCGAGAAGCTGAGCGCCGTCTGCCTCGCGCTCCCCGAGACGAGCTGCGAGCGGTCCGGCAGCCACGCGACTTACTACGTGCGCAAGAAGGTCTTCGCCTACTTCCTCGACAACCATCACGGCGACGAGATCGTCGCCGCCGCGTTCAAGGTGCCCAAGGGCGGGAACCGCAAGCTCGTCAAGGCGGAACCGAAGCGGTTCTACCTGCCCCAGTACCTGCACGGGGCCGGATACGTCGGGATGAGGCTCGACTCGAAGAAGGTCGACTGGGCCGAGGTCGCCGAGCGGGCGCGCGAGAGCTGGCTCTTGTCAGCTCCCGCGACGCTCGCCAGGACGCTCACTGGCACTGGCCGCCGACGCAAGTCGTGACGCCGGGACACTCCCAGTTGGCGTTGCAGCCGGGCACGCAGTGGTGGCTGACGCAGATGAGGCCCGAACCGTCGGTGCCCGGGTTGCACTGGCCATCGTTCGAGCAGGCCTGACCGCCGCTGCCGGATCCACTGCTCGATCCCGAGCTGCCACCACTGCTCGAGCCACCTCCGCACGGATCGTCGACGATGTGGTTGTAGCGGATCGCGGTGAAGGTCTCGCCCTCGTACGCGATGTCGATGTCCGAGCCGCTGCACGTCACGCTGCTCGTGAACTCGTGGGCGTACGGCTGCGACGCGCTGCATCCGGGCTCCTCGATGAACACCGCCTCCTGCCCAGGCGTCACCCACTGCTTGAACAGCACGATGTGACCGACGCTGTTCCGGTTGGCGGCGTCGCCCGCCTTCAGGTCCATGCACTGGATGGTGCTCGAGGCGCTCGTCGAGAAGGGCGCGAACTCGTCGGTCACGAGGCCGGGAGCCGAGAGCTGCCACGCCCACGAGACGAACCCGGAGCAGTCGGACCGGTAGGGATCCCACTCGGGATTGCTGGTGCGCTCGCACGTCGACGAGCACGACGGATCGGCATCGGGCTCCCCGTTGGCGCTCTGGCAGTACGGCAGCTTCGCCGTCACCCACTGCTCGGCGTTCGAGATCACGTCGGACCGCGCGATGGATCCGGCCGGCACCGGCCCGCCGCATCCACCGCCGCTGCTCCCGCTCCCGCCGCTGCTGCTGCTGCTCGTGCTGCCGGCGCTGCTTCCGCCGCCGCTGCTGCTCCCGCCTCCCGCTCCGCCGCCGTTCGCGAAGGCAGCGAGGTCCGCGAGGGATCCGTTGAATCGATTGAGGTCCACCTGGCCGCTGATGCCCGAGACGCTTCCGGTGTCCGAGTACTGCCAGAACACCCAGCTCGACCACGCGCTGGGCATCGTCGGACAGCTCACGCCCCAGTTGGCGACCCAGAGGTTGTCGCTCTCCTTGGTGCCGCCCACGGACGGCCAGAACCCGGGGGACACGTAGACGATGGGCGTGCGCCCGGTGCCCTTCGCGACGACCGACGACCACGTGTTGACTCGCGAGCGAATCGTGCTCGCTGACTCGCCGTCCGTCGTCTCGACGTCGATCACCGCCGGCAGCTCGCCGAGATCACTCCCGAGGGCGTTGAGCAGCAGCTTTGCCTGCGCCGTCGGGTCCTGGCTCGGCTCGAAGTACTGGTAGACCCCGCGGTAGATGCCGGCGGCCTTGGCGTTCTTCCAGTTCGTCGCGAACGTCCCGTCCGGCGAGTTGACGCCGTCGCTGACCCGGATGAACGCGAACGCCTTGCCTGCGGCCTTCACCGACTTCCAGTTGACGGTCCCGTCCCACTTGGACACGTCGATGCCCTCGACCGTCTGCCCGCTGGCGCAGGACTTGATGTCGCTGCCCGAAGCCCCCGTCGATTCGCCGAAGCCGCCGGGGTCGGCACCGCCGCCGCACGCCGCCAGGAAGAGAGAGAGTGATGCAAGAGGGATCCAGGCGTGTCGGGTCATGCCCTCCCTTCAGCAACCCCTGGACCGCCATGTGTTCGTGACGTTCGTTCCGCCCTCGGGCGATCGATTGCAGCCGCCGCGCACGCGGTTCTTCGTACGTCGTGGATCCGCGCCGCACCGACCGTGCGCGATCGCGAAAGCTCCACGCGATTGACCGCGAGTCGCAGCGCGCCGCGAGCCTCGGAGAGCCCGCGCATTGCGTCGTAACTAGGGCACCTGGAACGTGATGGTCGGGTTCGACGGGTCGCTGATTGGGTAGAACTGCATCGTGTAGATGCACATGACGTTGGTCTGCGCCGACTCGCCGAACGTCAGCGTCTGCCCCGTGTCGTTGACGTAGGTACAACTCCAGGTCACCGGCGAGCCCTTCGTCAGCTGCAGCGGAGGGTTGTAGAACGCGGGCATCGGGCCGGACCACGACTGCGTCGTGTAGAGCTGCTGCGAGCCCGAGGTCGCGACGAAGTCGGTCGCCCGCTGATGCATGTGGCTCGACGACTCGATGATGTTCATGTCCTGCGGCATCGTGACCGTGCGCGTCGAAGTCACCGGCGTCTGCCCCGGGGGAATGGAGATGCCCACGTTGTCCATGAAGACGACGCCTGCGTACTGCGTCACGGCGCCAGGAAGCGCGAGGTGCAGGGTCACCGTCAGGGTCGCCTGGAACGCGCTGGCGGATGCGTTGACGAAGTGCGCGTTGAGCTCGAAGCCCATCGAAGCCGGGATGTGCGACCCGACCGTCGGCGGATAGGTGAGCGTCGCGTCGGGGGTCTGAGCGCCGAAGGGGTACGGGTGGTACTCGAAGCCGCCGTTCGTGCAGTCTTGGAGCGCGCCGTCCGTGGCTCCGGGCGCGAAGAACGCGAACATGTGGTGTGAGCCCTCGGTCATGTGCTCTTCGTATTCCTTGACGTCGACGTCCTTGCCTCCGAACGGATTGGCGAAGTTCTGGCACTTGTAGACCTCGGACCCGCCCGGGACCGTGAAGGGTCCCATGGTGAGCGTGACGCTCTGATCGCTCACGCCGGCGTCGGGGTTGCTGCCGCTGCTGCTGCTGGTGCTCCCACCGGAGCCGCCGCTGCTGCCGGCGCCACTACTCCCGCTGCTGGTGCTGCCCCCGCTACCGCCGCTGCTGCCCGTTCCACCGCTGCTCCCACTGCCGCCTCCGCCCCCACCGCTTCCGCTGCCGAGGGTGTTGCTGCCGTCGGACGAACCGGACCCGCAAGCAATCATGGCGACTGCGGCCAGCAGAACGGCGAGCCTGGAAAAGTGCATCGGGGCGCCTCCGCGTGAAAAGCTCGCCGGACAGCCTGCATCCGCCATCGGCGCATGCTCGCCCCGAAAGCGTCTCGGCTGATGGTTTTCGTCCGCCCTAACTTCCGCCCTAACTGGGGAGCTTCAGCGCGATGCGAAACCACAGCTCGCGGCGCGTCCCGCAGCGGGCGCACGCCATGCGGACGACGCGCAGTCGCTCGCCCTCGACCGTCGCGGCGGCGTGCTCCTCGAGGCGGTTCGGACCCTCGCAGCGCAGGCAGGTGAGCGACATGGCGTGCGGCTCGATCTGCGAGGCCGATTCGACCTCGATCGGTCGCTCCGCGGTGCCCCCATCCTCCATCCGAGCGAGGCGCTGTCGGTCGCGGGCGAGCTTCTCCCCCGTCCTCGCCGCCTCGCGGCGCAAGTTGCGGGCAGTCGGTTTGCGCTTCGACACGAGCCGCGATCTAGCAGTAGACGAGGAAGGACTCGCGGCAGCGCACCGGCGGGAGGCGGCGGGGGCTCCTCCTACGCCGTGCCCACCGCGACCGGCGTGTCGATGCAGCAGGGCGCCCAGACGGCCAGCGGCCAGGTCGTCATCGCGTACTGACGCTGGCGCCAGCCCCGGTTGACGACCCCTACCGCCCGCATATACTCCGCGCCCACCCGAGGTCTGGCCCGGCCCTGCACTCTCCCCCCTCGCGAGGCGTTTCTCGCAGGGCGCAGCAAAGCTGGTCCCGACCCGAAGACGAGCGCGGCCGTGAGCCCCGCTCGAAGCGAGAGAAAAAGATGGCCCTCGAAACCGACAAGAAAGCCGAAATCGTCAACAAGTTCCGCACGCACGATCACGACACGGGCTCGCCCGAGGTCCAGATCGCCCTGCTGACGGAGCGCATCGGCTATCTCACCGAGCACTTCAAGACGCACGTGAAGGACCACCACTCGAGGCGCGGCCTCCTGAAGATGGTCTCCAAGCGTCGCCGCCTGCTCGACTACCTCAAGCGCGTGAGCCTCGACCGGTATCGCAAGGTCGTCGGCACGCTCAACCTCCGCAAGTAACCAGAAGCAGAACGCATTGCCACTCCGAGCCGCCTGCTACTCGCTTCTTGATTTTCGATTCGCCGGCGCGAGCTGGCCTGCCCCGTCCCTCGCCGGGGAGGCGCTCGCGGCTGCGAACCGAGGATCAAGGCGGGCAGCGTGCTCGGCGTCGAGCCGCACGCACGCGGCACAGCGCCACTGGAGCGCACCGCTACCATGTCATTCGTCCGTGAGTCCGTCACCGTAAACGGCAAACCGCTCGTCCTCGAAACCGGCCGCCTGGCCAAGCAGGCGCATGGCGCAGTCCTCGTCACGTACGGCGAGAGCGTCGTCCTCGTCACCGCCGTGAGCGGCGACGAGCGCCCCGGCATCGACTTTTTCCCGCTGACCTGCGACTACGTCGAGAAGACGTTCGCCGCAGGCAAGATCCCCGGCGGCTTCTTCAAGCGCGAGGGGCGCCAGCGCGACGAAGAGATCCTCACCTCGCGCCTCATCGACCGTCCGTGCCGTCCGCTCTTCCCCGAGGGGTTCAAGAACGACACGCAGGTCATCGCCACGGTGCTCTCGAGCGACAAGGAGAACCCCACCGACGTGCTCGCGATGACCGCGGCGTCGGCGGCGCTCCACATCTCGGAGATCCCCTGGGGCGGCCCTCTCGCTGCGGTGCGCGTCGCGCGCGTCGACGGCGAGTTCATCGCGTATCCCACCTTCGAGCAGCAGGCGAAGGCCGACATCGACATGGTGGTCGCCGCGTCGAAGGACGCGATCGTCATGGTCGAGGGCGGCGCCGCCGAGGCGGTCGAGAGCGACGTCATCGACGCGCTCATGTTCGCTCACCGTACGGCGCAGCCGATCCTCGAGCTCATCGAGAAGATGCGCGCTGCCGTCGGCAAGCCGAAGCGCACCTTCGAGAAGAAGGCCCTTCCGCCCGAGATCGCCTCGCTCATCAAGGAGATGTGCGACAAGGAGATCCTCGCGTCCTCGCTCATCAAGGAGAAGAAGGCGCGGTACGACGGCTACAAGGCCACCAAGACGAAGATGGCCGAGGCGGTCACGGCGAAGGTCGGGGCCGAGGCGTTCCTCAAGATCGAGAAGCTCGTGAAGGAGGAGTTCGAGGAGCGCAAGTACCACGTCGTCCGCGAGTACGTGCTCTCCGAGCGCAAGCGCATCGACGGGCGCGACATGAAGACGATCCGTCCCATCGTGACCGAGGTGGGCATCCTGCCGCGCGTGCACGGGTCGGCGCTCTTCCAGCGCGGCGAGACGCAGGCGTGTGTGGCGGCGACGCTCGGCACCTCGAGCGACGAGCAGAAGATCGACGCGCTGACCGGCGAGCGCTGGAAGCGCTTCATGCTGCACTACAACTTCCCGCCCTTCTCGACGGGCGAGACCAAGCCGCTGCGCGGACCGGGCCGCCGCGAGATCGGCCACGGCGCCCTCGCCGAGCGCGCCCTCGTGCGGATGATGCCCGACGAGGAGAAGTTCCCGTACACCATCCGCGTCGTGTCCGAGACGTTCGAGTCGAACGGCTCGTCGTCGATGGCCGCGGTCTGCGGCGGCACCCTGTCGCTCATGGACGCCGGCGTTCCGGTCAAGGCGCCGGTCGCGGGCATCGCGATGGGGCTCATCTCGGACGGCGCGCTGACGGACCCGAAGACGCGCACCGCGATCCTCAGCGACATCCTCGGCGACGAGGACCACCTCGGCGACATGGACTTCAAGGTCTGCGGCACGCGCAAGGGCGTCACCGCGATCCAGATGGACATCAAGATCGCCGGCCTCTCGCGCGAGGTGCTCTCGCAGGCGCTCGAGCAGGCGCGCGAGGGACGCCTCTTCATCCTCGACAAGATGCTGGCGACGCTGGCGGCTCCGCGACCGGAGCTGTCGAAGTGGGCGCCGCGCATCACGCAGATCAAGGTCAAGCCCGACCAGATCCGGCTCATCATCGGACCGGGCGGCAAGACCATCAAGGGCATCATCGACCAGACGGGTGTCGCCATCGACGTCGAGGACGACGGGACGGTCAACGTCGCGTCGGCCGACAGCGACGCCGTGAAGAAGGCGCTCGAGATCATCAACGGCCTGACGGCGGAGCCCGAGGTGGGCGCGACCTACAAGGGCGCGGTCACCCGCGTGGCGGACTTCGGCGCGTTCATCGAGATCCTCCCGGGGACCGACGGCCTCCTGCACGTCTCGGAGATGGCCCACCACCGCGTCGAGAAGGTCACCGACGTGATGAAGGAGGGGGACATCGTCGAGGTGAAGGTCCTCTCGGTGGACCGCGACGGCAAGATCCGCCTCACGCGGCGCGAGCTGCTTCCGTTCCCCGAGGGTCCCGAGGGCGAGGCCGCGAAGAAGCGTCTCGCTCAGGCCCGCGAGCAGGGCGCTCCGCCGCCGCGCGGTGGTGGTGGTGGCCGCGATCGCGGCGGCGATCGACGCGACCGCGGTCCGCGCCGGTAGTCGCAGCTAGCGGCGAGTCATCACGACGTATCCGGTGCTGCCGCGTCCGAGCGGCAGCCACGCGGATGTCTCGAAGTGGCGGGCGACGACGTCGTCCGCCTCGAGCCGCGCCTCGACCACGCGCGGCGGGCGATAGAACACCAGCACGTCCGGATCGCGCGCGAGCAGGAACATCGCGTCGACGCGCTTGGAGGTGTGTCCTCCCGGCAGCGCGGCGATCTCGGGGTCGGTCAGGCCGGCGAGATCGACGACGCCGGCGTCGGTCGCCGCACCCACCCAGCCGACGTCGAGCGCGGCGACGCGCGACACGCCCTCGAGCAGCGGACGAGCGTCGGCCACGAGGGCGGCTCGATCGTCGGCGACGCGACGGGCGTCGGCGATGGTGTGCCGGCCGATCACGAGCAGCGACACCGCGACGGCGATCGCCGCAGCCGATCGTGTGGCGGTCGCCCAGCGGGCGGCGTGCTCGCTCGCGAGCACCGCGGCCCACACGAGCGACGGCGCGACAGGGACCATGAGGCGGGCGAAGGGCATCCAGTCGCCTCCCACCGCAACGATCGCACCGACGTGGGCCACTGCGGCAACCACGATCACGAGCGCCTCGTGCGCGCGCCTGAGCGCGAGAGGCGCGAGCACGAGCACCGGCGTGACGCACACGACGCACGCCGCGCCGGCGTACACGAGGCCCTGCGAGAGCTCGCCCGGCTTGGCCATGAGCGCGAGAGGCGCGGGGCGTCCCCACACGAGGACGCGCACGAGCGCGCACGCGGCGAAGGGAGCGAGTGCGATCGCGGCGGCCATCACGGCGCCGCGGACGCCGCGCTGGGCGACGATCGCGACGCCGACCGCGAGCACGATGGCCCACGCCGCGAGCTCCGGTCGCAGCGCCGCCGCCAGACCCGCGAGCGTCGCCGTCATCAAGGGCCGACGCACGGAGAGAACCGCGAACGTCGCGAGCGAGGTCGCGAGCGCCGTCTCCATCCCCGACACCGCATGCGCCGCGATTGGCACCGAGAGTGCGAGCGCCACGAGCGCCGCCGCGCGAGCCCACGTTGGCGCGGAGGTGCGTCGCCCCACGGCTGCGCCCAGCGCCGCGCCGGCGACGACCCAGACGACGAGCCCGAACGCGCGTGCCCTCCACAGCACGGCGAGCGCCGGCGCGTGAGCCATCGGCGCGAGCAGCACGGGCCACGGCAGAGGCGTGACGCCGTCGGTGCTCGGCCCTCCGGCGTCGAACCTCCATCCCGCTCCAGCCACGAGATGCCGCGCGTAGCGCACGGGGATGAGCGCGTCGTCCACCGTGAATCCCCACATCGCCAGGGCCGGCAGCAGCGCGGCGAGCGCGCCCGCTACCAGCCAGACCGGGCGAAGTCCAAATCGCTGCATCCCGCCGAAAAGTACGTCCATGAGCGCCGCCGTTCCTAGGATTCGTTCCCTACCGATTCGAATGCGCTTCGAAATCGTCGTCGCCCCCGCTCCGCCCGCCTCGGTCGCCGTCGCAGGCCCCCTTCCCCGCGACCCGGCTACCCAGCAGCCGCCCAGCGCGCCTCTCCACCTGGTGCGCCGGGCCCCACGCCGGCACGTTCACGAGCTGCTCGACGTCTTCGTCGACGGCGCCAACGTGACCGCCCGCATCCGCGAGCGGCACGGCGCGTTCGTGCTGCGTGATCTGGCGCTCGCCCTCGTCGACCTGTCGACGCGCGAGCGCGGGAAGGCCTCGGTGCGCTTCTACGACGAGCCCTGGGAGATGTGCGTCGAGCGCTTCGGCGCGGCGGCGTGCCTGAGCGTCTACCGCACGGGGCCCGACCCGCTGGTCGCCGTCTACGACCGCGCCGTGCCCTTCGTCGACATCGTGAGGGCGACGCGCGACGCGCTCGACCGGGTCCTCGCCGACGCCGATGCGAAGACGCACGCGCCCGCGGCGCGCCTCGAGCTCGTCTCGGCCGCCGCCCAGCTCCGGAACCTGGCGCCCGTCACCGAGTCGACGGCGCCCGAGCAAGCCCCGGTCCCCGCTGCGGCGCCCGTCGTCGTCGAGCTGGATCGCGACGTCCCGCTGTCCTTCGGTGCCGAGTTCGCGATGCGCCCCGGTCCCGAGTCGACGCTCGCCGACGCCGTCGAGCGCGCCGACCTGCACGCCCTGCTCTTCCGCGGCCGCGTGCGGGCCGACATCCGGGGGCGGGCGATCGACCTGGGCGACTGCCATCCCTTCCTGGTGGCGGAGCGGCTCGTCGAGCTGGCGCGCCGTGCATTCGACTCCTGGGAGCGAGGGCTCCCCCTGCATGCACGGGGCGAATCGGCTGGCATCCTCGTCGGCCTCCGCGTCGATGGGCGCGGGCAGGTGGCACTGACCCTCGGCGCCGCCTCCGGGCCGGCAGGTGCCCCGGCCGGTGCGCGTCGCCCCGTCCACACGTTCCCTGCCCTCGGCGTCGCCGACATGCTCGAGGCGGCCCTGGCCTTCGGCCGCTCTCTCGTCCGCGCCATCCTGAGGCGCGACCGGTCGCAGTCCGCCAACCTGCGTCTCTCGGCCTTCCGCCGCACGCTGCGCGAGGGTACCGAAGCACTTCGCGAAGCGAGCCAGACCGATTCCAAGGTGAACCCCACGCCGGAGCCGTATCGCGCCTTCGCCGCTGCCCTGCACGAGGCGACCGAGGCGCGCTCCCGCGAGTCGTCCACCCTGCCGGCCGCACGCCTGCGCTACGCCACGCGCTGGCGCGCCATCGTGCCCGGAATCGACCTGCGCGCGACCTACCTCTGCGGCGACCGCATGATCGTCGGGGCCGCGAGCGAGATGTGGGCACTCGACCGCGCGACCGGCCGCGTGCTCTGGCGGACGGACGTCGCGCGCGGCACGAGCGTCGTGACCCCGGGAGGCATCGCCCGTCTC
>Ga0335082_10005009_pt1 | contig 14453 bp, 11 predicted proteins | sample Lox_Sample_41_FD_206718 | JGI IMG/M metagenome (GOLD analysis project Ga0335082, IMG submission 206718) | Soil microbial communities from Loxahatchee National Wildlife Refuge, Florida, United States - Lox_Sample_4.1 | ecosystem: Environmental > Terrestrial > Soil > Wetlands | place: USA...
TTACCGCAAGGCGATGCCGCACGTCGCAGCCCGGGCCGCGTTCGGCGGCGAGGTCGCTGTTGTTTTGCGGAATCGCGCTCTCGACAAGGCGAGGGACGCAGTGTTCAGCTTGTTGTTCGTGAACACGTGCGTCCAGTTCAGGGCAGCTTGTTCCGAGAAATTGTCGAAGTCCGCTCCGAAGCCGGGGAGGTTCTCGCTGGTCGCAGTGCTGCCGTTGCTGGGAGAGAAGCCATTCTCGGAGCTCAGCGAGTAGCGGCCCATGGCGGTGTCATGATTCGAGAAGTCATGGTCCAGGCGAACCGTTCCCTGATTCTGGAAATGGCTTTCGTTGCGGATATCGAGGTAGTTGTTGGAATCCGCACCCATCGAATCCATCATCATCATGTTGGGCATCGGGACGTACTGCATAAGGAACATTTCGAGATTCTGGTTGACGCGGTCGCTCGGGATCTGATTGTTGGGGAACTGACTGCGCCTGTAAGGATAGTTCGTTGGCCCGGTGGGCAGTGCGGGATTGTAACTTGGATTGGCGACCGCCGTCGTCGGGTCTTAGATGTTGATCGTGCTCATACTGAAGTCACCCTGGATTTCAGCAGGCGTGGGAACGGTGAGAATCTGGGCGTCCGCTTGCGACAGACGGAGGCCTTCATAGTTGAGGAAGAAGAAGGTTCTGCTGTCCTTGCCGGAGAGCGGGCCGCCGAACGACGCACCGAAGTTGTTCTGCACGAGATGATTGTTGCCCATGGCTTCGAAGGGGCTGGCATCCATGGCTCCGTTGCGGAGGAATTCATAGGCGGTGCCGTGGAAGCGATTCGTGCCCGAGCGCGTAACGATATTGATTTGTCCGCCACCCGCCCCGCCCATATCGGCGGTGTAGCTGCTGGTGACGACTTGGAATTCCATCACAGAGTCCGGCGACGGGCTCAGATTCTGCGTATTGAATGTGGGGTCGGTGTTGGTAGCGCCGTCGAGCAGGAAGAAGTTGGCGTTCGGACGCGCGCCGCCAATGACGACCGCAGAGCGTTGTCCGGGCCGCCAGTAAAGAGGATTGGTCTGTCCGGTCTGTGCGCCGAAACCGACGTGAGCGCCGGGGACGGTGAGCACCAGGTCGATGAGCATGCGCCCGTTGAGCGGCAGCTCCTGAATCGATTTCGGTTCGACGACTTCGCCGACCGCGGCGTCGGTGGAGTGGAGGATGTCGGCTGCGGCATTGACCTGCACGCCTTCCTTCACGGCCCCTATCTTCAAAGCAACGTCGATGGCTGCCCTCTGGCCGACTTCCAGATGAAGGGACTGCACGACCGGTGCGAAGCCGGAGGCCGTGGTGGTGACTTCGTAGTCGTCGGGGAAAAGAGCGGGCGCGTAAAACAATCCGCTGTCGTTGGCGTTAACGTCGCGTTCGGCTCCCGTGCTAAGCGCCTTGAAGTGGATGGTGGCACGCGGAACCGGGAGGGACTGTGAATCCCGCACAGTGCCAGAGACGACGGCATAGTTGCTTTGGGCAAAAGCAAACCGGATAGAACGAGGGCACACAAAACAACCGACAGGCTTCGCATGAACCACCCCACAGAGAGAATTCCGCAGTGACAACTGGAAGGATTCCCCAGAGCTTACTGCCCCGCGAGTGTCGAAAACTGTATTGAATGAAGGGGTTGCGATTCAATAACTGGAAAGGACTAGGAGATGCGCACTGCGCGGACGTGAGGCGGGCGCTACCAGGTGCTATAGGTGGTGCCGTCGCTGGCGATGCCGCTGGAAGCCGAGTGTACGTCGACGATGCCCGGTTCCTGCTGATCGACTGCCATCAGGGTATCTTCCTGCACGACTTCCCAGTTGGGCAGGCGAGTCATGGGATCGATGGGGACTTGCCGCAGATACCCACCGGTCACCATGTCGTCGAGAGACTGCGGCGCTTTCTGTTTGTCGAGCGTGTACTGCGAAATGACGTTTCGTAGTGTGGCGAGGTTGGAGCGTAGCACGGACTCCCGCGCCTGCACGATCGCCTGGTTGTACATCGGCACGGCGACGGCCATCAGGATCATGATCATGCTGATGACGATCATCAGCTCGAGCAGAGTGAATCCTCGTTGCCGAAGTTTCGATTTGTGGAGAGGCCGTGTCATTTACCAGTCTTTGTACTTGGTGCCGTCAAGGCCGACGCCTTCTGATTTCGTATAGACATCGAACACATTCTGCCCGCCCCAGGAATCGGAGTCCGGGTCATCCTGCATCGACCGCATTCCCCATTCTTTCGTCTTGGTCATGGGGTCTGTAGGGATAGAACGCAGGAAACGGATTTTCTTGCCGCCCTGCGCTTCGATTCCCTTCGTGAGAGTTTCGAGGTCGGGGGGATAATTCTGGCTATCGACTTTGGTCTGGAACATGCCTCGGTCGGCAGCGTCCTTGTAGCGGTCGATGGCGTCGCGCATCTCCCAGAGATCCTGGCGAAGCTGCTTCTCCTTTTCGCGCTGAATCGTAACGCGGGCGAGCGGCAGAGCCATCAGAGTGAGGATGGAGAGGATCGTCGCGGCGACGATCAGTTCCATGAGCGTGAAGCCGCGGGCGCAGGTCGGAGACGTCCTGGACTGGCGCGTCACGATGTTGATCTGTGGTCTCATTGCCGGAAATCGCAAATCTGCCGTGAAGAAACCTGCTGGCTATAGCCCATTGATTTAGATGCGCTGTAACGCGGCCCTCAAAGGGCCGCTCTTCCACTTCATCGATTTTTGTTCTACTGCACTGTAACGGCAGCTTGCGCGCCGTTTACAGTAATTGCCTGCAGGCCCGGATCGCGAGCGCCGCCGCGCGTGATCGTCAGCGGAGTCTGTCCGGTGGCCTTTGCCTGGAACGTCACGGTCACGACCGCTCCCTGGCCGGAGACTCCGCCCGCGCCACTTGGGCGCGAGGCTGTGATCTGTGACTGTCCAAGCGATTCGTCCTCGCGATGAACGAGTGTAACGATCTGTCCATCCTGCGAGAGAAACCCGCCGTTCGAAACGTTCAACAGTTGCAGCAACTTCGGGTCGTAGTTCAACTGCACCGGCACGGAATAGACGTTCTGGGCGCCCGAAATCAGCAAGTTCACGGCGAATGTGTTGCCCTTGCTTGCCTGGACAGTTGGCGGATCGAACAGGAAACTGGGCGTCCCGCTTGGCGATGGATTGGCTGACGGGGGCTGCGCTGCAGGAGTCGGGCGCATCTGCGTGATCGGAGTCTGGCTCGCCGGAGTCGCCGTGGAAGACGTGCCCTGATTCGTCGGCGCAGAGGTAATCGACGGGGACGCCACAGGCTTCGGGGTGTGGCGCAGTTCGATGGTGGTCGAGGTCCCAATGTCGATCGGACGCTGGTTGATTTCATTCACATCGCTACCGCGGATGATGTGCGGAACGATGGCAAAAACGATTTCGTTTTCCGAGTGATCCTGGGTCGTCTGACCGAAGAGATATTTGAGGATCGGAATCTGCGCGAGGCCGGGAATGCCGGTGAGCTGTTTGGTCTGCTGGTCTTCCATGATGCCGCCCAGCAGGTTGGCTTCGCCGTCCTTGAGGCGGATCTCGTGCTCGATCTTGCGCTGGCCGATGATGGGCTGGCTGATGCCGCCGATGTTGGACTGGCCGGTAACGGCGGAAACGTCCATCGTCATCTTGAGCGTAACTTCGCCGTTGCCATGTACGTGCGGTGTGATGTCGATATTGACGCCGACATCGAGATACTGGAACTGGGTGTTCACCAGCGGATTGATGCCGACACCGCCGATGCCGGGCTGGAACGATCCGGTGGCGACCGGCACTTTGTCGCCGATCTTCAGCGAAGCCTTCTGGCCATCAAGCGCACGAATCTGGGGATTCTGGATCAGCTTGGTGTCGCTGGCGCCCATGACTGTCGAGAGATTGGCGCTGGGAATCGTGACCTGGAAGTTGGTGGCGTTGATGTTGGCCAAAGAGTTCAGGTTGATGCCATCGGTGGAGCCGGACCCGGTCGTGCCGGTTGTGGTGGTAGTCGTGCCCGTGGTGGTGAGGTTGTTCTGCAACTGGACGCTCACGCTCGTCGGCGGGCTCAGGCCAAGTGTGCGCGAGCGGTCTTTGCTGACCTGCATGATGGCGATGTCGATGATGACTTCGGGGCGCGCCTTGTCGAGGTCTTCAACCAGCTTTTGAGCGAGCGCAATCTGATCGGGAGTCCCGCGCACGACGAGAGCATTCTGCGAAAGCAGTTGCTGCACGCGCTGGACATCGAGCACGGCGCGAATCGCGTTCACCACGTCCTGCAATTCCGTGGGCTGGGAAAGATTCGTGAGGTAGAAAGTCTTGAGAACACTCTGCTCGAGTTCCTTGCGCTTGGCAGGGTTGTCTGCGGCAACGAAGATTGTGTTCAAGGTGACCGGCCGCCAGAAGGTTTTCGACTCGAGCGCAGTGATCTCCAGAGCCTCTTCGAGCGTGACCCCGTTGAGTTCAACCTTGATGGGCCGCGGAGTGTAGTCGGGATCGAACAAGACGTTGATTCCGGCAAGCTGGCCAATCGTGCGGTAGACGGTATCGCTTTTGTCGGTGAGCTTGACGGTGATCGGGATGTTCGAGATGGGTCCAAGCTCGACCGGTCCCGCGGCTTCGTGAATCTTGCGTTCGAGGCTTGAAGGTGGTCCTGCAGCCTGTGGCGGAGGGTTGCGCTGGTCGTTGATCAACTTCTGCGTGCGCAACAATTCCTGCTTGGCGATGAACAACGCCGGGTCGATCGCGAGGGCTTTCTGGAACTCGGCCACGGCGTCGTCAAGCTTGCCGTCCTCGCGCAGCTTCTGGCCGTTGTGAACAATAGCCGCCGCCGCCTCGAAACGCGAGTGCTCATACGCAGCCCGGTAGCGAAGATCCCTCGGCTTGAGGTCGTAGGCCTGCTTGAAGAAGCCGTAGGCATCTACGTACTGCTGGCGGGCTTCCGCATCCTGACCCTTAAGGAACAAGTCCTTGGCTTTGTCCGCGATGGCTGGGAGGGTTACGACCGCGACCAGCAACAGCAATAGTGCAGGTCGCCTTAGGCGGCTCATGCGATGTTCCTCACGGAGATGATCCTCTTCACTTCTGTTTTCTTTAACGTGTAGCCTTGAATCCGATCAGGGCCGGACAAGCGGATTTCCCTGGCTTTCGCCGCGTTTCAGGGGCGTTTCAAGCGCAGGAAACCACGCAATGCACGAAAACTTTCGCTGATTACCGCGATTATAGCATCGCAATTTGAGGCTCCCCATGTGCTTGCTCTTACTAGGGTTACACTCTTTAGTCGTAGGACTAATGGGTCAACCCGGTCCCTAGGCATCCGACCCACGGACCTCGGGCCTTCGAGATGCCTTGCGGAGGTCCATGGTCTGAGGTCCGACATCATTCTGCGTTAAGATAAAACTTCGTTTCCAATTCCCATGCCCCGTCATTCCACACACCAGACTAAGCCAAATCCGGAGAAATCTCCCCGGCGTGACCCGACTGCCAGCGGGCAGAGGGACGCTTCCGTTAATAGGATCGCTTCACATAACTATTTCTTGCTGGAAAAATTTGAGGCAGGAGTGATCCTGACGGGGACCGAAGTCAAATCCGTACGGGGCGGACTCGCCAACCTCAAGGACTCATACGGGCTGGTCAAAGACAACGAGATCTGGCTGCTGAATGCGCACATCGGGCCCTACGAGCACGGGAACATTCACAATCATGCCCCCCTCCGCACCCGCAAACTGCTCATGCATCGAGAGGAGATCGAGAAGCTCGTTGGCAAGACGCAGCAGAAGGGACTTACACTCATCCCAACCCGTATGTATTTCAAAAACGGTCGAGTGAAAGTTGAACTTGCGCTGGCCAAGGGCAAGCAACTCTGGGACAAGCGCGAGACCGAACGCCGCCGCACGGCCGACAAAGAGGCACGAGAAGCAGTGGCGCGCGGCAAGAGCCGAAGCTAGATAGCCTCAAGCCCGCCAGTTTTCAGCTCCACAGATGGGAACTCGCCATTCAATCGTTTTAACAGACGTCTGAAGGTTCGCCAGCGCGTCCTTGAGCAAGTGAGATCGCCTGCCCCGTGCGGCACCGCGCTGGTCCCGCCTACCGACCGCCCGGGATCTAAGAGGGCGGTTGTTCGGAATCCGTGACTCCAAGATATTTCCGCAACAAAACATCCAAGAGCCGTTATCATGCCAACTATTTTGACTAGTAGTCACGCTCTCGCGCCCCTGTGACTCAGAGCGCGCCACTTGCGGAACAGAAGCGCGCCGCGTCGTTTGAGAGATGGGAACGGATCGAATTTCGAGAAGGCCAGGAGAGAAAAATGTTGATCCCAAGTTGTTCATCCGCCCGGCGCGCGCCGTTGGCGATGATGCTGCTACTGCTGTCTGCCATTCCAACGCTTGCGCAATCGGGCCCTACTACCATTCGCCGTGATGTTCACCACGATGTATCGCCACCGCTCAGTGAAATGATCCAGCATGCACCGCCGCCATCGCTGGAGCGGCGTCCGGTAGAACCCATGAAACTGATTCCGCTTCCTCCTGAGGTCACGCAGTTGCAGGAAGACCCCGTGATCCAGGTGGCCACCGTTGGACCACCCACGCCTCCGGTCACGCTGAGTTTCCCAGGACTGGGCAATGGGCAGTACGGATTCTCGGTTACCGGCGCGCCGCCGGATACGGAAGGAACAGTCGGCGCGACGCAGTACGTGCAGTGGGTGAACACATCCTTCGCCATCTTCAATAAGTCGACGGGTGCATTGATCTCGGGTCCATCGGCGGGAAATACGTTATGGTCCGGCTTTGGTGGCGGATGCCAGACTAACAACGACGGCGATCCCATTGTGCTGTACGACAAACTAGCGCAGCGCTGGATCTTTAGCCAGTTCTCGGTGTCAACCACTCCTTATCTGCAATGCATCGCCGTCTCCACTACATCAGACGCGACAGGAACCTACAACCGCTACTCATTCCAGTATTCGAACTTCGATGACTACCCGAAGATGGGCGTGTGGCCGGATGCCTACTACGAGACCTTCAACATGTTCGCGGGCGGCACGACGTTCGTCGGAGCCGATGCCTGCGCCTATGACCGCAACGCCATGCTGGCGGGCACGTCGGCAACCCAGGTCTGCTTCCAGCAGGGAACATCCGTGGGAGGTCTCTTGCCATCGGATTTCGATGGTACAGCCGCGCCTCCGGCAGGTTCGCCGAACTACATGCTGTATTTCGGCACGAACAATTTGAACCTGTACAAGTTCCACGTCGACTTCACGAATCCGTCGAACTCAACATTTACGGGGCCGACCGTGATCAGCGTCGCTTCCTTCAGCGCGCTGTGCGGTGGCGGGACCTGCGTCCCGCAGCCAAGCACGACGCAGAAATTGGATTCGCTCGCTGATCGACTCATGTACCGATTGGCCTACAGAAACTTCGGCTCCCATGAATCCCTCGTAGTGAATCATTCGGTCGTTGCGGGATCCGGAGGCGGCATCCGGTGGTACGAGATCCAGAATCCCTCGGGAACGCCAATCGTGGCGCAGCAGAGCACGTTTGCTCCAGACTCCAACTACCGCTGGATGGGTTCCGTCGCCATGGATCAGGCGGGGGACTTGGCCGTCGGATACAGCGTGTCGAGCAGTTCGGTTTCGCCCTCAATCCGATTCGCAGGACGCGTACCGACCGATCCGGCAAGCACGCTGGAGTCGGAAGTCAGCATAGTCAGCGGCACTGGCTCACAAAGCGGGAACAGCCTCTCGCGATGGGGCGACTACAGCGCTATGCAGGTGGATCCCGTGGACGACTGTACCTTCTGGTTCACGGAAGAGTACATGGTGACTACCGGAAGCTTTAACTGGAATACCCGGATTGCGAATTTCAAGTTCCCCGGTTGCGGAACGACAGGTACGCCGGACTTCGCTGTCGGTGCTTCACCGAGTTCGGTAACCGTGACGCAGGGTGGAAACGGAACGAGTATGGTCACGGTGACAAGCCTGAATGGGTTCAACTCAGCAACGACTCTGTCCGCTTCAGGATTGCCCAGCGGCGTGACAGCGTCGTTCTCGCCTAACCCTGTGACGCCGCCGGCAAACGGCAACGTGACCTCAACCTTGACGCTAACGGCTTCAACGACGGCGACAACCGGTACGTCCACAGTCACGATCACGGGCACGTCTGGTTCGACGACCCATACCACCACCATCAGCCTGACCGTGAACACCGCGGCGCAGCCGAACTTCACGATCGGCGCATCGCCCACTTCAGTGACGGTCACTCAAGGTGGCAATGGCACGAGCACGATTACCGTGACCAGTCAGAACAGCTTTAGCTCGGCGACGACGCTGAGTGCGTCTGGATTGCCTAGCGGTGTCACGGCTGCGTTCTCCACGAATCCGGTGACGCCACCTGCCAATGGGAGCGCAACGTCTACGCTGACGCTGACAGCTTCGGCGACAGCGACGACCGGAACGGCCACCGTCACGGTTACCGGAACATCGGGTTCGCTCACGCACACGGCGACGATCTCGCTGACGGTGAACTCGTCGGTCGGAACGCAGACGGCGGTTTACGACTCGACGTTGAAGGCACCCAAGTGCGTCAACGTGGCCTCGGGATGCGACTCGGGTCCATCCCTGCTACTGGGGCGAGACACGCTGGCCGGGGGAACCGAACCGAACCAACCAAACACCATCAACAGCGCCTGCGCTGACGGCACTTCCGGCACGTTCCACTCCGACGAGTCAAACGACCGGCTCGTAGTGGCGACGACTGACGGAAGTTCGATGGCCGCAGGGAAAACGGTCAAGGTGAGCGCGACAGTATGGGCATACAGCTCATTCACGTCGGATCATCTGGACCTTTACTACACGGCCAATGCGAATAGTCCGACGTGGACGTTAATCGGAACGATCACGCCCACTGCGGCAGGAGCACAAACACTCTCGGCGAACTACACTCTGCCGAGTGGCACTCTGCAAGCTGTACGCGCGCAGTTCCGCTATCAGGGCAGCGCGTCTTCGTGCACCACTGGCTCCTACAACGACCACGACGATCTGATCTTTGCCGTGGGCGCCGGAATCCCGGGATTCACGGTTTCGGCTTCCCCCAGTTCTGCCACGGTGCAGCAAGGATCGACTGCCACGAGCACGGTCACGGTTACGAGCCAGAACGGATTCAACTCGGCGACGACGCTGAGTGTGTCCGGGCTGCCAAGTGGCGTGACGGCGGCGTTCTCACCGAACCCGGTGACACCTCCAGCGAACGGCAGTGCAACGTCAACCCTGACGTTCACTGCTTCGTCAACGGCTACTACGGGCACGAGCACCGTGACCGTGACCGGTACGTCGGGCACAACCACCGCCACCACAACGATTGCGTTGACGGTGACGACAGCAGGAGGTCCGCAGACGGCGGTCTACGACTCCACGCTGAAGGCGCCGAAATGCGCGACGGCGGGCTCATCATGTGATACGGGAGCTTCGCTGATTCTGGGCCGCGACAGCATGTCGGGTGGTGCGGAATCAAATCAACCCAATAACATCAACAGTTCGTGCGCCGACGGTACATCGGGGACGTTCCATTCCGATGAGTCGGTGGACCGTATTGTGGTTTCCTCAACCGGCGGCGGTGGAATGACCCAAGGCCAATCGGTCACGGTCACGGCTACAGTATGGGCGTGGAACACGGGGTCCGCCGACTCGCTCGACCTGTACTTCGCCGCGAACGCCAATAGTCCAACGTGGGTATTGATCGGAACGATCGTGCCTCCTGCGGGTGGTGCGCAGTCGCTGTCCAGGAGTTACACACTGCCCACCGGAAGCCTGCAAGCTGTGCGCGCAAACTTCCGGTATCAAGGAAGTGCGTCGTCGTGCAGCACCGGGGCCTATGACGACCACGATGACCTGGTATTTGCCGTGAACTAGGTTGTTGTCTCTGTGAAACTGAGCCGGTCTTTGCGGGCCGGCTCTCTTTTTTGTTTGGGATACGATGTGAGGCGTGCGCAATGCGAAACCGACGATCCGGACTGTGGACTTGAAATCTGACATGCCCTCGGTGAGCGAAGCCTTACAGCGACTGGAGCGAGAGATCGCTCTGGCGAAGCGCGGTAACGAATCGCTGCTCAAGGTCATTCATGGATACGGCTCGAAGGGCGTGGGAGGCGAGATCCGGATTGCCGTGCAGAAGCGTCTTAGCGAACTCGTGCAGTCCGGGCAAATTCGGGACTGCATCTTTGGAGAGAATTGGTCGAAGGGTGATGAGACGACATGGAGGCTGCTCCGCGAGCGGCCGGAGTTGAAGTCGGATCCGCATCTGGGGCGGGGAAACTTGGGGATTACGATCTTAGTGCTGTGACGGCGAGCTAAAGCCGCTCCTCTTTTACTGGAACGTACGGCACCCCTCAAAGGCGTGCCGGTGCTACAAAGCACCCAACCCAATGGCGCTACTGAGTTTCTCCTGGCGGGACGGCCGGAGTTGCCGGGAAAGGCAACGGTTCTGGAGTTGGCGTCACCTCCTCTGCCGGGACAGGGGTCGCTTCGACCGACTGAGCTGCAAATACCGGAGCCATCATCTTCTGTTTCCAATACGACACGGCGATCCCACGCTGCCAGAAGCGAGGGATCAGCAACAGGAACAGAATGATTTGCGCAAGAAGAAACGCCCCCAGAATGCTCTCCGGAGAAACGAATTTGATCCAGCACCAGATGCCGGCGACCACAATGATGGCGGCGACGATCGTGGAGACGACGTAACTGGTCAGCAGGCGCGGCAGGCTGCGGAATGTGTGTTTGAAAGACGTGGCGATGGACTTGCGCACCGCGCGTTGGTCGCTGAGTACAGTGTCGGCCTCCGCAAGATCGAACCAGATCCGCAGCGTTGACATGACCAGGAGAATCACGCCGAGACCGATCATCTGTAAGGTAAAGGGCAGTTTCTCATTGGTGCTCTCGTTCGCCTTGTCGGCAATAGCGCCGTTGGCGGCAAAGAGCAAGCCGCCGACTATGACCGTCACGAATACGGCGATCAGCATGATCCGAATGAACCGCCACAAATTGCGGCCACAGGCTCGGAAGAAATCTTCGCGCGGCAGGCGATAGGTCGAGGCATAGCCGGCGAAAACCCCCGGCAGCAAGAGCGCGGTGGCGAGAAAGAAGACGAATCCAAAGAATAGTGCTGGGGACGTCGAGGACTTAAGGCTTCCGAATTCGGGCTTGAACAGCAATTCTCCGAAGACGCCGGCATCAAAGCCTTTCACCAGACGTTCGGCATAAAGAGTGTGGTCAAGGACGGCGTGAGCATTCCGCCGGAAGGCGGCGACGCCGAATTCGGCGAGCGTGAGGTTCAGGAGCCAGAACCAGAAGATGTATCGCTTGTTGTGCATGACGCTGCTGAGTCCGCCGCTCATGAGGCCCTGCTTGTTCATTGCGTCTATCTCCGGTCTGTGTTCGTCGATCGCATCTTCTTCAGCACTAGACGGCCCACCACGCCATCGCCTGACCGCACCATTGCGTCACAAAGAGCCAGTAGGTGGAGAGCTTCCAGGTAGGCTTGGGGTTGGGTTCCGCCACATAGCTGTTGTTGAAATTGTCGCGGTCGAGGTGGATTTTGTGATCTGGATCAATCTCGACAGATTCGAGCTTTGCCTTCTTTTGATAAGCGAATCGAGCCCAGCGGCTTTGCCCGTCCCAGTGCTCCCTGGTTTTTTCGCCGTTCGCGAACTTGACCTCGACATCGATGGGCAGGATGAAGTCTCCCTTGCGATGTACGGTCACGTACGTTTGATAGACAATTGCGTCGGCGGCCTTCTTGTCTTTCTTCTTCTCTTCGTACCAATTCACCGGGAAGGAATCTGTGTTGAGGACCTCGTAGTCCAAAACCTGCGTTCCGAAGACTGCCTGGCTGAAATACCAACGAAGATCTTTTCCCGAGACCTCCTCAAGGGTTTTCAGGAAGTCCTCCTTCGTGGGATGCGTGAAGCGGTATTTCATGAAGTACGTATGCATCGCCTTTGCCATCGTGTCCTCACCGACAATGCCTTCCAGTGTGAGGAGAACGCTGGCGGTCTTGCCATAGGTGACGGCCCCGTAAGAGGTGGAGTCGACGTAGCTGTAGGCGCTTTCAGCCATGGAATCCCGATCCGCGCCAGCGAGGTAAAGATCGCGCTGTTGCTCGCTCTCACCGTAGGTCGCCCCAGCCAGGTTTAACGTGGATGTATCCTTGCCCAGGATCGACTCAAGCACCTTCACTTCGGTGTAGCTGTTGATGCCTTCGTCCAGCCAGGCATCTTCGAATTCGTTGGTGGCGACCATGCCGTACCAGTACTGGTGCCCGAATTCATGTTCAACGACGCCTTCGACTTCGTGGATGCCCTCCGGAATCCACCACGTTGTGCCGCCGGTGATGAAAGTGGGATATTCCATTCCGCCAGCGGCGGAGTCGGGTTCCGGATCGACAACGGTCAGAGTCTTGTAAGGATAAGGTCCGTACCACTTCTCGAAATGATCGAGAGTCTGGCGAGTGATGCGCTCATGCCGCTCAACCTGATCCCAGTGCGCCGGCTGCAACAGAAAGCGCAGTTTGATCGGCCCCATCTGGGATTGATAGGTGCTCTCCGCGACCTTGAAGCGCGGGCTTACGGTCCAGGCAAAGTCGTGGATGTCATCGCCGTGATACGTCACCGTCTTCGTTCCGTCGGAGTTGTTTGCGTTACTGAGTTCCACACCGCTTGCGCCGATAACCTCGTATTGCGGTACGGTCAGCTTCACATCGTAGACGCCAAAATCCGCGAAGAATTCCGTCGTGTTGTGATACTGATGGCAGTTCCAGGCACCGTGCCAGAAGACTCCGACTTTCGGGAACCATTGGCCGCCGAGTAGGAAATCGCGCTTCCAGCCGGACCGCGCCTGCGTTTCGGGAAACTTCGTTTGGAAGGCGATCTTAAACTGCACGAATGCGCCTGCCGGAATCGGCTTGGCGAGGCGTAAGTCGACGACAGTCCTGTCATCTTTATTGCTATCGTCAGGGGCAATGAACTGGAGGTTCCCGGTCAGATCGCCTTGTCCCACGACCTCAATGTTCTTGATGTTTTCAGAACCGTAGTACTTGGCTTCCCACTGTACGTAGTGCGTGTCGCGGGTGCCCATCAGTTTCGAATCGCGCACAAAGGTCGCGTTCGGCTGGAATGCATTCTGATAAAGATGAAAAGGGAAGTGGTCGAGGGCTTGGCCTGTTAGATTGTGGTACGTGAGAATCTCCGTAGCGTCAACGCTGTGGTTCGCCGCGTCATACTTGGCATCGATTTCATAATGTACGACCCGCTGCGACATGGGCGTCGTGGAGTTGATCGCCAGCGTAGTGTCGGGAATTGACAGGGCCGCGGTTGGCGTAGAGGCAGCGGTCGCAGCAGCCTTGGCAGGCGTTGCCGCCTGCGGCGCCGCAGTCACTGCTTTGCGAGTCAAGGTTGCTGCAAGAACAAGCGCAAGACTGACCGCCAAGACGACTATCTTTCGCCGAGTCAACATGGAATTCCTCACGTGGATGGACCGCGGCCTGCATCATACCCCAGCAGGATGAGCCCAGTCATCCGCTTGAACGTGAGTAAATCGCCAATGGCACACCGGTGGCGGAGTTCTACAGTGATGCGTGCGGGTGCGGAAGCGAACGGGTACAATCTTCGACAATCGAAGCTTGGGGCTGTCCAGCATCACCATCGCAAGGAGGAATCATGCTCCCCGCCGTCAAGCAAGGAGACATCGGCCTTTTGCAACACCCTGCATCGCAAGAGTTGCTGCGATCGAAGATCCCCGCGCGGCTTGCCTATGTGGCAACGGACGGTACGCCTCGCGTCGTTCCCATATGGTTTCACTGGAATGGCAAAGACATCGTGATGGCGAGCCCGCCGAAAGCGCCAAAGCTCAAGGCGTTGGCGAAGAATCCAAAAGTGGCGCTGACGATTGACGACAATGTATTTCCCCACAAGGTGCTGTTGATCCGTGGGAGCGCTCGCCTGGAACCTCTGAATGGAATCGCTCCGGAATATGAGGCTTGTGCGTCGCGTTATTTCGATCCCGAGTTGGCGGCCGGCTGGTTGAAGCAGTTGCGAAGTCTGGCGTCGTCGCAAGTGCGTATCACGATCACGCCGGAGTGGGTTGGGCTGCTGGACTTCCAGACCCGCTTCCCGAGCGCGTTGTCGGAGTAGGGCCAACCATCGTACAGGGACTCTTGGATGTTCCGGCGCTTGCGCGTTTGGCGTCTCGCCGATGATACTGGAAGTATTCTTTCACTTGCGTCATCAAATATGAAAATCACAATTTCTCTCGCTACTCCCGCCCAACTTGAAACCGAATCGCTTGTCACAATTGTGCTCGACCAATCGAATGCACCCGCGTCGGACAAAGACCGGAAGCCCGAACTCAAAGTCGCGGCTTCTGACCCCTCGTTGCAGGCCGTAGCTGCAGACCTGCTTGGCAGTGGAGAACTC
>Ga0335082_10005011_pt1 | contig 14448 bp, 13 predicted proteins | sample Lox_Sample_41_FD_206718 | JGI IMG/M metagenome (GOLD analysis project Ga0335082, IMG submission 206718) | Soil microbial communities from Loxahatchee National Wildlife Refuge, Florida, United States - Lox_Sample_4.1 | ecosystem: Environmental > Terrestrial > Soil > Wetlands | place: USA...
CTCGTCGATCCTGCGCACGACCATGATCGCGAGCCCGGCAGCCACCGCCGTCACGAAGGCGGCCACCACGGTCCACGGCGCGATCGCGCGCAGCATCGGACCGAGGTCGATCGTCTGCGCCGCCGCCCCGGTGTCCACCTGGGACCAGATCGCGGAGAAGGAGCGGGCGATGGCGATCACGGCGCCGATCAGCACGCCGTACCGGCCCGCGACGTACGCCGCCCACCAGCCGGCGACCCAGGTGCCGTTCCGCCGCGCGTCGTCGGCGGGCCGCGACCGCCGGTCGAGCTCCCGCACGGCGACGAAGGGCATCCAAAGGTCCGCGATGGGGATGAACCACCAGGCGATCGACCACCCGGGCGTGATCCGCAGGTCCCGGAGTCCCCAAGCCCACAGGTTCGAGGTCGCCCGGTGCTGCCAGATCAGCCACAGCACGATGGTGGCGATCGACAGTGCACCGCTGAGCGCGCTGAGCCCGGCGTTCCCACCGCCGCCGAACCCCGCGGCGGGCAACGGCCCCGTCCCGGCGCCGTTCGGGTCGAGATGGATCACGAACGAGGAGTCGCGCCACCGGGCGAAGCCCGAGATCGCGACGACCACGCCCGCCACGGCGGTGGACGCGAGCGCGGCCTGGAGCCATCGCGCCACGCTCTCGGTCGAACGGGAGGCGGGCGTGGGACCCGTCGCGCGCGAGGACATCCCGGGGTGCCGCACCGCTACCGAAGGACCGTGCGGCGGGCGTGACCCGCACGCCAGCCGAGGGATGGTCCGCTCGATCCGGCTGCCGCTCGTCCGCGCGGACCGGGACCGTCGCGGCGACCCCGACCTCGCGCCACGGGCGGCGGATCCAGCGGCCACGTCGCGGTCGTCACCGATCGAGGGTAGTTCCAGCGCGCCCCGGCCGGGATAGGCCGAAGGTCGCAACGTTGCGCTTCACATCATCCCGGGCCGAGCCTCCGTCGGAACTCGGTCTCGTCGATCACCTCGACGCCGAGCTGCTCCGCCTTCGCGAGCTTCGTTCCGGGGTTCTCGCCGGCGACGACGAACGCGGTCTTCTTCGAGACGCTGGAGGTGACACGAGCGCCCGCGGCCTCGGCCGCCGCCCCGGCCTCCTCACGGCTCATCCCCTCCAGGCCGCCGGTGAGCACCACCGAGAGCCCGTCGAGCGGTCCCGGCGCGACCTCCTCGACCCGGCGCTCGTCCGCCAATCGGACCCCGGCCGCCCGGAGCTTCTCGATCAGCTGCCGGTTCTCCGCCTCGTCGAACCACTCCCGGACCGTCGCCGCGATCTCGGGGCCGATGCCGGGCACCGCGTCGATCTGATCCTCGCTGGCCGCCGCGATCGCGTCGATCGAACCGAACGCGTCGGCGAGTACCTGTGCGACGTGGCCGCCGACGTGCCGGATGTTGAGCCCGACGAGCAGCCGCCAGAGCGGCCGGTCCTCCGATGTCTCGATCGAGCCCAGCACCTTCGTGATCGCCTTGTCCTTGAAGCCCGGCAGTTCCGCGAGCTTGTCGGCGTCGAGCGCGTAGATGTCTGCCGGGTCCTCGATCAGGCCCTTCTCGAGCAAGCGCATCACGGTCATGTAGCCGAGCCCTTCGATGTCCATCGCGCCCCGGCCGGCGAAGTGGAACAACCACTCGAGGCCCTGCGAGGGACAGCCGCGCCGGTTCGGGCAGCGCCAGTCCGCCTCGCCCTCGCGGCGGACCAGCGGGGTGCCGCACGCGTCGCACGCGGCCGGCATCTTCCACACCCGAGCCCGCTTCGCTCGCTTCGCGAGGACCGGCCCGACGATCTCGGGGATCACGTCGCCGGCCCGCCGGACGATCACGGTGTCGCCCGTGCGGACGTCCTTGCGGTGCACCTCGTCCTCGTTGTGCAGCGTCGCGTACGTGATCGTCACGCCGCCCACGAACACCGGCTCGAGCACGGCGAACGGCGTGACCTTCCCGGTCCGGCCCGTGTGGACGTCGATCGAGCGCAGGATCGTGGTGCGCTCCTCCGGCGGGAACTTGTACGCGATCGCCCACCGGGGCGCGTGGGACGTGGCGCCGAGCCGCTGCTGCAGCTCGGTCTGGTCGACCTTGATCACGGTGCCGTCGATCTCCCAGTCGATCGAGTGCCGGTGCTCCTCCCAATGCCGGAGGAACCCCTTCACGCCGTCGATCGACTCGCGGAGCTCGGTCGTGGGCGCAGCCGGCAACCCCGCCTTCGCCGCCCAATCCAGGAACCCCAGGTGCGACGCGAACGAGACCCCCTCGGCCGCGCCGAAGGAGTGCACCCACATCCGGAGCGGGCGCGACGCGGTGACCTTCGGGTCCTTCTGGCGGAGCGAGCCGGCGGCGGCGTTGCGGGGGTTCGCGAACGCCCGCTGGTCGGCCGCGGTGAGCTGCTCGTTCAGGGCCTCGAACGCCCGGACCGGGAGGTACATCTCGCCGCGGACCTCGATCACCTCGGGCGGATCGTCCATCAGCAGCCTCGCCGGCACGCCGCGGACCGTCCGGACGTTCGCGGTGATGTCCTCGCCGATGCGGCCGTCGCCGCGCGTCGCCGCCTGGACGAGCAGGCCGCGCTCGTACGTGAGCGCGCACGCGACCCCGTCGATCTTCAGCTCGCACGCGAACCGCGCCTCGTCGGCGACCACCTTCGCCACGCGGGCGGCCCACGCGTCGAGCTCCTCGAACGAGAACGCATTGTCGAGCGAGAGCATCGGCGCCCGGTGCGCCACCGGCGCGAACAGGTCGGCGGGGGATGCGCCCACCCGCTGGGTCGGCGAGTCGGGTGTGATGAGCTCGGGGAACCGGTCTTCCAGCTGGAGCAGCGCTCGCATCAGCTCGTCGTAGTCGGCGTCGGCGACCTCCGGCGCATCGAGCACGTGGTACAGGTAGCTGTGCCGGTCGATCTGGTTGCGCAGCTCCTCGACGCGGAGCTTCGCCTCGGCGCGGGCTCGATCCTCGGTGCGCGCGGTCATCCGGCGATCTCCACCGCGCCGGCGACCCCGATCCGGTCCCCCATCACGATGACGCCGCCGCGAACGCCGGGCACCCGCTGGAGGTAGTGCAGGGCCATGCCGAACCCGTCGGGCTTCGGCAGGCATGCCTGGACGCCGGCCGCGGCGGCGTCGGCCAACATGCACGTCTGTGCGATCACCGCCAGACCGTCCGGGCCTTGGCCCCCGCGGCCGCGGCCGAGCGTGGTGGACACGCCGACGCCGTGGCTGGAGCCTCCGATCGCCACCGTGAGCGGATCGCCCCCGCGCCGGCGCACCGAGACCTTCATCCGCTTCTTCGCCTTGATGAAGTAGTCCCCGTCGCACGCGACGGTCACCTCGTGGACCTGGTCGCTCAGGAAGCGGCCGACGGCATCGACCACGGCGCCCCGGAACGAGAACATCGGTCCGACGCCGGCCGCGTTCGCCGCCGAGACGACCTCCTTCACGATGTCGGGCGCGTCCACCGCGACCTTGTCCAGCGGACGTTTCGACGTGCCGAAGTCGGCGTGCCGCAGGCCGTAGGACTGGAGCTGCTCCCAGAACGACAGCGCCGAGGCACGCGATTCCTCCGCGTAATCGTCCGGCGCCGTGATGTGCAGGACGAGATCCTGGACCTGGATCTCGAACGTCCGTGACCGGCGACGGAGGAGCCTCATCCAGCGAGCATAGTCGGCGTCACCGACGACCCCGGAGGCGACGAGACGGCGGCCTCAGCGTGTCGCTTCGCGGATACGACCGCCTCCGAGCAGTTCCTCGCCGCGATAGACGACCACGCTCTGCCCCGGAGCCACCGCCCGCTGCGGCGTCCGGAACGCGACCACGATGCGCCCGCCGTCGGGCGTGACCACCGCCGGGACATCCGGGCCTCGGTAGCGGATCCGAACCCTTGCCTCGAACGGGCCTTCGGCCGGCGGGACACCGCCCACCCACGAGACGCGATCGGCCACCAGCCCCCGCTTGGACAGGAGCTCGGCGGCGCCCACGACGACACGGTTCGCATCGGCGTCCAGCTCGAGCACGTAGGCCGGCGCGCCCGTCGCGACGCCGAGGCCGCGGCGCTGCCCCACGGTGAACGCGAACGTCCCGTCGTGCTCGGCCAGGACGCGACCGTCGACATCGACGACGCGCCCCCCCTCGCGCACCATCGCCGGGACGCGGGAGCGCAGGAACCCGCCGGCGTCGCCCGCGGGAGCGAAGCAGAGCTCCTGCGAGTCCGGCTTCGACGCGACGGGCAGACCGAAGCGCTCGGCGAGGTCGCGGGTCTCGGACTTCGCGAGCCCGCCGACCGGGAACAGGGACCGGGCCAGCTGGCGCTGGCCGAGCATGTGCAGCATGTAGCTCTGGTCCTTCGTGCGGTCGGCGCCGCGCAGGAGCCGGTAGCCGCCGGCGTCGCGCGTCGACCGCACGTAGTGGCCGGTCGCGACGAGATCGATCCCGAGCTCGTCCGCTCGCCGGAGGAACGCTCCGAACTTGATCTCGCCGTTGCAGCGGGCGCACGGGTTCGGCGTCCGACCCTCGCCGAGCTCGTGCACGAAGTCGTCGATCACCGTCCGGTCGAAATCGGATGACAGGTCGCAGATCTCGAACGGGAACCCGGCGATCCGCGCCACCTCGGCGGCGTCGGCCCGGGCGGCGGGGCCGCAGCATCCGTGCTCGACGCCGTCGAGATGCACGAGCGACATGTGCGAGCCCCGGACGTCGTAGCCCTGCTCCCGGAGCAGGCAAGCGGCGACCGAGGAGTCGACGCCCCCGGACATCGCGACGAGGACCGATGGCTTCATCCTGCCGAGGCTACCGCGGCGCCCGTCCGGTCGCGGGAGCGGCCTCGCGCGGGCCGCTCGTATCGTGTGCCGCATGATCGAGGCCCGCTTCGACGACCTGACGGGGGCCGAGCCGAGCTTCCGCCTCGTTGAGCCGGTGGGTGTCCTTGAGGCGACGCGGATCGACGAGGTCGCCGGCGTGCTCGCGGCGGCCGACGCGGCGGCCGCGCGGGGGCTGTGGGTCGCCGGGATGGTCGCCTACGAGGCGGCGCCCGGCCTGGATCCGGCGCTCCGCGTCCGTCCCAGCCCACACGGCGATCCGTTCGCCGAGCTCCCACTCGTGTGGTTCGCGATGTTCGAAGGCAGGCAGGAGACCACGCTCCCCGAACCGCCAGCCGGCGCTGCACCGGCAGCCTCCGTCTGGGAACCGTCGGTCGAACGCGTCGCGTACGACGAGGCCATCGCGCGGATCCACGGTCACATCGCCGACGGAGACACGTATCAGGTCAACTACACGCTGCGACTACGCGCCCGGGTCGACGGCGATCCGCGCGGCCTCTACCGGGACCTGTGCTTCGCCCAGCACGGACGCTACGCCGCGTACCTCGACCTCGGCCGGTTTCGCGTGCTGTCCGCGTCGCCGGAGCTCTTCTTCCGCCTCGACGGGGACCGCATCGTGACGAAGCCGATGAAGGGCACGGCCCCACGGGGTCGGTGGCTCGCGGAAGACGAGGCCAACCGCGAGCGACTCCTCGGCTCGGCGAAGGACCGGGCGGAGAACGCGATGATCGTCGACCTGCTGCGCAACGACCTCGGGCGCATCGCGCGGAAGGGGTCGGTCACGTGGGCGGACGTCTTCGAGACCGAGCGGTTCGACACGGTCTGGCAGCTGACGTCGACGGTGGCCGCCGAGCTCGCCCCGGGAGCGGCCCTCGCCGACGTCTTCCGCGCGTTGTTCCCGTCCGGGAGTGTGACCGGCGCACCGAAGGTCGCCACCATGGGGATCATCGCCGATCTCGAAGACGCCCCGCGGGGGGTCTACTGCGGCGCGGTCGGGTTCCTCACTCCCGGCGGCTACCCGGGGACGCGGGCGCGCTTCAACGTCGCGATCCGCACGGTCGTGCAGGACGCAGAGACGCGGACTGCCGAATACGGCGTCGGGGGGGGCATCACCTGGGACTCGGGGGCCGCCGCCGAATACGACGAGGTCGTGGCGAAGGCTCGGGTCCTCACCGCGATCCGTCCCTCGTTCCGACTGCTGGAGACCCTGCTGCACGACCCCGACACGGGCTATCGCCGCCTCCCCCAGCACCTCGCCCGTCTGCGCGACTCCGCATCGTTCTTCGGCTTCGCCTTCGACGAGGACGCGGTGCGGGCCTCGCTGGAGCGCGAGGCCCGGCGGTTCCCCGACAAGCCCTCCCGCGTCCGCCTCCTCGTGGATCGGCGCGGACGTCTCGAGACGGGGTCCGCGCCGATCGCGCCGGCCCGCGAGCCGGTCCGCCTCGCGATCGACCGCGGCAACCCGGTCGATCCGACCGACGTCGGACTGTTCCACAAGACCTCGGCGCGAGCCCGGTACGAGGAAGCCGCGGCACGGTTCCCCGACGCGGACGACGTGGTCCTCGTGAACACCGAAGGCGAGCTCACCGAGACGACGGTCGCGAGCCTCGCCGTTCGGCTGGACGGCCGGTGGTGGACGCCGCCGCGCTCGGCCGGCCTGCTGCCTGGCTGCGAACGGGCCGCGCTGCTCGAGGAGGGCACGCTGACCGAGCGAGGGATCCGGGTCTCCGACCTGGCGCGTGCGGAAGGACTCGCCGTGCTCAGCTCCGTGCGGCCGTGGCGCGCGGCGACCCTGATGGACTGACCCGCTCTGGCTAGTCGGACTCGGCTTCGGCCGCTGTCTCCGTCGGGAACGCGAAGGGCTTCATGGTCGAGGCGTCCAGCGGGCATGCGCACAGCGGGCATCGAGGCGGGTCCTCGTAGACGAGCACGGTTCGCTCGCAGTACGGGCAGCCGCCCGTCCGCATCGCAGGAGGCTCGGTCGTCTCGTTCGCCATAAGGACCCGGCCGCATCGGGGGGAGCGGTCCCCCAACGCATCGGCAGGGCCGACCCCCGCCTTGACCCGCCGGCCCCCCTTCGGCGACCTCCGGGTCCCCCGATCGGTCCTCCGACGTCCCCCGGACGCGACGAAGCCCCTCCGCATGGAAGGGCTTCGGGCATTGAGAGCGGGCTTACGCTGCGCGTTTCTTCGATCTGCGCTTCCCGCGCGGGATGTAGGTGTGCACCGGTTCGTGCTGCCAGCAGTATTGCCACTTGTTGTACATCGACAGCTTCGTCTCGCATCCAGGCTGGGCGCAAACCCTCCCGCTGGAGTACGTCCTGTTGGCTCGGGGCAGCGTCCGGACGGCCGCCCCCTTGAATCTGTCGTCCGACATGCCGTCACATCCCTTCCAGGGGCCCCGCGGGCACGATGGGTCCCTCGTACCGTCTTCGAACCGCCTCGGTGAGCGGTTCATTCCACCGGCACGAAGTGCAGAGGTTCCTCGGAACGGTAGCGACGCAGGGTGACACGGACGAGGCGATCAGCCGAACCGAGGCTGCCGCTTCTCCAGGAAGGCCCGCATCCCTTCGCGCTGGTCATCGGTCCCGAAGAGGCCGAGGAACAGCTCACGCTCTCGCCGGATGCCGTCGGGGCCGGGCCTCTCGATCGCAGCGCGGATCGCGCTCTTGGCTGCCGCGATCGCCTGTCTCGGCCCCTCGGCGATGGCCCGGGCGTCCCGGACGGCCTGCGGCATCACATCGCCCGCCGGGAGCACCCGCTCCGCGATGCCGAGCCGCTCGGCCGCCGCCGCGTCCAGCTGCTCGCCCGCATAGACGAGCCGCCTGGTCAGGCCGGGGCCGATGAGCCGGGTCAGCCGCTGGGTGCCGCCGGCGCCCGGGATCACGCCGAGGCGGATCTCCGGCTGCCCGACGGAGGCATCCTCCGCCAGGTAGCGCAGGTCGCACCCGAGCGCGAGCTCGAGGCCGCCGCCCAGTGCGAACCCGTTGACCGCCGCGATCGAGACCTTCGGGATGCGTTCGAGGAGGTCCGCGGCATCGCCGAGCGCGTCGACGCTCGGACGCACCTCCTCGGGACCCCACTCGGCCATCGCCTTGATATCCGCCCCGGCCGCGAAGATCCTCGGGCCGCCCCACACGACGATCGCGCCGACGTCGGCCGTCGCCTCCGCGTCCCGGACCGCGTCCTGCAACTCGAGGCCCACCTGAAGGTCGATCGCGTTCGCTGGGGGCCGGTCGAGCCGGATGATGCCGACCCCGTCCTGCACGTCGAGGCGGACGAACTCCCCCATCGCGCGAGCCTACCCGGTGTCCAGACCGGCGGCGGCCTCCAGCGTGATCCGCAGCCCGTCCAGCAGTGGTGTCGTCCGGACGCCGAACGCCGCGGCAGCATCCGGCGCGTCGGCGCGACTCGGGAGGCCGAAGAACGACGCCGTCACCGCGTCGACCGGGATCTGCAACGAGCGTGTCAGAGCCTCGGCCGCCGCCTGGCCGTCCGCGTGGGCGATGGGGACGTCGTCGTCACGGAGGAGACGAGCGAAGCCGTCGGCCGTCAGGGCGTCCGGCCCCTCCAGCCCCCAGGTCCCGCTGGGCGCCGAGGCCGCGTCGTCGATCGCGGCGACCACCGCGCCCAGGTCGTCGGCGAACACCGGGGCGATCGCCTGGTCGCCGGGGCCGCAGACGAACGGCGGCTCGCCGAGCGCGCCCTCGACCACCGCCGTGAACCAGAGACCGCCGAGCCCGTAGACGTGGGTGGCGCGCACGATCGCGTGGTCGAGGTCGGCGGCCCTGACCGCCTCCTCCGCCAACCCCTTGGCGCGCAGGAACGGCTGCGTCGCCTCCGCGTCGGCGCCCGGCACCGACAGGAGGACGAACCGCTTCGTACCCGCTTCGCGCGCCGCGGCGAGCGCCGTCAGGACGGATCGGTGGTTCGCGGCGAAGAGCTGATCGGCGTCGGGCTGGTTCGGGCCGCCGACCAGATGGACGAGCGTATGGCAGCGCGGCAGGATCTCCGCGAGGTCATCCGGCCGGTCGATCTCGCGGACCGCGACCTTGGCTCCGAGCTGCCGCAGGTACTCGGCGGCGACCGGCCGGCGGACCGTGGCGCGGACCTCGTCGCGAGCTAGGAGCGCCTTGACCACCGCCCTGCCGACGACCCCGCTCGCGCCGGTCACCATCACCGTCATGGACCCAGGCTAGCCTTTCGGGAGGCGGCACCTGCAACGGCTCGCGTTGCACCTGCAAGGCGATGTAGGATGCCGGTCGTGGACACGGTGGTGGACTACGAGGAGGTCCTGGACCGGCTCCGCGACCGGGGCCTCCGGATGACGCCGCAGCGGCGGGCGATCGTCTCGGAGGTCATGCGGACGCAGGGCCACATCTCCCCCGCGCAGATCGCCCGCAAGGTTCAGGGCGAGATGCCGGGCGTCAACGCCTCCACCGTCTACCGGACCCTGACGCTCCTGGAGGAGATCGGCCTCCTCCAGCACTCGCACCTCGAGTCCGGCGCCGAGTATCACAAGGCCGAGGAGGCGCAGCACGTCCACCTGACGTGCGGCCGCTGCGGCCGCGACGACGCGCTCTCGATCGGCGAGGCCGGGAAGCTCTCGGGGTTGATCCGCGCGCACCACGGGTTCGAGGCCGACCTGACGCACTTCGCGATCACGGGTCTCTGCGAAGACTGCGCCGCGCTCGCCGGCTGACGCCGCTACGCGCGCTGCGCGGCGTGATGCGCGGGGTCGTGCTCGTGTTCGTGCGCCTCTTCCCCGCTCCCGAGGCGATGGATGTGGGTGTGGTCGTGGATCAGGTTCACGCGCAGCAGGAGCTCCCGGTCGTGCAGGACCCGGTGTGGCGATCCCTCCGCGGCGATCCGATGGTCCTCGGAGAACACGAGACACCGGTCCGCGACGGTCTCGAGGATGTCGAGGTCGTGCGTGGCCATCACGATCGTCTTCCCGGCGCGGTTCAGTTCGAGGATCAGCTCGACCAGCCAGGCCTGCGTGCGAGGGTCCAGCGCCGCGGTGGGCTCGTCGAACAGCAGCACCTCGGGGTTCATGACGAGGACCGACGCGATCGCGACGCGCTTCTTCTCGCCGCCGGAGAGTTGGAACGGGGCGCGGTCGGCGAGCGGCGCGATCTCGAGCATCCCCAAGACGTCGTCGATCCGTCGGTCGATCTTCTCCCTCGGCCACCCCATCTGCAGCGGCCCGAACGCGATCTCCTCGCGGACCGTCGGTGAGAACACCTGCGCGTCGGAGTTCTGGAAGATGAAGCCGACCCGCGACCGGAACCCCATCGAGAACTGCTCGTCCTCGAGGTTCTCCTCGGTCACCGGCTCGCCGAACGCCGTGAACGTCCCCGCGTCGGGGAACATCAGACCGTCGAGGACCTTCAGCAGCGTCGATTTCCCGCACCCGTTCGCGCCGAGGAGGGCGACCTTCTCCCCCTTGCGGACCTCGAGGCTGACCCCGTCGAGGGCGGGGAAGCGTTCGAGGTAGGCGTAGGACATCCCCTCGCAGATGAACAGCGGAGCGCCCGGCTGGACCTGCGACGCCGGCGCCGCGTCGCCGAGCGGTCTCGCCAGCCTGTCCGGATCGACCGTGTTAGACGCCAAGGAGCCGGTCGCCTCCCAGGACGAGCACCGCGGCGACCACGCAGCCGACGGCGAACGCGACGTCGATCGCGCGGACGGTGAACGCCGAATACGTCTTCGCGTCCCCCGCGTACCCGCGGGACACCATCGCCATGTGCACTTCCTCCGACAACGTGTGGGCCTTGCCGAACAGGGCGCCGGCCGTGGCCCCGACGACGCGCTGGCCCTCCTTGTAGTCGTTCGTCTGGTTGCCCACAGAGCGCGCTTTGCGAGACGTGTACATGTCGGTCACCGAGTTCAACAGCAGGAAGATGTACCGGTACGCCATCCCGATGATCAGGATGAAGATCCTCGGGACGTACAGCGCTCGGAGTCCCGCGAGCAGCTTCGTCCACGGCGTCGTCAAGGTCAGCAGGACGACCAGCGAGACGGAGGTCGCCACGCGCATCACGAGCAGGCCCGCACCGGTGAGGCCCTGTGCCGTGATGCCGACCGGATGGCCGTTCCAGTGCCACAGCGGCAGGATGATCGTCCCGGGCGTGATGAAGCTGAACATCGCGGGGATCACGATGATGCCGGTGAAGATCGGGATGAACAGCCACACCCGCTTCACGAAGAACCCGAGCGGCAGGGCCGAGACGATCGCCAGCAGCACCGTGGCGGCGTACATCGCCACGAGCGTTGGGATGTTCCGCACGAACGCCGTCACGATCAGCAGGCCGAGGAACGACAGGATCTTCACGCGGGGGTCGAGCCGCTGGAGGAAGCCGCGCTGCTGGGCGACATCGTCCCCGAACATCGCGCTGCGCATGACGCCGACGGCCCCCGAGAGGGTCTTCTCGACGAAGCTGCCCTTCTTGCGCTTGCCGATGCAGCCGCAGGGGCAGATGGCGAGCTCGCCGGTGACGAGCCACGTCGGCGTCGGAACGGCGTCGCCGTGGGCGATCGTGTCGCTCATACAGTGATGGGCGGCGGTCCGCCGGCCCCCGCCCCTTCTTCCTCGTCGGCCAGCCCGCGCTTCCCCATGATGAGGCGCACGACGAAGATGAACGCGACCAGGAACACGCTGATGAACACGATGCCGACGAGCGCGGAGATCAGGTACCCGATGACCGGGTGATCGCCGCTGTGGAAGCCATAGCCGCCGAGGACGGCATGGCTCCAGAAGCTGCTGAACTTCTCCAGCCCTGTCGGGACCGCAGAGAGGTGGTATTTCGACAGGTCAAGATCCTGCGGCGCGTCCTCGCCGAACGCGCCGCCGGGCGCCAGGAGCCCGAGCGGCGTCAACACGATCATTACGGCGAGGCCGATGAGCGCCCAGCGCCACCCGAGCCGTTTGGCCGCGAGCTCCTCGTCGGTGACGGGGATGTTCGCGTGGTTTATCTTCAAGATCGGGACGTTGGCGCGTTGCAGGTACGCGATGATGCCGGCGGTTGCAGCGAACTCGGCGAACCCCGCCACCGTGAGATGGGCGAACAGCATCGCGGGGATCGTCTGGGCGAGGTGGAACGGTGCGTACAGCGGAACGCCTGCAGCGGTATGGAACAACGTCGGCTGGATCCCGAGCTCGATCGCCGCGCAGAGCGCCGCCGCGTTGATCCCGACGTAGCCGCCGATGCCGCCCGCCAGCGCGCGCCGGCCCGATGTCAACGGCGCGTTCCCCGCGATCGCGCGGTAGACGTAGTAGCCGACGAACGGCAGGACGAACGCCATGTTGAAACAGTTGACGGCGATCGCGAGCACGCCGCCGTCGCCGAAGAACAGCGCCTGGATCACGAGGGCGATGCTGACCGCGATCACGGCCGCCCACGGGCCGAGGATGATCGCGATGATCGTGGCGCCGACCGCATGGGCCGTGGTTCCATCCGGCACCGGGACGTTGAACATCATGATGAGGAAGCTGAATGACGCGCCGATCGCCAGCAGCGGCACGTACCGGCTCTTCACGATCTTCCCGACGGCGCGCGAGGCCTTGTACCAGATGGGGAGCATGACGACGGCGAAGAACCCGCACGTCTGCGGACTGAGGTACCCATCGGGTATGTGCACGGCCGCCCTCCCCTTCCCGGCGTCCTATTGCAACTGCAACTCGTTGCGACTGGCCTCCAGCTACCGTACCCAGGAGCGCTGTATGCGTCAACGGCCGAAGCGTTTCTAGAAGCGCGGCATCTCGCGCCATGGGCCGAACACCGACCGCAGCGCCTCGGTGACCTCCCCTTCGGTGCACCGGGCGCGGGCGCACGCGATCAGGGGAAGCATCAGGTCGGCATCAGGATCGCGGGCCGCCGTGGCCAGCGCCTCGAGGCTCGAGGCGCCGGCCGCCTGGTCCCGTTGGCTCCGCGTGATCGCGACCGTCTCGCGCTGCGCGACCTCCGTCGCCATCGGGATCTCGAGGACCTCGAGCGGCCGGTCGTCGGCCTCCGCGAACGCGTTGACACCGACCTGGACCAGGTCGCCATCCTCGAACCGCCGCTGCTCTTCGAACGCGGCCTCAGCGATCTCCTGGACGAACCAGCCGGATCCGACCGCGGTCAGGACGCCCTCGAGCATCGAGCCGTGGCCCAGCTCGTCGAGGCGGGCGAAGACCTCCTCGGCCCGCGCCTCGATGCGGTCGGTCAGGGCTTCGACGAAGTAGGCGCCGCCGAGCGGATCGACGACGTCGGCCACGGCGCTCTCGTACGCGATCACCTGCTGCGTCCGCAGGGCAAGCGTCGCCGCCTGCTCGGTCGGGAGCGCGAGGACCTCGTCGAGTGCGTTCGTGTGCAGCGACTGCGCGCCCCCGAGCACGGCGGCGAGCGCCTCGATGGCGGTCCGGATCACGTTGTTCATGGGCTGCTGCGCCGTGAGCGAGACGCCGGCGGTCTGCGCATGGAAGCGCAGGCGCTGCGACGCCGGATCGGTCGCGCCGTAGCGGTCGCGCAGCCACCGAGCCCAGATCCGCCGCGCCGCGCGGAACTTCGCGATCTCCTCGAAGAAGTCGATGTGCGCATCGAAGAAGAACGACAGCTGCGGCGCGAACCGGTGCACGTCGAGGCCCCGCTGGACGCCGAGCTCGACGTAGGCGAACCCGTCGGCGAGCGTGAACGCAAGCTCCTGCGCCGCGGTCGACCCCGCCTCGCGGATGTGGTAACCGCTCACGCTGATCGGGTGATACTTCGGCACCCGCTCCGCGCAGAACGCGAGCAGGTCGCCGATCAGCCGGAGGTGCGGGCGCGGCGGGAACAGCCACTCCTTCTGGGCCGTGTACTCCTTGAAGATGTCGGTCTGGAGCGTGCCCTCCAGCCCCTCCCAGGCGACGCCCTGGCGTTCGGCGGCCACCAGGTAACACGCGAACAGCCACGGCGCCGGCCCGTTGATCGTCATGGACACGCTCACCTCGTCCAGCGGGATGTCCGAGAACAGGATCTCGATGTCGTCGATCGAGTCGGCGGCGACACCGCAGCGACCCACCTCCCCCTCCGAACGCGGGTCGTCCGAGTCGAACCCCATGAGGGTGGGCATGTCGAAGGCGACGGAAAGCCCGGTCTGGCCGCGTTCGAGCAGCAGGCGGAACCGCTCGTTCGTCTCGGCCGGCGTGCCGAAGCCAGCGAACTGCCGCATCGTCCACAGACGGCCCCGATACATCGACGGATAGACGCCACGGGTGAACGGGAACCGGCCGGGGGAACCGAGCTGCGCCGCCGCGTCCCAGCCGGCGAGATCCTCCGGCCCGTAGACGGCGGCGAGCGGCTCGCCCGAGCGTGTCGCGTGCGTGCGCCGGTCCCCCGGCGCGGCGGTCGTCCGCGTTCGCATCGCCTCGAGCCTACGCCTCGGACCCTCGGACGAGAGCCGCGGCGGCCGCGTAGGGATCGACGCGTCGCGCGACGAGATCGTCGGCGAGCGCCGGGGCGGCCTCGAGCGCGGCGGCGGCTGCTCGCCGGAACCGTTCGGCGGCCAGCGACTCGACCTCGTCGAGGAGGCGCGGGGGGGGGGGGGGGGGGGGGGGGGGGGGGGGGCCCGGCCGCCGCCCGAGCGGGGGGGGGGGGGGGGCCCCGCGCGGGCGTC
>Ga0335082_10005012_pt1 | contig 14448 bp, 10 predicted proteins | sample Lox_Sample_41_FD_206718 | JGI IMG/M metagenome (GOLD analysis project Ga0335082, IMG submission 206718) | Soil microbial communities from Loxahatchee National Wildlife Refuge, Florida, United States - Lox_Sample_4.1 | ecosystem: Environmental > Terrestrial > Soil > Wetlands | place: USA...
CGATCGGCGTGCGGCCCGGACCTGGGGCCTTCGCCCGCTCGAGGACGAGGTGGAGCTCCTCGCGGTTCCTCTCGGCCAGCTCGTTGAAGCGTCCCCAGCGGGTCTGGTCGGGCGGGATCGGGTTCGCCCGCCGCCAGCCGCCGCACGCGAAGGCGTAGAAGTCCACGCACGGGTCGACCGAACGGTCGAGGCTGGAGACGCTGAAGCGGCCATCCTGGGCGGCGGCCGCCCCGGCCAGGGCGAGGGTGGCGAGCGCGATAGGGGCGAGAGGGTTCCTCATGCCCCTCTTCTAGCGCAGACGCGCCGCGCGCGCCAGAGGTGCGCTCGCGGCCAGGTGACCTGCGTCGGATCGAGCCGGCTACGGCGCGACCTTGACCCCGATCGACTGGGAGTACGTGTTGGGCGGGTTGGCGGTGTCCTGGAAGGTGAACGCCACGGTGTCCAGGGACTCCTTGCCCCCGCTCGGAAGCGTGTAGTAGACGTCGAAGGTGACGCTCGCGGTGCCCTTGGCGTTGATCACGTTGGTGGGGGCCGTGGAGTTGAACTTGTAGTAGATCTGCTGGCCCCCTGAGGGCGAGATCACGATCCCCCCCGCGGACTGCTGGACGGTGCAGTTCTCGGCGGTGATGTTCAGGGCCATCCCACCCGTCTCCTGGATCGTGACGGTGAAGTTCGTCCGGTACTGGTACTCGTACTGTGTGACGGTGTTGTCGGGGTTCGTCACGTTGTAGTAGACGCCCGTCGGACCGCTCGCGGTGGCCGGGTTCGGGCTCTGGGTCAGCGTCACGCTGAGCGTGGGGGTGGACGAGGTCGGCGAACTGCAGGCGCCCAGCCCGGCGACCGCCAGCAGCGGCAAGAACGTTCTTGCGGTCTCTCTCATGACGGCTTCTCCTTGGACTTCAGAAGGTCGTTCCCACCGAAGACTCGAGTCCCCGGCACCCGAATTAGTAAGGCAGATGCCGCGTTCGAGGGGCAAAGAGTCCGCAAAATGACGTGACGCCGGGCCGCTCAGCGGGCCTCGCGGCGCACCTCCGGCGCATCGTGTCCCCCCTCGCGGTGCGCGAAGGCAGCGCAGCCCACCTCGCGGCTGCGACGGACGACTACGCTCTGCCGTGGCGCTCGAGGCTGGCCTGGCCTCGGGCTCGCCCTCGCCGATCCCGGGGCGGCGGGCCGGTGATCGAGATGTCGCTACCGCCGGTCCAGGGCGGGAACACTCGCGCCCCTCGCCCGCGCGTCGGCCGGGTCCCTCGGAACGACGCGCGACGTCCTTCCGATCGCGCTACGGAGCGACCTTGACCCCGAGGGACTGGGAGTACGTGTTGGGCGGGCTCGCGGTGTCCTGGAAGGTGAACGCCACGGTGACCAGGGCTTCCTTGCCCCCGCTGGGGAGGGTGTAGTAGACGTCGAAAATGACGTTGGCGTTGCCCTTGGCGTTGATGTGGTTGGTGGCCGCCGTTGAGTTGAACTTGAAGTAGATCTGCTGGCCCCCGGAGGGCGGGATCACGATCCCGCCCGCGGACTGCTGAACCGTGGCGTTCAGGGCGGTGATGTCCAGGGCCATCCCGCCGTTCTCCTGGATGGTGACGGTGAAGTTCGTCCGGAACTGGTATTCCTGTTGCGTGACGGTGTTGTCGGGGTTCGTGATGTTGTAGAAGACCCCCGTGGGGCCGCTCGCGCTGGCCGGGCTGGGGTTCTGGGTCAGGGTCACGTTGAGCGTCGGGGTGGACGAGGTCGGCGAGCTGCAGGCGCCCAGCCCGGCAACCACCAGCAGCGGCAGGAAGGTCCTCACGGCTCTTCTCATGACGGTCTTCTCCTTGGACTTCAGAAGGTCGTTCCCACCGCGAACTTGAATGCCGTTTTCGGCTGGTAGAAGTCCCGGTTGGGGTTCCAGGCGTAGATGAGTCGGAACGGCACGTTCAGGACGGGCATCGTGAACCGCGCCTCCACTCCCGTGGAGGTGCTCATGGTCCTCCAGTACATTCCCTCTCCCTGGGCATAGGCCTGCCCGGCGTCGAAGAACAGGAGCATGCGCAGCGGCCCGAAGACGTCGAAGTAGTACTCGGCGTTGAAGAGCAGGAACTTGTTGCCGCCGATCAGGACCTTCTTCACCGGGTCGTAGGGCGCGACGGTGCGCACGTTGTAGCCCCGGATCTGCGTCTCGCCGCCGAGGAAATAGCGCTGGTAGTAGGGGATCGTGAGCGTGTCACCGTAGGGCCTGATGTAGGCGACCTCGCCCCGCACGCCGAGGGCCATCTTGCGGCCGACGGGCAGGTACTGCACGGCCTCGAAGCTCGGCCGGATGTAGTCCACCGTGCCCTGCAGGGGGCCGCCCACGAACTGGAAGGTCGCCGTGTAGCGGGAGCCGGCTCGCGGCTGGAAGGGGTTGTCGACGGTGTTCCGCACCACGGAAGGGCTGACGCCGCTCTCGCGCCGGCGCCCGGTCCCGCCAAAGAACGACGGGTCGAGCACCGGCAGCGTCGTGCCGCTCAGGGCCGCCGTGGTGGCTTGCTGTTGGAGCGTCCTCAGGTCCACGTTGTAGATGTCGATGATCTGGTAGGAGTAGTTCGCGAACAGGTGGGTGAACCGGCCGACCGGGATGCCGGAGGTGACGCCGATGCCCTGGGTCTGCTGCCCGTACCCGACCACCGTCGTCCCGTAGGACAGATAGGTCAGGCGGTTGAAGAACACGTTGAAGCCGGCGGTGATCGGGTGGTCGAGGAAATAGGGCTCGCTCACCGAAAGGGAGTAGTTCTTCGTGCGCTGGCCGGTCTGGGCGGCGAGGGTCACCGTCTCCCCCGCGCCGAGGAAGTTCGCGGTCGAGAAGCTGGCGTTCAGGAAGGCGCCCTCGTAGCCCGAGAAGCCCCCGCCGAACGTGAACTGGTTCCGGTTCTGCTCCTGGACCTTGAACGTGACGTCCACCTTGTTGTCGGCCTTCTCGCTCGGCCGGATGTCCGGGGCTCCCTCCATCTGCTTGAAGTAGCCCAGCTGGTTGATCCTCTTGATCGACATCTTGAGGGCCTCGGTGTTGAACACCTCCCCCTCGTTCATGTAGATCTCGCGCCGGATCACCTTGTCCCGCGTCGAGTCGTTGCCGGTGAACTTGATGAGGCCGACGAAGTACTGCTTGTCCTCCTCCATCTTCACCGTGATGTCGACGACCTTGCGGTCGGGGTCGGGGGTCCTCTGGGTGCCCCCCGTCCACTGGAAGTAGCCGAGGCTGCCGTAGACGTCGCGCAGCTTCTCGTAGGCCTTCTTGAACTTCGAGTCGTCGTAGACGTCGCCGGGCGTCATCTTGAAGTAGGCCCGGACGAACGGCTCCTTGAGGACGGTGAGCCCCTCGAACTTCAGCTCCCCCATCCGGTACTGCTCGCCCTCGGTGACCGGGATCTCGAGGCGCATCAGCTTGACCGGCTTCTTCTTGGAGGCGCCCGGCTTGTCGGTGTAAGTGATCTTGGGCTGCCCGATGCGCGCGGTGACGTAGCCGTGGTTCAGGTAGAAGTCCTCGAGCCGCCCGCGGTCGCCCCGGGGGTCGTCCTCGCCCCCCACCCACTTGGCCTCGGTGTACGTGGTCTTGCCCCCGAGCCAGGAGAGGTTGAAGAGGCCGGGCTCCTTGATCTTCTTCATCTGCCCGCGGAGCTTGGAGGCCGAGAAGACCCGGTTGCCGTCGAAGGCGATCTCGTGGACCTTGGCCTTGGGGCCTTCGTCGATGATGAAGGAGAGCTGCTGGCCCGAGCCCCCGATGTTCTTGGCCTCGTGCTTGACGGTGGCGAAGGGCCGGCCCTTCTGGGCCAGCATGTCCTTGATGATGTTCTCGACCTTCCGCGCCTTGGCGGGGTCGTAGAAGGTGTCGATCTTGACCTGGGCGTCCTTCTTCTTGAGCTCGTCCTCGATCGTGGACGTGCTCAGCTCCTTGCTGCCGCGGTAGTCCACGATCTGGATGCGCTTTCTCTCCGTGACCTTGAAGCGCACCACCTTGCCCTTCTGGCCGTCCACCGCCTCCACCACGAGGTCGTCGAGGAAGCCGGTCTCCCACAACCGGTGGAAGTCCTCGCGGAGCTTGCGCTCGTCGTACACATCCCCCGCCTTCGTGGAGATGTAGAAGAGGATGGTCTCCTTCTGGAGGTACTGCTGGTTCGTCACCTCGACCCGCTCCACCAGGGGCTTCTCAGCCTCCGGCTCCTGGGCGGCGAGGGCCGGGGACAGGAGGAGCGCCAATGCGCATGCTCCTGGCGCCCCGATCCACAGCCGCCGCCCCACCCCGGTCCTCCCGCCCGGCCGCCACCGCAGCCGAGGCTCTTTTCAAGACCCCGCCAGGAACGACCCGATAATCCCCTACGGTAACGCAAGTAGGGGGCGCCGGCTACACGTGCGGGGTAACGGCTGTAAACGCCGGCAGACGAAGGCGTGACGGCCCACGGTCAGGCGCGGGCCGGCTCGTCCTGCGGCCGAAGAGGCGAGCTCGCCCCTTCACGCCAGGCTCAGGACGCCGCCCTCTTCGAGGTAGTTGAAGAGCCCCCCGAAGCGGCCCCAGAGAACCACGGTCTCGAAGATCCTCTCCGCGTCCTCCCGGGGCAGGCGCTGGTGGATCTCGGCGATCACGTCCTCCCGGCCGAGCTCGCCGCCGCTGAGGTCGAGCAGCTCGCGCACCACCCGGAAGAGGGCCAGCCGCTGGAGCTGCGTCCCCCAGATCTGCTTGCGCTCCTCCATGCCCGCCGCCACGAAGCGGCGTCCGAGCGGGGTCAGGATCACGAGCCTTTGCGGAGTGTCGAGCATTCCCAGCATCTCCGCACCCTTCACCGTGGCGAGGACCTCCACGAACGTCCCGTGGGTCTCGTGCGCCATCTGGAAGAGGTCGCAGGGGCCGCCCTGCGAGGCCAGGTACTCGAGCAGGCCGAGGATCTCGGCCATCTGCGCCGAGGGGATGGGCTCCACCAGGTCGCGGCTCACCACCGACGGGGCCGCCGTGGTGACCGCCACGTCGGGCAGCTCCGCGCTCGTGACGATGTCGTGCAGGTGGTCGAGGAGCCAGAGGAAGTCCGGCGATCGCGTGTTGCGCGGCCGGCCGAGCGTGTTGTCGAGCACGGTCCGGATGCGGCCGGGGTTCGCGGAGAGGATCGCGATCCGGTCCGCCATGTAGGCGACCTCGGCGATGTCGTGGCTGACCATGACGATCGAGCTCAGCTTGCGCTCCCGGTCGTCCCAGAGGTCGAGCACCTCGGCGCGCAGGCCCTCGGCGGTGAGGGCGTCCACCTGGCTGAAGGGCTCGTCCATGAGGAGGACCTCGGGATCGACGGAGAGGGCCCTCGCCATGCCCACGCGCTGCTTCATCCCGCCCGACAGCTCGCGCGGGTAGGCCCCCCGGAAGCCGTCCAGGCCGACCATGCGGATCGCCCGTCGCGCCTGCTCCCGCACCGCCGCCTCGTCCAGCCCCAGCGAGCGCAGCACCACCGTCACGTTCTGCTCCACCGTCATCCAGGGAAGGAGGGCGAAGCTCTGGAACACCATCGCCATCCCGGGGTTGAGCCCCTCGAGGGGCTCCCCGTGGTAGCGCACCTCGCCGGCGGTGGGACGGATGAGGCCGGCCACGATGCGGAGAATGGTGGACTTGCCGCAGCCGGAGGGCCCGAGGAGGCACAGGACCTCGTTCGGCCGCACCTCGAGCGTGATGTCCTCCAGGACCCTCAGGGCGCGGCCGTCGCCGCGGTCGAACGACTGCTGCACCCCCTTGAGCTCGCAAATCGCCGCCTCGGCCATCGCGGGCTCCCTCACCTCGTCAGGGAAAACCGGGTGGACGCCAGGTCGTAGCAGCGGCGCCACACCAGGCGGTTGAACGCGATGACGACCATGGACATCACGAGCACCGCGGCGGCGAGCTCGGCGAACTGCGCGTGCTCGGCGGCCCGGCTCACCGCGGACCCGAGGCCGAACGTGGCCTGGCTGGCGCCCTTGTAGGTGACGTACTCCGCCACGATGCTCGCGTTCCAGGCTCCCCCGGCCGCCGTCACCCAGCCGGTCACCAGGAACGGGAAGACCGCCGGCAGGTAGAGCGACCACAGGCGCTCGCGCCGCCTCATCCCGAAGGCCACCGCCGCTTCCCGGAGGTCCGAGGGCATCGAGCTCGCCCCGGCGATGACGTTGAAGAGGATGTACCACTGGGTCCCGAGGAGCATCAAGACGATGCTCCCCGTGCCCAGGCCGACGCCCGCGAAGCGGAGGAGCGCGATCACCGCGGGGAAGAGCATCGGGGCCGGGAACGAAGCCATCACCTGGACCACCGGCTGGAGGACCCTCGACCATCGCGCGGAGAGGCCGATGCCCAGGCCGACCGGGACCGCCCACGCGGTGCCGATCAGCGTCGAGAAGAGGACGCGGGAGAGCGTCGCGCCCGCCGCGAGCCCCAGGACCGCCCACCGGCCTGCGGGCAGCGTCGAGAGAAGGTGGACGAGACGAGCGCCGCCGTAGGCCAGAACGAGAACGAGGGCGCCCAGGGCCGCCCGGGGCAGGGCGGTCGGGACGCCGATCGGGCGCATCGCGGAGGGAGGCGGAGGCGCCGCGACCGCGGTCGGAGACCCCCGAAGCCCTCGCCGGCTCCTCCGCCTCCGGAGCCAGCCCACCAGGGACGACCGCCGCAGAAGGGTGAGGAACCAGCTCTCCGCGATCTCCGCCCCTGCCGTCTCCTCCACCCGGAACCGCTGGGCCCACACCACGACCGGCCGCCAGAGCAGCTGGTCGAGGCCGACGATCATGAGGACCATCGCCACGACGGCCAGGGCCATGGCCTCCGGCCGCCCCGCTCCGACGGCCACGCTCATGTACGAGCCCAGGCCGGGGAGGCGGAAATCGTGCTGCCCCAGCCGAAAGGCCTCGGTGATCATCAGGAAGAACCAGCCGCCCGCCATGCTCATCATGCTGTTCCACACGAGCCCGGTCGCTCCGAAGGGCAGCTCGACCCACTTGAAGCGCGACCACCAGCCGAAGCGGTAGACCGTCGACGCCTCTACGACGTCCTGGGGGACCGACTTGAGCGAGTGGTAGAGGCTGAAGGTCATGTTCCAGGCCTGCCCGGTGAAGATCATGATGACCGCGGCCAGCTCCAGGCCCACGTTGCTGCCCGGGAAGAAGGCGACGAGGGCGAGCACGAGCCCCGGCATGAAGCCGAGCACGGGGATGCTCTGGAGGATGTCCAGGAGCGGGACGAGCAGCCGCTCGGCGTGGGGATCCTTCGCCGCCCAGTAGGCGTAGACCAGGGTGAAGGCGAGCGAGATCGCGTAGGCGATGAGCCCGCGGATCATGGAGTAGAAGGCGTAGACGGGCAGGGCCAGGGGGGAGAGGTCGATCTCCACCGTCGGCCGGAGCTCCCCGGTCCACTCCCGCGCCATCTCCACGAGACCGAAGATCGCCGCGCACACGGCCAGGACGACAAGGCCGTCGATCCACCAGCGGCGGCGGAAGGGGCGGATGATCGCGTTGGCCTGGCCCCAGACGCGGTTCGTCAGGCGGTCGAAGAGACGGTCGAACACTCTCACGCGCTCCGGTCCCGAGCACTCTACCTCGCCGGGATGGCGGCACAAAGACAGGATCGGGCTCCACCGGCCGGACCCACGCGGCTACCGGCGGTCGCCTGGGACGACTATACTTACGTATCGCTCTGTGGCCATGCGAGGGATGAGCCGTTCGCTCTCCGGTCTGGTGCTGGGTCTGGCCGGCGCGGTGTCCGCCCCGGCCGTCGATCTGCCGGCCGGCACGCCGCTCTCGGTGCGCCTGACCACCGGCGTGTCCAGCCGGGCGTCGCATCCGGGGGATGCCGTGGCCGCTGCGCTCATCGCGCCGGTGGAGATCGAAGGCCAGACCGTGCTCCCGGCGGGCTGGACGCTGCGGGGGACGGTGAGCGAGGCGGGCCGGCTCGGGGGCCGGGCGAGCCTCCGGCTCGACTTCTCCGAGCTCGTGGACGATGACGACGAGGGATCCCCGATCGCCACGCGCGTCGTGGCTGTCGACAACTCGCGCGAGTCGGTGGACGACGGGCGCATCGTGGGCCTTCGACCGAAGCGCCGGCTGCCGTCGCCGGTGGCCGTCGTCCTGATGGCGCTCGCCCACGACCATCCGATCACCCTGGCCGCGTTCGAGGCCGGGCGGCTGGTGCTTCGCGCGGCCCAGCACTCTGCGATCGACTACCCGGCCGGCGTCGAGCTGAGCCTCGCCCTGGCCGCGCCCCTCGCGATCGCGCCGGCGCCGGCTCTACCGCCGGCTCCGCCGCCGGCTGCGGACCCGTCTCTCGAGGCCTTCGCCCGAATGGTGCCCTTCCGGACCCAGGCGGCCCGGCGCCACCGCGACGCCGACGTGACGAACCTCCTGCTCGTGGGCTCGGAGGCCCAGGTCGTGAGCGCCTTCCGCGAGGCCGGCTGGACGCAGGCGCGGCCCATGTGCTTCCGGGCCCGGCTCCGCGGGTTGGAGGCCCTCGTCCTGAAGAGCAACTACCAGACCGCACCCGTCTCGCGGCTCGACCTCGAGGGACGGCCGCCCGACCTCGTCTTCGAGAAGCAGAACAACACCCTCACCAAGCGCCACCACGTGCGGATGTGGCGCGAGGTGGAATCCGCCGGCCGGACGGTTTGGGTGGGTGCGGCGACCCACGACGTCGGAATCGTGTTCGCGCGCAGCCTCCGGACCTACACCCACCGCATCGACCCGCGCATCGACCTCGAGCGCGACAAGATCGTGAACGACCTCCGGCTCACCGGCGACGTCAGCTCGACCGCGCTCCTCGATCGGCCCCATTCGCCGGAGCCCGGCGCGGACGCCACCGGCGAGGTGATCGAGACCGACGGGCGCATGGCGCTCGTGGTCCTGCAGGCCGAGGCGGCCGCGCCCCGGCCGGAGTGAGTCCGCCATGCCTGCCGAGGCCGGGTACCGCGACGAAGCGCGGACGCCGACCCGCGAGGAGATCGAGCACACGACCGGGCCCGTCCTCCTCGAGTTCGGGACGGCCTGGTGCGGCTTCTGTCGCGCGCTGGCCCCGCGGGTGGCCGCGCTCCTCGACGGGCACCCCGAGGTCCGGCACGTGAGGGTCGAGGACGGGCCCGGCCGGCCCCTGGGGCGCTCGTTCCAGGTGCGCCTCTGGCCGAACCTGGTCTTCCTCCGCGACGGCCGGGTCGTCCGCCAGCTCGCCCGGCCCGGTCACGATCAGCTCGACGAGGCCTTCCAGGCGCTGCTCGGCGGGTAGAACCTCCACCCCCCGGCCCCGTGGGCGCCCTCGGCCGAGGGTCATGCCTCGCGGGGGACCACGGCCAGCTCCCGCCGCTCGGTGAGACGCAGGACCACGAGCGGGGTCGGGAGGCCGATCTCGGCCTCGCCCAGGAGGCGCTGCAGCTCGTCGACGTCGGCGACAGGGTGGCCGCCGAGGCCCACGATCACGTCGCTTGGGAGGACGCCGGCGGCCGCCGCCGGCCCGTCGCGCTCGACCGAGAGCACCTTCACTCCGGCGTCCGTGGCGAGGTGGTGGTGGCGGGCCAGGGGCCGGGGTACGGGGACGGCCTGGCCTCCGATCCCGATCACCGCCCGGCGCACCCGACCGTCGCGAATGAGCTGCGCCGCCACGCGCTCGGCGGCGTGGAGCGGGATCGCGAAGCAAAGGCCCTGGCCGCTCAGGATGGCGGCGGTGTTGATGCCGACCGCGGACCCCCGATGGTCGACGAGCGGACCCCCCGAGTTGCCGGGGTTGAGGGCGGCGTCGGTCTGGATGACGTTGTCGATGAGCCGGCCGCCCCGGGCCCGGAGCGAGCGGCCGAGGGCGCTCACCACCCCCGCGGTGACGGTGGCCCGAAAGCCGTAGGGGCTGCCGAGCGCGATCACCAGCTGGCCCACGCGCAGCGCGCGCGAGTCGCCGCGGGCGATGGGCCGGAGGCCGGGGGCCTCGATGCGGAGGAGGGCTACGTCGGACCCCGGATCCTCGCCGGCAACGCGAGCCGGCCATACGCTCCCGTCGGCGAGAGTCACCGCGATGTCCCGGGCCCCGCCGACCACGTGCTGGTTGGTGAGGACGAAGCCGTCGGGCGTGAGGACGAAACCCGACCCTCCGCCCTCGCGGGGGCGGCCGCGTCCGCCGAGGCGGGCGCCCACGTGCACGACGCTCGGACCCGCGCTCTCCGCGGCGCCCACCACCGCGCGGGAGTAGGCGTCGAGGAGGTCGCGCTCCTCGGCCGCGGGCGCCGCCGGGCCGCTCACCCCGCGGTCCTCTCTCCCACCACGACCGGCACGGAGAGGTTCTGGCCCGCCCGCAGCACCTCGAAGCCGACCTCCTGTCCCACCCGCTCCTCGTCGAGGGCGGGAAGGAGCGCACCCGGATGGGTGAGCGCCTCGCCCCCGGCCTTCAGGAGGACGTCGCCCAGAAGCAGGCCCGCCCTCGCGGCCGGGCTCTCCGGCTGGACCGAGAGCACGATGAGGGCGGACGTCTGGCCGAGCCGCCCGCGCAGATCCGAGGTGAGCGCGACCGGTTGGGTGCCGATGCCCAGGTAGCCGCGGCGGACGCGCCCCCGAGCCAGCACCGCCTCCACGACGAGCCGCAGAGTCTCCGCGGGCACGGCCAGGCTCGTCCCGCGCAGGAGGCCGGCGGTGTTGGCGCCGAGACCGGCGCCGTCGACGCCGAGGAGGAGGCCTCCCGAGAAGCCCGGATGAAGGGCGAGATCACTCTCCAGGTAGCGCTCGAGACGGCCGCCGGAGGGGGCGCGCCAGGGCCCGGCCACCGCGCTCACGATGCCGAGCTGCGCGCGGACGGCCCGGCCGGGGCGGCTCAGGCCCACCACCAGCTGGCCGACCCGCGCCTCGCTCGCCGCCCCCCACCGCGGGGGCACGATCCCCGGCGCGTCGACCCGCAGCACCACGAGGTCGCGACCGGGATCGCGCCCGACCACCTTCGCGGGGACGGTGCGCCCGTCGGCGAGGCCGACCGGCGCCTCCTCCATGTCGACCGCATGGTGGCTGGCCAGGACGATTCCCTCGGCCGACCAGACGACGCCGCTCGACGCCCCGCGCGGACGTCCCTCCACGCGCACCACGCTCTCCGCGTTCGCCTCCACCACCGCCGCCAGCTCGCCCGACAGGGTCTCGATCGTCATTCGCGCCTCCCGGTCACTTCGCTCCATCCCAGGCTAGTGGCGGGAGGGGGAGCGGCGCATCCCCCGAAACGGCAGGCGGCCACCTGATCGTTCGGGCAGGGCGGGCCGCTCGAACGATCAGAGCACGACGAGACCGAGCCGCGCCGCGAGCGAGACGGCCTCGCTTCGGCTCTCCGCCCCGAGCTTGCCGAGCACGGCGCCGACGTGGAACTTCGCGGTGTGCTCGCTGATCCCGAGGCGGGCGGCGATCGCACGGTTGCCGAGGCCCTCGGCGAGGAGGGACAGCACCTCGGCCTCCCGCGGCGTCAGCGGCTCCACGAGCGGCGAAAGAGGCGGCGGCCCCGGTCGGAGAACGGCCTCGGCCACGGCGGGATCGACGACCAGCAGCCCCTCGGCAGCGGCGCGGACGCCGGCCGCGAGACGCGCCGGGAGACCTTCGCGCCGGAGGACGCCGCGCGCCCCCGCCGCAAGCGCCTCGCGGGCGCGCTCCTCGCTCCACAGGACGACGACAACGGGCAGGCGCGGGACGAGATGGGGCAGGGCGTCGAGACCGGCCCCGGACGGGCCGGCGTCGAGCACCGCGACATCGGCCGCCGCCATCTCGGTTTCGAGGCCGGCGGGCTCGGCCTCTCCGGCCACGGTATCGCCAGAGGCCTCGACCAGCCCACGGAGGCCGGCCCGAGCGAGCGTATCCTCGCCGACGAGGAGCAGACGGAGGGTGTCGGCCACGCTTCCACTCTAGCGAGCTTCGGCCCCTTCGCGCATACTGATCCTCCGGTGATGCCCCTTCTCCTCATTCTCGCCCTCGCCCAGGCTCCGGTTGCCGCCCCGCCTCGCCTGCTCTGCGGCTTCGCGAAGAGGGCGATCACGCCCGCCCTCGGGGCGGGGCCCGTCTACCTGGCCGGGTTCGACAACGACCGCCGGGCGACCGGCGTCCACGACGACCTGTGGGCCCGCGCGGTGGCCATGAGCGATGGGCAGGAGAAGATCGCGATCGTCTCGGTGGATCTCATCGGTGTGTTCCACGACGACGTGCGGAAGGCCCGGGAGCTGCTGGAGCCGAAGGTGCCGGGGGCCCACCTGATCGTGGCGAGCACCCACGACCACGAAGGCCCGGACACGATGGGCCTCTGGGGAAGAGGGCACTTCTCCTCGGGCGTCGACCGGCGTTACCTCGAGCGCGTCCGGCGAGAGGTCGCGGAGGCGGCAGCCGAGGCCTTCTCTCGCCTGAAGCCGGCGCGTCTCGTCCTCGGCGAGATCCGCACGCCCGACCTCGTCGAGGACGGCCGCCTGCCGAGGGTGATCGACGACACGCTCGTCGCGATCCAGGCTGTCGGCGAGGACGGGTCGACGCTCGGCACCGTGGTCGACTGGAGCAGCCACCCCGAGGCCCTGGGCGGGAAGAACACCCTCGTGACCTCCGACTACCCGCACTTCCTGAGGACCCGCGTGGAGGAGCGGCTCGGCGGCACGTGCGTCTTCCTCGTCGGCTCGATCGGCGGCCTGATGACACCGCTCGGCCTGAGGCTGACCGGCCCCGACGGCACGGTGATCCCGGCCGACAGCTTCGCGCTCGCCCGGGCGGTGGGGGAGCGGGCGGCGGGGGCCGCGCTCGAAGCCCTGAGGACGGGGACGCCGTCGGTCTCGACCGCCCTCGAGCACCGGACCGCCACCGTGTTCGTCCCGCTCGAGAACCGTCTCTTCCGGCTCGCCATGTTCCTGGGCGTGCTCGACCGCGGGGTCTTCTCGGCCGGTCGCCCCGCCACGTCGCTCTTCGGCGACGACCTCCGGACCGAGGTGGGCCACCTCCGCATCGGCGACGCCGAGGCGCTCCTGGTGCCGGCCGAGATCTACCCCGAGCTCGTGCGGGGCGGGATCCAGGACCCGCAGGATCCGGGCGCCGACTTCCCGGGAGCGCCGCGCGAGAGGCCGCTCTTCACGCTCCTCTCCTCGAGGCACCGGCTCGTCATCGGCCTCGCCAACGACGAGATCGGCTACGTGATCCCGCGCTCGGAGTGGGACGCGAAGAGGCCCTTCGCCTACGGCCGCTCGGAAGCCCAGTACGGCGAGGTCAACTCCTGCGGCCCCTCGACCGCGGCGCGCCTGGCCGAGGCGTACGCTCGCCTCCTCGGCCGCTGACGAGGGGCCGGCCGGAGCGGGCTGGCACCGGATGGCTGACGTCCCCGACCGGTCGAGGTACAGTCCACGAAGATGAAGACCCTGCCCGGGAACGAGGCGGTCCGGCGGCTGCACGCCCAGCACGCCGTCGCACGTGCCTTGGCCGAGTCGTCGTCCCTCGAGGCGGCAGGGAGCCGGATCCTGCAGGCGATCTGCGAGGCGCTCCGCTGGGATCACGGGGCGCTTTGGCGCGTGGACGCCGCCGCGGGCCTCTTGCGTTGCGTGGAGACGTGGCACGCGCCCGGCGTCGCGTTCCCCGAGTTCGAGGAGCTGAGCCGTCGGTCGACCTTCCCTCCGGGGATCGGCCTGCCGGGGCGGGTCTGGGCCCGCCGCGAGCCCGTCTTCCTGCCGGACGTGGTCGCCGACGACAACTTCCCCCGGGCGCCGGTCGTCACCCGGGAGGGCCTTCACGCCGCCCTCGGCTTTCCGGTCCTGATCGGCAGCGCGGTGATCGGGGTCCTGGAGTTCTTCAGCCGGCAGATCGGCCTTCCCGACGAGGAGCTCCTCGAGATGCTGGCCACGGTCGGCAGCCAGATCGGCCAGGTCGTGGAGGGAACGCGCGCCGAGGCCGAGCTCGCGACGCTCTTCGAGACCTCGCCGGACATGATGTGCATCGCCGGCGTCGACGGCTACTTCCGTCGGCTCAACCCGGCGTGGGAGAAGACGCTCGGCTTCACGACCGCGGAGCTCCTCTCGCGGCCCTACGTCGAGTTCGTCCACCCCGACGACCGCGCCGCCACGTCCGCCGAGGCCCGGGTGATCGCCGACGGCGCGGGGGCGGTCCTCTTCGAGAACCGCTATCTTCGCAAGGACGGCTCCTACCGCTGGCTCTCCTGGAAGTCGACCCCCCTCCCCGAAGAAGGGCTGGTCTACGCCGTGGCCCGCGACGTCACCGACCAGAGGCGGGTCGCGGAGGAGCTGCGCGAGGCGCGGGAGAGCGCCCTCGCCGCGAGCCGGGCCAAGGGCGACTTCCTCGCCAACATGAGCCACGAGATCCGGACCCCGATGAACGCGGTCATCGGGATGGCCGAGCTCCTGCTCGACACCTCGCTCGGCCCCGAGCAGCGCGAGTACCTGGTCACCCTCAAGGATGCCGCGGAGTCGCTCCTCGGGCTCATCAACGACGTGCTCGACTTCTCGAAGATCGAGGCGGGGC
>Ga0335082_10005013_pt1 | contig 14444 bp, 13 predicted proteins | sample Lox_Sample_41_FD_206718 | JGI IMG/M metagenome (GOLD analysis project Ga0335082, IMG submission 206718) | Soil microbial communities from Loxahatchee National Wildlife Refuge, Florida, United States - Lox_Sample_4.1 | ecosystem: Environmental > Terrestrial > Soil > Wetlands | place: USA...
GCGCTTGCATCGAAGCAGCACAAGAACGTGCTCCTCGTCTTTGGCGCTAACTGGTGCTATGACTGCCATGTTCTCGACCTCGCCTTTCATCGCTTCGATGTGGAAACCGTGCTGCGAAAGAACTACGAGGTCGTGCACGTGGACGTGGGCGAGGGCGACAAGAACCAGGACCTCATGCAGCAGTACCAGGTGCCGATGAAGAAGGGTATCCCGGCGCTGGCCGTGCTCGACAGCGCCGGCAAGCTCCTCTACAGCCAGCAGGGCGGTGAGTTCGAGAAGGCCCGCGCGCTCGCCCCTGAGGATGTGCTGGCGTTTCTCAACAAGTGGAAGCCGGTGACGCGCTCCCAGTGACCGGCATGTTCGCCTTCGCCAAAGGAAAAATCTGCTACTTCCCGAAGCCCTTGCGCCGCTGCTGGCTGTAGCGCACGAGAGCGTCCTCAATCACCGGCAACGCGTGGGTAGAATCCTGGATTTCATCCACCTCCACGGCTTTGTTCTCGAGTTGTTTGTAGTCGAGGAAGAATCGGCGCAGCATGCTGAGGCGATGCTCCGGCATCTCGCTGGCCTCATGATAGGAATCGAACTCCGGATCTTGCGTGGCCACGGCAATAATCTTGTGATCTTTCTTGCCTGAGTCGATCATGGTCATCAGGCCGACGGCGCGCGCCTGCATCAGGGTCAGTGGCACGACCTCTTCCTGGCAGAAGACCAGCACGTCGAGCGGATCATCGTCCTCAGCCAGCGTCTGCGGGATGAAGCCGTAGTTAGCGGGATAGTAAACCGCGGAATACAGAACGCGATCCAGCTTGATCAGGCCGCTGGTTTTATCCAGCTCATACTTGACGCTGGAGCCAAAGGGAATCTCGATGACGGCATAGAATTCGCGCGGCAGATTTTCGCCGGGAGAGATATCATGCCAGGCGTGAGTCATGGGCGCTCCAACCTACAGCGAGTGGTATTGTAGCCGAGCGCGACGAGAAAGGCGTGAGACGAATGAGCGCGAAAAATCCCTAAGGGACTTCCGCGCTCTGAACTCAAAAGCCGCTATCGATCAGTAGCGGTGTGGCAATTCCTGCTCGGTCTCGACAGAGCTGGTCAGCGAGCCGACCAGATAGCTGACCAGAATCACGCCTACGACAGCAATGGTTACAACGTCCATGTGGCACCTCACCCTCCTCCGGCCGACCAGCGCCGAAGGCTATACTCGTTCCCAGATCCTCCTCTGGCCTACACTCATATGATGCATCGCCAGCAGGAAGTGTACTTTTTGTAACACATTTCGGGCTGATTGCAGCAAGAAAAATCAAACCGTCCGAAGGCACTGGAAGAAACTGGTCCCACGACGGGGCTGTTCCGATTCCGCACTTCCATGCTGCAGCGAGCCTCGCACCGCGATCCACGGGCGAGCATACGGTCGTACCATCATTCGTGAAGGATCAGGATGCGGCTCGCCCCACCGCCTCGGTAATGACGCGAACCAGCGCATCGGGACCGTCGGCGCCAACCACATAACGGTCGGCTTCCACCTCCGGCCATTCGCCGTAAAGGTGGACCACATATACGACCTTGGCCGGGGAGCGGCTGTCGCGCAGCAGCCGGATTGCTCTACGCGCGGTTGCATCGGGCAGGCGATGACACACCAGCACGACGTCGAACTGCTGCGGCGCCGCCACCTGTTCCAGCGCCTCCTTCTCGGTGTTGAGAGCGACTACCTCATGGCCCGCCGCTTCCAACACCCTCTTGCGGAAGAGAGAGAGTTCCGGATCCGTGCTGAGGGAAAGGATCTTCATCGCGATTTCCTGATCATTGAAATTGCTTCTTGCGAAGGATATCAAGATGTCGGGAATCGGGCTGACCATTGAAACTCCACTGGCCGGATGACAACGCCCGTTACGTGCCGGTCGTATCGGCAGCCAATCAGCTCATAGCCGATTATGATCGATTGGTTAGGGGAAGGCAGCCGCTTGTGTCCTTGGTTAATCGGACTGGGTCAACGACATTCTGGTTCAGCCTGGCTGGGACGGCGTCTGGAAACGGGTTGCACCGCACCGCCGACATCCAAATAAGCCCGTGGCTTGCCTGTATTTAGGAGGTGGTGGCGGCGGCTGGACTCGAACCAGCGACCTACGGATTATGAGACCGTCGCTCTAACCACCTGAGCTACACCGCCTGACACCGTTAACGGCAACCCGGATACCGCAGCTCGCGAACCCGTTGGGCTCGCGGACGTCGAGCCTGCACTGCGCTTCTCCAGAAGAAAGGCTGGACAAAAGCTCGTCCAGCCCCAGGATTGATTCTAGAAGTGGTCGCTTACGCTGTCAATCCAAGCCGGTTTCGATTGGATGGGGCAGCTTAGCCGGTCGCAGGCTGTCAGGCCTGCGCTGCGGTATCGGTGCTCCCTCCGGGGCAGCAACGGTACTCCTGCGACTGGTCCAGCAGTTCGATTTGGCGCTCCAGAAGCTTGTTTTCCAACTCCTTCCGCTTGAGCTCCAGCGCGATCTGATGCTGCAGGCCCGGCTCGCACGAGGGGTAAACGAAACCGATCTGGGTGACACACGCGAGGGTACAACGATCTACATTCGCTCGAACTACGGGCGAACGGCACAACAACCGCTCTCAAAATAGCGCGGCTGCCCACCATGGCCCGCTGCCTTTGCGGACATGGTGGAGAGAATGCCAAACTTTCCGCGACCGTTCCCCGCCGCGTCAAGGCACAAACGTCGCAGCGGGATGACAGCTATGCGCTGTTTCCGGAACCTTCCGCCCGCGTTATCGTATTCCAGATTGGGGGCCGAGGATGAGTTCGTTCGGCATCTGTCGATATCTCTGGATGGCCTTCTTCGTGATCTGGCTGTTGTGGGGGATTAACACCAAGCGCACCCAGACCAGGGAGGGCCTGCGGTCGCGCATCCTGTACATGATCTTCACGGTCGCGGCCTTCTTCATCATGTTCAGTCGCGAAGACGCACCGGGCTGGATGCGCGTGCGCATTCTGCCGCGCCATCTCTGGATCGCGGACCTGGGAATCGCAGTCACCGCCGCGGGTCTGCTGTTTGCCATCTGGGCCAGGGCCTATCTCGGACGCAACTGGAGCGGAACCATCACCGTGAAGGTCGGGCACCAGCTCATCCGCTCCGGACCGTATCGTTGGGTGCGCCATCCCATCTACTCGGGAATGATTCTGGCCATGCTCGGGACCGCCATCAATCGCGAACAGCTTCGCGGCTTTGTTGCGGTGCCGCTGCTCTGGATCGGATTCACCATCAAGAGCCGGATCGAAGAGCGCTTCATGACCGCAACCTTCGGCAGCCAGTACGACGAGTATCGCCGCATGACCGGAGGCATCGTTCCGCGGCTTGGGTTCTAGCTGCGTAATGTGCCCCCCCGGGACCGCAGATCGTCCTCCGAGCAGGCGCCGGAACGGTCGCTGAATTCGCTTCACGACCGACCCGGCATCTGCGCCTACTTGCAGAAATGATTTGTATCGGGGCAGGGCTTTCAAGTCGTGCCCTGACACAAGGCTCTCCTTTGTCGTCCGGACGCACATCTGGCGCCTAAATACCCGTCGCGATGGTTACCGGAAAATTTTGTTATACAACTTTCGTCCCAGGAAATACTTTACCCTTTTGTGATGGCTTGGTGACTGTTGCGAAATACAACGTTACTTATCTACGACTTTAGTAACCGTTTTCCTCGCCCGGCAAAAAAGCTTGTCAAGAGGCACAAACGTGCCGATGACCACCTAAACTACTGAATCTACATGTCAATCTATTCCAAAAACCCTGTGCCCAAAACCCCCTGAAATGTGCTATAATAGAAGCAAGTAGAGTCGGAAAGGCCAAAGTGCCTTCTCCGGCTCTTTTTGTTTTTGGCCTGGGATCAGCCAGGTTCCTGCCGGCCTGCCGGCGGGATGGAAAGCCGCAGCCGTAAGGCGCGTCGAGCTCACGCGCCCGAAGCCGGCGGTCGACCTGAATCCATCGGCGCGCGTCGAGCTCACGCCCGCCGCTGGAAAACCTGGCGCCGGCGGCGGATTCCGCCCAGCGGAATCGGGCCTGCCGTCCGAGCCGCCAAAAAAACAAAACGGGCTGGCCTAGTGCCCACACCCGACTGCGATCTTTGACAATTGAAATACCCTGCCTTGTGCAAGGTCCTGGTGCGCGTGTGGCGACGCGGCCGGGGAACACCAGGACCTTGCCACCCGTGTGCCTTCTGGACGGTTTCGGGCGCAAGTGCGGGCCGCGGTCACCTCCAACTTGCTGCCCTTCAAAATGGGTCCGATTCCAAACCGTATCGCGTCACAGTTTCCTTGTAACCGTCCTGCTACAATGCAGGCGAATGGGGCGGACTGCGGGCCGCATCAACATTCGTGAATCCCGTCCTCATCACCGAACTTCTGGCTGGCGAACCCGTATAAATCAGCAGCAGTGAACCGGATTTGAGCCAGGAGTCACGCCCCGTGGGAGCGCTGATTGGACGACGTCCAAGCCGTCAATTCCCTTGTCCGTCGCTGTGTGGCCGGCGATGCTGCGGCCTGGCAGGAAATCGTGCAGCAGTATCATCGGCGCATCTACAACATCTGCTACCGGTTTTGCGGCTCGGCGGAGGACGCGTCTGACCTGACCCAGGAAGTGTTTATCAAGATGTACCGCACGCTGAGCACCTACGACGGAACACGGGCCTCCTTCATGACCTGGGTCACCACCGTGACCCGCAATCTGCTGGTGGACCACTTCCGCAAAGGCAAGTACGACCGGATCACCGACTCGCTGGACGCGGTTCCGGGCGGCCAGGACGAGGGTCTGACGCTGGCCGAAAGGCTGGAGGACCCGTCCGCCGGACCCGAGGCGCGGGTGCAAAGCCAGCAGGCGCAGAAACTGGTCCACGAGGCGCTGGGCAAGCTGTCGCCCGAGCTGCGGGAGGCGGTTATCCTGCGGGATTTGCAGGACATGGACTACAAGGATATTGCCATAGTCCTCAAAGTGCCGGAGGGAACTGTGAAGAGTCGCATAAATCGGGGACGAACGGAACTTGCACGCGTGCTCCAACGTAACTACAAACAGGTGAACTGATGCCGGACCACATCCAACCCGGAATGCAATGCGCCGAGGTCGAGGCCCTTTTGGCCGACGCCATCGACGGTACGTTGCATGGCGCAACCCTGGCGGCCTTTGAGGCCCACCGGGATTCCTGCGCCGCCTGCCGCGTCATGGTCGAAGAAGCCAGCCGCGGCATGCGCTGGCTCAAGGGTCTGGACGAAGCCGAGCCGCCGCGCCATCTGGTGCACAACATCCTGGCGCAAACCATCGGGCAGATGCCCGAGGCGCACCCCGTGCCGGCGCCCAAGGGCGAAGGCTGGCTGGAGCGGCTGAAGGGCAGGCTGGCGCCGATGTTCGCGCCGATTGCGACGCCGCGCTTTGCCATGTCGTTCGGCATGGCGTTCTTCTCCATCACCATGCTGCTCAGCATCGCCGGCTTTCATATTGCCGATCTGCGGCATGTTGATCTGAGCGCGAAAGGCATCAGCAAGGCCTACTACTCAACCCAGGCGCGAGTGGTCCGTTATTACGAGAACATCCGGCTGGTGTACGAGATTGAGACGCGGGTGCGTGACATCCGCCGGGTGGCGACGCCGTCGGATGAGCAACCGCAGCAAGCCGCCCCGCAGAACAATCAGCAGCAGAACAACCCGCCGAAAGGCGACGATCAGCAGGACAAAGACCGCCGCAACCAAAACTACAACCGCGAGATGGGCCGGCCCGCGCTGGCCGCGTCTCCGCCTTCGAGCAACCAGGTGATGGATGAAGTGAACTCTCAGGCCCGGCTGAACAGGAGAAAAGCATGAACTGCGCCAATCATGCCGACGTCTCCGCAATCGCATACTGCCGCACGTGTGGCAAGCCACTGTGCAGCACCTGCACGCGAGACGTGCGTGGCGTTATCTATTGCGAGGAGTGTCTGGCCTCGCACTTGAGCGGCACTGTGCCGCCGCCCGGCCCTGCTGCCGTGCCTCCGGGCGCCAAACGTTCGACCGGACTGCCCAGTCCCGGACTGGCGGCGATTCTGGGATTCATTCCCGGCGTCGGCGCCATGTACAACGGCGAATTCGCCAAGGGCTTCATCCACGTGGTCATCTTCGCGACCCTGATCTGGATGACCGACAACGTCAGCGGACTGTTCGGCATTGCCATCGCCGCTTTCGTCCTGTACATGCCCATCGAGGCCTACAAGACCGCGCATGCCAGAGAGCGGGGTCTGCCGCCTCCCGATCCGCTGGGGCTGAACAGTTTGTTTTCCTCCCCCGGTTCGCCCAAGCCGGTTGCGGGCGTGGCGGCAGGCGTCGGCCCGGCCAGTGATAGCGGGCCGGCAACGGCTGACGGCCCAGCCCTCGACTCGACGGACGCCGCCGGTTGCGGGCCGTCGCGAGTGCCGGTTGGCGCGTTCATTCTCATCGGATTGGGCGCATTGTTCCTGCTCGACGAACTGGGGGTGCTGCACATGCACAACCTGTGGCGCTTTTGGCCGCTGGTATTGATCGCGATAGGCGTTCGCGTCCTGATGCGCCGAACCGGGACCTGGTGAGGAGGACATCATGAGATACCGATACAATCCTCATTGCTCCTGCGGCCGTTGCCGCGCACATGGCCTCATGGGACCAGCCGTCCTGATTACTTTGGGCGTGCTGTTCCTGCTCGACCAGATTACACATGTTCGCTGGCTCGACTTCAGCAGCACCTGGCCGGCGTTTCTGATTGTTATCGGCCTGGTGATGTTCCTCGAGCACAACGCTTCCGCGGCCGGTCACGTGCCCAGGAACTATGTCGCGATGCCCCCCGCAGCACCGGGCTATCCGCCTCCGCCGCCGCAACCACTGGCGCCGCCGGCTCCGCCAGCCAGTCAAAATCCGCCGGCAGCAAACTGGAACCAGCCAAACGACCCGGGGGTGCACAATGGCTAGCACTGGTCAATATCCGCAAACTGTACCGCCGCCGCCGTATCGTTACCGCCGGTCAGTCGCCGGGCCGCTGGTGTTGATCATCATCGGGCTGCTGTTCCTGCTGCGGAACATGGGCATCCACATGCCGCTCTGGCATTGGTTTGGGCGCTGGTGGCCGCTGCTTCTGATCCTGTGGGGCGTCATCCGACTGATCGAGCACGCCACGGCGCAACGCGAGGGTTACCGGCGGGCCGGCATCGGCGCCGGCAGCGTTTTCCTGCTGATTCTGATTGTCGCCTTCGGGCTGTCGGCGCACTACAGCTCCGACATCAACTGGGGCGGTGTTCGCGATCAGATCCGGATGGACGACGATCTGGGCGGAATTTTCGGCACGGCCTACACCTTTGACGACACCGTGCAGCAGTCATTTCCCGCGAATGGAAGTTTGCGGGTGGTCTGCGATCATGGCACGTTGAACATCTCCGCCGCCGAGGACGACAACCTGCGGGTGGTGGTGCACAAGAAGCTGTATGCCCAGAACCAGGGTGAAGCCAACAAGTACAACGACCAGACCAGGCCGCAGATCACCGTCAACGGCACCGCCGTGCTGCTGAACGCCAACACCAATGGCGCCGGCGACCACGGCGTCGAGAGCGACATGGACATCTTCCTGCCGCGCGACGCCTCCCTTGACATCGCCAGCAAACGCGGTGATGTGACCATCAACAACCGCAAGGCCGACGTGAGGGTCACATTGCAGCGCGGCGACGTCACGCTCGACGACATCTCGGGCGCGGCAAAAGTGAACCTCGACCACGGATCGGTACGCGCCTCCAAAATCGGCGGCGACCTTGACGTCGAGGGCCACATTGACAACGTGAGCGTTGACGAATGCGGCGGGGCGGTCCACCTGAACGGCGATTTCTTTCAGGACCTGCGCCTGAGCAAAGTCGCCAAAACGGTCACGTTTAAATCATCGCGCTCCGACATGGAAATCGCTTCTGTGCCGGGAGAGCTTGAGATTGCAACCGATACCGTGCGCGCCAACCAGATCACTGGTCCCAGCCGCGTCGTCACGCGCTACAAGGACATCCATCTGGAAGACGTATCCGGCGACCTGCAGGTTGAAACTGACCACCACGACATCGACGTTCGTGCGGCCAACAAACTGCCCGTTGGCAAAATGAACCTTACCAGCAAGCACGGCGACATTACGCTGACGCTGCCTTCGAATGCGGGATTCCAGATCGATGCCTCCACGCGGAAGGGCGACATCACGTCGGATTTCAGCGCGGTCAATATCAACCAAAGCAACGGCACTTCGCAGGCCAGCGGGACGGTGGGCAACGGCGCCGCCAAATTGCAGATCAACGCGGACACGGGCGACATCCGGATTTCGAAAGGCTGAGCGAACGCTGCACACGGTGACCGCTCCAAATCGCGGTGCCCGAGATTCGCGCTCAGTTTTGGCGGTGGCCCCCCATAAGAGCGAAGGCCACCTGTCCTACCTACAGTCTGTTACTGGCATGCGGCTGGTGCGTAAGAGCACGCCACCCCGACCAGGGTGTCGACGTTATTGCTGGTAAAGGGGCTAGCCCCTTGCTCCTTGGGATCCGGACTTACATAGCCCCAACTCGTGACACCGACCACAATATTCGGGTTGGGGGCCTGACCGTCCGTTTCACCTGTCAGGTTGGGTTTTATTCCGAAGTTGACGAGCCACGGACCGCCACTCGAACCCCCATTCATATTCGAACCAATGACGGTGTTGTTGGAAAAGGTCTCGTTTACATAGCCAGATGAGTCATTTCGCTCCATGTAGAGCCCATTATCCAGGCCACTTGGATACCCTAATTGGGTGACGTGAGTCTGGCCACTTGCGAAACCAAAGCCGTCAAAACCGTACCCGTACCAGCCTGTAGCGGTGCCCGGGAAGGCCCCCTTGTTGTCTTGCAGCACTATGACGGCAACATCATCGGGACAAACGACACCGTACACGTAGCAATTGTCGGTGCCAAAGTAGTAGTCACTTTTTATCGCGACTAACACCCAACTCCATGTGCCAAACGGAGAAATCCAGTTTCGTTGGCCCGGAGAGAAATACCATTCGTTGTAGAACTGCTGTTGTCCATAATTCGCCACACAGTGCGCCGCGGTGACGATGACACCCCGCTTGATTAAGGACGCGGAACACCAAGCGTAGGATCCGGAGACCTTGAACCACATCTTTCCAGCGGCCCGATACGGCCACAGCGTGTTGGTTGCCGTTTGACCGTTAGGGTTCAAATCGGCCCTGGCCGTGCTGAACGGGTGCTCCAACGTCCCGAAATCCATGGGCTGAATACCGTCACTTTCCGGGGCCTTGGGCGTGCCCAGCAAGATCGGGCTCGTGATTCCGGTTCCCTGGGCACCAGGCGAATGTCCGGGTGTGCCCAACTTCGGGCTGGACTGCAAAGATGCTATCCAGGCTTGTGTTGGGTCCATTGGACGGTAGTTGATGGGCATTGGCATGGGTTTAGCATTTAAGAAACCCACCGGGGTTTGCGGATGGTTTTGATAGGTGAGAATTGTTATGCCGTTCTGGCTCTTGACCTGGGCAATCGCCTGATCCACGCAGATGCATCCCAGAATCACGAAGGCTAGCATCACGGTGAATAACCTGAGAATCGATCTTGTCATTTTGTTTATCCTTTCTCCCGCAATTGGATTTGCGTCTTTCATCCCGAAAGACCTAGCGGCTCAGAATCAACTTCTACTTGCTTGACAGAGGATCTTGGGCGAGCGGCGAGACAGGCACAACTTCGAGGGCCCGCCGGATCTTCATGCCATTCGCTGCAAAAGGTAAGCGACCAGGGGGCACGGCGGTCTGTGTACAGGATTCTGTTGAACGCGTAGATCCTGTTACTGCTGGAATAGTGTCTGCCGGGTGTTGCTGGAGTCAAGCTCAAACTCACGTAGTGACGCTGGCAGAGCTTATTGCCTGCCATTTTGGGAAATTTCAGGTAACGTGACTGCATCACTCGGTAACATTACGTCACCGGATCGTCACGTGATAGCTCTGAAACGGCCGGACGCCCGGGTCTCGCGTGGTTCGAGATGTGGCGAATCCATGATCGGTCATCTCCAGAGTGGGTTCTCTGTCGCACCCGCCTATCGCGCAGTACCACACAACGCGCAACTGGAGTACCATATCCGCGCTATGAAAATGCACAGCAAAGCGTTCGCCCTTCTCCTGTTGGGTGCTTCCATGCTGTACGCGCAAAGTCAGGCGCGCACGGCGGCGACAGGAGGTCCACGAGCCACGGAGCGGTTTGCGGCCGATACTCCGAAGACGACCGTGATGGGGAACACCTTCGTCGCTCCAAAGGACTGGACGCTGACGGTTAAAGGCCCGGCGACAATCCTCGGAGCTCCGGAGGGAGATTCGTGGATTGCGTTGGTGGACGTTACGGCAAAGGACGATGACGAAGCTCTGGCCAAGGCGTGGAAAGCGTACAAGCCGGAGGCGAAGTGGCCAATAAAGGTCAGCAACGACCTTCCGGACCGCGACGGGTGGAGTAAACGACGTCTGTATGACTACCTCACCTCGCCGAACGAAAAACGCGCGGTGGCGGCGCTGGTCCTTTACTCGGGCACGAGCTGGACGGTCGTAATTGAGGACCTGGCCGACGCTGTGGCTGAGAAACGCGGCGGACAGATCGGCGTGGCGTTGGGCAGGTTGTTGCCGAAGGGCTATTCACGCGAGTCGTTCGCCAATAAGAAGGCGAACACGCTGGATCAGGCGCGGATCGCGGAGCTGGGCCGCTTTATCGAGCGGGGCCAGAAGGAAACGGGAGTTCCCGGAGTCGCGCTCGGACTGGTACAGGACGGGAAGGTCATTTTCGCCGAAGGTTTTGGCGTCAAGGAACTGGGCGAAACGGCGAAACCGGATGGCGACACGCTATTCATGATCGCGTCGAACACGAAGGCGCTCACCACCCTGATGCTGGCCAAGCTGGTTGAACAGCACAAAATGAACTGGGATACCCAGGTCACGACACTGTATCCCGATTTCAAGCTGGGGAACGCCGCGACGACACAGAGCGTGCTGGTCAAGCATCTGATCTGCGCGTGTACCGGGATGCCCCGGCAGGACCTGGAGTGGCTATTCGAGTACGCGAAGATGACTCCGCAAAGTTCCATGACGCTGCTGGGGACGATGCAGCCGACCTCAAAGTTTGGCGAGCTGTTCCAGTATTCAAACCTGATGGCCGCGGCTGCAGGCTACACCGGCGGGCACATCCTGTATCCGAACATGGAGGTTGGCCAGGCGTATGACAAAGCGATGCAGACCCTGGTCTTCGATCCGCTGGCGATGAGCGAGACCACATTTGACTTTGAGAAGGCGGAAAAAGCGAATCATGCCGCCCCGCATGCGCCGGACATCGATGGAAAACCCGCGCACGCGCTGATGGCAGTAAATTACTCGGTCATCCCCGTGCGTCCGGCGGGCGCGGCGTGGAGCAGCGTTGACGACATGCTGAAGTACGTTTCCATGGAACTGGCCGACGGCAAACTGCCGGACGGCCAGACCTACATCGAGAAGGAACCCCTGCTGGAACGCCGCAAGCCGCAGGTGTACATGAGCAAGGACGATTCGTACGGCATGGGATTGATGGTGGATAAGACTTACGGAGTCCCGGTGGTCCACCACGGCGGAGACATGATCGGCTATCACAGCGACATGATCTGGCTGCCGCAGCAGAACGTCGGAGCGGTCATCCTGACAAATGGCGATCCGGGCTGGCTGATCCGGTCCCGGTTCCGCCGCAAGCTGCTGGAGGTCCTCTTCGACGGCCATCAGGAGGCCGACAATCTGCTGGCGGCCGATGCAAAAAACTTTTTCGCTGAAATCGCTGCGGAACGCAAGCTTCTCACAGTGCCGGCGGATGCCACGGAAAGCGCGAAGTTGGCAAAGCACTATTCGAATGCGTCATTAGGAGATCTCAATGTAAGCATGTCAAGTGGAAAGACCTACTTCGACTTCGGCGAATGGAAGAGTGAGGTCGCGACCAAAAAGAACCCCGATGGGACGATTTCTTTCGTCACCACCGTACCAGGGATGTCGGGATTCGACTTCGTGGTCGGCACCGGCGCGAAGAAAACGCTGACCACCCGAGATGCCCAGCACGAGTACATCTTCCAGGAGAACTAACCGGCAACCGCGGGCCGCAGAAACAACGGGGTTTCGTAATGTAAAAGGCCGGGGCGTGGCCGGCCTCTCTGCGCAAGAGCAAGAGACTACTTGTTGGGCGCGATGGCGGCCTGGCCACGATCACGGGATGACCACCAGGCGGGTACCGTGCTGGTCAAGTTGCCACGCACTTTCAATGTCCGCGAGGCGTACGCGCTCCGTGTCCACCAGCAGTTCTCCGCTGGCCGCATGCGCCATCACTTGCTGCAAGGCGTTGCCCAGAACTTCGCGCGGTGGAATTCCGGCAGTGCCAATAATTGTTAATGCGGTGCTACGGAGCACGGCCGCCGGCAGTGCGATGGTTGGGCCCGCGCTTTCGCCTGCCTGAACCAGACGAGTCTCGGATTTGATGGTCGCAAATTCTCTGGCCGTTATTGCCGACAGAAATGCTTCCGTGGGTGGGCCCCACACGTAATCTATGACCAACTGGAAGCCGGACTCACCTGCCTCCCGCGCAAATGCCTCCTGGAGGTGCTTCGCCGACAGGTCGAGTTGAATGGTCGAGTCGGCACCGAGTTGGCCCATGGAGTTCAGGACTTGCTGGTTACGTCCCGCAGCAACGACGCGGGCTGCGCCGAGAAGTTTGGCGATTCGCACTGCCAATTTCCCGGCGACTCCGGTCGCACCGAGAATGAGGACGTTTTCGCCCGGGGCCAACTTAGCCCGGAACGTTAAGGCAAGCCACGCGGAAACACCAGGGTTGGGAAGGGCGGCGGCAAGGTCGTCATTCACACCATCAGGTACAGGGAACGTGAATGCTCTGGGCACAACCGTCCGTTGCGCCATCGCCCCATAAGGCGGGCGACATCCGCCAAAAAACACGCGTTGTCCATCGCTGAGATGCCCAACTCCGTCGGTGCCACAGATAAACGGGGTGTCGCGGGGGCTGGCATAGTGGGCGCCGCCGGCCAACTGCTTGTCCACCGGCTTGAGTGCTGCGGCGTGAACATGCACGATGACCTCGTTGTGTTCAGCGACCGGCTCCGGGAATTGCCCGCAGCGAGGTGGTTTCCCGAGCGCGTGCAGAACGGCAGCATCCATGGTGGTTCCCAATGGGCTGGTCCTTGGCCGGAAGCACGTACTTCCGCCATGCAAAAGGCCGGCGCGAGGCCGGCCGTGTTCACAACAGCAAAGAAACTACTTCTTGGGTGCGATGGAGTCCTTGGCGGCCTTGGCCACGCGGAACTTCACCACGGTCTTGGCGGGGATTTTGATCGCTTCGCCGGTCTGCGGATTGCGTCCCATGCGCGCCTTGCGGTTCGACTTCACCAGACGGCCCAGCCCGGGGATGATAAACACGCCGCTCTTCTTGGTCTCCTTGATGGCGGTGTCCGCCAGGTGGTCCAGAATCGCTGCGGCCTGTTTGTTGCTGAGCTCATGCTTCTCAGCGATGTGACGCACCAGCTGGGTCTTGGTCATGCCTGTTGCCATTCCTAAATCCTCCTTGAAGGTTTGAGCGTAAGAATGCTCAACTCGTGGGCTATCTTATAACAACTTCCTCGCGGCGCGAAGTATTTTTCGCCTTATTTCATGCGGGTTTTCCACAGGCCGGACTCGAAACGCCGCTGCTCATGCGGTTGTGGAAGCCTTCGCACAATCGGGAGGTGCCATAATGGTCAATTGGAACTCTGCGTGATGCCACTGAGGTGCTGCTCTTGAGCTGTGCAATCTGCAACCTTCGCAAGGAGAAACGCTTCTGCCCGGCAGTCCACGGGCGCATCTGCCCGCAGTGCTGCGGCGAGCAGCGCGAACTCACGCTGGACTGCCCGTCCGACTGCGTTTATCTGCAGCAGGCGCGCCAGCGCGAGGAGCCGCGGCGGCTGGAAGAAATTCCTGCCGAGCATTGGTTCGCCGCCGTCGATGTTCCCGAACACTTTCTGCGCGAGCATGAGCCGCTGCTGCTGGGAATCTGGCACACGCTCACCCGGCACTACGCCGCTGACCGCACCCTGGCCGACCGCGAGGTCATCGGCGCACTGACGAACATGGCGAAAAGTTACCAGACGCTGGTGGGCTCGGGTCTGGTGTATGAAGAGGCGGTGCCGGGACTGGCCCAGCAGGCCATCACCGACGCGCTGCGCCAGTTGCTGCAGGAGTTTCGTGAGTTGGAGCAGAAGCACCTCGGCCACACAAGATTGAAGGACAGCGACGTGCTCAAGGCTCTGGTCTTCACGCTGCGTCTGGCCCAGATGCATACCTCCGGCCGGCCGTTCTCGCGGCGTTTTCTGGACTTTGTGCGCGAACAGTTTCCCGACGCCCAGCCGGCGATCGCGACCG
>Ga0335082_10005014_pt1 | contig 14441 bp, 10 predicted proteins | sample Lox_Sample_41_FD_206718 | JGI IMG/M metagenome (GOLD analysis project Ga0335082, IMG submission 206718) | Soil microbial communities from Loxahatchee National Wildlife Refuge, Florida, United States - Lox_Sample_4.1 | ecosystem: Environmental > Terrestrial > Soil > Wetlands | place: USA...
CATCGGGGCTAGGTCTTCTTCGTCGTGCCCTGTCGGATCACGTGGTCACGAGACGGCTGCCCCGACGCTGGCGCCTGGCTGTAGTCGCCGAAGGCCCGGTCGCGCTCGGTGATCGCTGCGCGGACGCCCTGGGTCGCCGCGGTTTCGACGAAGCGCAACGCCTCGGGCGTGTTGCGCATGAAGCCGTCCAGCACCGGGCCGAGTAGCTGCGTGCTGTGCAGCCCCATGTTGTCGTACGCCTGGTTGACGATCAGCTTCATCGCGGCGAGCTGTGACGGCGGTAGCTGCGCCAGACGCTCGGCAAGGCTGCGGACCTCTGCCTCCAGCCGCTCGAACGGTACGGCCTTGTTGATCAGCTCGATTTCGGCGGCTTGCTTGCCGCTGAGCGGCTCGCCGGTGAGCGCATGCCACTTGGCGCGCGCCAGCCCGAGGCGGTAGAGCCACATGCCGGTGAGGTAACAGCCCCACACGCGTGAGTACGGCGTGCCAATCTGCGCGTCTTCCGCGGCGATGACGAGGTCGGCGCACAGCGCCATGTCGGAGCCGCCGCCGACGCACCAGCCGTGGACCTGGGCGACTACTGGCTTTGGGCTGCGCCACAGGCTCATGAACTTCGGCACCGGACCGGCGAAGGCGCTGGTCGTGAAAATGAAGTCCTTGCCTGGGTCCCAGCGGCTGTCCGTCTCCATCAGGTCCTTGTAGTGGCCGAGGTCATCCGAGAAATCGAAGCCGGCGCAGAACGAGCGCCCGGCGCCGCGCAGGATGATCACGCGGACGGCGGAATCGCGATTCGCCTCGACGACCGCGGCTTCCAGTTCGTCGGGCATTGGCGGAACGATGGTGTTCAGCCGCTCCGGCCGATTCAAAGTGATCGTGGCAACCGCACCGTCTCGTTCGTACAAGATCGTCTCGTAGGCCATCGGCACTCCTCCGTTGGATCGAGCGCAACCGTCGTCGCGTTCGACGCCCAGGAAGCGGATACCACCTGCGTGCAATGCCGTAAACCGCAACCGCCTCGTGGTCGAGCCAGGTCGGATCACGCGGTCGCGAGCCGGCTGCCCGATTCACTGCCGAGTGCGGTGATTGACGCCATCAGGATCCAGCTTGTACGCTATGGTCGTCCCTGCAACCGAGCCTACGCGAAAACCGAGGAGGAATCTCGGATGACCAACCATCCCACGACATCGGACCCATCTCTAGCGTCCTTGAGTCGCGACGAGTGCTTGACGTTACTCAGACAAGGCAGCGTTGGCCGACTGGCGGTCGTCATCGACGGCCGACCCCATATCCTGCCCCTGAACTACGCAGCGGATGAGGGCGGGGTCATCGTCTTCCGGACGGCAGACCTGACCGTTGCGACTGAGGCCGCTTTGGCCAACGTCGCCTTCGAGATCGACGAAATCGATCTCGCGCGCCGAGAAGGATGGAGCGTAGCCGTTCACGGGTTCGGACGCGAGATCACCGACGCCATCGACCGTGATTCCGAACGACTCCGCCGCATGCCGGTTCACCCATGGGCTTCGGGCCAGCGCGAGCGATGGTTCAAGATCACCCCGAGGGAAATCACCGGTCGCAGGCTGAGGACCGCAGCGTCCTCCTCGTAGTCACCGGGCGCAGGTGTCACGTCTCACGGTCGGGGTGAGCGGCTGGGGAGCGGTACCGCCGAACGGGACGCCGATGCCAAGACATCGGCATGAACGGCTGGAACCCGGACGGGCTGCCAGCCAGCTGACGGTACAACCGAGGTGGGAACCGCGTGCGGATGGAGCGAGGATGCGGTGCCGCTCCCGTAGGAGGAAAGTACTACCGCTCGTTGAAGGCCCGGCGTTGAACAGATCGAAGGCATAGGGTGATCGGGATGCCCATGCAGCCGCTGTGGGGCGTGGAACACGACGCGAGGAAGGGAGGCGCCCAGAGCCGGCTGGGCCGCGCCGGTTCCTCGTGCGGCTGCATGAGCACCCCGATTCATAGAGTCTATCTATCGTTCGGTCGGCGTCGCGTGGATGACCTCGGTCACATAACGATCTGATTCTGCGCAACTAGGAAGAATAGGGGGCACCCATTCTCAAGGCTGCGAACTGATGCGCCGGTGGTCTGATCGGTGAGTTCGTGCGACCGGGGTATGGATGGTGCAGGAGCCGGTTGCGTGGAAACAGCGGCGCGACGTTTCGGTGGTTGCCCATGACGCGGCAAGCAGCGCGGGCCAGGCGCAGCGAGTTGCACGTTGTAGATCCCGTCCCTGCGCTGCAGGCGGAACACCCGCCGCGCCGGTGCTTTCAGCGGATCGCGTTGGTAGGCAATCCGAACGTCGGAAAGAGCGTCATCTTCGGCGCACTTACGGGAGCCTACGCAACCGTGAGCAACTACCCGGGTACCACCGTCGAGGTGATGCGCGCCGCCGCCCGCGCAGATGCCAGCGTCGAGGTGATCGACACGCCCGGGGTAAATGGCCTGACACCCAACTCAGAGGATGAGCGCGTGACGCGCGACATCCTTCTCGGCGGCGTGGACGCGGTCGTACAGGTTGCCGATGCCAAGAACCTCGTGCGTGCCCTGGTGGTGTCGTTGCAACTGGCAGAGGCGGGCGTGCCCTTCGTGCTGGTGCTCAACATGATGGACGAAGCAGCGGACCGGGGCCTGGCTATTGATGCGACCGCACTATCTGCGGCGCTCGGGGTGCAGGTGGTACCAACGGTGGCGGTGACCGGTCACGGACTGAAGGCCGTCGGTGAAGCGCTCGGTGCGGCGGCGGTGAGCCACTACCGAGCCCGATATCCGGTCGCAGCGGAACTGGCGCTCCTGCGGATCGAGCGCTTGCTCTCGGGTTTTCCGGTGGGGCCCCGCTGGCTGGCGTTGATGTGCCTGGCCGGCGATGACACGCTGCGTCCCTGGCTGCAGCAGAACGTCGCGAGCGCGGATCTGGTCGCCATCGAGGACGCACACCGTGAGACGCAGGCTCGCTTGCACGGGCATGTGCGATACCAGCTGAATCGCGCCCGCATCCGTGCCGCCGAGGAGCTGTCCCGGCGCGTCAGCCGTGTGCGTAGCGATGCCGCGGCGGCGCCTTCGGCGACCGCTGCGCGTGAGATTGCGGTCGGGGTGATGGCGCTGGCGGCTTGTGTGGTGCTGTTTGCCGCCGATCTTGGACTCATCGGCGAAATGGCGAGCGGATGGCCACGGCTTGTCGCGTGGTTGTGTGTCGGCGCTGCGGGGGTTGCCGCCTACCAGTCGGGCGAGATGCGCGCTGCCGTCGGACGCTGGGCGAGCCAGCGGGGTACCGGCATTGCGGTATTGGGCGTCGTGCTGTACGTGGTGTATCGCTTCGTCGGCGTCTTCGCGGCAGGCACGGCCGTCGCCTTTCTCGAGCACACGGTCTTCGGAGACTACGTCAATCCGCTGCTGACCGGCGTGATCGATCGCGCTGTCGCCGCAGGCCCGGTGGCTGGTGTGGGCGCACAGGCGACGCGTCTGCTGCGCGACCTGCTCGTTGGTCCGTATGGTCTGGTGAGTGTGGCGTTGACCTACGCATTCGCCATCATTCTTCCGATCGTCTCCGCCTTCTTCTTGTGCTTCTCGGTGCTCGAAGACTCGGGCTATCTGCCGCGCCTGGCAGTGGTCGTCAACCGTGTGTTCCGTGGCATGGGGCTGAACGGCAAGGCGGTGCTGCCGATGGTGCTTGGCTTGGGGTGCGACACGATGGCAACCTTGACCGCGCGGATCATGGAGACGCGCAAGGAGCGCGTACTGGTGACGTTGCTGCTGGCGTTGGGGGTGCCGTGCTCGGCACAGCTCGGCGTGATTCTCGGGCTGTTCGGTGCGTTGCCGATATGGGCCCCGCTCGTGTGGGGCGCTGTCGTGGTGGGGGTGCTGTTCGCCGTCGGCTTCCTGGCGGCGCGGCTGTTGCCGGGAGAACGCTCCGACCTCATCCTCGAGATGCCGCCGATTCGCCGCCCGCAGTTGGGGAACATCGTGGTGAAGACGCTCGGTCGGCTGGAATGGTACCTGAAGGAAGCCGTGCCGATTTTCGTGCTGGGGACGCTGGTGTTGTTCGCACTTGATGCGGTGGGTGCGCTGAGCCGCATCGTGCATGCTAGCGAGCCTGCGGTGGTGGGACTGCTCAGTCTCCCGCCGCAAGCGGCGGAAGCGTTTCTCGTGGGCTTTTTTCGCCGCGACTACGGATCGGCCGGCATCTATTCGCTTTTTGGCCGTGGCCTGCTCACACCTGTGCAGGCGGTGGTTGCCCTGGTGACCATCACCTTGTTCGTGCCATGCGTGGCCAACTTCTTCGTCATTGTGAAGGAACACGGTTGGCGCACCGCTGTCGCCATGAGCGGGTTCATTTTTCCGTTCGCCTTCCTCGTCGGTGGCGGCGTCAACGTCGTGCTGCGCGCCATAGGGCTGCCATGAATGCCGACGCCGATATGATTAGCTGCGCGGTGTGTGGGACACGGTTCAGCGAGGATGAAGGACGCGCCTGCCACGTCGGGTGTCCGCTCGAAGGACGGTGTCAGCTGTTGAGCTGCCCGTACTGCGCGCACGAGGTGCCCGCTCCGACGCGGCTGACCCGCTGGCTGAGTCGCAGGTTCAGGAGGACTGCCGCCTGATGGCGCTCGAGCAACAGATCGAGGAGGTGTTGGAGTGGCTGTGGAGTGTCCGCGAGCAAGGCCGGGAAGCGCGGCGCGCGGTGGATGGCGATGCGTTCGACTTCGACGCACAGGCTGCCGTCATCGAGGCACAACGGCGTGGCTGGGTCGCTAGCGAGTCGGAGCATCTCGTGCTGACGAGCGCCGGTGAAGAACGGGCAGCCGGTGTCATGCGCCGGCATCGACTGGCAGAGCGCCTGTTGTTCGACGTGATCCGCGTCGACAGTGCGGCGATGGAAGCCGGCGCGTGCGAGCTGGAGCACGCACACATCCTATCCGAGGAAGCCACCGACCGTGTCTGTGCCTTCCTCGGCCATCCGCCGACCTGTCCGCACGACCGTCCCATTCCACGCGGCCGCTGCTGCGAGAAGTTCTCGAGCGAAGTGCGGCCGCTGGTGACGCCACTCAGCGACGGCAGCATCGGCACCGATTATCGCATCGTCTTCATCGCCTCGCGGTCGCACCGTCGTCTCGACCGCCTCTGCAGCCTGGGCGTCGTCCCCGGCGCACAGCTGCATCTGCACCAGCGGCTTCCCGCGTTCATCGTGCGGGTCGGCGGCACCGACATCGCCCTGGAGCCCGAGATCGCCGCCGATATCTTCGTCGTGCCGCGATGAAGGTGACCAGTAACTAGTGATCAGTCCCTGGTCCTTGGTCACTGGTCCCTGGTTGTTTGTTCCTGATTACTGGTCACTGTCACCAGAGACCAGGGACCAGAGACCAGAACCGGAATCCATTCAGCCGCCATCGAAGCGACTTGGAGACAGCACCGCCACATCGTAGCGGTCAGTGTAGCCGTCCAGCAGCAAGTCGGCCGCAATCTGCCCGACGGCCGGGCTGGTCTCGATCCCGCAACCGCCTTGGCCGGCGAGCCAGAAGAAGCCTTTGACGTGCGGGTCTTCGCCCACCACCAAGACGCGATCGGGAGCGAAGCTGCGCAGGCCAGACCACTTGCGGCGGATGGCCTTCGGTACCAGCGCCGGCGCGAGACGCGCCAGGCGGTCGATGGTCTCTGCAACGATGAGATCGTCGGGTTGCGCGTCGCACGGTGCCATGGGCGACTCGTCCATCGGGCTGGCAAACAGGCCTCCGGACTCGGGCGCGAAGTACAGGTGGTGCGACTCGTTGCTCACCAGTGGCCAGTTGCTGACGTCGAGGCCGTCGGGTGCGGCGAAGGTGATGATCGTGCGGCGATGCGGCGTGATCGGAATTGGTGCGGCGCCCGCGAGTTGCGCGATTGGCCCTGCCCATGCGCCGGCGGCGTTGACGATCCAGTGCGCATCGAACTCACCCGCCGTTGTCACTACGCCGCGGCAGCGTCCGCCGTCGACACGGACGCCGATCACCTCCACGTCGCAGCGGCGCTGCACGCCGCGACGCGCGGCACCACGCAGATAACTCCACAAGAGTTCGTGCACATCGATGTGACCGTCCTCCGGGAGCAAGACGCCACCATCGAAATGAGCCGGTGCGAGCACGGGAATGCGGCCTAGGACTTCAGATGGCGATAGCGCCTGTGCCGCAGTGCCACTCTGGCTAAGCAGCGGGAGCGAGTCGCGGACGACACCCCACGCCGGTTCTTGGAAGGTCACCAGGATCCCGGTTGCGTGGAGCAGCGGCTGCTCGGAAAAGCCCACGGGCGGGTGTCGCAGGAATGTACCGCCCTGGGCTTTGAGTTCCTGGAGGGCCGGGATTGCGTCCCACTCGACAAGCACTGCTGCGCTGCGGCCGGTGGAGTGGTAACCGGGTTGCTCCTCGCGTTCGAGCAGCAGCACGTCGGTCATCCCGCGCTCGCCGAGAAAGTAGGCGAGCGAAGCGCCGGCGATGCCGCTGCCGACGATGATGACCTCGAAATGCTGACCTGGCCTTTGCACGCGCGCCCTGGTGCGATCCGGCATGGTTCTCGATTGCACACTGGCGCGAGCGCGGGCGGGGTGCAAGGCCTCGCGCGACAGGAGTTCAAAGCCGGATGGCTATGATCTGTCGCGCTGATCTGGCCGACGAGCCGTATTCAGCTCGCCGCTTGAGCGCTGGAGCCTGCTGTCTGCAAGGGGCGCGTGAGCAGTCCGTGCTCTTGTGCTGCCAACGCATCGATGCCCTGCAGACAAGCCTGAGCGCAGTGCCGCAGCTGTGCGTCCTCCCAGCGCGCGCACTCTTTGACGCGCAGTTTCGGGTGGCCGGTCAGTGCCGTGACGGCGCCGAAGCCAGGGTCGAGATTAACCTCCACCGGTGCCTGCGTCTCCGGGCACGTCACCAGCCTGGGGCCGCGCAGGCGAAAGAACGCATCGGCACCTATAGGTAGCAGCACGTACAAACAGCCGACGACCGCAACGGCCAAGAGTATGATCAACGGGGTGTACATACCTGCCTCCTTCTTCCGACAGACTACGCCGCCGAACGGCTCGCGAAATGATCTCGGTCAGGTTTTCAGCTGACGCCCGTTGGCTCCCGCCTCAAGTGTGATGGTGTCTCCAAGAATTGAATTGACTTCGCGCGGGCCAAGTGAGATCCCCCATCTAGCGGGCGCTCAGGTAGAGGATGCCAAACAAACCGAAAAGAAGAGCCACCATGCATGTGATTGTCGCCGCCTGCGCCACCATACTTCTCGCCCTCTGGCCCGCTCGGATGGGAGCCCAGTGCGACCAATGCGAGGGCGACTTCAACGGCGACGGCAACGTGACCATCGATGAGATCATCGTGTCCGTGAACAACGCGCTGAACAACTGCCCGGCACCGGGGCCGCGCTTCGTCGACAACGGCAACGGCACCATTACCGACACGAAGAGCGGTTTGCAGTGGGAGAAGAAAGGCGACGACGGGGGCATCCATGACCAGGACAATGCGTACACGTGGAGCACCGGCTCGCCGTTTAACCCGGATGGGACCGCGTTCACGTTGTTCCTGGCGACCTTGAATCGGACCCCGTGCTTTGCGGGGCATTGCGATTGGCGGCTGCCGAGTGTGACCGAGTTGCAGAGCCTCATCGACTACGCGCAATTTGCCCCAGCGACTGATCCGGTCTTCTACACGGGGTGCACGGCGGGCTGCACGATCGCTACGTGCAGTTGCACGACTCTGGACTACTATTGGTCGGTTACTTCGAGTGCGGAGCTCTCAAACAACGTCTGGAACGTCGACTTCAACTCTGGCTACGTGAGTCTCTACGACAAGACGCTGCCGTTCTATGTCCGGGCGGTTCGCGGAGGTGCGTGATCGCTCGCTTCAGTCATGCGACGCGCCGAGTTCGCCAATGAAACGCGAACTGACCACCGCACTAGGCTCCCTAGGCGTAGCGTTCCTGGCGTCCTGCGGCTTCTTGCTCGGCGTTGGGCATGCGGCCTCCGCTACCGCAAAGCTTGTCGCTGTCTTCGATGAAGCGCATGGAGAACGGTTCCTTCCCGAACGCGACGGCCCCCTGGATCTGTCCCATTTCGCGAAGCTGCTGGAGCAACAGGGGTTCGAGACCAAAGCAACCGATCAGGCGACCACCGACGAACTGCTCGCACACATCGATGTGCTGGTGATCTCGGGCGCGTTCAAACCCCTCACGGCTGCGGAGGTCGAGGCAACCACACGCTTCATCGAACGCGGTGGAAGGCTCGTCGTTACCCTGCACATTGGCCCACCGGTTGCTGACCTGCTGCATCGACTGCATACGTCGATATCCAACGGCGTGATCTGCGAGCAAGAGAACATCATTGCAGACACGTGCACGGACTTCCGGGTCACGCGTTTCAAGGCGCACGCACTCACGAAGGGATTGAAAGACGTCAGGATCTTCGGCGGCTGGGCTTTGCTCAACACGGGTGGCGAAACGAGCATCGTTGCCGAAACCAGCCCGCGCGCCTGGATCGACTTGAACGGCGATGGGAAGCTCGATGCGGGTGACGCGATGCAGTCGTTCGGTGTGGTGGTAGCAGGCCAACTCGGCCGTGGCCGCTTCGTGGTCTTTGGAGACGACGCTGTTTTTCAGAATCAGTTCCTAAAGGATGGAAACTTGCTCCTCGCAAGGAATCTTGGAGCCTGGCTGGGCCCACTTTCAGTTTGACCAATGAAATGTGATCGAAGTATCTTTCAGCGGGAGAAGGCCGCAAAGGGCTGCGCGGGGTTCAGTGTGAAAATGCTCAGCGAATCCAGGATTGGGAGGGCGACGAGTCGAGTCGTGGGTTCTTCCCACAGCTGCCAAGTTATTCTCGCGGCTGCACACGGTTTCTGTAAGCTCGGTTACATCTCGAACCTGTGGGACTTTAGTCATGCTCATTCTACCTCGGGGCGCGCATATTGCTTCCCGCCTGGTCGGTCGAGCCAGCACATGCGGGACAAGAAGACGCATAAGGAGTTGCGAATGACGACGGAAAAGAGGGGAAGCGTTTTCATAAAAGCGCTGCTTACGGCAGTGCTTGCTCTGGCTGCTTGCCTCGTGCTTGTCGCCGGTAGCGCCCGGGCAGCGGTCCAGTATCTCAATGATGGCGCTGTGCAGGACGCCACCAGTGGAGCCTACGACCTGCCCCAGAGCAACGCAGTCCTCGGCGGGGGGCCAGGGGGGCCGGCAAATCTCGGCCAGGGGTACTGCTACCCGGACGTGACTAAGTTGACCAGGCCGGAATGCACGGCGCTGCGGTATCCGTACGCAACCAGCGCGCTGTGCACCGCAGATGCCACCGGCTACGGTGCCGCCAGTTACTCGCCGCACACCTACCAAGGGGTCAACGTGTCTCCGAACGTGCTCTCCTTCAGCACGGGTGTCTGCAACTATCCGGACGCGGCCGGCTCGACATCGCAGGCGGCATGCACGGCGCTCGGCAAATGCAGCAACGTTGCCTACACGACGCAGGCGACCTGTGTGACAAATGGGGCGATCTGGTCGCAGTTGGGTGTGTACACCAACGGGGTATGCGGTCTCAGCATGAAGGGCGATGACCGGAACAAGGTCACCTGCTTCAATCTCGGCGGCACGTGGGTGACAACCGGAATCTGCACGGGAACCTGGGTGATGCCGAATAGCAGCACGTATAATCCCCCGCTCTTCACCGGGACCACTAGCCCCGGTCCGGGAGATCAATGCTTGCGGTGTCATAACAGCATTACGGAGTGGAATGTCAATCGGGCCAGGGATGTAAACTCCTTTCTGCTTCACGGCCACAAGAACATGTCCAGGAGAGTGGGCTTGCCGCTTTCCGCGCAAGTCGTGCCCGGTTCCGCTTACCCGTGGAGTGGGCCTCCCTTCAATTGCACCAATCCCCTCTACACGGCGCCCGCGGCATGTCAGGCAAATGGTGCGAAGTGGGTACCATCGACGCCCGCGTATCCCACCGATTCAACCGGGCACGCAATCGATTGGGTGCTCGGGAATATTTCGGTCAATAGCATTTCCCGTCAGCTGTACTGGATCTACGGCGGTTGGGGGTTGGACGGCCCTGCTCTGCCGGGTGCCATCTATAGCGCGCCTCCCAGCGCGACACATGTGTGCAGCAATCCGCTGTACACGACGCAAGGCAGCTGTACCGGCGCCGGTGCGAACTGGGTGCTGAACGCCGGCGTTTCCTATTCCTGCGCCCGCTGCCACACGACCGGTTGGACCAGCGATGCTGCGATCGGTCCCAGCGGCGGAAATCTCGCGAAGGAACCTGAGAAATCCTTTCCTGGTATCACCTGGCCCCACATAACTGATGCCACTACCGGCGTCGTCAATCTTGCCGACGGTGTGACCGGCGACCCGAACAACTTGTATGCATCGTGGGACCTCTTCGGCGTCAGCTGCACCAGGTGCCACAGCTCCGCCGTCGAAAACACAAGCAATGGTGGCGTCCCGCCATACAGTGCCGCCACTGGGCAGTCGAGCCATCACAACGCCCTTGATACACCAGATGCCGGTTCCGGCTACTGTACCGATCCGCGGTTCACCGCGCAGGCGCAATGCACGGGCAACGGCGGCGTATGGATGACGGCGTGCAGTGACGGTGTGTCGACGACGCAGGCGGCGTGCCAGGCGATCCCGGGAAACACCTGGTTCGTCTCCTACTGTACGCTGCCTGCGGGATACACGTTCCCTGTGTGGTGGACGGCCATCACCGGCGTCGCAATTAATGCTGCCGGCACGAACTACCATGTGAACGACGTGTTGACGGTCACCCAGACTGGGGCCTCAAACGGTACCGTCACTGTGACGAGCATCAACAGCGGAACTGGCGCCATCACCGGCCTCGTGGTGACTCAGGGGGGAGCCCTGTACAGGACCGGAACGAACCTGGCAACAACGGTTGCGCCCGCCGGTGGCACGGGTGCCACCGTGGACATTACGAGCGTGGGCCCAGCTAGCCAAGGGAACTGCAGCAACAGCAGCTTCACGACCGCGCCCACTTGCGTCAACACCGGCCACGCTACATGGACCAATCTGTGGGCCACGGACATCGATTCATGCGAGGATGCCGGCGGCAAATGGACGGGCTCCAAACCCATCGAAGGTCAGATCATCACCTCTCTCTGCATGCAGTGCCACCGGCAGGAAACGGGTGGGTTGCCGTACACGAACGGCACGTGCAGCGTTAACCCAGCAACAAACACCAATCAGTCCTCCTGCCTGTCGAACGGCGGCGCGTGGACGGAAACCGGGAACGGTCTCCCGGTGAGGGTGGGACCGAGCGCCAGCACGGTTTCCTTCGGCAACCATCCGCAAGGCAATGAGGAGCTGAACAGCCCACACGGACTGTTCACGGGCAAGTTTAGTCAAATCGCCACGGGAACCGTCGCCAATGGAATCTACAAGAGCTTCTTCCTGAGCGACGGAGAAGCGGCCAACACGGGCAACGGTTGCGTCGGCTGCCACAACATCCACAAGAGCGTTGTACAAGAGGCCAACCCGGATGGCGGCGCCTTGGTCACTAGCCCGGCCGGATTTGGCGGCGCGGTAGAGGCGTGCAACGACTGCCACCATAAGAACCTGGGCACCATGTTGCATCCGAAAGGCGCCGGCACGCCGCTCGCCAGCCTGGGATCGGATCCGACCGAGGCCTGCGCCACATGCCATATGCCTGGCGCCCTCCACCTGTTCCGCATCAACACCGATCCAAACTACTCCACCTTCCCAGCGGCCGCTTTGACGGCGAACACGAACGCCAATACGATGCCCGACGGCACCTTTGCGAACGCCGTCTGGGTCGATCTGGACGCCGCGTGCGGTCAGTGCCATGGCGGCGGGACGCAGCAGGCGAGCACCACGCTCACTGCGCCTGCAAGCACGAGCACGCTCAGCGTCGCCTCCACCGCCGGTTTCCAGGTGGGCCAGAGAATTACAGTCGCTGGTGCGGGCAGTTTCCAGTACGACGATCCGGATGTTGGTGCAGTCCACGGCGACTTCTCGACCTACGTCGTTTCGATTGGCGCCAACACGCTCACGGTCGTGGGAGCCCCGCCATTTGCCGTCGCCTCCGGTGCGGTCGTTGGCCAGAACCCGGTCATGAACAACGCCGCATACCTGAACAAGACCCAGTTGGCCGGCTATGCCAAGGGCATCCACAACGATGCGCCGGCAAACGTGAACTTCGGCTACACGCTCGGCCACCCACCGAACACACTCATGGTCAATGTGTTCGCCCAGGCGAGCTGCAACGGACCGTGCAACGTCTTCGATTGGAACTGGGGCGACGGGAAACCCGATACCTCCGGCGGCTCCCCGAGTGCGTCCCATACCTATGCGGCAGCAGGAGCGTATCAGATCACACTGACGGTGACGCAGTTCGGGTTTCCGAGCGCTTCGGTGAGCAAGATTGTAAACGTGTACGCCGCCGACCTCGCGCCTACGGCGCTTGGCATGACATGCGCGACCGTCCAGACTGCGCTGAATACCGGCTGGGCGGTAGGCTTTACCGATAGCTCAACGGACGACAACGGTATCAGCCAGGTAACCGTGACGTGGGGCGACGGCAGCTTGCTTGATAGCGGAGGGCAGGGCACCATGTTCGGCCACACCTATCGTGGCCCGGGCACGTACATTGTCACTCACAAAGCGCTGGATACCATCGGACAGCAGAACATCCAGACGTGCGTGCTGACTGCGAAGTACTTCACGATTAGCGGGACAGTGAAGAAGAGCAGTACCGTGTCGTGGGCGACCGGGACCTGCACCGTTTCCTGCGCGACGCAAGCGGTATGCACAGCAGCCGCTGGTAGTGACCCCCCCGGATGCGGCGGAACCTGGAATTCCGTTGCGAGCCAGTGCGAAAACCCGGTGGGAACACCATTCCCGAACTACACGTTTGCGTCGGCGACAGACTGCACTCTCCTGTCTGCGGCAACGGTCACCGTGAAGGATTCGACGACCCTGCTCCCTGCCAAGACGACCTTCACGGCGGCCAACGGCACGTTCTCGGCTGGCTCTCTCAAGCCGGGCTCGTACAACATCACTGTCACGAAGTCCGGTTATACGTTCAATGATCCTGCCAATAGCACCCCGATCATGGTTGGGCCCAGCAGCACCGGCAACACCATCCAGGCGATCGCACCCTAGGGCAGGCAGGGGAAGGCCGGGAGTAGAACGATGACGCGAACCTACGAAACCGTTGGAGGAACGATGAAAAGGTTCTCCGCAGGATTGCTGGTGGTCGCCCTGGCACTGTCGCTTGCTGCCCCCGCGCTGGCCTTCACCGGAACCTACGTGCCGGGGTCAGGAATCAACGGGACCGTCCACGATCTGGGCACGGCGCACAACGGCATGAACTACACGGCGATCCCAGCGGATCCCCTCCAGAGAATCTGTATCTTCTGCCACGCTCCGCACTCGACGTACAAGCTGAGCCCAGCCAATGGTGGACCCGGGGCGGGGGTGGGCTCTGGCCCCCAGGCGCCGGATGCCTTTGATTACCTGCCCCTGTGGAACCATGAGCTGACCGGCAACTACGCATCGTATACGATGTATCAGAACGGTCCCGGTGCGCCGCAGAGTGGCCCCAAGGCCTCTCAGGCTATCCAGAACGGCATGACCCTGGGCAGTACCTCGCTGCTGTGCCTCGGCTGCCATGACGGCAGCGTGGCCGTCAACTCGTACGGCAACAGCGCCCAGCTGCCGCGCTCCATAAGCAGCGGCGGGCCTACGATCGGCGCGCAGTACGTCATCGGCAAGGACAACTACCTCGGCAACCACCACCCGGTCGGGTTCTCGTACGAAGCGGTGCAGGCAGTCGACAACGAGATTCGACCCGCGAGCACCGCCACACTGGGCGGCGCCGGAACGGTCGCTGACCATTTGTATGGCGCGACGGGCAACGTGGAATGCGGGACCTGCCACGGAGTTCACAACAAAGGGAACACCGGCGAAACTCTCCTCTGGCGCAGTGACCAATCCAGCCGCCTGTGCCTCACGTGCCACGACAAGGGCACGGACCCCGGTGCAATAACTCCGTAGCGCCAGGCCGTTGAAGATCTCATTGTTCGTAGCGAGAGGGGATGCAAACCGTTCCCCTCTCGCCGTTTCGCGCTAGCGCAGTCGAGATAGCGCGCCACAACAGTTCTCGTGACTTTGCATCGCTTTTGTGGGCATTCATTGAGGATGGAACGTACCCTGGGGATCCGAGGGGACCACACCGCTCCTTCACGCGCCCGCCCATGGCAGAGGTAAGGGGCCCCGGCAAAAGGTCTTCACATCCCCTGTCTGCCGCTCTGCTGCTCGTCGTGGCGGGCTGCGCGGCCCCAAAGGCGCGCATACCAACCATATTTTTTCCGCCGGCGCCGGCCCCTGCGCGCCTCCAGTATTTGACTTCCTTGACCGGCTTGCGGGATGTCGAGGAGCAATCCGCCTTCAAC
>Ga0335082_10005017_pt1 | contig 14434 bp, 16 predicted proteins | sample Lox_Sample_41_FD_206718 | JGI IMG/M metagenome (GOLD analysis project Ga0335082, IMG submission 206718) | Soil microbial communities from Loxahatchee National Wildlife Refuge, Florida, United States - Lox_Sample_4.1 | ecosystem: Environmental > Terrestrial > Soil > Wetlands | place: USA...
TTCGAATCTCCTATCCTCCGCCACGCTGACCTGCCGAAACACCGATCTTCGGCGCCCACAGGCTAGCGCCTCGACCTGCGCTGGTCTCATTTATTGGTCTCAGTTTTGACCTTGGAACGGTGCTTCTACCGGATACGTCGTAGCTGTTTTGCCAGGTCACAGGACTCGTGAACGTGCCTGAACAGAGAGGCGTACGCCGCCGAAGCGTGCGTCCTGGCGTTCAGGCTGGCCGGGACCGTGCGCGAGCGTTCAGACACCGTCACCATACAGACCGCATCACACTGAGTGATCGAGATGTTCTAGGAGAACGCGCGCCGAGCCGCCGTTATCTCACGTTCGCAGTGCCTCGGTGCCTCTCGAGCGGTGCGTGCGCAGATCAGGCAGTTCTGCGCGCCGCGGTACGGCGAGGGTCGGCGAGCACAACATCAGTTCTTGGCACCTGGCGGCATGGGTCACAGTCGCGACCCTACGCTGGCGCAGCCGACCGTTCCGGGGGCCGGCTCAACGCGGAGGCGGACGGGAACCGAACCCGCCGGCCACGCGACGCGCCGTCCACCGGTGTTAGCTACCGCTCCTTCAATGGGAGAAGATCCCGTTCCTCACGTGACCGAGCTGGCCGAAGAAGCTGGTCGTGCCGGATGGATCTGACCGGAATCTGAATCCCCTGGCGTTCTTCGCTGACCACGTCATCGTGACCGGGCTCATGAGCAGCCGGCCGGAGGAGCCCGCCGGGCTGGTGACCTGCGAAGGGCTTGTGGCCGGGCCCAGCCAGCGAATGTCGAACGATACGGTCGCGCCAACCGACACTGGACTCTGGGTGCGGAACAAGGCGTTCGGGATATTGAAGAAATCCCTGGCCCGGAGGTTTTCCGCCCTCATCCGCGCCTGGCCGTCGTGCAGGTCGGCTTGCACGCCGTGACGCTGAAGCGGGACCGTCCAGAACAGGCCGCCCGGGTAGGGATGGATCCCGGTGTCGAAGTCGTGGACCTGGGTGGTGAAGTTTGTGAAGTCGAACTGACCTCGGTAGAGATCAAGTCAAACGAACCCGAACGTCCCGGTGTGAACGGCGCCATCCTGGCCGACGTAGACACCTTTCATAAAGCGCATATCGGTGTCGAACAGGAGCGTCTCGACGCTGCCGTCGGGTTTCCTGGCGGTCCCGGTTCCCCGCACGTCTGCGACGCCGACAAGGCCCTTGAAATCGGTGATCGATGACGGGTCCACCCCCGGCCCAAAGGCGGTGAAATGGAAACTGACCCCGTTGATAGTGGTTACGGCGGTCGTCGGCTTGGGTGCAGGCTGGGACTGCCATGCCAGTGCGGCGGCCGGTGAGAGTAGCCCACTGCCAGCGTTGCTCCGGTGGCGGCAGCCGCGCCGCCGATGAAGGCGCGCCGCGAGAACCGGTGCCGGGCGTGGTGTTACGGCGACATTGAGCCGAACGGGACTGGCCCGCCGGTGCTGTCCACGTGGAACGCTTGCATGATCCACACCCCCCGATGTTGATCTTTGCTTCGCCCTGACTGTAGCACCGCATCGTTAACCGGTACAGAGTGCAAAGAAACACTCAATTAGTCATGCGCAGCGCCGGTGACCGGGCCTCAGCCGCCATCGGCCGCGCAAATAAGTTGCTTTGCGTGTGGCAACATAAAAGTGCCTTTCCCGCTGGGCGACGGGAGTCAGCAAAGCTTCGGCGCCGAGCCGCCGCCGGAACCTGCACTGGGTGCTCCCGCACACCGACACCGGCGCAGTCGGCGAGGAGGACCTGCTCCTGCTCGTGGACGCGCAGACGTCGGGCGGGCTGCTCGTGGCCGGGGAGCTGCCGGGGACGCCGGTGATCGGGGAGCTGGTCCCGCGCCGCGACAGCGTCCTCATCATCCGGTAGCCCGGCAAGCGCGTAGCGATACCAGACGGACAGCGCTACCTAGCAAGACCCACGCGGCAGCGCATCGCCTGGATGAGATTTCAGGCCCATATGACCGGCGACGGATCCACGCAAGGTTATCCGGACACCAGATCTGACTGATATGTGCTCTGCCAGCATCCCAGCCCGAGCGCAGAGAGGCGTACAGAGTCGGCAACGTTCGGCGCGATCTCGCTAGGCAGCGGTGCTCGGCGACCGTTCACCCACTGTGACGGCTACCGTCTACCATGTTGCTGTTAACGTGCCGGTCACGGAGTTGCGCGCAGTTTGGGTTTTTGTGCCGTGGGCGCCACCTGATGCCATAGGCGATCGACGCCAGCGCGCAGCAGACAAGATGCCGCCGGATGCCCGCGCAAGGATCGCACCATCACCCGGGCATGGCCATGCCGCGGGCAGGGCGGCACATCCACCCCGGCACCAAGTGAAGCGCCGCCTGCAGCCCGGCAGCAGACCCCGCCGACCGGGCTGCGGCCCGCCGCGAACCGGGCCTGGGGGAAAGACATCGGCCGATACAGGGCCCATTGTTCGCCTCAGTTACCGCTGGGTCTTCCCGGCGGGCAACGTCTCTGTTGCCGGGTGGATAGGTATTGACCGTTTTATCCGAGTTGCTCTTGACGGTGGGGGCAGCTGGCTGCGTGGTCAGCGGATTCGCCAGCGGGGGCGGTGGTTACCCCGCGGCCGTTGACGCGGTTCCCGAACGCGCGTGCCCGTCCTGAGGTGCTCGCCTGCCACACTTGGTTGATGGCGCCCTGGCGGATTCGTGACTTTCACGATGACGACCTCGACGCGGCGATCCGGTTGTGGGAGGACCGCGCGGCCGGCAGCGCGGCGCCGGTGTTCGGGCTGTCTGACCTGATCGCCGCTGTCCGCGCGGGTGCGCCGGCGGTGGTGGCGGTGGTGGGGGAAGACCTGGTCGGTTGCGCGGTGGCGACGGTCAGTGGTGCCCAGGCGTGGCTGATGCGGATCAGCCTCGCGCCGGCCTGGCGGGAGCGGGGCATCGGCAGCGCCATGCTGACCGAGCTCGAACGGCGGCTGGTGGCCGCGGGGGTGCACCGGATCACCTGCCTGCTGGCGGATGAGGCAGAGATGGGCGCGCTGGCCCTAGAGCACTGCGGATACGCGGCCCGCCGGGAAATGATCTTTTACGAACGGCTTGAGCCGGTCGGGCCCGCCGACGTTGGCATCTTGGAGCGGCTGGGCGGCCGCATGATCCGGGCAGACACCTGGGACCAGCTCGGCGGGATGGCCAAAGAGAAGGAGCTGATCGAACGGCGGGTCATCCTGCCCCTGGCCCACCCCCAGCTGGCCGACCGGCTTGGCCTGGTCCCGCCCCGCGCGGTCATCTTGTTCGGCCCGCCGGGAACCGGTAAGACCACCTTCGCCAAGGGGGTGGCCTCCCGGCTCGGCTGGCCGTTCGCCGAGCTGTTCCCCTCCCGGCTGGCGGGTGATTCGCCGGGCGGCCTGGCGTCCGCGCTGCGGGAAGCGTTCGCGCTGGTGGCCGAGCTGGACAAGGTCGTGGTGTTCATCGACGAGGTGGAAGAGATCGCCGGGCTGCGCCAGCCGCGGACGGTCTCGGTTGCCCAGGGCGTCACCAACGAGATGCTCAAGCTGATCCCGCCGTTCCGCGAACGCGATGAAAGGCTGCTCATCTGCGCCACCAACTCGGTCCGCGACCTGGACACCGCGTTCTTGCGCCACGGCCGGTTCGACTACCTCATCCCGGTCGGCCCGCCCGACGAACAGGCCAGGCAGGCGATCTGGGACCGGTACCTGGCCGCGATGCCGCACGCAGAACTCGATATGAAGGCAATCGTCGCGCAGTCCCAGCTGTTCACCCCGGCCGACATCGAGTTCGCCGCCCGCCGGACCGCCCAGCTGGTATTCGAGCGGGTCATGTTCGAGCACGGCGACGAACACACCACGACCGCGGACGTCCTGCGTGGGATCGCCGAAACGCGCCCCACCCTGACCCAGGAGATAGTTGCCCAATTCGAGCAAGACATCCACGACCACGCCCGGCTGTAGACACCAGCAGGCCGGCCACCGGGCGCGACCAGCGGCCCGGGCACCAGCTTGCAGACGGCCGGCGAGTCAGCGCCGAAGCCGTCCGGCCAAGCTATCCTTAAGGGCGCTTGGCCTCACGGTGATGACCGTGCTTCAGTTAGGGGCCGGTTCCGGTCCCGGCTCCCACCACGATGAGGTGGCCCTCTCTCCGGCCGCCTCGCGGGTACCCTCCAGGACTCCTGCCACGCGGGCCAGAAACGTCTTGATGGTGGCGGTGGCCACCTTATGCAACAGCAGCCGGTCCAGCCCCGCGCCGATGGTCCCCAGCGGAAGCCGGTAGCAGGCGCTCAGCACCATCCGGCTGCTCTGGCCGCCGTCGCCACTGAGCCTGATGTCCGCGTCAAGCACGGGAAACAACCCGCCCGCCGCACCGGCCGCCTCCCAGCGCACGCCCATGGTCATCGCGCCATCGCGGTAGACCGGATCCACGAACTGAACCCGCACCAGCCGGGACGCGCCCGGCACGTCACCAAAAGGCCCGACCCGCACCAGCTGATCAACGCCGTCCTGATAGGCCACCTGCGAAGCCCCGGCCAGCCAGCCGCCCCGGACAAGGTTCGCCAGCCGCAGCTCGGCGACACCGATGCTGATGTCAAGCGCGTGTTCGTCTGAGACAAACACCGAGGCGGCCATGCTCCCCAGTGAACTGGCCGGCAGCTCGGTACCAGAAGTGACCAAGGTAAGCGCCGGCCGGCTAGAGGTCCCCTCGCAGCGCAGGGACTGTAATCTCAACGGTGTAACTCCAGAGACGGAGGAGACACCAGTGACTGACGTGACGACCAGCCAGGGCCAGGAGTCCGTAGAGCTGTCCGCGGCTGATGAGCAGCTGATGGGGTTAGCGTCGCTGTGTGGCACCTCATAGCCGAAGGCCGGACGCTGCTGGGCTGGGTCGCCGTATCTGGGAGCACGTACGCAGCCAGGCCAGCGACATGCCGGAAGAGTTCACGCCGGACACCCGCGATGACGTCACGGGCTGGTTGTGGGAGGGCCCGTTCGCGACCTTGATACGCGACGCGATCCCGGGCATCGCCGAGACCGATCTGCGGCGGGCCCGTGAATACCTCAATGCGTGCGGCATGGTCGTGAACGTGCGCGGCAATCAGCGCGGCGGGCAGCCTCAGTGGTTCATCCGCGCCCACTGGCACCAGGGGCCGGGCGGCCATGTGCACGTGGTCACCACAGCCCGCCCCGGCCAGCCCGCCGCACCGCCAGCGAGCGAACCCGCACCAGGCGGGCAAACCGGGGAGCTGGCGCACCAGCCGGGCCAAGACATCGCGGCGGCGCTGCAGTCGCTGGCCCAGCAGGTAGCTGAGCTTCAGGCCGACAACGACCGGCTGCGCGGGGACAATGACCGGCTGAGCGCCGAGGCCGAGCGCCTCCGGGCCCTCATCCGCCAGACCGGCGGACAAATCGCCCGCTGCGCCAGCGACCTGCTGGCCGGCGCCGGGGACTGACAGCCCCGCGCAGCGGAACCCGGCGACAGTCGTCCAGACACCGGACGGCATCCCCGGCGGACGCCATGCGAGCCAACACGGTCCATGAAGACCCTCGCTTGTGATCTTGACGCTGTGCCTGAAGCGTCAGTGACTACAAGGCGTGCTGCCCAGGTCAACCCTGTGCGGATGGGCTGGTCAGGGCGGGCCGAACGCCAACCTTCAGCCGGTACGCCACTGGCTGGATGGTCGCCACCCGCGGGTCTGCCGTCCTCGCCGAGAAGCTGATCGCCGCCACCTGTGCCCAGCAGCACATCCCCGCGGCCAGGTGGCCATCCACGGTGACCGCGGCTCCTCGATGACCTCCAAGCCGGTCACGTTCCGTGCTCGCCGGCCCCGGCGTCACCCAGTCCCACTCCCAGCCGTACGTGAGCAACGACAACCCCTCCTCAGAGAGCCAGTTCAAGACTCGGAAGTACCGGCCGGACTTCTCCCGACGCTTCGCCTCGATCGAGCCGCCTGGGCACACTGCCAGGCCTTCTTCCCCTGGTGGAACCAGGAACATCGCCATTCGGCGCCGGGCCTGGACAACGCCGCCGACGTCCACGCCTGCCGGGCGCGGGCTTCCCGAATTCCCGGATGTGGGAGCGTGCCGTGGCGCGGCCGGGGAGGACGGTCACGGGCGAGAGCGCGAGCTTGAGGCTAGCGGCGGGAGGTCAACCCCGTCTGGCGGTGAACCAGGCGCCGGTCAGGAGCGCTACACCGACCACAAACGAGACGGCCGCCCGGACCAGGTGATGTCCCTTATGCACGCTCCCAACCATGAAATGCAACGAGTTGGCTGCGCCGGCCACGTAGAGAATCCCGGCGATAATCGCCAGCACTCCGATAATCGCCAGGATGACGGCCAGCGCCCGCCTGCCAGGAGAACCGCCTGAGGTGGATGCAGAATGCACTTAATTCACCTGCTCCTTGCGAGATGCTGGGGGCCGCCTTCGGGGTGGACCCGCAAATAGCAGATGGCGGCCGGCGGGCTTGGGGGTGCCGCTCGGTGGCTGACCCTGGCGGAGGCAGGGCCGGCCAAGCCGTGGCCACCCACGGGGTAAGCAGCGGCGACTAGGCTGATGCTGGTCATAGCGGACGGTGTCTCAGCGCGCCGCCGGGTGGGTGATCATAAAGCCGTGTGAGCCGGTTCGAAGTGGTCACTCGCCGAACCGATCCTGGCTGGTCATCCGCTCTCAGCGGCGGTAGACCGGCGGTCGATGAACCATCCAGCGGCCGCCGTCGCGGTGGTAGCCGCCGCGCCCAGCAGGCTCGTCGGCACGCCTGCCAGACGCGGGACAGGGTACGGCGGGTCATCGACCGACGTGCCAGGAACCACAGGGGCCACGAAGAACAGCGCCCAGCAGGCCACCAGAACCGCCGCAAAGAACCCGGGCCGTGGTCCGGTCGCTCGCCCCAGACCAGATGCACCAGACGTTGAGCGACGACAGCGTGGCCGCCATCGCCAGCGCGGTCACGCCGTGGAAACGGGCATGCGCGGGCCAGCGCTCATTGAAGATGTGTGAGTCATTCCAGTCCGCGGCAAAGGGCGCCGCCACGGTGATCACGTTGGCCACGGTGAGCAAGCCCCGGCCGAGCAGCCGGCCACCCCGTGCGGCAACAGGCCGGGTCATCTGCACCTCCGATCGGCAGGACGGGCTGACACCCACGCTACTCCCGGCCCAGCATGGCTGCCGGTCTGCCGCGATCACTTGGCCCCGGCCTTGTGGACGGTCGATTGATCGCCTCGATCGCGTGATCAGCCAGGACCCAGAACCGGCAGATCTGCGCGGATCCGGCCGAGCGAACAGCACAAATCCCGGCCGTACGGATTCGGCGATCTGGAACAACGGCTTGGAACGTAGCAGTGACCTTGCGTGATCATCCAGGTGGATTGACGGTGAGATGAATCATCGTTGCTGGGGCCTTGGCTGGCCCAGCATCCGGGGGCTCGGCCCGACCCGAGAGGTACCCGATGACCACCACCGCAGCGCCCACGTCCACTGCGATCGCCGTCACCGAACCGGGCGCTGGAGGCGCAGCCAGGTCGTGCCCGGCCGCCGCTAGCGCACCAGGATCGACATGGTCGAAGCCGAGTCGGTGCTGCTGCCACTCAGTTTCGCGTCCGGTGGGGGCCCCTGCCGCCAGGCGGCCGTCCCCGGTGGCGGGCGGGCCGGGCGGTTCCGTGGCCGGGGTTCCGGCCGGGGTCAGCGAGATTTCGACAAGTCGCCTGCGGCCCACCACGCCCCGGGGCGGGGATCCGGGTTAACTCCCAGCGGCGAGCAGCCGCCCGCAGTGACCGATCTAGGGGAGCTGGTAACCGTTGTAGTACCACAGTGCGGAGGTATACCAGAGCACGGCGACGAGAATGGCGAGGGCGCCACCGGCAGCGGGCAGCGCCCAGCCGGGCAGCCGCCGGGACTGTACGAGCAGCACCTTGGCGGTGAACGCGCCGTAGAAGAAGCACCCGGCCAGCGAGTGCACCGCCACCCGGGCGCTGCTCAGCTGCACCCCGTAAGCGAGCAGGCAGTGCACCGCGACCGGCACCGTGACCGCGAACAGGGCGAACCCGAGGATCCGGTGGGTGGGCCGGACCGGCCGCGGCGGGCTGCCGGCCAGCGGCAGCTTGCGGTACAGCCACAGGGCCAGCAGCACCTGCACCGCGGCCAGGCCGAGCACCACCGAGGCCAGCAGCGACTTCAGCGTGATCGCGGCCAGCCCGGTCTTTCCGAACAGGCTGAAGGTGTAATTGGGAGTATGCAGCCGCCCGGCGGTGTACAGCGCGCCGGTGACCGCGGCCCCGGCCAGGCCGATGGCCGCCAGCCGCCAAGCTACCGACCGCCGGTCGGCGGTGCCGGGGGTGCAGGCCAATGGGGTCGGGCCGATTGGGCGAACAGGTGCTGAACACGCCGGTTAGCGGCCGGCTCATGTCGTCCTCGGGGTGCGTGCTTAGCTCATCGCGGGGCGACAGGTGTGAGCACCACGATCTCATCGCCCGGCCGCAGGTCCTTGGCGCCCTCCGCGACCTGCTCATCGAAGCGGATCCACGCCCGCGGCGCGCCGTCGCGCTGGTTCGGCGCATCGCCGTTGACCCTCAGGGCCGACTGCACCCACCCGATCGGCACCAGGCCCGTAGCTCGCCTGGACAAGACGAGTCTGCTCGCCGGCCGCGGGCGCAGCCCAACGATCGGCGGTGATTAATCTGGCTGGCGAGGACCGCCACAGGTGGAAACCGGGTCAGGCCGCCAGGATCTTGGCCTTCTCGCGGTCGAACTCCGCAGCGGAGATGACTCCCCGGTCGCGCAGGTCTGCCAGCTTGGCCAGCTGGTCCGCCGTGCTCGCCGGTGCGCCCGCCGCGGCTTGCTGGATATAGGCGCGGGCCTGCGCGTCCTGCTGCTGCGCCTGCTGCGCGGCCCGCTCGTGCATCGAGTCGCCGCGGGCGATCAGGTAGACCAGCACGCCAATGAGCGGGATGAACAGCACGAACACAAACCACAGGGCCTTGGCCCAGCCAGACAGGTCATGACTGCGGAAGATGTCGATGAACACCATGATCAGGATCCAGATCCAGATCACCCACAGGAAGAAGATGAATATCGACCAGAAAATGTTCAGCAGCGGGTAGGACGAATCGGCCAGCACCATTTCCCCTCCATCGCGTCCGGGAGGCCGGCGGCAGCGATTCCGCTGCCGGGTCCTGCGCGCGGCGCAGGCTTAGCATCCGCCTGGCAACCGATCACCGGCATCACCCGGCACGGGTGAAACAATGACCCCTCAGTCCCGCCTGCCAAGGGCCTGGCTCTCACGGCGCACGCCATCCGGCCCAGTGGCGGGTAGCCAGTGATCACACCCGCAGGGTTGATGGGCTGGCGCGGGGCCGGAGGCGTGCCCTTGGTTCCGGGGCCAAAGGCTTGCCGTGATCGGCTGTGATGCCCCGGCGGCCGATCCCCCGCCGGCGGCGCAGGTGCCGCCCGGCCGCGCATGATGGCCGGTGCTGCTCACCCATCGGGGGTGATGCCCCCGGCCCGGGAACAGCGGTGGACTGCTGGTGTATCCAGCGAGGCCAGCAGCCGCGCGTTCGGTAGTGACTGGGGGAGGTTCCATGCCTGACGAAACACCCGTGCTTGACACGCTTGCCGACCTCACCGCCGCGTCGCTCGCGCACAATTCTCTGCCGCTGCGTGAGCTGATGCTGGTGAGGCTGGCCGCCCTGATCGCGGTGGACGCGCCGCCTGCCTCCTACCTGGCCAACGCCGGGGCCGCCATGGACAGCGGGGTCACCGCCGAGGACGTCCAGGGAATCATGATCGGGGTTGCCCCGGTGGTGGGCACGCCCCGGGTGGTCTTGGCCGGCGGGAACATCCTCCGGGCCCTGGGGTTCGCGATCGATGTGGCCGACGCCGAGACCGCCGCCGGCGCCGGGCAGTAGCAGCAACCAGGCCCAGCACCCCCCGCATGGCGGTACGTGGGCCCCGGGGACAGCCGGGGCCGCGGGTGAGAGGGATCGCCGTGGAAATCGGAGCCGGGCAGGAAGCGTTCCTGCTGGTAGTACACCTCGTGGCGGCGGGCCTTCCGGAACCGGTGATGGCGGTGCCTGAGCGCCCGCCGCCACGTGAAACCCCCGATACCCCTTACGGGCTAGCCGACACCATCATCCGCCACCTCGCCGGCCAGGCGCGGCGCGATGAAGCTTGGGCAGGCGCTGTCTATCTTCGAGGCCGCGCTGCCTCCGGAGATCGCCGAACCGTATCGGGCCACCCTGACCAGGCTGCAGGAATCCGCGCCGCCGTGCCCCGGGTAGTACCCGGCATACCCCATCGATCATGAACTGTAGGTGAACCACGGGCAGCTAGGCGGTTTGCCGGCCCTGAAACCGCAGAACCCCGCGCCCAGCCGGGCCGCGCTCGACTGACGGCGCCTGAGCCCTGGCACGCTGTTCAGCTAGACCCATGGGCTTGATCGGCGATGCGCCTATCTGGACGATCTGTGTCCTGGAACCTGCCCGCAGATGCGAAAGAGCATAAGCAAATATTCGGCAGATCGCGAGGCCGAGGAGTTCAACGTCACTTTTCGTGATGAGCCCAGTTCCTGGCTCACGTGCACCGACCCGCCTATAGAGATCTGGTGCGCCGTGATCAGGGCGGCCCGACCGTAGGCGACCGCACACGACCTGAGCGGGCTGGCCGTCTGCCTGCCCGTGCTGGCGCCGCCGCGAATCATGGTGGGCCTATCCCCTCGGGCCTGGCCGGCGGGCCGTCGGTGCGGCCCGGCTCGGCGTCGGCGGGCCGGGGGGCTAGGTGACGACGATGCCGGCGGGGGTGGCGCCGGCGGGCAGTGAGGCTAGGGAGCTGGCCAGCTCGGTGAGGTGGCCGCCGTGCACCGCGAAGGCAGCGACTGCGGCGGTTTTGCTTTCGTCGATGTACAGGAAACGGCCGTCGGGGCTGAGCCGGGCGTCGACCGCGCCGATGCTGGTGGTGCCGCGGATCGGAGTGCTCCCTAGCAGGTGCGGGCGATCGAGTAGCGGGATACCGTGCCGGAGGCTGTGTTCACGGTGAACAGGAACCGGCCGTTGTGGGTGATCTCCACCCAGCACGGGGCGGTTTGCTTGTCGACGAATGGGGAGTGGCCGATCGAGGTGAGCTTCCCATTGGCTGCGTCGCGGAACGCCGAGACCGTGCCGCTGCCGGCGCCGCTGTTGTGGGCGTTGGACACAAACAGCTGACCGGGAGTGGTGGGACGGAACTCGCTGCCGAACGGGCCCAGGCCTTGGGCGGGGAACGGTGAGTGGGGGGCGGCGGTCAGGATTGTCAGCTTCACCCGGTTGGGGTGGTGAACGCGTGTTGCCGGCCGTATAGACAGGTCGCAGGGGCCGGCCCTGAAGGTTAGCGGGCACCACGATCATGCCGGACGCAGGGTCGCACGATATTGGGACAGAGCGGTATATCGGAACGCGACCTCTATCTACCGCACGCTGGGCGTCTCCTCACGTACCCAGGCGGTCTCACGCTCTTTTGGGCTGGGGCTGCTTGCCCGGTGACGGCCGTTTTTCGCCCCATCGGGGTGATGGAATCCGCCCCGCTGCGAGGTGGAATGGTGCCTGACGGCAAGGGGAGGCCTATGGGCGAGATGGCGAGATTCCGGAGACTTTGCGTCCACTCGCCAGGATCTTGCGCCTGTCGAGGAAAGATGAGTAGCTCCAAGCTCCTGCTTGCCTGCCACGTGCCCGTCAGGATGGTCACGCACGGGCGATTCACGGTTACGAAGACCGGAAACAGCCGTGCGGAGAAGACTCTCAACCCTGCGAGAAGGATGTGACTGCCATGGATGACTACCCGCTCATCGCCGACCATGGCCTCATCGGCGACCTGCAAACTGCGGCACTGGTGGCCACCGACGGATCGATCGACTGGTTCTGCGCGCCCCGGTTCGACTCGCCCAGCATTTTCGGGGCCTTGCTCGACCACCGGGGGGGTGGTCATTTCCGGGTGCGGCCGACCGTGGAGGCCTTCACCGGCAAGCAGCTGTATTTCCCGGACACCGCGGTCCTGGTCACCCGTTTCATGACCGAGGCGGGGGTCGGGGAGCTGGTCGACTTCATGCCGGTCACCAGCGGGGTCGCCACGGCGGCGCACCGGCTGGTCCGCATGCTCAGGTGTGTGCGGGGCCAGCTGACGTTCGCGGTCGACATCGCACCGCGGTTCGACTACGGGCGTGAGTCCCACGAGACACATCTGGCCGACGACGGCATCGTCTTCCAGGGCAGGCAGACGTCGATGACGGTCAGCGTGATCAAGGAGCCGGAGGACGAGCGCCTGGGTCGCCGCCACGTCGATGAGCAGGGCGACTTCCACGCCGAGGTCACGTTGAAGGCCGGCCAGATGCGTGGGCTGGTGCTGGAGACCGGCACGGCCGGGCCGGTGCGGCCAGTGCGGGTAGCCGAGGCCTGGCGGCTGTTCGACCAGACGGTGGGCTTTTGGGAGTCCTGGCTGGCGCAGTCGACCTACACCGGGCGCTGGCGCGAGGAGCTGAACCGCTCCGCGATCACGCTCAAGCTCATGACCTACGCGCCCAGCGGCGGGCTGGTGGCAGCGCCGACCGCGGGACTGCCCGAGCAGGTCGGCGGCGAACGGAACTGGGACTACCGCTACACCTGGGTCCGCGACGCCTCGTTCTCGGTGTATGCCCTGCTCGGCCTGGGGTTCACCGAGGAGGCCGCGGCGTTGGGCTGGTGGCTGCGCGGCCGCGTCGACGAACAGGCCGGCGGCGGCGGCGGCGGCCCGCTGAAGATCATGTACCGCATCGACGGGTCCAGCGACCTGACCGAGGAGATCTTGGAGCACTGGGAGGGCTACCGGGGGTCGAGCCCGGTCCGTATCGGGAACGGCGCGGCGGACCAGCTGCAGCTCGACATCTACGGTGAGGCGCTCGACAGCATCTACTTCATGGACCAACGCGGCCTGCAGGCCGGTCACGAAGGGTGGCTCAGAATCTGCGAGCTGCTGAACTGGGTCACCGACAACTGGGACCAGCCCGAGGAGGGGATCTGGGAGACCCGCGGCGGCCGGCAGGACTTCACCTACGGCCGGCTGATGAACTGGGTCGCGCTGGACCGCGGCATCCGCCTGGCGGCCAGCCACGGCCGGCCGGCTCCGGTGGACCGCTGGCGCAGCGCGCGAGATGCCATCTACAACCAGATCATGGAACGCGGCTGGAGCCCCAAGCGCCAGGCATTCGTCCAGCACTACAAGACCGACGTCCTGGACTCCTCCCTGCTGCGGATGCCCACGGTCGGCTTCATCACACCCCACGACCCGATGTGGGCTTCCACGCTGAAGGCCATGGACGGCGAACTGGTCACCGACAGCCTGGTCTACCGCTACAACCCCGAGGCATCGCCAGACGGCCTGCGCGGCTCGGAGGGCACCTTCTCCCTGTGCACGTTCGACTACGTCCGGTCGCTGACACTTGCCGGGCAGCTCAACAAGGCGCGAGTGACCTTCGAGAAGATGCTGACCTACGCCAACCACCTGGGGCTGTACTCGGAGGAAATCGCGCTTACCGGCGAGCAGATCGGCAACTTCCCGCAAGCGTTCACCCACCTGGCCCTGATCGACGCGGCGATCACGCTGGATCGCCAGCTGGACCTCAGCACCAAGGCCACACCAGCGGCGATCCCCTCAGCCGATAGCGGTTGAGCCGAGAATAGAGGAGGACATCATGGACAAGCTGCCGCGCCCTCAGGCACCCCCGGCATTGCGTGCCGTGTTCGCGGATCTGGCCGACTGGCTGGGGCCGCCATGGACGGGATTGCCGCCGTTCATGGCGGCCAGGACGTTCCGGGTCGAGGAAGAGGCCCAGGGGAACCGCTACCTGATCCGGGCCGAGCTTCCCGGCCTGGACCCGGACACAGACATCGAGGTCACCGTCGACGGCAAGACCCTGACGATCCATGCCGAGCGTCGCCACCAGGACAGCGGGCCCTGTCGCTCAGAGTTCCGTTACGGCTCGCTCACCCGGCTGGTCAGGCTGCCCGCCAGGGTGGACGCCAAGGACGTCACGGCCCGCTACGAAAAGGGGGTCCTGGAGGTCAGTGTCCCGGTGCGCGAGGCCAGGCCGGAAGGCAGCCGGGTCACGATCGAGCACCAGGCCGAGCCCACCCAGAAACATCCCCGGGACGGCGGGCACCAGCGCACCGGCACCGGCACCGGCACTCCGCCTGGCCAAGCCGGTCAGTGACCGGCGCCCGCAGGTGCGGCAGGATCAGCCCCGTGACAGGAACCGCAGCCGGGCCGCCCGCGCGTCCCAGGAGTAGATGACCGCCGTCCCGGCGATGACGTCATGCAGGGCCCGGCGCTGGCCGCCCAGCAGGATGCCCACGAACCCCAGCCCCAAAAACAGGAAGCTCAACGGGAATGCCAGGGTGCGCACGACCGCCCGGCGCCCGCTGGCGCCGGTGCCGTCGTCTCGCACCACC
>Ga0335082_10005018_pt1 | contig 14434 bp, 9 predicted proteins | sample Lox_Sample_41_FD_206718 | JGI IMG/M metagenome (GOLD analysis project Ga0335082, IMG submission 206718) | Soil microbial communities from Loxahatchee National Wildlife Refuge, Florida, United States - Lox_Sample_4.1 | ecosystem: Environmental > Terrestrial > Soil > Wetlands | place: USA: Florida...
TACCATAGACAGAGTTGTTGACTTGGCGCAGAGCCTGATCGAAGGTTGTGTAGGGTTCCACGGTCACGACAGGTCCGAAGACTTCCTGGCAATTCACTTTCATGTCGGGCTTGGTGCCAGTGAGAACCGTGGGTTCGACGACGAGCTTGTTGCGGTGGCCGCCGCAAAGGAGGCGAGCTCCGGCGCGGACGGCTTCCTCGATCCAGCTTATGGTACGGATGGCATCGCTTTCGCGAATGAGGGGGCCGACGTCCGTGGATTCATCGAGCGGGTCGCCGGATTTCAACTGCTTTACGCCTTCAACCAGCAAGTCGCTAAATTTTCCGTAGACCGAGTGTTCGACAAGGATCCGCTGGACGGAGATGCAGGTCTGGCCAGCGTAGGCGAAGCCTCCGGTGATGCAGCGGCTGGCGACGTAGTCGAGGTCGGCGTCGCTGTGAACTATTACTGCGGCGTTGCCACCGAGTTCGAGGACAACTTTCTTTTTTCCGGCGCGGCGCTTGATGTCCCATCCGACGGGTACGCTTCCGGTGAAGCTGATGAGTTTGATGCGGTCGTCGGTGACGAGAAGGCTGGCGTCGTCGTTCGAGAGCGGGAGAACGTTGAGACCGCCATCGGGCCATCCGGCCTGTTGCACGCACTCAGCGAGAAGCAGCGAGCAGAGCGGCGTTTGCGGCGCTGGCTTCAGGACCATGGGGCATCCGGCGGCGATGGCCGGAGCGACTTTGTGGGCAACCAGATTGATCGGAAAATTGAATGGAGTGATGCCCGCGACTGGCCCAATAGGGAAACGGCGGACGATGCCCCAGCGTCCGGCGGTGAACTCCTGCCAGTCGAGGGGAAGATATTCGCCGTAGATGCGGGTGCTTTCCTCGGCGGCGACGTTGAAGGTGAAGATGGCGCGGTCGACTTCGATGCGCGCGGCCTTGATGGGCTTGCCGGCTTCCTGCGCGAGCGTGCGGGAGAATTCCTCTTTACGTTCGGTCATGAACGCGGAAATCTGGCGGAGAACGCGCTGCCGTTCGAAGGCGGGAAGGCGACGTGTAGTGCCGAAGGCTTTGACGGCGGCGGCGATGGCGGCGTCGGCGTGCTCTTTGCGGCCCTGCGTGATGCGGGCGATCAGATTGCCATCGTAGGGAGCGCGGATCTCGATGAGGTCGCCCTCCTGCTGCCACCGGCCGTCTACGAAGAAACCGTGTGTCGCAACAGGCGCGATCGTCATCTCTGCCATGTTTGCTTGCCCCCAGAACGACTGACTTGTTGTCATTATAGGACGTTTGCGTGATCACCACAGAGGTCACGGAGGATCACAGAGCTGCCTATACAATGGGTTGCCCACAATGAGCGTACATGATGGAATTGCTGCTCTCTCGCATCGGATCCGGGGGCGGGAACTCTCTCCGGTCGAACTCACTCAGGACTGCCTCTCTCGAATAGAAAAATCGGACCCTGCGCTGAATGCATTCATTACGATCATGGAAGAATCGGCGATGGCGGAGGCTCGTGCGGCTGAGGAGGAGATTTCGCACGGCTTATGGCGCGGGCCGCTGCATGGGATTCCGATTACGCTGAAAGACTTGATTGATACTGCGAGAGTACGGACTACGTCGGCGAGTGCGCTGCACGAGAAGAGGGTCCCGGAGAAGGATGCGTTCATTGTGCTGCGGCTGCGCGAGGCTGGAGCCGTCATCGTCGGCAAGAACAATCTGCACGAATTCGCGTACGGCGGGAGTTCGTTGGTCAGCCATTTTGGGGAAGTTCACAATGCTTGGGATGTTGCGCGGATTGCGGGCGGATCATCGGGAGGATCGGCGACAGCGGTGGCGGCGGGAATGTGTTGTGCGTCGATCGGGACGGATACGGCCGGTTCGATTCGTGAGCCGGCAGCATTGTGCGGTTGCGTGGGACTTAAGCCGACGTATGGGCGTGTGTCGAGCCGTGGAGTGATTCCGCTGGCGGCGTCGCTGGATCATGTGGGTCCGCTGACGGCGAGCGTCGAGGATGCGGCGATCGTGCTGCAAGCGATTGCGGGATACGATGCGTCGGATGTCACGTCGGCGGAAGTTCCTGTCACGGACTATGTCTCAGTGTTGAAGGAAGGGGCTAAGACGCTGCGCGTGGGTGTGCCGCGCGAATATTTCTTGGAGGATCTCGACCCGGAAGTTGCGGCTGCGATGGGACATGCATTAATGGGAATCAAGACGTTGGTTGCGGATGTCAAGGATGTGCGGGTTGAGGTGCCGCGCGATCGGACGTTGCAGGCTGCGGAGTCTTACGCGTATCACGCCGAGAGCGTGGCGAAGAATCCGGAGTTGTATCAGGCGGAGACGCTGCGGCGCATTCGGACGGGAGAGAAGGTCACGGCGGCGGAGTACATCGAGCGACGCCGCGAGTTGGAGATGGCGCGGCGTACGATTAGGGAAATGTTCGCGGATGTGGATTTGCTGGTGATGCCGACGACTCCGATTCCTGCTCCTACGATTGAGGAATTGAAAGCTAATCCGGAAGTGCTGCGTCCGGCGGAATTGAAGCTCTTGCGAAATACGCGTCCGTTTAATGTGTGGGGACTGCCGGCGATTTCTATTCCGTGCGGATTTACACAAGCTGGGCTGCCAATTGGGTTGCAGATCGCGGGTCTTCACTGGCGCGAGGATCTCGTGCTGCGGCTGGCACATGCGTATGAACAGGCCACGGCCTGGCACAAGCGGCGTTGCCTAAGCTCTGAAAGCTAGGTCACCGAAAGTGCCGTAACTTCACAGACCGCCGAGACAGACTGCAGAGTACGCCGAGATTTCATTGCGGACCCAACCTTCGTGCTTTAAGAACGTCTAAGCCTATAGGGCGTAGAATCTTACGTCACATTTATTGTTGAAATTCATTATCGGGAGCCCTGGATGGAACGAACGTTCGGAATTATAAGAGTCATGGTGTTATGTACTGCGGCGCTGACGATAGCCGCATGGGCGCAGGATGCGGCAATTCAGGAAGTGCACGGCATTGCCGTTGCCAATATTGATAAGTCTGTAAAACCGGGAGAAGATTTTTACCGCTTTGCCAATGGCGAGTGGATCAAGCGCGCGGACATTCCCCCGGACCGGGCCGGCGTGGATGTGTGGACGAAGTTGGAAGATTTGAGCAGTAAACGGCTCGCGGATCTGATTCAGGAACTGGCGAAATCGAATCCCGCTGCGGGTTCGAATCCTCGTAAAGTGGCTGACCTGTTCAATTCCTACATGGACGAAGCGGGCATCGAAGCAAAGGGATTGGCGCCGATACGACCACATCTGGAAGCAATCGCTGCTATCCGCGACAAGAAGCAGTTGGCGAGGGCGCTGGGGGAGACGTTGCGCTCTGACGTCGATGCACTGAATAACACCAACTATCACACTCCGAATCTGTTCGGAATGTGGGTGGCTCCCGGATTCAACGATTCGGATCATTACTCCGCGTACCTGATGCAAGGGGGCGTGCAGTTGCCGGACCGTGAATACTATCTCGGGGGCAGCGAGCACATGAGCAAGCTCCGCGCCGACTATCGCAAGCACGTTGCCGCGATGATGAAGCTGGCGGGATTCTCGGACCCGGAAGAACGCGCCGGACGGATCATTGAACTGGAAACATTGATCGCGAAGACGCACCGGACCCTTGCGGACAACGAAGACATCCATAAAGCGAACAACACGTGGAAGCATGAGGAGTTTTCTGCAAAAGCTCCGGGGCTCGATTGGGCAGAGTACTTCAAAGGCGCCGGGCTTACGCAGATCGAGAGCTTTATCGTGTGGCAACCGGAGGCATTCGCGGGCGAGTCTACGCTGGTGGCATCGAAGCCGCTGGACAGCTGGAAAGACTGGCTGGCGTTCCATCTGATCGAAGCGTATGCCGGGGTACTGCCGAAGGCGTTTGTGCAGGAGCGATTTTCATTCTTCGGGAAGGAATTGTCGGGAACACAGCAGCAGCGACCGCGATGGCAGCGCGGTGTCTATGTTGTGGATGGCTTGCTTGGTGACGCCGTTGGACAGGTTTACGCGGAAAAGTATTTTCCCGCTGAGGCCAAGGAGCAGGTCCAGACCATGGTGGCGAACATCATCGCAGCGTTTCGGAAACGGATTGATGCCTTGCCATGGATGAATGCCGCTACCAAGGCCGAAGCGCAGGCAAAACTGTCAACGTTGTATGTCGGGATCGGATATCCAGAGACGTGGCACGATTATTCGAACTTTGAGGTCAAGGCGGATGACGTCTTCGGCAACTTCTGGCGTGGAGATCTGGCTGAGTATCAGCGGCAAGTGGCCCGGCTGGGAAAAGGCGTCAATCGCAAGGAATGGTCGATGACGCCGCAGACGGTGAATGCGGTAAACCTGCCGCTGCAAAATGCGTTGAACTTCCCGGCGGCGATTCTGCAGCCACCGTTTTATGATCCGCAGGCTCCGGACGCGGCGAACTATGGGGCGATCGGAACTGTGATTGGACACGAAATCAGTCACACCTTCGATACGGAGGGTGCCGCGTTCGACTCCAAGGGAAGAGTGCGGAACTGGTGGACGCCAGAGGATCTTAAGCACTTTGAAGATGTAACCGCACAACTCGCCACTCAGTATGACGGCTATAAACCGTTTCCAGATTTGTCGCTGAATGGGAAGCAGACTCTAGCGGAGAATATTGCGGACGTCGCGGGGATCTCGGCTGCGTTCGACGGATACAAGGCCGCCGGTAGGGGCGTGCCACCGGTAGATGGGTTTACCAGCGATCAGCAGTTCTTTCTCGCCTTCGCCCAGAACTGGGGAGAGAAGACACGAGAGGCCGCGCTGCGACGGCAGGTGATGACAGATCCACACTCGCCAGGGGAATACCGGGCTGATACTGTCCGTAACATCGATGCCTGGTATGCGGCCTTTGATCCGAAGGCGGGGGAGAAGTTGTATCTGACGCCGGAGGAGAGAGTGAGGATCTGGTAGCGGGGGAAAGAAGGCAATTACCAAAAGGCTCTGTTACAAAGGGCACTAAGTTCACGAAGGAATGCAATGGGACGGCGATGAACTCGCCGTCCCACATTTTTAGTCTACGGTCCTCACATCATCAGGTAACGTCATGATGAATTTGCATGAGCCGCTTGCGATCGAGCAGGTGAGCGTACCGCGCCGCAGGACTTTCACCGGAGTGTCGTCAGGGAACGTGAGGTGATAGTCAGCGGTGCGAAGCGCGTCGGTATAAGACTTGAGCTTCTCATCGCCACTTACGAACTTCACCGCGTCAGCTCTCGCAACTTCTCCGGTGCCGCCGTTTAGCAAGACAAAGAAATCTGCGTTGCCTGTCAGTGTTGCCTTGCCCAGGTCGACGGTGCGCTGGCGTTCGAGTTCGTCTTTGTAGCCTGCGACGGTAGCGTCGACTTTAGCATCACCAGTGAGAGTGGAGAGGCGTCCGCGGGTTTCAGGGATTGGACGCAATCCGTTCATGGACAACGCATAGGTGCGGACTGCGCGATCTTTCTCGCCCCGCTTCTCGTAGATCTGGCCGAGGTGGTCGCCGACTTCGCCGTGATGTCCGAGCGACCAAGCAGCGCCGACATATTTTTCAGCTTTGTCGAGATGGCCTTCTCCGAACTGAACCCAGCCGAGTGTGTCCCAATAGGCGATCAGCGATGGAACGAGGGGGAGGTCCTTTTGCGAAAGACGATCGAGCGAGAGGTTACGCAAGGCAGCAGCCGTGGCTGAAACCGCGGACTCCGCGTACTGCTGGGCGCGATCGAGGTGAGTCTTCTTCAGCGAGAGCTGATACGCAATGTTGTTCCATACCAGCGGCGTGGCATTGAGTTCGACTGCGTGGTCGAAGGTCGCCAACGCTTTTTCGTCTTGTCCAAGATTCAAATAAGCGTCACCGAGACTCACCTGCAGCTCGGCGCTGTCAGGATTCAATGAAGCAGCTTTCTCGAGTTCGGGGACGGCGAGTTCGTACTTGTGCCATTCGGCGTACATCGCGCCCAAGTTCCCGTGGGCAAACTTGTCGAGTGGATTGTTTTCGATCTGCTTATTGAAGGCCTTGACGGCTTCTTCGTAATTGCGCTGCTGCCAGTAGACGCGTCCCAGATTGTTGTAGGCGAACTCGTCGTAAGGGTTGACTTCAATTTGTTTTTGGAAACAAGTGACCGCCTGATCCTCTTGTCGAGTCTGCAGGTAGATCAAACCAAGATTATTCCACGCGAACTTGTTTTTGGGATCGACCTCGGTGGCGCGCTTGAGAAGCGCCTCGGCGACGGTGAGATTCCCGCTCTCGGCAGCGGCCCGAGCGCTTTCCACAAGTTCGTCCGCCTTCATGTCTGCGGGGGGAACAAATCCGCCGGCAGAGGCATTTTCGATGGAGAGTTGCTGGCCGAGATCGGCGCCCACGGCTCGGCGGAAGGATTCGTAGTCGGCAGCGCGAGCGACCGGCAGCTCATCCTGATGAAGGACCAATTTGCGGCCGGCAGAGAATACCGTACCCTCGACCTGATATTTCGCTTCGTACTCCGCATAGTCGCGCTTCAAAGAAAACGCCAGCGGGGCATGCGCGGTGAACTTGGCGGGAAGGTCGAGCTTGATCTTGTAGCTGTATTCGGCTTTGGGACCGAGCCGCAGTGGTTCAGCGTCGGCATCCGTGTCGTCATTGTCACCAACGTCCGGGAGGCTGAATTGCACGAGCGGCAGGACAATCTGAGTTTTCTTCTTGGACCAGTCGAGGAAATTCAGTCGCGAGACATCGTAGGAAAGAGTGAAGGGCTCAGTTGTCGCAGCCGGATCGCTGACTTTGAGATTTGTGACATCGCCACCCAGGCCGCCGTTGATGTTTTCTGCGACGCGCTGCCAGTTGGCCTGCGGTACGCGGCGGAACACAGATCGGAGCAGAAGTTCCTCGTCGCCGCGAAACTCGTAGCTGACGTGCGCTTCCAGCTTGCCAATGTCGTTGATCTTGCCGGTGATCTCCGAGTGCTCGGTGTCGGGCATCGGAGTGTCGGCAGGGGTCTCCTGGAGATGCGGAGCTGGAGCATTGGTAAGATTCGCCGGGGGGATTACGAGCGCCTGCTTCTTCCGCAGTGTGTAGGCAAGAAGGCGGAAGGGAGCTACTTCGCTGGTCGTGTCCATCCAGACTTCCTGGTTTCCCATCGGCAGCATGGTGATAACGTGATCGAACTGCGAAGGGGATGGAAGGTCGGGATCGAGTTTTCGGCTGGAATTGATGAGGACAGATGAGGCATGCAGGCCTTTGGCTTCGAGCAGAGAGGCCAGCAGCGTGTGCTTGTCTTTGCAGTCGCCGTATTGGTCGTGCAGAACGTCGGAAGCCGCGTGCGGTTGGTATCGGCCTAGGCCGAGCGAGAGGCTGACATAACGGAAATTCTTGGCGACGTAATCGTAGAGCGCCTGGGTCTTTTCAATATCGGAGTTCAACCCCTTGGTGAGTTCGTCAGCTTTGTTGCGGACTTCCGGAGTGGGCATGCGCCGGTCTTTTTCGAGGTTGGCGTACCAGCGACCGATCTGCTCCCAACTTTCAAATGTGGTCAACTGAACATCGGGGCGATCATCGTCGGGACGCCGTTTTTTTTTCTTCTTGTCTTTGTCCTTACTAGCATCCTCACGTTCGAGATGGGCGCTCGCCCAGTGGTAGACTCGGCGGCCGTTTTCCTCGGTGATCTTGGGATCCATGCCAGGCTTGCACTTGAGCTTGAGAGTGCGTCCCGCGGGGACGTCGACATCGAGAGTCTCGTCCAGATTGATATTTGAGTCGTCGAATTCGTATTCCGCCCAGAACTGTCCTGCAGCCAGCGGCGTGTGGATCACCGTCACCATGTCGTATTCGAGCACCTCGCCCGGTCGCAGGCCTGGAACCGTGATGTGCTTCTGGCGGTAGTCGGTGTAGACGGGAGCTTCGCGCTCAATGGGAGCGCTCAGGTCCTGAACGGCGTCGTCGTTGGCTTTGACCACAGAGCCATCTTCTTTCAGGACGCGAACGTAGGGAATCTCGACCCGCTCATTGGCAGAGTTGTAACCCTCCTGAAGCTGTCCCCATTGCTGCACGCCGGCTTCGCTCTGGATACGGATGCGGGCGGTTGTTTCTTTTCGTCCAGTCCCGTCTGCCTCGAAGCGGTAGCGGGAGTTCATCTTCTCGATGACGAAAGACTCCTGCGAGTAGTCGCGCTTGTTTTCGGTCTTTGGTGCAGCGGCCGGAGTGCCTGCGGACTTGTCGCCGGTGCTGGATTGTTGAGCTGGATTGATCGCCGGAGGCGTTGATTCCTGCGCGACGATTGTCGCGGCCAGACAGCAGGAAAGAAGAATTGTCAGGAGACGATTACACATAAGGATAGAACGAACTTCTGTATTATCCCATGCAGCGTGGCGCATTGAGCGTATTGCCTCGAGTTGGACGCGGTAAAAATCATCCGCCATGAAGGACACTACAGACCACAAAGAAAAGACCGCTCATTTCCTATAAAGAAAATATGTTTGCATTATAGTACTGTGATTCCAGTCACATTTTTCTATTTCACCCTTGTCAATGCCGGCGTAAAATTCGCGCAGATAGTCCTGCCCGCCCTGACGCGAGGCAGGCGTGACGCATAAAGTACTTGCGCCACGATCTTTCCGTCTGGAGGTTTTTTGCATGGAAGATCGGGCCCCTGTCGTCAATCCTTCCGAGCAGTCGTCTGCTACCACCACCTCGATCCGGCATGAAGGCCGCGGAGCATGGGTACTCACCGCGTACGGAATTTCGGGGCTGGCGCTGTTTGGAGTTCTAGCCTACTTCTTTTCGGACTTTATCTCCCACTAAGTCCTGGGCTGCGGTCGCGAACGGACGTGCGCGTCGGTGGATGTGGTGTAGTGTCTATGAGCCCTTCGATTTCAGATTGAAGATTCCCGATTGCGGCACCACGAGTGGTAATTCCAGGAAGTATGCAATCTGAAATTAGTTACTCGATTCGACCACAAGAGAAGCCTCTCTAGAACGTGCTACAATGAGCGTCCTTAGTTAATAGGTCGTTGCCTTCGGCGCTCGTCGTTAACCCCACGCAGAGATTTCAGAGTAGACGGAACGAAGCTTGCCCAAGACCCCTACATCGAGTCCGACGCCGATCACCTACGCCGATGCCGGCGTCGATATCAGCCGTGCGAACCGCACCAAGCAGCGCATCAAGTATCTGGCCCACAAGACATTTACCAAAGGCGTGCTGAGCGAGATCGGCGGTTTTGGCGGCCTCTTTGCCGTGGACAAGGTGAAATACATCGACCCTGTGTTAGTGTCGAGCGTCGATGGCGTGGGTACCAAACTGAAAATCGCGTTTGAGATGGACTTGCACTCTACGGTGGGCGGCGACCTCGTGAATCATTGCGTCAATGACATTGCCGTGCAGGGCGCGGCGCCCTTGTTTTTCATGGATTACCTGGCCACAGGCACTTTGGATCCGGCGGTGGCGGAGAAAGTGGTCGAAGGAATCGCGGATGCCTGCAAGCACAACGGGTGCGCGCTGATCGGGGGCGAAACGGCCGAGATGCCGGGATTTTATCCCGATGGCGAGTATGATCTCGCGGGATTCATCGTTGGCGTCGTGGATCGGGAGAAAATCATTACGGGCAAAGATGTGCAGATTGGGGACATCATTCTGGGCTTGCCTTCAAACGGGCTGCACACGAACGGGTATTCGCTGGCGCGCAAATTGTTATTTGAAGTTGCGAAGTATTCTCCGGAGACATACGTCAACGAGATCAAGAATAAGGTCGGCAACGAACTGATGCGCACGCATAAGAGTTATTGGCCGTCGCTGCGCAAATTGATTGACGCCCAGTGTGTGGCGGCTCTCGCGCACATCACGGGAGGCGGAATCACGGAGAACCTGCCCCGCGTGCTGCCACGTGGGACGGCGGCGCACATTGAATTGGGATCGTGGCCGGTATTACCGATATTCGAGCACTTACAGCAACTCGGAAATGTGACGCAGGAGGAAATGCTGCGCACGTTCAACATGGGAATGGGTATGTTGCTGGTTGTGCCGGCGGCGAAGTTCAAGAAGGCACAATCGGTGATGGAGCGGCTAGGGGAAAAGGCCTATACGATTGGGCGCATTGTAAAAGGCGAGCGGAAAGTCAGTTACAGCTGAGTTGTTGATTTGCTGATTGTCGATTGCTGATTTGAAATCTACGCGGTCGGGTTTTGAACAATCAGCCATCAACAATCAACAATGCATTTGTTAGGGATTCTTCTCTCCGGACGCGGATCAAACTTCGTTGCGATCGCTGACAGTATCGACGCTGGGCGCATTCCCGATGCGCGGATCGCGGTTGTGATCTCCAACAAAGCCGAGGCACCGGGCATCGCGACGGCGCGTGAACGCGGGCTGAATGCTATTGTAATTCCGTCGAAGGGGAAGCCGCGAGAAGAGCACGACCGCGAAGTTGTTGCAGCTCTGCAGCAGCATCACGTTGATCTCGTTTGTCTGGCCGGGTACATGCGGCTGCTCTCGCCATGGTTCGTGCAGCAGTTTCCGCAGAGAATCCTGAACATTCATCCTTCGTTGCTTCCGGCATTTCCTGGGCTTGAGGCGCAGGAGCAAGCGTTTGCTTACGGCGTGAAGGTCGCCGGCTGCACCGTGCATTTTGTGGATGAAGAACTGGATCATGGGGCGATCATCGTGCAGAAAACCGTGCAGGTGATGGACGGCGATGACGAACATAAACTGGCCTCGAGAATCCTTGAACAGGAACATATTGCTTACACGGAAGCCGTCAACATCGTGCTCGCCGGCGACTTCGAGATCCGCGGGCGGCGGCTTGTTCGGAAGGCCTAGTTATAATCGAACTGCATGGCCAACTTCGCTCCGGTTGAAGAACAACTTACATATTTGAAAAAAGGCGCGGCGGAGATTATCCGCGAGGCCGATCTGCGCGCGAAGCTCGAGAAGTCGCGCGCCACAGGCAAGCCCTTACGTGTGAAGCTCGGAATGGATCCGACTGCGCCTGACCTACACCTTGGCCACACCGTCGTTTTGCGCAAGCTGAAACATTTTCAGGATCTGGGACATACGGCGATTTTTCTGATCGGTGATTTCACGGGGATGATTGGCGATCCGACGGGACGTTCGGCGACGCGGCCCCCGCTTACGCGGGAACAGATCGAACAAAATGCAGAGACGTATAAGGCGCAGGTGTTCAAGATTCTCGACCCTGAGAAGACGGTAGTTGATTTCAACCGCCGATGGTTTGGCCCCATGAACTCGGATGAATTTGTGCGCCTTGCAGCGAGATATACCGTGTCGCAACTGCTCGAGCGCGAAGACTTTCACAAGAGATTTCAGGATGAGAGGCCGATCTCGGTGCATGAGTTGCTCTATCCGCTGGTGCAGGGATATGACTCGGTTGCGCTCGAGGCCGACGTCGAGCTTGGAGGGACGGATCAGAAGTTCAATTTGCTGGTCGGACGCGAATTGCAGCGGGCATACGGGCAGGAATCGCAGGTGGTACTGACGACGCCGATTCTCGAAGGCCTTGATGGCGTGCAGAAGATGTCGAAGTCGTTGGGGAATGCGATCGGCATCCACGAGGCTCCGCTGGAGATGTACGGGAAGGTGATGAGCATCTCGGACGAGATGATGTGGCGTTATTACGAACTGTTGACGGATGTTCAGGTCGCCGAGATCGAGAAGATGAAACGCGAGGCGCATCCGATGCAGGCGAAGAAAGACCTGGCGCGACGGATCGTGGCGGACTTTCATTCGGCGGAAACGGCGGCGAAAGCGGGCGAGGATTGGGCGAAGCAGTTCCAGAAGGACGAAGTGCCGGACAGCATTGAAGAGGCGATCGTCGACGCTCCGGAGAACCGACTCCGCGTTGACAAGTTACTAGCACGGACAGGACTTTCCGGGTCTGTTAGCGACGCAGGCCGCATGGTGAAGCAGGGCGCCGTCAGGGTCGACGGGGTGACGGTAAATGATCCTACGAGGATCGTGGATATCTCAACTAATCCCACCTTGCAGGTTGGGCGCAAGATAAAAAGAGTACGGCCAGGAATCCCGGGCACGGGAATCTTGACAGAAACAATTTCTCACTGAAACCGCTCGAGAGCGCAAAGTAAACGCCTTTTCGCGGCGGAATTGCTTGAGGGCCATGGGGATCCTTTGATTGTGCAGCCATTTGCTTCGCGAACGGCCGCTTCGCTCAGGATGACAACTCTTGAAAGTCCATCAGTTCCTCAGCCTTTTCGGCTGTAATTCTGCTACTCTCTCCGCGCATGCGGGCGGCGGCCATTCTCGGGCTGGGATGTTTTCCTCAAAACCTGATGCCATTTCAGACTGACAAGAGCAGCGAGTGGCAGATAGGCATGCCTGCCTCGCGCGAGGAGGCAGATGTAGTCCTTCTCTTCGGTGGAGATGGGACGATTCACCGACACCTTGGGCAGTTGGTTAAGCTGGGCCTGCCGCTGTTGGTTGTGCCTGCCGGGAGTGGGAATGACTTTGCCAGTTCACTGGGGTTGCGAAGAGTCCGACATTCACTTGCCGCTTGGCGGGCATTCTGCGGGGGCGCGGGCAATGCACGCGCGATCGATCTCGGGCGGATAACTCCGTGCGGGCAAGAACCTGTTGATGTTCAATCCGGCAGCCGGTTCTTCTGCTGTGTTGCTGGAATTGGAATCGATGGCGCAGTTGCCGAACGTGCGAATCGCATGCCTCGCTGGTTGCGCGGGCATGGCGGCTACATCCTCAGCCTTGCTCCGGCGGTTTTTACTTTCGCGCCCTTCACGATGAAGGTTCAAGTTGCCAGTGAGAATGCTGACCAGTGGACGACCTGCAGTGACCAGCCCACCCTCATCGCGACGTTCGCTAATACGCCATTTTACGGTGGAGGGATGAAGATCGCACCCCAGGCAAAAATGGATGATGGTCTGCTTGACGTCTGCGTGGTGGGAGCGGTGCATCCGTTCAAGTTGTTCTGCATGTTTCCCACGGTGTATGCAGGGAAGCATCTTTCGATCAAAGAAGTTGAGTACTTTCAGGCGGTCCGTGCGCGGGTAGAGACTGAACATCCAATGGATGTTTATGCGGACGGCGAGTTTGTTTGCCGGACGCCCGTGGAAATAGCGCTGGAACATGCGGCATTGAAGGTCATAACCCCGGTCTGATTGCAGCGCCACTCGGCTTCGCCGGACAGTGCGAGGCGGCTGTCTCTACGTTGTGCTCGGCTAAGTGCTACACTTTTCGCATGTCCGAAAGACGTTCGCGCACACTGCTCTGGATTCTGATCGGCGGCGGAGCATTCTTCCTATTCGTGCTGGCCGTCTTCACACTGGTTTATCTGACACTGCATGCCGGCGGCGGCGAAGCCGGGTTGGGCGGTTTCGGTGACCGCATTGGTGTCGTCGATCTTGAAGGTGTGATTCTCTCGCCGCAACCTGTCGTTGGACAGTTGAAGAAGTTTGGTGAGGATTCCTCGATCAAAGCGATCATTCTGCACGTAAACTCGCCCGGCGGCGGTGTGGCAGCATCGGAAGAGATTTACCGAGAAGTGAAGCGCATTCGTGCCGAAAAGAAGAAAAAGGTCGTGGTGTCGATTGAAACCGTCGGTGCCAGCGGTGCGTTCTATGTAGCGTCGGGCTGCGACAAGATTTATGCGGACCAGGGCAGTATCGTGGGATCGATTGGTGTCATCGCGCAGTGGGTGAACTATGGCGACCTGTTGAAATGGGCGAAGCTGAAAGACATCGTGATCAAAACCGGCGAATTCAAGGATACGGGAAATCCGGCACGTGATCTGACTCCGGCTGAACAGGCGTACATGCAGTCGCTGATTGACAACATGTTTGGGCAGTTCGTCAAGGCGGTGGCCGACGGCCGCGGGATGAAGTTCGATGATGTGAAATCGATTGCCAACGGCAAAGTCTGGACAGGTGAGCAGGCGAAAGATATGAAGTTAATCGACAGCGTCGGAGACTTTGAAACCGCTGTAGCCGAGACCGCAAAGTCAGTTGGAATCAGCGGCGAGCCGACACTGGTTCGTCCGGAAAAGGACCGGCGCACACTGACGGACTTGTTGCTCGGCGACGTGTCCCAGTACCTTCCTAGCCGCGAGAAACTAATGGAACAGCAGGTCGGCTTCTACTATCTGTGGAAGTGAGAGACGATTCAGAAGTCATAAGCGGGAAGAAGTAGTGGACCTACCCACGGGCGAGGTTCCCAAAGTCTCAACTTGCATCCAACCCCTGAAATTTGAGAAGGTTATGAGTATTGGGTTGCGTCCTGTCCGGCGAGCACAAACTCCGGGCCCGTAGACGCGAGCGATTTACCCGCATTAACGTGAATAAAGTCTGGGGGACGAGAGGGCGTTATGACGAAAGCCGATTTGATTGACGAAGTCTCGCGTTTGGCAGAACTTACGCGGAAAGACAGCGAAGTAATCGTGGAAACGATCTTTGACAGCGTGGT
>Ga0335082_10005021_pt1 | contig 14427 bp, 12 predicted proteins | sample Lox_Sample_41_FD_206718 | JGI IMG/M metagenome (GOLD analysis project Ga0335082, IMG submission 206718) | Soil microbial communities from Loxahatchee National Wildlife Refuge, Florida, United States - Lox_Sample_4.1 | ecosystem: Environmental > Terrestrial > Soil > Wetlands | place: USA...
ACGGCCCGGGTCAGCGCGGCGCTCCAGCCGCTGTTCGCCGCGGGCCGTGCCGATACGTCGTCGCCGGCGTTCGCGGCGGCCGCCCGTGCGCTCGGCGTCAGCACCGGGCAGCTGCAAACCGCGCTCGCGCACGCCAAGCAGAGCCTGGCCCAGAGCAGCTGACGCCATCGGAGAATGCCGGCTGAGGAAAGGTGCGCGATACTGGCCTGGTGCGGGTCCTCGTGGTCGACGATGACGAGGCGGTACGCAGCGCGCTGACCCATGCGCTGCACCGTGACGGCTACGAGGTATCCACGGCGGGCGACGGCGCGGTCGCGCTGGCCACGCTGCTGCGGCTCCGGCATGATGCCGTCGTGCTCGACGTCCTCATGCCCGAGCCGGGCGGGCTCGAGGTGTGCCGCGTGATCAGGGCGCGCGGCGACGACACCCCGATCTTGATGCTGACCGCGCGAGACCTGGTGTCCGACCGGGTCGCCGGGCTGGACGCCGGCGCCGACGACTACCTGGCCAAGCCGTTCGCGCTCGAGGAACTGCGGGCGCGGCTGCGAGCGTTGCTGCGGCGCAGCGGCGCGGGCGCCGGCCTGCTCCGGTTCGCCGGCATCGAGCTCGATGTCGCGGCCCACCAGGCACATCGCGGCGGCCAGCGGCTGCCGCTGACCAAAACCGAATTCGCGCTGCTCGAATTGTTTCTGCGCAACCCGGGCCGGGTGCTGTCCCGGACCCAGATATTCGAGTCGGTGTGGGGTTACGACTTCGGCCCGGAATCGAACGGGCTGTGGGTCTATATCGGCTATCTGCGGCGGAAGATGAGCGAGCCGCGGCTGATCCAGACCGTCCGCGGGATCGGCTACGTGCTGCGAGAAGAGCCATGAGCCCGCGAGAAGAGCCATGAGCCTGCGCGCCAGGGTCGCGATCGCTGTCGGCGCGGTCGTCTTCGTCGCGCTGGCGGCCGTGGCGGCGATCGTCTATCCGGCCGTCGGCGCGAACCTGCGCGGACAGGACGACGCCTCTCTGGTGCAGGTGGCCGCGAACGCGCAGACCATAGCGACGAAGCTCAAGCAAGCCCACACCGTCGGGCAGCTGGTCCCGTTCGGCAGCACGCAGCTGCAGATCCTGCCCGGCGCCGCGGTCGGCCTGGCGAACGGGTTCGTCGGTGTCACCGGTCACGACGTCCAGGTGGCGGCCGGGAACGCCAAACCGTATTTCCGCGACGAGGCCTACGGCAACGTCGTCTACCGCATTTACACCATGCAACTGCCGGGGCAGCCCGGAGTGCTGGTCCGGGTCGCCCGCCCGGCGTCGGACGCGACATCGACTCTGGCGTCGCTCGGCTGGCTGCTCGCCGCGCTCGTGCCGGCCGGCGCGATCGGCGCGGCGGTGCTGGCGCGGCTGGCCGCGGGCCGGGTCCTGCGCCCGGTCGGCCGGCTGACCGAGACCGTCGAGCGGATCAGGGCCACCGGCGACCTCAGCGCGCCGATCGACACGCCAGGCCAGGACGAGATCAGCCGGCTCGGGCAGGCATTCGCCGCGATGACGGTCGCGCTGGACGAATCGGCGGGTTCGCAACGCCGGCTGGTCGCCGACGCCTCACACGAGCTGCGCACCCCGCTCACCAGCTTGATCACCAACCTCGAACTGCTCGCCGAACGGCCCGACGACCCTAGCGTTCCGGCGCTGGCCGCGGCCGCGCTCGCCGAGGCCGGCGAGCTGCGCGTGCTGGTCAACGACCTGGTCGAGCTCGCGCGGGACGGGCAGGCCCCGCTCCACATCGAAGATGTCCGGCTGGATCTGGTCGCGGAACGAGTCGCGGCACGGGCCGCCGGCCGGGCGCCGGGGCTGCGGTACGAGCTCGATTTCCGGCCGACGCTGGTTCGCGGCGATCCGGATGCGCTGGAACGGGCGATCGGCAACCTGGTCGACAACGCGCTGAAATGGAGCCCTCCGGACGGCTGCATCCGCATTTCGGCCGCCGGCGGGAGGGTCGAGGTCAGCGACGACGGGCCGGGAATTCCAGCGGACGACCTGCCGTACATTTTCGATCGCTTCTACCGGTCGGCTCAGGCGCGGGCATTGCCCGGCTCGGGCCTCGGCCTCGCGATCGTGCGCAGGATCGCCGACGTGCACCACGGAACCGTCGAGGCGATTCCGCTGCGGCACGGGGTGAAATTCCGCATCAGCGTGCCGGAAACTATCGACGATCGCCTCGGGTAGCCGGTAAGCGCGCGCGCCGGGGCAGGTACAGGTCGGTGATCGTGCCCTCGAACGCCTCGGCCGCCATGGCCACGGTCTCGGACAGGGTGGGGTGGGGATGAATGCTCAGGGCGATGTCGGCCGCGTCGGCGCCCATCTCGATGGCCAGCACCGCCTCGGCGATGAGGTCGCCCGCCGACGGCCCGGTGATGCCGCAGCCGATGATCCGGCCGGTCGCCTCGTCGAACAGCACCTTGGTCATCCCCTCCGAACGCCCCAGGGTGAGCGAGCGGCCGCTGGCGGCCCACGGGAACACGCCCTTGCCGTACGCCACGCCCGCCGCCCTGGCTTCGTTCTCGGTCACCCCGGCCCAGGCCACCTCGGGGTCGGTGTAGGCCACCGACGGGATGGCACGGGCGTCGAAGAAGCTGTTCTTGCCCGCGATGACCTCGGCGGCGACCTTGGCCTCGTGCATCGCCTTGTGCGCCAGCATCGGCTGGCCGACCACGTCCCCGATCGCGAAGATATGCGGAACGCTGGTCCGCATCTGCTTGCTCACCGGGATGAAGCCGGCCGGATCCACGGTGACACCGGCCCGTTCGGCCCCTATCAATGAACCGTTGGGGCGGCGCCCGACCGCCACCAGGATCCGGTCGAAGGTGCCGGTGGCCGGCGCCTTCGGCCCGTCGAACGAGACGGTCAGGCCCTCGGCCCCGGCCTGCACCGCCGTCACCCGCGTCTTGAGGTACACGTTCTCGTACAGCCGGCCCGCCCGCTTGGCCAGCGGCGCCACCACGTCGCGGTCGACACCGGGGATGAGCTGGTCGAGCAGCTCCACGACGGTGATCTGCGCGCCGAGCTCGTGGTACACGGTGGCCATCTCCAGCCCGATGATCCCGCCGCCGATCACGAGCAGCCGCCCGGGCACCTCCGCTATTTCCAGCGCCCCGGTGGAGTCGATGACCCGCGGGTCCGAGGCCGGGATGAACGGCAGCGTGATCGCCTCCGAGCCGGCCGCGATGATCGCGTGCTCGAAGCCGACCGAGACCGCGCCGCCCTCGGCCAGTTCCACCGCCAGCTCGCGCGGCGAGGTGAACCGGCCGTAGCCGCGGACGGTGGTGACGGTGCGCTGCCTGGCCAGCGTGGCCAGGCCGCCGGTGAGTCGGCCGACCACGCCATCCTTCCAGGCCCGTAGCCGGTCGAGGTCGATAGAAGGGAGGCCGAACGAGACGCCGTTCTCGCTCATCTCCCGGGTCTCCGCGATCACCCTGGCCGCGTGCAACAGCGCCTTGGACGGGATGCAGCCGACGTTCAGGCAGACCCCGCCGAGAGCCGCCCCGCTGTCCACGAGCACGACCTTCTTGCCCAGGTCCGCGGCCCGGAACGCGGCCGTGTACCCGCCCGGCCCGGCGCCGAGCACGAGCACCTCGGTGGTCTGGTTCTCCATGTCAGAGCACCAGCCGCCGGATGTCCTCCAGCACCCCGCATAGGTACCGGGTGAACCGGGCGGCCAGCGCGCCGTCGATGACGCGGTGGTCGTAGGACAGCGAGAGCGGCAGCATCAGCCGCGGCACGAACGCCGAACCGTCCCAGACCGGCGCCATCTTGGACCGGACCACGCCGAGGATCGCCACCTCGGGGGCGTTGACGATCGGCGTGAAGCCGGTCCCGCCGATGCCGCCCAGGCTGGAGATGGTGAAGCAGGCGCCCTGCAGGTCGGCCGGGTCGAGCTTGCCCTCACGCACCCGGGCCGAGGTCGCGCCGAGTTCGCGGCTGAGCTCGGTGACGCCCTTGCGGTCGACGTCGCGGATCACCGGCACCACCAGGCCCTCGGGTGTGTCCACGGCCACGCCGAGGTGGTAGTAGCCCTTGTAGATCAGCGCGTCCTTCTCCGGCGTCAGCGAGCTGTTGAACCGGGGGAACTCGCGCAGCGCCGAGACGCTGGCCTTCATCAGGAAGGCCAGCAGCGTGACCCGGTAGCCCTCCGCCCTGGCCGCGGTGTCGAGCTCGCGGCGGTAGGCGTCCAGGTCGGTGATGTCGGCCTCGTCGTCGTGGGTGACGTGCGGGACGTTGAGCCAGGACCGGTGCAGCGCGGGCCCGGACAGCCGCTGGATGCGGGTCAGCGGCCGCACCTCGACCGGCCCGAACTTCGCGAAGTCCTGCGCCGGCACCTCGGGGATCCCCGCGCCCGCGACCGGGGGAGCGGCCGCCGGGCCGCGCACCCCCGTGATCACGTCCTCCTTGGTGATCCGCCCCTTCGGTCCCGTCCCGGACAGCGCGGTCAGGTCCAGCCTGAGCTCACGGGCCAGCCGCCGCACTCCCGGGCTGGCGTGCACCCCGTCGAAGTCCGCCAGCGCCTCAGCCTCCGCGACCGAACGTGCCGCGGGTTCCCGCTCCGCCGCCAGCGGGTCGGGCGCGTCCAGCGCGGGCGGCTCCTGCTGGTCGGTCAGCGGCGGCGGCTCGACCGCGGCCCCCTCGGTGTCCAGCGACAGGATCGGCGTGCCGCGGCTGACCAGGTCGCCGACCTTGACCCGCAGCTCGCGGACGGTGCCCGCGGCGGGGGAGGGGATGTCCATGGTGGCCTTGTCCGACTCCAGGGTGACCAGCGGGTCCTCGTTGCTGACCACGTCGCCGGGCGCGACGTGGATCTCGATGACCGGCACGTCGGCGAAGTCGCCGAGGTCCGGGACGCTGACCTCTGTCATTGCTGCTCCCCTCAGGCCCGCGACGGGTCGGGTGTGTCCGGGTCGATGCCGTACCGGGCGATCGCGTCGGCCGGCCGGCCGACGGGTATCGCCCCGTCTTCGGCCAGCGACGTCAGCGCGGCCAGGGCCACGTAGTGCCGGTCGACCTCGAAGAAGCGGCGCAGGTTGCGCCGGTAGTCCGAACGGCCGTAGCCATCCGTTCCCAGCACCCGGTACCTGCCAGGCACGAAGGCACGGATCTGGTCGGCGAACGTCCTGACGTAGTCGGTCGCCGCGATCACCGGGCCCGGCGGCCGCCCGGAAAGGCATTCCTCCACGTAAGAACGCCGCGGCTCCGAACCCGGGTGCAGCATGTTCCACCGCTCGGCGGCCAGCCCGTCCCGGCGCAGCTCGGTGAAGCTGGTCGCGCTCCACACGTCGGCCGCCACGCCGTAGTCCGCGGCCAGCAGGTCCGCCCCGGCCAGCACCTCCCGCAGGATCGTCCCGCTGCCGAGCAACTGCACCCGCGGGCCCTCCTCGGAAGCCGCGGGCCGCAGCAGGTACATGCCGCGCAAGATCCCCGTCTCGGCCCCGTCCGGCAGCGCCGGGTGCTCGTAGTTCTCGTTCATCAGCGTGAGGTAGAAGAACACGTCCTCCTGCTCGGCGAACATCCGCCGCAGCCCGCCGGCGATAATGACGGCGACCTCGTAGGAGTACGTCGGATCGTAGGCCACGCAGTTCGGCACGACCGAGGCCAGCACGTGGCTGTGCCCGTCCTCGTGCTGCAGCCCCTCGCCGTTGAGCGTGGTCCGGCCGGCCGTCCCGCCGAGCAGGAAGCCGCGGGCCCGCGAGTCGCCGCCCGCCCAGATCAGGTCCATCACCCGCTGGAAGCCGAACATCGAGTAGAAGATGTAGAACGGGATCATCGCGATGTCGCTGGTGCTGTACGCGGTGGCCGCGGCGATCCAGGACGCCAGCGCGCCCGGCTCGTTGATGCCCTCCTGCAGCATCTGGCCGTCCGGCGCCTCCCGGTAGTACATCAGCTGGTTGGCGTCCTCGGGCTGGTACAGCTGGCCGGCCTGGCTGAAGATGCCGAACTGGCGGAACATGCCCTCCATCCCGAACGTGCGGGACTCGTCCGGCACGATCGGCACCACCCGCGGCCCGATGGCCTTGTCCCGCAGCAGCGTGTTCAGGATCCGGACGAACGCCATCGTGGTGGAGATCTGCCGGCCCGGGGTGCCGCTCAGCTGGCCGCCGAACGCGGACAGGCCGGGCACGGCCAGGGTCTCGGTGGACCGCCGCCGCCGGGATGGCAGGTACCCGCCCAGCGCGGTCCGCCGCTCCCGCAGGTAGGCCATTTCCTCGCTGTCCTCGTCGAAGCGCAGGAACGGCAGTTCGGCCAGCTGCTCGTCGGTCAGCGGCAGGCCGAACCGGTCGCGGAACTTGACCAGGGCCGCGTCGGCCATGTGCTTCTGCTGGTGGGTGATGTTCTGGCCCTCGCCCGATTCCCCCATCCCGTAGCCCTTGATCGTCTTGGCCAGGATGACGGTGGGCTGGCCGGCGTGCCGCACCGCGGCCGAGTAGGCCGCGTAGACCTTCACCGGGTCGTGGCCGCCGCGGTTCAGCGCCCAGATCTCGTCGTCGGTCATCCCGGCCACCATCTCGGCCAGCTCGGGGTACTTGCCGAAGAACTTCTCCCGCACGTAGGCGCCGTCCTTGGACTTGAAGTCCTGGTACTCCCCGTCGACGGCTTCCTCCATGCGCTTGAGCAGCAGCCCGGTGGAGTCCCTGGCGATCAGCGGGTCCCAGGCGCTGCCCCAGATGGTCTTGATCACGTTCCAGCCCGCGCCGCGGAAGATGCCCTCGAGCTCCTGGATGATCTTGCCGTTGCCGCGCACCGGGCCGTCGAGCCGCTGCAGGTTGCAGTTGATCACGAAGATGAGGTTGTCCAGCTTCTCCCGGCTGGCCAGCGCGATCGCGCCCAGCGACTCGGGCTCGTCGGTTTCCCCGTCGCCGAGGAACGCCCAGACCTTCCGGTTCGCGGTATCCGCCAGCCCGCGGCGGGCCAGGTACTTCAGGAACCGCGCCTGGTAGATGGCCATGATCGGGCCCAGCCCCATGGACACCGTCGGCATCTGCCAGTAGTCGGGCATTAGCCACGGGTGCGGGTAGGAGGACAGCCCGCCGCCATCGACCTCCTGCCGGAAATTCGTCAGCTGCTCCTCGGTGAGCCGACCCTCCACGAACGACCGGGCGTAGATGCCCGGCGAGGAGTGACCCTGGATGAACAGCAGGTCGCCGCCGTGATCGCCGGATGCGGCCCGGAAGAAGTGCTGGAAGCCCACGTCGTACAGGGTGGCCGCCGACTGGAAGCTGGCGATGTGCCCGCCGAGCTCGGAGGATTCGGCGTTGGCCCGCAGCACCATGGCCAGCGCGTTCCACCGGATCATCGATCTGATCCTGTGGTCGATGGTCAGCTCCCGCGGGCTGAGCCGGTCTTCCCGGCCGGGCGGGATCGTGTTCAGGTACGGCGTCGTGGCGCTGTACGGAACCGGCGCGCCCTTCCGGCGCGCCTCGGCCGTCACCTCGTCCAGCAGGTAGAAAGCGCGGTCCGCGCCCTCGAAGGCGAGCACGGAGTCGAGCGCCTCCACCCACTCGCGCGTCTCGGCCGGGTCAAGGTCTTCGAGCATCAGCGTCCCCTGCCCTCTCGGCGGTCTCTCAAGCATTTACCCTGGGAGGGTGCCAAATCCACTCGATCAGGTCGCATCCTGGCCGGCTACCGCCGCGGCCGGGTTCGCGTCGGCCGCGGGCCAGATGGAATCGGCCGGCCCGGTCGGCCAGCCGTTCCGCTGGGCCTCGGTGACCAAGCTGCTCGTCGCGCTGGCCGCGCTCGACGCGGTGCAGCGCGGCCTGCTCGACCTGGACGAGCCGGCCGGGCCACCGGGGGCCACGGTCAGGCACCTGCTCTCGCACGCGTCCGGGCTGGCCTTCGACAGCGACGCGGTCCTCGGCCCGCCCGACAGCCGCCGGATCTACTCCAACCGCGGCATCGAGATCGTGGCGGACATGATCGCCGCCCGGTCCGGCCAGTCCTTCGCGCAGCTGCTGGCGGACGAGATCTGCCTGCCGCTCGGCATGCCGGGCACCCGGCTGGAAGGCTCGCCCGCCTGGGGCGCGGTCGGCCCGCTGAGCGACCTGATGAACCTGGCCGTCGAGCTGGCCAGCCCCTCTCTGGTCGACGAGGACCTGCTGGCCGAGGCGACCACGGTGGCGTTTCCCGGCCTGCCCGGCGTGCTGCCCGGCTTCGGCCGCCAGCCGGACTGCGACTGGGGCCTGGGCTTCGAGGTCAAGGCCGGCAAGGCGCCGCACTGGACCGGATCGGCGAACTCGCCGCGGACGTTCGGCCACTTCGGCCGCTCCGGAAGCTTCCTGTGGGTGGATCCCGACGCCGGGATGGCCTGCGTCTCCTTGGCGGACGAGGACTTCGGCGACTGGGCCCGGCAGGCCTGGCCGAAGCTATCCGACGACCTGATCGCCGCCCACGCCCCCTAATCGGGCCTGCCGGACCCGGCCGCCCACTGCCGGACCCAATGAAACCGGGATTCCACTGCGTTGAGCCCAAGCGCACTGGATTAGGGGTTTCATGCCCCGCGGGTCGCCGCACGGTGAGCGAATTCGCGCGCAGGTTGGTTTTCCTGGTGTTGCCGGCCCGCTCCGACTGGGATGCTGATGCCAGGGACCGATGCCGCGGCGTGCCGCGGTGCAGGGAGGCAGTCATGATTCCGTGCGGCGACATCCATCATCTCCGGCTCACAGTGACCGACGTGCGGCGTAGCCGCGAGTTCTACACCGGCCTGCTGGGTTTCCAGGTCGTCGTGGAGTCGCCGCCGCCCGGCGACCCGGGCGCGGACGAGGTGTTCAAGGTCCTGTTCGGCGGCGTGGTGATGGCGCGCGGCAACCTGATCATGGGGCTGCGGCCGATGGCCCCCGCGGCCGACCGCTTCCACCCGGACCGGGCCGGCCTGGACCACCTCAGCTTCGGCGTGCCTGCCCGCGGCGACCTGGAGCAGGCGGTCCGGTTGTTCGACGAGCGCGGCGTGACGCACGGCGATATCACCCGGCTGCCCTCGTTCGGCATCGACGTGCTTTCGTTCGAGGACCCGGACGGCATCCAGCTCGAGCTCACCGCGCCGGTTCCCGCGGACGGCGGAACGGCCGGGTAATCTCGGGCGGGACTGCATGCACATTCGGAAGGTGACGATGCCCCGGCTTACCCGACAGGACTTCGAGCGGCTGCTCGAGTTCCGGGTCACCCTGCGGCGCTTCCATCGCTGGAGCGAGGATCAGGCTCAGGCTGAGGGCCTGACCCATGTCCAGCACCAGCTCCTGGTGGCGATCAAGGGGCACCACGGGAACAAGCCTCCGACAATGGGCGACCTGGCCGGCTACCTGATGCTGCGGCCGCACAGCACGGTCGAGCTCGTCGACCGGGCCGAAGCCGCCGGGCTGGTGGAGCGCACGCCGGACTCCGAAGACGGCCGCGTGGTCCGGGTCCGGCTGACCCGCGACGGCGATCGGGTCCTGCACAAGCTGACCCGGGCTCACCTGGATCGCCTGCGCGAGCTCGCCGCGGTCCTGGACGAGCTGGTCGCCAAGCACGACGCCGCCGAGAACGCCTAGCGCCGGGGCCGGGCCCCGCGGGTGCCGCCACCGCGGGGCCCGGCCGTTCAGCCGGTCAGCAGCCGTCGTAGGGGGACCAGTTCGACTGGCCGCCCTGGGCGATCGCGCTGTTGAACACCCGGTTCTGCTCGGCGACGCTGGCGTGCCCGAAGTCGGCGGCCGAACCGCCGTACGCGACCCAGGTCGACTGGCTGAACTGGTACAGGCCGTAGTGCCCGCTCGAGTTCATGACCTGCGAGTTGCCGCCGGACTCCCGGGCGATCACGCAGGCGGCGTACGAGCCGCTGGCGCCCGAGTAGCTGCCCGAGGCCGTGGCCTGGCTGGGCGCGGACGCACTGGCCGGCGCGGCCACCGGGGCCACTGGTGCCGGGCCGAGCTGGGAGGGCGCGGCGGGGATCTTGGCGGGCAGGGCCGGGACCTTCAGCACCTGCCCCTCGCTGATCATGTTCGCCCAGTGGATCGTGCCGCGGTTGGCCCAGTACAGAACGGTCCACGCGTTCTGCTTGTGGTAGACCTTCCCGGCGATCGCCGAGAGCGAGTCACCCGACCGGACGGTGTAGCGGGCGGGCCGGGACGTGTTCCCGCTGGTCTGCCGCACCGCGGCGAACAGTTCGGCCGAGGATATGCCGCGTTGGCTGAGCGCGTCCGCGATCGTGACGGTCCGGCTGGCCGCGGCGGGCTGCGCCGCCGCGTTGGCCGGCGCCGGGTCGGCCTGCGCCTGCGGCGCGAGGCAGACGGCGGCCGCCATGCCGGCCAGGGCGGGCATGGCGGCCGCGGGTACTACGAGATGCTTGAGTCGGTTGCGTGATGCCTTCTTGTGGCGACCCAAAGGGTTCCTTCCCGAGCAGTTCGCGCTCACCGGGAAGGCACCACAAGGTGCATGCTGCCTTCGGAGCGCCTGACATCAGGGCAGCTTAACGGCCACTTGGGCGTGAATTTCTCAAAATGGACTAAATCGGCCGCAGCCGGCTAAACTGCCCGCGCCATGCATCATGAGCCCCTTTTATTTATTCTAGTCACATGCGTCACGGCAACCCGGTTAACTGTCGACAGGAAATCGGTACAGGTTCGGGCAGGTGATTTACGCCGAACGGGCGTGGTTCCCGCTCCCGCGCAGCCCTCCTCGCCTCGGTGTGGTCATCCTCGCCCCGGGCGCAGCCGCCCTCGCCCCGGGCGCAGCCGCCTTCGCCCGGCCCGCTCCGCGCCCCCGCGGCCCAGCGAGCCTAGATGCGCCGCCCGGGGCGGATCAGAACGAGAGCATGCCGTCCTCCTCTGGGTTGGCCCCAGACCACGCCATGGCCGCGCAAACCGCTTGCAGGCCCGGTGTAGATCATGTGGAGGCCGCCGGCCTGCGGATGAGGGCCGAACGCTCAGGTCAGCTCGAGTAGCAACCGGACGAGGTCACCGGGCCGGTTGCTGGCGATCATGTGGTTGGTGGCGATTTCCCGGTAGCGCCAGGCCGGCGAGGCCAGGGCCCGGTCCGCCGCGGCCCAGAACGGCCCGCCGTCATGGGGCCGGGGCTCGCCGGTCGCCTTGATGTAGGTGCGGGTGAACGGGTAGTCCACCAGCGGGCGCGCCAGCCGGACCGGCTCGGTGAAACAGCCGGCCGGGTGCGGCGTGCGCCGCGGTCCGGCCCACGCCGCCTCTACCGGATCGTCGTACTCGCGGGGAAGCGGCGGCACCAGCCAGTCGCGGCCCAGGGCCGCCAGGCCGCCGTCGGCCGCCGCGCCGCCCAGGCCGGCCACCGTGTCACCGTCGCCGGGCACGAAGGCGTCCAGGTAGACCAGGTGCCGAACCCGGTCGCCGATGTGCTCGAGCGCCCCGGTGACCACGACCCCGCCGTAGGAGTAGCCGAGCAGCACGATGTCGCTGAGGTCCTCGTACCAGACGGCGTTGACCACGTCAGCGACGTGAGTAGTCAGGCTCACCTGTGGGCTGGTCAGGTGCGCCCGCTCGCCGATGCCGGTCAGGCTGGGCGTGAAGACCTCGTGACCGGCCTCCCGGAGCGGGCCGCGCACCTTGCGGAAGCCATGCGCACCGCCCCATGCGCCGTGCACCAAGACAAAGACCGCCATCTGCACCCGCCCTTCCCGCCGCGAACGGCACCATCAAGACATCAGCACCAGCCGTCCAGCATCTCCAGCAGCTCGTCCACGCCCCGCACCTGCAGGTGGGGGCGGCGTGACAGGGGCAGCCCGTCATAGGAGACCGAAGCACCCAGGCCGGTGCCGACGGCAATGGCCAGCGCCCGGCCGCGCAGTGCCATCGGCACCTCGAGGTGGGGGTCGTCGCCGACCACGGCCAGCTGCGGGGCGGGAAACCCGAGCCGGTCGGCCGCGGTGCGCAGGGCGTCGAGCGACGGCTTGCCCACCACCTGCAGACCGCAGCCGGTGAGCGACCGGATCATCGCCGAGATCGCCCGGGAGGTGCCCAATGCCCGGCCTCCGGCCACCGCGAAGAACGGCGTCTGCGAGCAGCTGTACAGCTCGGCCCCGTCCCAGACCGCCTGGCACGCCGCCTCAAGCGCGGGCATGGTGAACTCGGGGAACCAGCCGGCCAGTACCGCATCAGCCGATGCGCCGGCCACGGGAGCCACAACGTCAAGCCCCGCCTCTCGCAGCGGCTCGGCGAGCCCGGGGCCGCCCAGCAGCATGACCCGCTGGTGGCCGGCCCGGAGCAGGACCCGGACCGCGCTGCTGGCGGGCGTCAGCATTGCCTCGTCCGGCAGCGCGAACCCTAGCTCCCGCATGATCAGCGCGTAGGCCGCGGGTGTCCGGTTGGTCCCGTTGGTGAACACCACGTACGGCCGCCCGCGCCGCTCCGCCCACCGGGTGATCTCCAGCGCGCCGGGCAGCGGCCGCAGCCCGTTGCTGGTCCGGTCGCCGAGCACCAGCGTGCCGTCCATGTCGAACACGAACCCGCGCGCGGTCACCAGCCGGTCCCGCACCACCACGCTAACCACGGGACGATCCCGCAGACCCCGCAGATCCCCGCAGGGAGAGCCGGAACCCCGGCTTGTCCACCACCAGCCGGGCCGCCGGCGGGCGCGAGCCGAGCTCGCGCAGCAGCCGCAGTACCGGCTGCACCTCCGGGGTGTAATGTCGCGCGGCAGGCTGAGCGGCGATCATCGCGTCCACTTCCCCCGCCGGCATGCCGAACCGCAGCAGCAGTTCCTCGTCCGAGATCCCGCGCGGCAGCCGCTGGCGCAGTTCGGCCACTGACAGCGGCGGCGGCTCGGCGGCCAGCTCCCTGGCCCGCGGCCGGTCCAGGATCCGGTCGAGCACCTCCGGCTCGACCGGCGCCGTCGGCTTGCCGAAGCTGCCAAGCACGTACCTGATCACCTGGTCAGGGACGACCGCATACCGCTCAGAACCCAGCACATTCGACAAGGCCTGCCCCATCACCATCTGCGGGAACGGGGTGACCATGATCGGGTAGCCGAGTTCGGCCCTGACCCGGCTCACCTCGTCGATCACCGCGTCGAACCGGCCCTCGAGACCCAGCTCGGCTAGCTGCCGCCGCAGCGTGGTCAGTACCCCGCCGGCCAGCTGATGCCGGGTGAACGCCTCGTCGTACGGCTGCGGCCGGCCCGACGGCAGCCCTTCGGCCGCGGCCAGCCGGCTGAAATACGTCGAGACGACCGCCAGCAGCCGGTCGTCCACGTCCACGGTGTGCCCGAGCGCGCGCAGGTTCGCCACCACCCGCTGCGCGTCGGGCAGCGAGGACCCGTCGGCCAGCGCACCGCAACCCGTCTGGAGTACGGAAACGCCCAGGTCCGGGGCGACCAGGTAGACCAGCGGCGACAGCCCGATCGTGCCGTGCGCGTGCAGCTCCAGCGGCTTGCCACCGAGCCGCGCCCGCACCGCCGGGATCAGGGTCCGGGCCCGCTCCGGCGTCAGCAGGCCGGCCGGGTCCTTGATGTAGGCACGGTCGATGTACGGCGACTCGGCCGCAGCCGCGGCGATCCCGGCGTAGAAATCGTCGTCGTGCACCGCCGAGATCGTGTAGGTCAGGGCCAGGATGGTCTCGGTCCCGCCGGCCCGCTTGACCATCCGCGCGCTGCGCCGCACCGCGTCCATGTCGTGCATCGGGTCGAGCAGCACGAACCGCGATATCCCCGCCGCGACCAGCCGCTCGTAGACCAGCTGCATCACCTCCGGGTGCGCCCGCTCCCAGGAGATGAACCGGAAGCCGGTGCCGATCAGCTGGAGCGGCGTGTCCGGCATCGCGGCCCGGGTGAGCCGGATCCTCTCCCACGGGTCCTCCCGGTGGGTCCGCACCGCCACCCCCATGGCGGTGCTCGACATGAAGTCGAGCGCCCGGAACCCGACCCGGTTGAGCACCGGGGCGATCTGCAGGATGTGGTCGGTGCGCAGCCCGGCGGCCCCCCACAGGCTCTGGTTTCCGTCCCGCAGCGAGACGTCGACGAGCTGGACTTCAGGCATGTTCTTGATCCCGAACGGGCTCGGTTTTCCGCCCCAGCCACCGGGCCAGGTATTCCGTGCCGACGCCCCCGGCGGCGAACTCGTCGTCGGCGGCCAGCGCCGCGTGCACCGGCAGGGTGGTCGCCACCCCGCCGATCTCGCACCGGTCCAGCGCCTCGGCGCGGCTGGCCCCGCTGGCCACGAGCTTGGCCAGCAGGCTGTCGTACTGCGGTGGCACGGCCGAACCCGCCTGGATGTGCGTGTCGACCCGGATGCCGGGCCCGGCCGGGAAGACCGCGCTGGTCACCGTGCCGGGGCTCGGCCGGAACCCGGCCGCGGGGTCTTCCGCGTTGATCCGGCATTCGATCGCGTGGCCGTCCAGCCGCACGCTGGCCTGGGACAGCCGGAGCCGGCGCCCCTCCGCCACCGCGATCTGCTCGGCGACC
>Ga0335082_10005025_pt1 | contig 14421 bp, 14 predicted proteins | sample Lox_Sample_41_FD_206718 | JGI IMG/M metagenome (GOLD analysis project Ga0335082, IMG submission 206718) | Soil microbial communities from Loxahatchee National Wildlife Refuge, Florida, United States - Lox_Sample_4.1 | ecosystem: Environmental > Terrestrial > Soil > Wetlands | place: USA...
CCAGCTCCGTCAAGACCGCCCCGTTGGTCGGGTTAAGAAAGAACAGGTGACCCTTGCCGTCCAAAGTGGTAGTGCTGTTGTACCCGGAGGTCACGACGACCACCCAGCCGAAGGCACGCGTCTTGACGATAAGCGGCTTGCCGTAGCTGTACCCGATGTTGGGGACATACTGCGGTAGCGTGGTGGGGTTCGGAAACTCCCACAGCACCTTCCCGGCTGCAGCGTATTCGTCCGCAGCATCGGGTACGGTTATGTCGAGCGCGTAGAATCCCTGGCCACCTTGACGCAGGCCGCCCACGAGGATCGTGTGCCAGTTGGGGGTTCCGCTGGAGCCTCCGGTGTGGCTAAAGTCGACGTCGCCGACTGAAGGCGTGCCATCCACGTAGTACCTGTGCTGATAGCTCGTTGAAGCCAGCTCGGACAAGCCTGGGAACACAAGATGCGGGACGTAGGCCCAAGATTCCGCGCCGGTCGCCGCATCGAAAGCGTGCAGCATGCCGTCGTTGGCGCCCTGGTAGACCATGGCCTTGCGCGTATCCAGGGTGTTGCGAAATACCGTGTACCCGGCGTCGGCATATTCACCGATCGCGCCGCGCACCGCGACCGGCTCGGCATCGACGACATCGCCCATGATGTTGGCGCGGATGCGGTAGCCGTCGGCCTCCTGCGGATTGCGGGCGCCGCGCAGGAAGTCTAGCGTCTCCCCACCATTGGTCAGGGTCGGAGCCGAGGCGATCGTGGACAGCTGCGCGCGCATCGTGGTCGGAAGATTGGCCCAGCGAAAGGGCATTCCCGAACCCGGCGCCGAGTTATATGTCGCAATCAGGCGAGAGTTGGGATCGCGTGCCTCTAAGAGATCGCGCGCGGACCACAGTGGTGTGTTAGTGGCCACGGTGCCGGTATTGATGTCAACTGAGAAGGCGAGCAGGTCGCCGTACCAGCCGCCCGTGGAATAGGCCGAGGCATAGGCCGTGTTATCGCCGGCACGGATGTTCACGTTCGATACCGCAACCGCGGCCGCCGAGCCGGACTTATTGAGTAGATCGGCGACCATCGCCTGGATCTTGGCTACCGTGCCAGTCACGTCGGTAGTGGTGTACATCTGCCCGCGCCCGTTGATGGCAGCGTGCCAAAGGTCGTCCACCGAAGTAGGGCTGCGGTTCTGGTTGGGGTTGGGCCAGGTCGGCGGATAAGTGAACGGATTGTCAGTCTGCTGCTGGTTGACACCATAGATAGTGCCCTTGGACCCCAGCGTCAGGCCATAAGTGTTGAGGTGCAGGTTTGGATTGCGGTCCGCGTCGGGGCGCGTGTTGCTCGGATCGAACGGCACCAGCCCGGCCTGCATGGTCGGCTGCAGGTTGATCGTGAAGTAATACAGCGCGATATCGGCCAGCGTGTTGTTGAAGATCTGGGTGAACGGCGCTCCGTTGCCCCACGTGCTCTTGTTGTAAGCCCCCACAGTTGGTCCGCTGGCGTTGGCGAAGCCATCTGTCAAGATGAACGCTGCGTTGCGCTGACATGCGTATTGGATCGGTGCGCTGCCGTCGGTGCGCATGTACTGCTGTCCGATATAGTTCAGCGCGTCGCGTGTCGGGGTTCCCCCGTTGGAGGGGTTGGTGTACACCGTACCCAACAGCGGACGATAGTTCTGGCTATCCGCCGTCGCGTTGAAGTCGTATATGGTCACGGTAGCGGTGGCATTGAACTTGACGACCCCGCCGCGCACGTCGCGCACCTGAGACAGTACTTGGCCCATGGCCGCCGCCAGCATGAGCTTACGTTTCCGGTAGTAGGTGAACCAGTTGGCGAAGTTCTGCAGCTCGGCAGCGTAAGTGCGCCCCGACGGGAAGGAGTTACCGGACTTGATCTCGTAACGCCGCAATTTCTGTCCGTCCGGTGCAGTAGCGCAGGCGCCGCTGCTCAAATCTGCAGCCGTACACGTGGCGTCGATCACGTAGTAGGTCGCCGGATAGTAGGGAATCGCCACATCCCAGGTATCCCCGGCTGCGATCGCGACGTTGGTCGTGACGTTGTTCCAGGTGCCGCCATTGCGCCGGCCCACGATGCCCGAGATGCTCGCGCCCGGTATGGTCATCCCGGGCAACATGCGGAAAGTCCAGTTTGCCGCCGAGCTCGACAAATTAGTCGTGAGATTGACGGTGATGGGCGACCCGGCCGTGGGGAACCATGGATGGCTGCGCGCTGCAGTGGTGCTGGCGTTGCTGAACGTGCGGGTGGCGGCGCTGATATATGCCGGATCCCACGGCTTGTAGTTGGTCAGTGAATCATAGTACAAGGGGTTATATTGGTGACTGCGGAAGAAGGCGAACGCCGGGATTGGCGGAATGGCGAAGTGATCGTAGGTGTTGTCCGTCAAGACGCGCGCGTCGGAGTTACTGCCATCGGGAAACAGATACGCGTACTTGTACCAAGTATTCCCGGCACCGTCGTTTCCGGAGTTGCCATTGGCGTTGAACCACAGTTTCGCGCTTCCATCTGTGAACGACGAAGCGCCAGAGGCAGGCTTCAGCCACCAGGCGGCACCGTCGTTGGTAGCGAGCAGCACTTCGAAATCCATGGAACCGGAGTCGTCCAGGCCGAAGATGATGTTGGGTTTGGCCGCGCTGCGAACGTCCAGCGGGACCGTGGAGATGTCCATGTTGGCCACGGCTGCATGCGCCTCCCAGGACATCTGAAGCAGGGCGAGCAGCGAGCAGACGACGACATTACGCGAGGGTTTGCGCAGCATTTCCGGTACCTCTTGTATCTCGTGGCGGTCGGATACCCGCCGCGTCGCGGCAGGTCGGGAACTATTTCAGGACCAGCGCCTGAACGAATGCGTTGGCGCTCTTGGGGCCGGTGACCCGGACGGTGATGCGGTAATAGATGCTGGGAGGCGTCTTGTACGGCAGTGAACCGGCCTTATTGCTGCCCGTCGCCTCGGCATCGCGCACCATACATTCGGCCAGCGGGTCGGCTACGGGCGTGGTCTGGCACAGCCGCTCCGCCACGTGCTGCACGCTGTAGTTGCCCACCGTCGCAGTGGGCACCGTCGACCAGTCGACCGTGGTGGGAAGGCCATCGCCGTCCTCCGCTTGCCGCGTGGCAAAGTAGACGTTGGGGATATTGCCGTCCATGTTGACCATGGCGTCGAGCGCCTTAGCCGCATCGCTGATGCCGATGTCAGTGGCCTGGGTAGCCGCCTCCTTGAAGGACACGTTGCCGGCTACCAGCGACGACACCTCGCTGGAGCGCAGCATGGCGAGAGATCCGACCAGCACCACTGCCAGCACCACCAGCACGACGATGAGGGAGACGCCTCTCTGGCGTTGCGCGGGGCTCATTGGGACACACTCCAAACAACGTTCTTGAGCGGTGCGATCGAGGCGTAGACCTGGTAGCGGTAGCAGCGCCAATCCGGGTCTATCGAAAGATCCAGCGGTGCCACATCTGGCCAGGGCGATGGCGCCACGGTGGTGACGGCGCATTCGCCTGTGGTGTCCTTAAGCAACTCTTTGCGGTCGCTGCGCGCCACTACCGAAAAGCGCACAGCGCGGATGCGCGTGATAAGGTTCGGGGTGGGATTTGCCCACTCGTCCGTGGCATCCACCCAGCGCCGGATCTCGTTGCTGATGCCGTCGGTAACACCGTACTGCACTTGCAGGCTCACCACGTTGGTCGCCACTTGTATGGTTGTGCCGGTGACGAGATCTGTGGCGTTGAGGGCACCGTTGATCACGCTGTAGCGGCGCCAGGTCAGCGTATTCCCGGCCTTGACCACTGCCCCACCGGCGGGATAAAGCGGAGCGTTGGAGAATGCCGCTGCGGGATCGGGTGCGTTCCAGGGACGGCTCGCGCCAGCGGCTCGCGCCAGCTCGACCTCGGCGCCCATCGGAGTGATGGCAGAGATCTGAGCCACGGTGCAGGGGTCGGCGGAGGCAGGACTGGTGATGAGCACCACGTCGCCAATCTGCAGGCCCGATGTCGAATTGACGCGCAGGTTCTCACCCGGCATCGTGAGCCCGCGGATCAACTTCACCGGTGCGCTGCCTAGAACCGACTCAGCGAAGAACACACTCACCGCGTCGGGGGCGGCGCCGCCATCGGTGATCTGCACCGGTGCGACCGCAGAGCCATCAGCGCGCGTGGCGTTGTTGTAGTAAAGGTTCAAGCTAGCGCAACCCAGTTGCGTGGCATTCATCAGGCCCACACCGGCATTGCGCAAGTCGCGCTGCATCATGTACCCGCCCATAACGCCGCTGTTCATCGCTGCATTGCCCGACAGCGATGTCTTGCGCTGCCCCTCAAAGAAGGCCAGCGATCCCGACGCCGCCATGACCACCAGCAGCCCCACCAGGATGCCGACCATCAGCTCGACCAGGCTGATGCCCGACTGATGTGTGCGCATGATCGTCACAGACCCGTGCTCACCTGCGTCGCGGCAACGTAGTTGTGTACCATGTTGTCGCCCCGCATTCTCCAGCGCAGCGTAACCGTGAGCTGTCCGCTGACATTGTCATAGGACACCTGCGGCGGGACGCTCGCGGCGTCCGGAAGGACGTTCATGACCTGATCGACCCAGCCGGTTGCCTGGGTCTGAGCATCGGCGCTGACGCAGGCCGCCGATTGCGTGCTGTTGACGATGAAGCAGCCGACGTTTTCCGGGTTGGCAGCAGCCATTCCCAGGACGCTGGTGGCGAAGAACCCAGCCTGCATGCGCACGCGGCTCTCGCTGTTGTCTTGGATCAGAGTCGCTTGCATGCCGATCAGAGCGAGGATTCCGACGGAAAGGACCACGAGGGACATGAGCCCCTCGACAAGGCCGCCGCCGATTTGGTCGCGTTTCATGTGCTCTCCTGATTCAGTTGCAGGCGGTGGGACTGCCTGCTAGCGCAGCCGGATCGCAGCTGCGGACCAATCCACCGGCCGCCACCACGATGTTGAGGCAGGAGATGCCGCCTTGCGGCCGGCACGCGCTGACTGTGGGTGCATCCAGGGTCATATTCATTGCCTGGCCGAAGGGGCTGGTCCAACCCGAGCCGTTGAAGGAAATGTTGTCGATGTCGGTGTTCACGCTGACCTGCGCCTGGCGGCTAGCCCGCTGGGCCACCACCAAGTCTCCCCCGTTGTTGGCTCCTGGCACGACGACGGTCCAGCCCGTGCCGTTGCGCTGGAATTGAACGCTCGCGTTACGCCGGATGGCTTCGGTACGTGCCAGCTCCAGACCGCTTCGCATCTCCTCGGCCACGCCGCGAATGTCCGCGTTCGCCAAGTGCACGCGCATAGCGGGAAGCGCGACGGCGGTCATGATCCCGACCACCGCCAGCACCATGAGTAACTCGACTAAGGTGAATCCTGCAGGGAGCTTCATCGACACTTGTCCTTTTCCACCATCCAGCAATTCGCCGGTACCGATGCGCCTGGGAAGGCTTCAGTGCGCCTGAATCCTTGCTCGTTGATGCTGAATACATAGCCGGCCACGCTGCCGGACCCGGTGGCGCTGGCGCTGAATGCCTGGCCGTTCTGAGCCAGCTGGCAGGAGAACGCAAAGCCGCTTACCCCAGTGGGCAAGCTCACGGCGCACGCGCCGGCACCGTAATTGCCGTTGTCTTGGAACGCCTTCTCCATATGGGTTCGGAACTGGTCGAGTTGCTCAACCGCGTCCATGGCACGGGCGCGTTTGACATATGAGCTGTAACTGTTGGCAGCGAAGGTGGCGAGAACGCTCAGGACGAGCAGCGTTACAACGGCCTCGACCAGCGTGAACCCGCCTGCATGCAATGCCGCGGTGGCGCCCAGTTGGCGATTGGGCCATCCGATCCCAGCGAGGCGAGTGCAGTCGGCCCGTCCAGCTCGCTTTGTAACCAACAATCAACCCTCCTCGACCGGACAGCCCTCGGCATGGTGAAGGTAACGCCCGACGCCTTACTGTTCGGGGGCGGGAAATGCTCCGGTCACACTGGGGAAAGCGGAGGAAAAAAGGACTGCCAGAAGGCGCACCTATGGCGCCCAATGTCCGGCGGTCCCGCTGTCCTAGGCTCTCGCCCTTAGACCGGTAACTTTGCGCCCCCGGCTTTCGCTCGGGTTTGCCCTGGTCGAACATGCCCGCAGGTGCTGCCGCGGGATCTTACGGATGTCTGACTTACTGCTCTCTTACGACGGCGCGCGCGTAAACTTTAGAACCGTGTTAAATGGCGGATTTCGCTGTGGGTTTTGCACTTCTTCCCGCCGTAAAGGAGTCGGACCTGCCCCCTGTCCGTCACCCCAGTGCCAAGCCCATTTGCAAAGCGGCAAATGGGTGCCGCTTTGCGGCACCTGGATGGGCCGCGGTCTGAGCCCCCTCCCAGGACCGGCAACATTTCATCGACCTGCGCTGCTTCGGGGGTCGCCAAAGCTTGTACGGAGTTTCGTTAAGAGTGCCTTCAGTTTTCCACGCGACCCTTGCCTCGGCACGCGACGCAACGCGGAAAGGGCCCTCTTACGCGGGCGCCAAGGCATCGGGGGGTGCTTCGCCCCCCCCCCCGCGACGGCGTCAGTTTCACACGGCAAGTTCGCAGACGCTGCTCGCGGCTCCAGGACATGGCGCTCGGACGCAAGCGCGCGCCGGCGCCGCCCAGCTGTAACGCTGGGTTACACTGTCGGCGCACTCACCCACGGGGGAGGGGCCGGAACCCGGGACAGACGCGCGAGCCCGCGGCCTAGTACAACACCAACGGGAGCAATCGCATGAGCATGGTCACCGGTTTCTGGCGCGACTTCTGGGCGCTGTGCATGAGCATTGTCAGATCCGGTTTCTGGCGCGACTTCTGGGCGCTGTTCAAGCCCTACTGGGTCTCCGAGGAGAAGGTGATCGCGCGGCTCCTGCTTTTCTCCATCATTGCGCTCACGTTGGCGGGCGTATACATGGATGTTCAGTTCAACGCGTGGTACAACCTCTTCTACAACACGCTCGAGGATAAAAACAAGTCAGAGTTCTTCCATCAGATTGTCCGCTTCTGCATTCTCGCGGCGATATACATCGTCATCTATGTGTACTCGACGTACCTGAATCAAATGCTGCAGATCCGTTGGCGCCGCTGGCTCACGCGAAAATACCAGACCGAGTGGATGTCCGATCGGACCTACTACCACATGCAGCTCACCGGGAACCAGACCGACAACCCCGACCAGCGGATCTCGGAGGACCTGAAGCTGTTCGTCGAGTCCACTTTGTCCCTGTCGCTCGGGTTGCTGAACGCAGTGGTGAGTCTCGTCGCGTTCGTCGGCATCCTATGGAACCTTTCAGGAGCGCTCGAGTTTCCAGTCGGCGGCAACACGTACGTTTTGTACGGCTACATGGTGTGGGTTGCCCTCGGCTACGCGGTCGTCGGTACCTGGCTCGCTCACAAGATCGGCAAGCCGCTCATCGCGCTAAATTTCAATCAACAGCGCTACGAGGCCGACTTCCGCTTCAACCTCGTGCGCTTCCGCGAAAACATGGAAGGAGTCGCCCTGTACCACGGCGAGGAGGACGAGATGCGCGGGTTGCGCGATCGCTTTACGCAGGTGTTCAAAAACTGGTGGTCGATCATGCGTCGACAGAAGAATCTGAATTTCTTCACCATAACCTACAACCAGATCGCGGTCGTCTTTCCGTTTGTGGTCGCTGCCCCCCGCTTCTTTTCTGGTGCGATCCCGATGGGCGGTCTGATCCAGATTTCCCATGCATTCGGGAAGGTCCAGGACGCGCTCAGCTGGTTCATCAATCTTTATTCCAGCGTCGCTGCGTGGAGGGCGACCGTGGACCGTCTCACCGGTTTCCACAATGCCATCGCGCTGTGTCAGGAACAGGCCCGCAATAACCCAGGTATCGCTACAGCGAGCGACGGCGCTGCGACGCTAGCTATCGATCACGTCGAGCTGGATCTGCCCAATGGGCAACCGCTGCTTTCGAACGGTAATCTGACGATTGCACAAGGCTCACGCGTGCTGATTCAAGGCCCGTCCGGTTCGGGTAAGAGCACGCTGTTTCGCGCCATCGCGGGGATCTGGCCTTTCGGGCGCGGGCGCATCTACAAACCGCGCGACTTCGATGCACTATTCCTGCCGCAGCGACCTTACTTCCCGCTGGGTACGCTGCGCGAGGTCGTCCTCTATCCGAAGAGCTCCCGATCCTGCAGCGAGGAAGAAGTGTTGGATACGCTGACGGCAGTGGGTCTCCCGCACCTGATCGCCCGCCTGGACGAATCGGCCAATTGGGCCATGCAGCTCTCGGGGGGTGAACAACAACGAGTAGCCTTCGCGCGCGCTCTCCTGCAGAAGCCAGCATGGCTGTTCTTGGACGAAGCCAGCTCGAACTTGGACGACGCTAGCCAGGCACGACTCTACGACCTGCTCACGCATCGGCTGAAGGATTGCACCATCGTCAGCATTGCGCATCGCGAAGAGTTGGCCGGTTACCACCAGCAGCGGGTGACGCTGCAGCCCGGTTCTGGCGGTACTTACCGGCTAAGCAAACTCGAGGCTCAGCCCGCCTGACGGGCGCGCATCAGCTCGGAGGGGAACGTCCCAGGTACAGCAGGCGCAGGATGAGCAGCACAGTACACACAGCAATGCCCCCAATCAGGGCCCATATCGGAACGGCAGGCAAGGCGCTCTTACGACCCAGATTGAAGTCTATGACCAGCGACGTGACCACAAGGATGAAAATCAGCCCTACGCAGCCGAACCAGGTCAGGGCGGAAGCTACGCGCGCCATCGTCGCCGCACGCCGCTCTGGCGCCAGCCAGTAGTCTTTGTTGGGCAGGTTCACGAGCCTCGCGGGAGCGTGTTCGAGCCAAGCGGGCAACGCCGCGAAGCAGATCGCGACTATCAGGACGATGAACGTGTGCAGCGCGAAGTAGGCTGACTTGGACGACCAACCGTTGGGGCGCCCACCAGCATCGAAGTGCGAAGCGACTTGGGCGGGAAGTTGCGGGTAGTAGAAAAGCGCCTGCAGCACGATCATCCCCAGCAGGGTCGCGAATGCGAAGCGCGCGGGCACCCACCAGCTGCGGTGCTGACTCCCCTGGTCCATCTTTCTCTTTGCCGGCATTGGTTCGTATCCAGCCGGATCAGTCCGCTGTGTGCGTGTGCACGTGTGAGTGGACGTTTGCGAAGCCGCTTTTCCTAAGGTTGCTAAGGGCAATCCACGGCTCTCAGTTCGGTGCCTGGAAACTGCAAGCGCAACTCGGCCAGTTTGGCCGTCAGGGCCACTTCGGGGGCGCGTATCACGAATGCGGTCTGCGTCACTCGGTGCTCCCGGTTACCCGCGCGGGCCGAGCGCACGCCCTTCTGCTGCAATCCCTCAAGGTAGCCTGTCGCCGCCTCCTCGGTCCTGAAAATGCCCAGTGAAATTGCGTTCTTCATCGGCCCCTGGCCCTCCACAGCGTAGTAGTCCTTGACGCCGAGCCGCTCAAGCTCGGCGATCTTCCGGTCCACCTCGACTTTATTCTTGAGGGGTGGAATGTAGACCCAGAAGCCCGCCACCAGCTGCACATCGTGGGAGGTTAGCCGCTCGCCCAGCTGAAGCGTTTCGAGCGCCGATTCTGCCGACTTTAGCTCACCGGCACCGAAGGTGCCCCACTCCAAGCAGGCAGGCTTCGGGCGTGGGGGCGGCACCATCGGCCTGGGCGCGATGACGCGAATCTTGTCAGCGTTCACCTGCTGACCCAGCAACACGGCGTCGGGGTTAGCCTGGAGGGAGACGTACCACGCGTACCCCGCCAGCGCTACGTTCGCCAAGAGCAGAAGGAAAAACAGGGCCCTCATCCACCCCACTCATGAGCTGCGATCACGCGCAGCCCTTCCAGCACCAAGTTTGGGATCACGCGCGCGGGCCGTTCCAGGTGGCTGCTAATCGCCCGGGCCGCCCCTCCGCTCAGCAGGATCTGCGGCTCCACGCCCTGCGCCGCCAGCGCGCGCTCCATGCGTTCAACCGCGCCACATACGGACTGCATGGCGCCGGTTGCTATGGCATCTGCCGTGTTGCCGGGAAACTGTGCGAACGTGCCGCCGGCACGCGGCAACCCGGCCGTCCCTCGCGTCAACGCCTCGGCCATTAGATGCAGCCCGGGAACGATCACTCCGCCAAGGAACTCCCCTTCCTGCGTTAGCGCGTCGATGGTCACCGCGGTGCCCGCATTGACCACCACCGCTGCTCCCTCAAGAAGATCGCGGACGCCGATCAAGGCGGCCCAGCGGTCGGCGCCGAGCTGCGCCGGCTCTCGGTACCCATTGCGCACGCCGCACTGCTCCCGCTGGCTCGTGACCCAGCGCAGGGTGAGACCCTGACTGCGCGCCCAACGGTCCAGCCACTCGCTGACTTGGGCGCCGGCCACACTGCATGCGATCACGTGTCGCGGCGGCGCCAGGGCCGCCCAGGCGTTCGCAAGTCGCGCCACCTCGTCAGTGGCCACTGAGTCCTGCCGCGACCAGCGCCCCCCCTCCCACAGCCCCCATTTGATGCGGCTATTGCCCGCATCCACGGCCAGGATGCTCATAAGCCCTGACTACCGAGAAGAAGCGCGGCGCCACCGTTGCTCGTCCCCGGTGGCGCGCAGGCTGACCTCGCCGGAGTGGAAGCGTCGCAGGCCCGCGCGAGTCTGCAGCAACAGCGCTCCATCATCGCCCACACCGGCCACTGTTCCTTCTTCCCGCGAACCGTCCGGAAGGCGTACCGTCACCGCCCGCTCAGCATAGACATGATAGCTTTCCCATTCGTTGCGCAACGGCCCGAAACCGTCTACCCGAAACGCGTTAAATACCCGGGCCAAGTGCGCTAGGACCTCGCCCAGCACGCGGTTGCGATCATGTGGGACGCCTGCAGTGACCAGGTCTGTGACCGCCTGGTCGACGCGCTCTCGCGTCCGCGCATCGAGTCGAAAGTTGATGCCCACGCCGATCACCGCGAAACTCGGACCGAGCACGTCGCCCTGGATTTCCACGAGGGTTCCTGCCAGCTTGTGGTGCCGGAGCAGAAGATCATTGGGCCACTTCAGCATCGCGTCTTCTAGGCCGAGCGAGCGCAACGCGCGCACCAGGGCAACCCCCACCGCAAGTCCGAGACCGGCAAGGAAGCCGGCGCCCTGCTCGAAGCGCCACAGCACGGAAAACGTCACTGCGCCACCCAGCCCCCCGTACCAGGCACGCCCGCGCCGGCCACGCCCACGGGTTTGGAACTCTGCGGCCAGCATCAACCCGCCTGCAGTCCCGGTTGCCGCCTCTTTCAATAGGGTGGTGTTGGTGGACTCGAGCATGTCCACAACGCGCAATTCGTAATCGCCGGCATGCACACCGAGGTGCGCACGCACGCGGGCTGGATCGAGCCAGTCGACGGGTGCGGTCAGCCGGTAGCCGCGGCCGCGTCGCCGGAGCAAAGCCACTCCAGCCATCTCTAGGTCGCGCAGCGCCCTCCAAACGCTGGCACGCGACACGCCCAGCGAGCGCGCTAACTGCTCACCCGAGCGGTATTCTGCGGCACTGAGCAGACGCAGGGCTCGGAACGTGACTGGCGTGGGGGCGTGAGCCATTCGGTCTCGCGGGAGCGCGACTAACAGAGCGGGCTTTCGGAGCCGAAGTCCTCCCAGCAGGCTCCGGCCACCGGCGAGGTGGCCAATTTTGTTGATCAGCCCTGCTCGGCCTTCGCTCGCAAGCCCAAACTAATGCATGATTCCCCGTTTGTCAAAGACGCGCCGCCGATTGCCAAGGGCGTTGGATATACTTGTGAAGTCGGTTGATCTGGGTCAAGCACCCAGCGCGCGACTTTGACAAACTCTGCTTCGTCGCAGCATCCTGCGGGAAGCTGCCTAGATTGGCCACCCATTCCGGGAGGAGGCATGTTCAAGAGAATTCTGCTGCCCACCGACGGCTCACCTGTCTCTCGCAAGGCAGTGAAACAAGGGGTGGCGCTCGCCAAGGCGGTAGGGGCGAAGGTCGTCGGGTTCTTCTCTCCGGAGGACTATCGCGCGTTGCTCTACAGCGAGTACGTGCCGCCCAGCCTCATGTCGGAGGAAGAGTTCCAGGCCCAGGCCAAGAAGACGGCCGAGAAGCACCTCGCCTTCATCGAGAAGACCGCCAAAGCCGACGGTGTGCCCTACGAAGGTCTCTACCTGGCGAGCATCGCTCCCTGGGAAGCGATCATCGCGGCGGCGAAGAAAAAGAGGTGCGATCTCATTGTCATGGGTTCGCACGGTCGCAGCGGGCTCGCCGGTCTGGTTCTGGGAAGCCAGACGACCAAGGTGCTGACGCACTCGAAGGTGCCGGTTTTCGTCACCCGTTAGGCCGCACCTGCGGGAAAGCATGAAGTTCATCGGTCAGCTCCTCAGTCACCACTTCCAGCGCTATCCACGCATGGAATTGGTAGACGTGTACAAGCTGCTGCATCAGGCCGCAATGGGTCCGGGCCATGCCATCGACGACCCGGCCGTTGCTCGCGCTAAGCTCGCAGCCGAGGTCGTGAACCTTGGCGAAGGGCCGGACGATCCCATCGCGGATCCGATTTCACCCGACGGTAAGATGGCGCGCATCCATCTGCGCCCGTACTTTGCCGCGGGCCATACGGCGAACCTCCTGCTCGACGCATTCGTCCGGACCGGACGCAGCTATCCCGCCGCCCCAGCGAGGCTGGAGAAGTTCTGCGCGTGCCTAGGGGATCTGGCAGCAGCTGGCGGGATCCCGTTCACCCGGGACGAGGTGGAACGCTACGTTCAAGCCATCGCCGGCCAGTCTTACCCCGTGGTGCGCCACTCGGACGCGTACCGAACCGCCTATCGCCCGGCCTATCGAGTCATCGCCCTCGATCTGCTGCCCGCGCTCCACCGGATCTAGGGCTCTGATCGAGATCCAAGTTGCGCCCAGCATGCAAGGGGTGCAGGAAAGGAGCAAACCGTGAACAACCAGCCAAGCCCGCGGCTCAAGATCCCAGCCCGCCTGCTGCTCATCGACGCCGTCGGTATGATCCTCGCCGGGCTCGGGCTCGCAGGCCTGCTTACCGATTTGTCGGGACCGCTGGCATTCCTGGCGGACAAGAACCTGGCTGGCATCTTTGCCGCCGTCGGTTTCGCTCTGGTCACCTTGGCGTTGGGCAACATCATCCGCTGGCACAGCCGGATACGCGCGCTTCAGCAGATGCAGAACCGGGACCCCAGGACGTGAAGGTCACCGCGGTCGATACGATCCGTTTGCCCGACCGCCCCAATCTGCTGCTGGCGCGAGTTCACACAGACGAAGGGCTCGTGGGCCTGGGCGAAACCTCGCGCGGCCCAGCCGCGGTGGAAGCGCAGATCCATGATCTGGCGGCACCCTACCTGCTCGGCAAGGACCCGCTCGCCATTCAGCAGCACAGCCGCCAGTTGTCGAACAGCTACCTGGGGTTCTCCAGCAGCAGCGTGGAGATGCGTGCCGCATCGGCGATCGATATCGCGTTGTGGGACATCTTCGGCCAGGCTACCAACGCCCCAATCTGCCAGCTGCTGGGCGGTCAGAGCCGGGAACGCATCCGCGCGTACAACACCTGTGCCGGCTACGACTACAACACGCGCAGCGTGGAACGTCGCAGCATCAAGGCCGATCAGCCGGCGCCCAAGTCCGAGGGCCCCTACGATGACCAGGTCGCGTTTGTGCATCGTGCAGATGAACTGGCGCACAGCCTGCTATCCGAAGGCTATACGGCGATGAAGATTTGGCCCTTCGACCCCTTCGCGCACCGGACTGAGGGCACACTCCTGCGCGCCGAGGATCTCAAGGCAGCACTGGAGCCTTTCCGCAAGATCCGCCAGGCGGTGGGCGAGCGCATGGAGATCATGGCCGAATTCCATTCGCTGTGGGACCTCGAGCAGGCCAAACGCATCGCGCGAGCGCTGGAGGAATATCGCCCGTTCTGGTCGGAGGATCCGATCAAGATGTGCGACGTGGCCACCCTCAAGGAGTACGCGCGCTCCACGCGCATTCCCGTGTGCGCGAGCGAGACGCTGGGCGGTACCGCCCCGTTCCGGGACCTTCTTCAAGCGCAGGCGGCCGACATCGTCATGCTCGACGTAGGCTGGTGCGGTGGGCTTACCGAGGCGCGCAAGATCGCCGCACTGGCCGACGCGTATCAGCGCCCAGTGGCGCCGCACGACTGCAACGGACCGGTGGTGTGGGTGGCCTCCGTCCACCTCATGCTACACATCCCCAACGCGCTGGTTATGGAGGCGGTGCGCGCCTATTACAGCACGTGGTACAAAGATATCCTCACCGAGCTCCCGCTGGTCAGAGACGGTTACATCTACGGATTGCCGGGCCCGGGGCTTGGTACGCGTTTACAGCCCGATCTGCTCGAACGCAAGGGCGTGGAGGTCAGACGCAGCGCTCTCGGCTGAACGCAGCGGAAGCGCCGCGGTTAGGGCTGAAGGTTAAGGCGTG
>Ga0335082_10005027_pt1 | contig 14420 bp, 14 predicted proteins | sample Lox_Sample_41_FD_206718 | JGI IMG/M metagenome (GOLD analysis project Ga0335082, IMG submission 206718) | Soil microbial communities from Loxahatchee National Wildlife Refuge, Florida, United States - Lox_Sample_4.1 | ecosystem: Environmental > Terrestrial > Soil > Wetlands | place: USA...
GCCTGGGCGCTGGTCGCCGGCGGCATCGCCATCGGCGGCGGCATCGGCGCGGTGATCGCGCGCAAGGTGCCGATGACGGCGATGCCGGAACTGGTGGCCGCCTTCCACTCGCTGGTCGGCATGGCGGCGGTCTTGGTGGCGGCGGGCGCCTTCTACGCGCCGGCGGCCTTCGACATCGGCACGGAAGGCCATATCCACCAGCAGAGCCTGATCGAGATGTCCTTGGGCGTCGCCATCGGCGCCATCACCTTTACCGGCTCGGTGATCGCCTTCCTCAAGCTCTCCGGCCGCATGAGCGGCAAGCCGATCACGCTGCCGGGCCGCCACGTCATCAATATCGCGCTGGGGTTGGCGCTCGTCGCCTTCATCGTGCTGTTCTATCTGCATCAGCTGCCCTACCAGTTCTGGGTGATCGCCGGGCTGTCGTTCCTGCTCGGCGTGCTGATCATCATCCCGATCGGCGGCGCCGACATGCCGGTGGTGATCTCGATGCTCAACTCCTACTCGGGGTGGGCGGCCGCCGGCATCGGCTTCACGCTTGGCAACACCGCGCTGATCATCACCGGGGCGCTGGTCGGCTCCTCCGGCGCGATCCTGTCCTACATCATGTGCAAGGGCATGAACCGCTCGTTCATCTCGGTGATCCTCGGCGGCTTCGGCGGCGAGGTGGCGGGACCGGGAGCCGGCGCCGAGCAGCGCCCGGTCAAGCTGGGATCTGCGGAGGATGCCGCCTACATCATGAAGAACGCCTCGAAGGTGATCATCGTGCCCGGCTACGGCATGGCGGTGGCGCAGGCCCAGCATGCCCTGCGCGAGATGGCCGACCACCTCAAGAAGGAGGGCGTCGAGGTCAAATACGCCATCCACCCGGTCGCCGGCCGCATGCCCGGCCACATGAACGTGCTGCTCGCCGAGGCCAACGTGCCCTACGACGAGGTGTTCGAACTGGAGGACATCAACTCCGAGTTCGCCCAGGCCGACATCGCCTTCGTCATCGGCGCCAACGACGTCACTAACCCGGCGGCCGAGGAAGACAAGACCTCGCCGATCTACGGCATGCCCGTCCTTCAAGTCTGGAAAGCCGGCACCGTCATGTTCATCAAGCGCAGCCTCGCCTCCGGCTACGCCGGCATCGACAACCCGCTGTTCTACCGCGACAACACCATGATGCTGCTCGGCGACGCCAAAAAAATGACCGAAAGCATCGTCAAGGCGATGTGAACCGCAACGACACCGTACACCCTAATGCAAAACGGCCCGGCAATAATGCCCGGCCGTTTTGCATTAGGGCGCGCCCTAAGCGACTAGCGATGCCGGCTTGTTCGTCGACGGATCGGCCTTGGTCTTCGCCTCGGGCGCGACATAGCGGAATTTATGGCCATGCAGCGTGATCGTGAGGTTGACTCCGAAATCGCCGGCGCCGAAGGCTTCGATACGGCGCTCCAACTCCTGCGGCGAAATATCCGGCGTCAGATCGCAGATCGCCCTGTGCATACGTTTGGTGCTTTTCGTGCCTGTCCATTTGATTGGCAGTTCCGGAATCGGCGCACTCTGGATCGCCAGCACGGGCGCCAGGCGCCAGAACAGCCGCGCCACCTGCGTGAACGCCATTTCCTGCAAGCGCGTCACGCTGGTACCCGGCGGAATATCGAACAGTTCGACGTCGACGATCGGACCGGCGTCGACCCGCTCGGCCATCCGGTGCGCGGTCGCGCCGAAGGTGCGCGCCCTGTCATAGATTGCGAAATGCGCCGGGATCCAACCCGGATAGTCCGGCGGTCCCGGGTGGAAATTGTAGGCGCCGAAGCCGAGCGCATTGAGGATATGCGGCGGCACCACCACCGGCGTCACAAAACCGATCAAACGCGCGCGCCGGATCGCCGCCGGGTCGAGCGCCTCGAGTTGCTCCTGCGTTCGCACCGGCTGGATCGTCAAGCCTTCGTTATGTCGGCGCAGCACCTCGGTGAGGGCGGTTTCCTCGACCGGCCCGGTCAGCAGGATGATGGTGTCGATCATGCGAATCCATGGCGCGCGTCGGCGCGTGAAACGAGTGAGCGATGGATACGCAATACGAATGCCAAGACCGGCGCGTCGGCGCAGCCAAGGCCGGCGCAAGCCAGTGTCGGACGGTCGGGTTTGCAATTGGTTAATGATTGCTTCCGCCCCCAAACCAGCGTGGTTTTGCGGCGGGAAATGAATACCGACGCGTGCTAGATCGGATCGGCCGGCAGCGGCACGACGCAAGTCACGCGCACGCCTTCCCGTCGGTAATCGATCGTGCTCTTCGCCTGGATTTGCCCGGGCAGCACGAATTCCAACAGGCGCGAGCCGAAGCCGCGGCGCGCCGGCGGTACGACCGGCGGCCCGCCGCTCTCCACCCAGCCGATATTCAAGGTGCGGCGGGAAGCTTCGATGACCACCGTCCAGGCGACGGTCAGCTTGCCGCCATAGACCGACAGCGCGCCGTGCTTGGCGGCATTGGTGGTGAGTTCATGGATGGCCATGCCGAGCGACACGGCGAGTCGCGACGGCACCGGGACGTCGGGGCCGTCGAGCTTGATGCGCGTGCCGCTGCCGTCGTCGAAGGCGTCGAGTTCGTTGTGCAGCATCTCGCCGAAGGTCGTCGCGCCGCTGTCGTCGCTCAGCAGCAAATGCGTCTTGGCCAGCGCGCCGATGCGGCCGATCAGTGCAGTCTTGAACTCTTCGACCGTACCGGATGAGCGCGCGGTCGAACCCATGATCGCCTGGACGGTGGCGAGCGTGTTCTTGACCCGATGATGCAGCTCACGCACCAGCAGTGCCTGCTGGTCTTCCGTACGTTTACGCTCGCTGATGTCGACCAGCATGTTGACCGCGCCGATCAGCTTGCCGGTTTCGTCGTGCAACGGCGTCGGACAGGCGAGGAACGGCACGCGCGTGCCGTCGGGGCGTTCACAGGCGGCTTCCTCGCCGCGCACCGCCCGATCCTCCTTCAGGGCGATCGCCATCGGGCACTCGTCGTGCGGCATCGGCGTGCCGTCGGGTCGGAACAGCTTCCAGGAGCCGCACCATTCGCTCGAGCCGAGCGCGGGGCGGTGGCCCCACAACTCGGCGGCGGCTTCGTTGTAGAAGGTGATGCGACCCGCAGCGTCCGTCGTGTAGATCGCGGCCGGCAGGGCGTCGAGCAATTCGCGGACCCGGCGCTCGCGTTCCCGCGGAGTTGCCTGCGCGCGATGCGGTTCCGCGATCGGCACCACATTATCGGCTGCGCCGCCCCGGACCGCCAAAATGCGCTCAAATTCGGTCTCGAAAAAGCTCACCGCGATGTCCGTTCCAGCCCGGCTTTACGCCTGCAATGCCCCCGATTATTCGGGTTGCTTGCACGCGAAATCGCCGTGTCTCGGCTTAAACATTCAAGCCTGGGAATGGTTGCGCTGATTTGAAGAAAATTCAGCCGTTTCAGCGGCTTTGCTTAACAAATCCTTACATGGCCCCGCGCGGCGCGAGCTGGCGGCTAAAGGGTCCTGTACATGACGTAGGCATCGACATGTCCAAGCCGGGGATGCCGGAACGCTCCCGGCAGGCGGCCGACGATCTCGAAGCCGCAGGCCTGCCATAAGCGCACCGCGCGCTCGTTGGAGGCGATGACGAAATTGAACTGCATGGCGGCAAAGCCACGCTTGCGCGCCTCGTCCAGCGAATGCGCGCACATCGCCCGCGCCATGCCGCGGCCATAGGCCGCCGGCGCGACCATGTAGCCGCAGTTGGCGACGTGATCGCCGCCGCCTTTGGTGTTGGCACGCAGATAATAGGTGCCGACAACGTCGCCGCCGTCCTCGGCGACGAACACCGTATGCCCGGGCGTGCGCCAATAGGCGAGCGCATCGGCGCGGGCGACGTCGCGCGGGATCGGATAGGTCTCGCCGGCGCGAAAGGTCGGCTCGAGAATACGCCAGATGGCATCGTCGTCTTCTGTCGTCGCAGGCCGGACGTTCATGGCCGCCTTGCTAGCATTTTTCGCTTCCCGGGCAACCAAGGCGGTTCCCGCGCGTTGTTTCGGGGGGCGAATTCCCGCGAATTCAGGAGAATCCCCCAACATGTCAGGCGCTATCCGCAATATCGGGATCGTCGGCCTCGGCAAAATGGGCGCCGACCTTGCTCTGAACGCCCTTCACCACGGTTACGGCGTGGCCGGGATGGACACGCATGCGGTGCCGAGCGAGTTGGCCAGCAAGGGGCTCAAGGCCGCGGCCGACGCCAAGCACCTCGCAGTTCTGCTGTCGCCGCCGCGTCTCGTCATGATCTACGTGCCGGCGGGTCCGCCGGTCGACGCGGTGCTCGATGAACTCACCGCCATCTTGCAGCCCGGCGACATCATCGCCGACGGCGGCAATTCCTACTGGGGCGATTCCATCCGCCGTCACGCGCGGCTGAGGGCGAAAAGCATTCATTTCATCGATGTAGGCACATCCGGCGGACCGGGCGGCGCGCTCGACGGCGCCTGCTTCATGATCGGCGGCGAAGACGAACCCATCGCCGAGATCGAACCCGTTCTGCGCAAGCTCGCGGTCGAGGGCGGCTATGTGCGCGCCGGAGGTCCCGGCGCGGGGCACTTTGTCAAGTTGGTGCACAACGGCATTGAATTCGCGATGCTGGAAGCGATCGGCGAGGGCGTTGACCTGCTGGTCAACTACCGCGACAGGCTTCCCATCGCCGACATTCTCGCATGCTGGCGGCACGGCTCGGTCATCCGCTCGTGGCTGGTCGATCTGATGGAAACCATGTACCGGCAGAAAGGCGGCCTCGACGGCGTTCCGTCTTATGTCGAGGATACCGGCGAGGTGAACTGGCTGGTCGACGATGCGCTGCACATGGAAGTGCCGATCCCCGTCATCACCCAGTCGGTCGTGCAGTTGCTCGCCTCGCGCGACAGCAAGCACGACGCGGCGCGCGCCATCTCGATGATGCGGCACGGTTTCGGCGGCCATCCCTTCGGCAAGGATGCCGGCATCGCGCATGAGCGTCACACGGGGCGGGTCGGCGGCTTCATCGGCAACGGGCGGGCGGCACCATGAAACCAATCGGCCGCTACGCCTGGGCGATTGCCGAAGGCTATATTCCGCCGGCCTCGACAGGCAAAAGCCGCGAACTCACCAGCCATGAAACCGTCTGTATCCTCAATGCCTCTGAAGCGGACGCGCGCGTCGAGGTCACCGTCTATTTCGCCGATCGGTCGCCAGTGGGGCCCTACGTGTTCAATGTCGCCGCCAAACGCACGCGTCACTTGCGTTTCAACGAGTTCAAGGATCCCGAGCCGATCCCGGTCAACACCGATTTTTCCAGCGTCATTGTGGCGAGCGCGCCGGTCGTCGTGCAGCACACGCGTCTCGACAGCCGCTAGGCGGAACTGGCGCTGCTCAGCACCGTGGCGTTTCCGCTCGACTGATTATTCCGCCGCTTCTTGCGCCGGGCCGCGGCCAAGACGCGGGTCGATCGCGCAGGCTTCTTCCCAGCTCACAACGTTGAGCGACTTGACGAACTTGCCGACGCCGTCGGTCTGCGCGCAGAGCTGGCCGAGTTCGATGATTTCCTCGTCGCTGAAATGCTTTTGCAGATCGCGATAGACCTCGTCCTTGTCGATGGCGTGCTCGCCCTGCTTGAACAGATTGGCGTAGCGCAGCGCCGCCTTCTCGCGCGGCGTGAAGTGCGGGCTCGTCTCGTAGGCAAACAGATCGGCGATCATCTCCTCGGTCAGCCCCTCCGCCTTGGCGACGTTGGAGCGTACGGTCGAGCAATAGCCGCACTGGTGCGCGACCGAAATCTGGATGCGGCACATTTCCTTGAGCTTGTGCGGCAGCACGCCTTCGTAGAGCACCTTGTTCCACAATTCGACCCAAGCGAGCCCGACCTTGCTGCGCGTCATGATCGAGACCACGCGGGGGTCGGGCGCGCCGGTCCTTTTCGCCGACTCGATCATGGCGTCGATCTGCGGCGTCTTTTCGGAATCCTCGATGTAGCGCAGGCGCGGCATGGCGTTTCTCCCTGAGTTTGTCTTTGCCGCTACGCTAAGGGGATCGCAGAAGCCGGGCAACCCCGCGTCCGGTCACGCTTGTGTTATGAAAGGGCATGACGGTTTTGAAGTGGCTGCTCATCTTCGCCGTGGTCGGCTACGGCAGTCTGCTCGCGCTGATGTACGTGTTTCAGCGCCGACTGATGTATTTCCCCGATGCCGCGCGTGTCGCGCCGCGGCAGGCTGGACTGCCGCGGGCCGAGGAGGTGACGCTCGAAAGTTCAGATGGCGAAAAGCTGATCGCCTGGTACGTGGCGCCGCACGGCGATAAGCCGCTGGTGCTCTACTTCCAGGGCAATGCCGAAGGCCTGCCGGCTCGCGTCGGCCGCTTCACCTGGCTCACCGCCGACGGCACCGGCCTGCTGGCCCTGAACTACCGCGGTTACGGCGGCTCGACCGGGACGCCAACTGAACAAGGCCTGATCCGCGACGCCGAGGCGGCATATGCCTTTGCCCGCGCCCGCACCCCGGCCAAACGCATTGTGCTGTTCGGCGAGTCGCTGGGCACCGGCGTTGCCGTAGCGCTCGCTTCCGATCATGACATCGGCGCGCTGATCCTCGATGCGCCGTTCACCTCGGCCGCCGATGTTGGCGCTGCCGTCTATCCCTTCGTGCCGGTGCGTTGGGCGATGAAGGATACGTTCCGCTCCGATGAGCGCATCGGCCGCGTCACCGCGCCGCTGCTGGTGCTGCACGGCGAGATGGATCGCGTGGTGCCGATCCGCTTCGGTGAGGCACTGTTCACGCTGGCGCACGAGCCCAAGCGCCTCGTGCGCTTTCCGCAAGGCGGCCATGTCGATCTCGACGACCACGGTGCAGCGAAATTCATCAAGGAATTTCTGGCGCAGTTGCCATAGGATTGTTCGGGGAGTTTGCCGATGCCGATTGTCTCCAAATCGTTTGCCGTTGCCTCCGCGCTGATCGCGCTCACCGGCTCGGCCTTTGCCGCCGAGCCGGTCCGCCATATCGGGCTCTACGTCGTGCCGTTTTACGCTTCGGCGCAAACCCCCGACGGGCAGCCGCAAGTCGCCGTCGGCAGCCGCTACAACGCGCTGCTCGCCTCGAACAAACGCGAGGACATCCTCGCGGCGCGCGACTTGATCACGGCCGCGCCGCAGCGGGTTACGCCGATGACGCTGATGGTGCTCGCCATCCGTTTCTATGACGTCGGCTTACGCGACGACGCGGTGCTCTGGTTCTACGTCGCCAAAGAGCGCTTTATCGTGATGGCGGGCGTGCTCGACGTGAAGTCGAAATTGCTTGCCGAGGCAGCCTCCGCCGTGGGCGCCTTCGCAACGCTCGCCGGCCCGGTCATCAACGGCTACGCCTTCTGCGATCTTGCCAAGCAGCAGGAACTGCACGCCAAGGCGATCGATTGGGTGGAGGCCCACCCCTACGAGGTCATGTTCATGGCGCAGGCGCCGGCGCTGCCCGGTGACCGCGCGGAAAACCACAGGCGCGCGCTCGCCAAGGTCAGAGAGGACGATGCCAAAGCACGCGCTTATTTTGCCGACGCCAAGACCGTCGAGGCGTTCTACGCGACGCGCAAGCGCAACGAAGCCGACGTCAAGTTCTGCTGGAAATAGCTGCAACGATTTGCTGAGGAAACAAAATGCTGTTCGGTCCCTGCGCTCAAGATCCCGCGGCAACCTTTCTCTCCCACGCCGGAACGCTCTGTTCCGGCGGCGCCGGTTTCGTCTCGGCGGTGATCGCGACGCTCGCCGCAAGCGCCAAGACCGCGCCGGCCAAGACGCTGGGACGCGCGGTGCCGGTGGTGGACAAGCTCGCGGTGAGGATCGTCACCGACAACATCGTCATCCAATTCATTCCGACCGAAACGCGCAACGGCGTCGCCATCGAGCGCAAGAGCGGCAACACCGTGCCAGACAAGCCGCCGCGCACCATCCTCAATGGCGAATGGGGGCTCGCCATGCACGCGCAGTCGTTCGTCGGGAGCGAGGAGCGCAATGTGCTGGTCGATTTCGGCTATACGCCGGAAGTGCTCAACAACAACCTGTCGATCCTCAAGATCGATCCGGCGACCTTCGACGCGTTGGTGCTGAGCCACGGCCATTACGATCATTTCGGCGGCATGGTCGGTTTTCTCAATGCGCACAAAAGCAAACTCAAGAGCAAGATGCCGTTCTACGTCGGCGGCGAGGATTGCTTTTGCCTGCGCCGCAATCCGGGCGGCAATTTCGGCGCGCTCGACCGCAAGGCGATACTGGACGCCGACCTGACGCTGATGATGGCGGCCGAGCCGGCGATCGTCGCCGACCACGCCTTCACCACCGGCCGCATTGGGCAGACCTCGTTCGAGATGCCGCTGCGGGCGACTGACGAGATCGTCGGCATATTCGACGGCTTCGGCTGCTTCCCGGAAAAGATGCCGGCGGAGAAGAACGTCGGCAAATACATCCCCGACGATTTCGAGCACGAACTCGCCACCGTCTACATGGTGAAGGGCAAAGGCCTCGTTGTGCTGACGTCGTGCAGCCACCGCGGCGTGATCAACACCGTGCGCCAGGCGATCGCCGCCTCGGGTATCGACAAGGTACACGCGGTGATCGGCGGCTTCCATGTCGTGCCACCGCTCGGCGACGACTACATCGAAAAGACCATCGCGGAATTCCGCGACATCGACCCGGATTTTCTGTTTGTCGGCCATTGCACCGGCGACCGCTTCTACGACCTCGCGCGCGTGGCGCTCGGCGGCAAGGTGATCCACTCGGCGGTGGGCACGCGCTTCGTGTTCGAAATGGCCTGACACGCAGGGTTCACGAGCCGCGTGCGCGCCGGCTAGCGCGCCGCCTGCGCCGGCGCTACGGTCGGTCGCTCAACCGACGTCCTGCTTCATCCGTCTATCCCGACAGCCGCGGAGACAGCGCCATGGCCCTTCTGCTCACGCCCACCTCCGGCGGCGTTCAAGACTGGCGCCAGGCCCTCGTCGCCGCCATGCCGGGGCTCGACGTGCGGGTCTGGCCGGAGACCGGCAATCGGGCCGATATCGACATTATCGCGCTCGGCGCGCCGCCGGCCGGCGCGTTGCGCGATCTGCCGAAGCTGGGCCTGATCATCTCGCTGACCGCCGGCACCGACGCGCTGCTGCGCGATCCGGATTTGCCGGCCGTGCCGATCGTGCGCGTCGGCGTGCCGCCGGCCGGCGACACCATGATGAACGAGACGACGCTGCTGCACGTCATGCGCCATCACCGTTACCTGCCCGACTACGCGCGCGCGCAGCAACGCGGCGAATGGATCAAAAGGCCGATCACGCCGTCGCGCGAGCGCAAGGTCGGCGTGATGGGGCTCGGTCCGATCGGGCTTGCGGCCGCGAAAGTACTTGCCGCGGCCGGCTTCCAGGTCGCCGGCTGGGTGCGGCGGCCGCGTTCAGCCGACGGCATCGAGATTTTCAGCGGCCGCGAGGGGCTCAACGCGTTCCTGGCGCGCAGCGAGATCGTGGTGAACCTGCTGCCGCTGACGCCGGAGACGCGCGGCATCCTCAACGCCGCAACCTTCAAGGCGTTGCCGGTTGGCGCCTCGATGATCAATCTCGGCCGCGGCGAGCACGTTGTCGAAGCCGATCTGATCGCGGCGCTCGACTCAGGCCACCTCGCCGACGCGACGCTCGATGTTTTTCCGGTCGAGCCGCTGCCGGGCGACAGTCCGCTGTGGCGTCATCCGAAGATCACGGTGATGCCGCATGTCGCGCGCCGGCTGGTGCCGACAGAGCTGGCGCCGCGTGTGCGCGATATCATCGCGGATTTTCGCGCCGGACGTCCGCCCGCCCAGATGGTCGACCGCGCGCGCGGTTATTAGCGGGCGGTACCCTAGAATGCCTGGTAGGCCTGCCCGAAGCGTCCGCCGACACGGTTGAAACCATCGCGCGCCGGCTGGTAGCTCTGGTCGATGTTCATCGCGCGCGCGTAGGAGCCAGCCGCCTTCTCTTTGTCGCCGAGCCGCTCATAGGCGAGCCCGCGGCTCACCCAGGCCTGTACGTTCTGCGGATCGATGTTAACAGCGTCGTCGAGGTCGCTGGCCGCGTTCTTGGGATTGTTCACCGCGAGATAGCTCAGGCCGCGCGCGATGTAAGGCTGCGCCTGCTGCGTCGACAGGCCGATAGCGGTCGAGAAATCGTCGATGGCGAAATCGTGCTGCCGCTGGCTCTGATAGAGCAGGCCGCGATTGTAGTAAGCCTGCGCATTGTCGGGGCGGATGGCGATCGCTTTGTTGAAGTCGCCGAGCGCCAGCGCCGCCTTCTTCTGTGCGCGATAGACCATGCCGCGGCCGAGGTAGGCGATCGCATAATTCGGGTCGATCGACAGCGCCTTGTTGTAGTCGGCGAGCGCGAGATCGTATTTGCCGGTCTCGCGATAGACCAGCCCGCGGTTGGCGTAGGCCTGCGCGTAGTTGGCGTCGATGCCGATTGCCTTGTTGAAGTCGGCCAGCGCCTCGTCGTAGCGGCCGGCCTCGCCGAGCACCGTGCCGCGCATGTTGTAGGCCTGCGGATCGTGCGGATTGCGCTGCACGACGTCGGTGAGCGAGGCGAGGTTGGCGGGCGAGGTGGCGTAGAGGGTGTCCTCGCTTTCCGGCGCGCCGGTGCCGATGGCGTTCATGGTTGCGGTCGAGCAGGCGCAGAGCGCAAATGCAAATGTCAGCGTGAGAACCGTGCGATATTTGCCGGTGCGTGCGGGGCTCATCGGCGGTTTGCTCGCGCCCGAATGCGGCATTCGTTCGACATCGGCTTACTTAAAACGCAAAAGCGCGGGCGTTTGAAGGCCCGCGCCGCGCAACGTTCGAAATTGAAATAACTCAGAAGCCCTGGCCGCCGCCGCCGAAACGCGATCCACCGCCACGGCCGCCGCGGCCGCCACCGGCGCCGCCGGGACCGCCCGCGCCGGGCACCACGCGCGGCTTCATCGGCAACAGGCCTTCGCGCTGCATCTTCTTGCGCGCCAACTTGCGGGCACGGCGGATCGCTTCCGCCTTTTCCCGCGCCTTCTTTTCGGAGGGTTTTTCGTAGTGGCCGCGAAGCTTCATCTCGCGGAAAATGCCCTCGCGCTGCATCTTCTTCTTGAGCGCCTTGAGGGCCTGGTCGACATTGTTGTCGCGAACGAGAACTTGCACTGCAGCTCCTTCGTTGTTGCGGGGCCGGGTTAGGGGGCCGGAAAGCCTTCAAAAAAGCGTTCCGAGTCGGGCGGCTCTAGCAGAAATGGGGTTAAGAGTCCACAATTGCACGCCCGCGGCCCGGTAACCGGCCCATCGCCCGGTTTTAGCGAAGGGGTGTCGATGGTTGCGGCGCAGGGCCAAAGCGGGTGGCCGATGGCGCAATGGGGCTGTTGCGCCTGAGTTCCCGGTATTGCGCAACATACCCACAGCCTCAAATTGCCCTCTTCCTAATCAGAACTTTGGTGTAAACCTTGCCGTTTCCTGTGCGTCCCGTAAGCGAAGGGAAACAGCCGTGAATATCCACACGTCCACCAAGCAGCCGCTCGGCGCTCTCCTCAACGAGGGCAAGACCAAGAAGATTCACCAGATCAAGGGCAATCCCGACCTGGTCTGCGTGCTTGCCAAAGACGACATCACCGCCGGCGACGGCGCCAAACACGACATCATTCCCGACAAGGGCCGCATCGCCACCGCGACGACGTCCAATGTGTTCCGCCTGCTGAAGGACTGCGGTCTGCCGGTCGCCTTCGTCGAGCAGGACAGCGCTACTTCCTTCGTCGCGCCCGGCTGCACCATGCTGCCCTACGAGGTGGTGGTGCGCCGCGAGGCGCACGGCTCGTATCTCAAGCGCAACCCGCATCTGGCGAAGGGGCAACTGTTTCCGCATCTGCTGGTCGAGTTCTACCTCAAGACCAAGAACAAGGACTGGAAAGGCAAGCCGCTGGTCGCCGACGACCCGCTGATGCAATACGCCGACGGCGAGACCGAAATTAAACTGCTCAATCCGGCGAAGCCGCTCCCCGGCCAGGAGCCGTTTTTGGTGCTGCCGGTGAAGGACGTCTTCACCCATGCCGACGAATCGAAATTCTTCCCCGAGATGCGGAGGATCGCCCGCCAGACCTTCCTGATCCTGGAGAAGGCCTGGCAGCTCGAAGGCGGCACTCTGGTCGATCTCAAAGTCGAGTTCGGCTTCGACAGCAAAGGCAGACTGCTGCTCGCCGACGTCATCGACAACGATTCCTGGCGCGTGCTGCAGAGCGGCGCCTATATCGACAAGCAGGTCTATCGCGAAGGCGGCGCGCTCGACGTCGTCGCCGACAAATACCGGCAGGTCGCGGAGATCACCGGCCATTTCCGCGTGCCGCGCCAGCGCATCATCCTGTGGCGCGGCTCCGACAAAGACAAGACCGAGGCCTTTGCCGAGGCGCTCGGCGAATTCAAGGACATGATGACGGTGGTGACCTGTTCGATCCACAAGGAGCCGGTCAACGGCGCCGTCATCTTCAACCGCCTCATTCAGGAAGTACCGGATACGGTGGTGATCGCCAATATCGGCCGCTCCAACGGCGCCGGTCCGGTGCTCTCGGCGATGTCGACCATCCCGGTCATAACCGTCCCGGCCAGCGCCAAGGATTTTCCCGACGACGTCTGGTCGTCGCTGCGCGCGCCGAGCGCGGTGCCGGTGATGACTGTGCTCGAACCGTCAAACGCGGTGCTGGCGGCTTTGCAGATTCTTTCCGCTCGCAATCCGCGGCTTTATGCGCATGTGCGCGGCGCCATCGAAGCGAGGACGGTCAACGCCGTCCCGCTGTGACCAAGGCCGATGCCGCCCGCAAATTCCACCGCCCGGGCGTCCGCTTCGGACGCCGACGCGGTGGATCGCAACGCCGCCCTGATCGCGGAAATCGAGCGGCTGAGAGGCGAGATCGTACGCGCCGAGCGACGCATCAGCGAACTCGAAGCCCGTGCCGATACCGATCCGCTGCTCGACATCCGCAACCGGCGTGGCTTCATGCGCGAGCTCAAGCGCTCGCTCGCCCACTTGCAGCGCTATAGAGGCGAAGCGGCGCTGCTGTTCATCGATCTCGACGGCTTCAAGGCCATCAACGATACGCACGGCCACGCCGCCGGCGACGCCATTCTCAAGGCGGTCGCGACCACGCTCACCAGATACGTGCGCGCCTCCGACGTGGTGGCGCGGCTTGGCGGCGACGAATTCTGCGTGCTGCTGTGGAATTTGGCGCCGACCTTGGCGGTGGCCAAGGCGCACGAACTGGAGCGGCTGATCGAGAGTGCGAGCGTGCCGTTCGGCGATGCGAAACTAGCGGTCGGCGCCAGCGCCGGAGCGGTGCCGCTGGCGGCGGAAACGCCGGCCGAAGACATCATCGAAGCCGCCGACCAGGCGATGTATGTGCGCAAGAAAGAGCGCAAGGCAGAACGCCTGACGTCCCGCGCTTAAAGACAGGCGCCGTGGGCGGTATTTGTTTCGAATAGCATAGATATAAAAAATAGAGCACAGCGAAGCCGGTGCATTGATTCAACTCAATGCGCCGTCCTTTTTTTGCTCGCTTGATTGACGCTTCGAAAACAATGGGGGCCAGCAATGCATATCGCGGCCAAACAACTGGCGTCGTCCGCCAAACGAGCAGCCGTCTTTGCGCTGCTGTCGAGCCTGTACGGGTTCATGGGCGACCCGGCTCAAGCCGCCGACGACTTCTATACTTTCAAGTCGATGCTTTCTTCGCCGAATGCCAGTTGGTGCATCGCGGTGCCGCAAGGCGACTATCAAGCCGGCAAGCATGTGCTGATCGCCTCATGCAACGGCCGGCCCAACCAGATTTTTGGCTATGAAGCTGGCGGCAGCCTGACTGCCGGCGGCTTCTGCCTCGACGGTCTCGCCGCGGCCGCTGGCCAACCACCCGCCGCCGGCGATGCGGTTGGCATCGCCGAATGCACCGGCAACGACCAGGAGGTATGGGAACTGCAGCCGTTCACGAACAGATCTGACGTGTTCGCCATCGCCAATCCCGATGGGCTATGCGTGACGGTTGACGGTGCAACGATCGTCGAAGGCACGCCGCTGACGTTGGCGCAATGCTCTGAGTTAGACACGCAGGGATGGCTGCGCGGCAGCTCCGCCAGCAGCGAGCCTGAATTTTACTGGTACTCCGGGCACCGCTATTGCTGGTACGACGCCGGCTGGCACGGCGGCGGCTGGTACTGGTGCGGCGAGAATTTCCATCATGGCATCGGCTGGGGTGGACCGATCGGCTGGCACTGGTGGCATCACCACGGCCACAAGCCGCATCTGCATCTGAAGCCGCATAAGCCGCCGCACAAACCGCCCTTCAAACCACCGCACAAACCGCCGCACAAGCCGCCGCCTAAGCTACACGGCAAGACGACGTTGAAGCCACTGCAT